>WNGJ01012743.1_pt1 | contig 15072 bp, 9 predicted proteins | sample 5400611 | NCBI WGS metagenome assembly WNGJ01 (sample SAMN13153375, study PRJNA577476) | soil metagenome | isolation source: 40 cm soil or saprolite under Garry oak tree replicate 1 | place: USA:California | collected 2016-06-15
ATCGAAGGCTCTTCGATGGTGATGGGGCGCAGGCGGCGCTCCATCGCAGCATCCTTCTCGATCATGCGATATTCTTGCGGCGTAGTAGCTCCAATGCAGCGCAGGCGGCCACCAGCGAGCGCGGGTTTGAGAATGCCGGCGGCGTCAATGCTTCCGTCAGCGGCCCTGCCGGTACCAATCAGGAGATGCATTTCATCGATGAACAGGATCACGTTGCCGCTGCTCTCTGCCTCTTCAAGCACCTTCAAGAATCGCTCTTCAAATTCGCCACGATACTTGGTGCCGGCAACCAGTGTACTGGCGGATAATTCAATCAAACGCTTCCCACGCAGCTCGGGGGGAACTGCTCCATCGACGATACGCTGGGCCAGCCCGCCCACGATAGTTGTCTTTCCCACGCCCGAATCACCGATCAGCACAGGGTTATTGCGATCCTTGAGCATGAGCGTCTGCATCAACTGCCGTATTTCCTTGTCACGCCCAATCAGCGGCGGTAGCTGTCTCATAGCAGCCTGCTTTGTCAGATCACGCCCCAGGCGATCCAGCAGGGAGTTGCCCCCCTTTGGGGCTCCTTCTGGACTGATGCCCACGGGAAGTTCTACCGGAACTGCCGGGTTGGCGCTCACTGAAGGAACGAGTTCGAGCAGTGACCGCGCATTGCTCATGAGAATGAGTTCGATGAGCTGAGACGGATTAATACCCAGCTTGGTGAGCAGCTCATGCGTCACCCCATCGCCTTCGCTGAGAACCGCCTGGGCTATAGAGCGTTCATCTATTAAGGTTGAGCCGGATTCCAATGCAATGCGCTCTGCCGTCTGCAAAATCTCTTTACAGCGGCGCGTGGGTAGAATAGGAGTGTCGCTGGGTGCCTTACCGGAGCCAAGGGCAAGACGAATCACATCGCGTACCTGCTTGGGTGAAAAGTTGCCGGGAAGGCTATGCAGGGCATCCTGCGTACACCCACCATCTAACTTGGTCAGAGCAATGAAGAGGTGCGGCGTTCCAAGGTAGTCTTTATGCATGCGCCGCGCCTCCGTCAGCGCGATACCCAGCACTTCTTGTAGCAAGCGGCGGTCGAGAGCGATGGAAGAAGACGATATCAGGCGGCCCTCGTCGAGTCCATTAAGATTCGCTTCGATGTTCCGCTCCTTGCTTGTAGGCGAGCTTACGGCCAGCCGTTGCGTAGGGTCGCCGTAGAGAACATAAGCTGCCCATGATATATCATCTGGATGGCGCTGCACCATAGTTGAGCGCGCCCGGCGCATAGACTCACCGATCGCTATACCATCTGCTAGTTCCTGGTAGAGCAGCACGAAGAACTCCTGGACACGCAGTGTGTTAACAGGCCAGCGTATTGCGACAACCGCCCTGGCGCCTGCCGCCATCAAGTTACCTGCCAACTGCTCCATAAGTTCTTCTCGTTCCTGCTGGCTGGCAGTAGCGCCTCCATTGCGCCCTTGTGGACGCTCATTCTCATGATGGCTCAGAAAAACCACTGGACGCCGGGATGATGCCTGAAATAATTGCTCCGCAATGCCCTCATCCAGGCGAGAACTCCCCGCTAATAGTAACTCTGCATTTGCTGTTGGCTCTGGCCCGGCATAATGCAAGATTTGTGGTGAGTCCGAAGAGATGCGCATACGCATCTCTAGCGGGTTCGCCTGCTGCCGGTACAGGATAATACGCGCTATGACCTCGGGCAAGGTGTTACAAAGCGCAGCTACTTCCTCTTCCGCTCGCGAGCATTCTCCTGTGGGGTTGACCAGGAATAATATGGAAAGCGCTTGTGGCTCTCGTTTCCCTCCTTTGCGTTGGGGACGTTCTGGTATCGCTACGCGTTGAGCCGTGTCTCGTGAGATACTAAGTTGACGCCCGATACTAAGATGGCGCGAGAGGTAGCGTCCTGACTTCGGTCCTCCATCAAACAGCAGTTCCCAGGGGATATCGGGGGTATTAGTGCTGAGGATAAGCGTCATGTCAAGGTGACGTAGAGCCTCCTGTATAGGCGATGGTAGCAGTGCCTCAAACAGAAAACGGCCTAATGCTTGCAAGGGATCGTTTACGGCTCCCAGTTTTGTTGTCTGGTTCCTCAAATCAGTGGACCCGGCTGCTTGCATTTGCTGTGCTGCCGCCTGCAAAACGCGTCGCAGTCGTTCGCGTGTCTCAGCAGTGAGATCGGTCACGTACTCTTGCCCCACGGAAGCGGAACCTTCTGGAAGATCGAGACGAAAATGATATTGATTGTCCTTATAAGTAATGCTAAGTAGGGCTGGTTGTTCCATGGTGTCTTCTCTAGTGCTTCTGTCCGACCTCATATTCTATGAGCAGTGTAGCACATCGAAAGTAGGCTGTCGAGAGTTTATCTCTTCCGGACTTCCAATCATATCCCTGGCAGGAGAAAGTTAGTTGCGAGCTTCATACACCTGGCTGTGGGTAGCAACCCGTCTGCGCATTTGAAGCAGGACGAGAAGCCTTCAGGAGGAAGGATGCATCCTCCGTGAGGACACCGTCAAAGTGTTGCCCCATTGTTTTGAGCAGGGCGCAATTGCCGGGAGTGGGCAGGATCGTCAGGTCCAATTCGGGAAAGGTACCCGCCTGGCGCTGGACGAGCAGGGCATATGGGCCATGTCCCATAGGGGGCACATACCACGAGAGAGTTACGGTCATGGTACAATTCTTGGGCACAACAACCAGACCACCAAACATAGCACGCCCCGCTTCATCGCTGGTGCGGTTCGTCGGTGGCCCTATCGTATCGAGTGGTCGCCAGCGTCCACCATTGGGGTCCCCGATCGAAGGTGGTTTCGCGCCCGGTTGAGATAGACCTGCAGGACACAAGAGTTCTCCGTGCTGGTAGACATTGTACTGCGGGCAAGCGACATAGAAGCCCCCGCACAACGGTACTCCTGTATCGAAGCCATTGCCCGCGAGAAACTTGCTGGTCGGTGGCACGTACACACGTATATAGTCGCGATAGCCATCATAGCCATAGACCGGGCCCAACTGGTTATAGACCAGGCGCAATTGCATGAGGTGAGTCGCGCCCCCAGTGGCATCGAGAGTAACGGTATCGTGTATAATTGTCCGCACGTACTGGGAAGCTTTACTCGCGCTTATATTCGTTTGTACCACGTACAGTCCATCGTGTGTAGTGGAGCGATCGATCTGGGCAGCATCGCCGTACTGCATTAGCAGGTTTTCAATCTGCGCGTTGGTGACATAGACCTGTAAATCTTTGGTCTTCAAGTCATACAGCACCTGGCGGCCAATGGCAAGAACTTCATCGGGCGGGGCATGACGCACCCGGTCCATTAACAGGTGAGCCAGTAGTGATGTGAAACGTTTACGATCCGATGTTGATTTAATGCCAGGCTGGATAACCACCTGCTTGGATATCCCTACGTTATCCAATTGATAGTAATGCAGGCGGTCCTCAAGATTCTGAGCGGTAATAGTTTCATTATAGCCGGACACCTGGATGGGGCCTATCACCTCCAGGATATGTTCCATGAAGAATGTAGTGAAGAGAATCACTCCATCAACCTGGTGTCCAACCTCACGCTTGTATTGCTCAATAGCTATTTTTGCCGAAGTGGGAAAGTCGGCGGAGAGATTAGAATCCCGTAATCCCCAGTTGGCGAAAGGCCACCAGGAACGATACTGTGGGGGAGCCAGTTCCCCGCTGGTTGGGCTATTGTCAGCATACTCGACCAGCGAGATATCTTTCAAGGCAAATGGCGCGAGGCGACCACCATTGATCTGCAGTTCACCATATTGCCCCGTAAAACCCCCTGTCGAGCGCAGTTCAGCGCGATCCATCGTTTGCACCAGGAAAGTGCGCGGGGCGTCAACCCCAAGTATCCAGCCCGCAGCCCCCAGGAGCTGTCGCACCTGTATCAAGTCAGCCTTTGCCTGAGGTACAAGCTCTATCAGTTGCACAAATTGATCGCGCTGCTGCGAACTGAGCGGTAAAGAGTCGAGCGATATTATGCGCGCCTGCGTCTGAATATCGTTCAGGCGAGGCATAATTGTATCAATGGTTGTACCTACGAGATCAAGCATAGCTGCTGTCACCAGTGGCTTCTGGGTATCTGTAAGCAGCGGGCCGCGAAACGTCGGCGCAAGTACCTCCGCCGTGTTGACTAATTTCTGCCCAATACTGCTTACATCCATGCCAATCTGACTCGCAGCGCGAGCCGTAGTTACCTGCGTAGTGTATTGTGGAGCATAGCTGGTAATCGTACTGATGATAGGAGTGTGATCAAGCATGTAACGCAGGTGCTGGAAATCCTGGAATGATGCTGCGAGCTCCTTCTGAGCACGGTGTAGTTTCGTAGTATCAAGAAAACCGCTGGGGTGAGTCTTAACACCGGTAAAAATAGTTTTCACCATGATTAGATGTTGTACAGCGCTGTGAGCCTGATTGCGCAAAGCATTGTACGTCTGGTATGCGCTGATCCCATAGCCGGCTGCAAGACTCGCGGGAGCCAGTATAGCGAGCAGCAGCGCGATCACCAGGGCCAGGGAGAGAATAGGACGGCGCTTCGCTCGCCCGATGATCGGAAGGAGAGACCACCGGAGCACCTTATCTGGAGGTTTGGCCTCTTGCGCGTCTTCTTCTTTGTCTTCTTCTTTGTCTTCGCCTGCAGGCTTGCTCTGACTGGATGGGTCCTCTACCTGTGCTTGTGCCAAATCCTCACCAGGGGAGGCATCTGGCTGTGATTGCTCTGTTACTTCATTGACAGTTTGAGTAGACATTGCTGGTAGAGATGAATTGCTGAGCTCTTCTGACATGGACTTCCCCCGCAGTACAAATGCATAGAGAAAAGAAAAATAAGATACCCCCACGACATCTGTAATATCCTCTTTATCCTGCGCTATTTACATACACCGTAACTACTTAGGTGCCTGATTCCTCCCCGCCTACAGCGGCTCGCGTCTTGTTCCTGCGGGCTTGGCAGCCGACGGCTGCCAAGCCCGCAGGAACAAACCCCCCTTGCGAACCACCGCAGGTGGTGAGGAGTCCTGAGGAGTTACCTATTATCTATTACGTTTCAGCATATTAGCATGTTTCTTTTCAGAATGGTATAGACCTCTTTTAACTATCATAATGGAACGCTACAAACAAGCTGCGAACTGCAGGCAGATCATCAGGGCGAAGCCAACGCATTGCAGGAAAACGGTTTCTTTGCCTTTTCCTGTTTATTTACATTTTCCCAGGCTACAAGGCGCGCCGTTAGCTTGTGGCATTTTGTACTCCCAACCCGGGCCTATCTGGTAACAACAACGTTCCATTGGCCACCTTGACACCCTCGTAGGGATCATTATCAATCAGTAAATTCCCATCCAGGTCTGCGTAATCAACAAGCGGAGTTAGATGCGCTGCAGCGGTAATCGCGAGTGAGCTTTCAATCATACACCCAAGCATAATGCGAAGGTTATGTGCCCGTGCAACGTGTATCATCTTGAGAAGGTAATTTATTCCGTAACTTTTCATGAGTTTGAGGTTTACCCCATCAACACACTCTGCCAACCTGGGAATGTCTTCGATATTGACGCAACTCTCGTCAGCAATAATGGGAACCGCAACGTTATCACGAATAAGCCTTAGCCCTGCAAGATCATGGGCAGCAATTGGCTGCTCAACGAACTCAATATTGTACGGAGCGAGATCGTTTATCATCTTAATCGCTTCTTTAGGCGTCCAGGCAGTATTCGCATCAACACGGATGGTTGCCGAAGACACTTCGCGAATGGCTTTCAGGTTATCAAGATCGTGTTTCGTGCCGACTTTGACCTTGTAGATAGGGTAATCACGTGCAAGTAAGGCTTTCTTGCGCATGTTATCAGGGGTATCAATGCCCAGGGTAAAGGATGTATGCGGCGTATGTGCAGGGTTGAGACCGAGTAGTTTATACACTGGTACATGCAGTATTTTGCCAACCAGGTCATACAGAGCCATATCAACGGCAGCCTTTGCCGCAGGATTTAACCGGATGACATGATCAAGGCGGCTCATGATATCTTCGATAAGAAAGGGGTCATCGCCAAGATTTCCCGCGAAAGCGCTAATGCAGGCCAGCACTGTTTCTGGACTTTCACCGTAGTATTCGGCTGGCGATGCTTCGCCATAGCCCGTATATTCATTATGAGTAATTTGAACAATGACGTTTGGTGAAGTATTTTGCACACCTCTGGATATACGAAACGGCGTAGTGAGCTTGAGGTTAATGGGTTTGGCATCAATATGAAGCATGTTCCTCTTCCTTATATCTGGATGCATCCATAGTTTGGTCTATTCCGTGCAGGTGAGAGAATACGCTACAACTTCCACACCAGTGCATCACTATAGATGACCTCGGTTGCATGGCTGGTATCCTGGGCACAAACTCCCAGTTGCCCCTGACTATAAGTGCTATCGTTAAAGTAAGCAATGTGCTGGTGATTCACATAGAGATCGATATTGCTGCCGGAAGCCTCAACGGCAATCAGGTTGGATTGGTTCAAGCTGGCCTTGATCGTCAGTGAAGTACCGCTTTGCAGCACCTGGATGCCGTTGCCTGTAGACAGGCCAAATTCAAAAGACCCATTCTGGCCGATGCGGAAGTAGTAGAATTTTGAGTGTGTGCTGTCAACGCGAAAGAGAATCCCACCAGATTCTCCTGCCGTAATGGTCATCTGCACCTGGTAGACGAAATTGCTAAAATTGGTTGCCTCGGTGCAGGGCTGGAAATGCCCTGAATGAGATGTGGCAACATGATAAGCTTCGCCTGTAAACGTACAGGAGCCATTGCTGTGAGTCACTTCGTCCCAGTTGTAGCCGCTCTCGTTGTTGTGCAGGGGATCGTAAAGAGCTAGCACCCCTTTATGCGGTGTGTAGGGGTTTTGTAACGGAGTCGCAGTGGCAGTCGCTACCTGGGTGGTGGTGGCTGTGGTATTGCTGGTGGCCTGGACAACAGGAGCGACCAGAGATGTCACCTGGGACCCCTGGTTTGTGTTTACGAAAAAGACCAGCACAATCACGCCGGCTATCAGGATGAGCGATAGCAGGCCGATCAGTGGCATCACCCTGCTCGAGAATCTTCCTGTCCGCCGGGCGGATACTTTCCCACTCATAGTAATAGGCAGGGAAGTGACTTGCCTGCCCTTACTTGAGTATTCAAATCCCTGGACTGGCTGCTGGAAGGTGTTTCCTCTATCTAGGTGTTCTCGATATTCGGAAGCTTGTAGTGCTTGCTCGAAGGCCTGTGCAAATGCTGTGACAGAGATAAAGCGGTCTTCTGGCCGCTTGGCCAGTGCGCGCAGGATCACATTATCGAGGCTCGCAGGAATATCTGGATTGAGCCTGCTGGGTGGCTGTGGCTGCACCTGGAGATGTTGATACATCATCTGCTGTTGATTGCCCAGGAACGGCGGACGCCCCGTCAGGAGCTCATAGGCCATCACTGCCAATGAATACTGGTCGGTTGCGGGAACAGGCTTGCCATCCCAGTGCTCGGGAGCCATATAGATGGGAGTCCCGTAATTACCACGGGTCACCCGGCTCATAGAGGTTGTTATAGTATTGAATTTCGCCAGCCCAAAATCGGCCAGCAGCAGGTCAGGATAGTCCCCGTTCTCTTTATTGCTGCGAATGAGGAAGTTGGAGGGTTTGACATCCCGGTGAATAATTTGCTGGTCGTGTGCGTATTGTAGCGCGTCTGCCGCCTGGCGTAAAAAATGTGCCACATATTTGGAAGGCAATGCCTTTGATGGGTTGTGCTGCCGCAACCAGTTCAGCAGCGAACCTTCTTTGCGGAATGGCATCACCATGTAAGTAATGCTCATGCCATTGAAATTCCCTGCACCACAGTCAAAGAAGGGCAGGATATGGGGATGATCGAGGTTGGCAATGGCCTTTACCTCGCGCTGGAAGAGATGTACTGCATCTTGAACCGCGTCAGTATCAAGGTAGGAGTTGGTTTTGGTTTGAATAACCTTGATAGCTACCTGGCGACTGACGCGCGTATCTTCTGCAAGGTATACATCGCCCATGCCTCCGCCTCCAATGAGACTCCGGAGGCGATATGAGCCGATTTGCAACCCTTCCAATTGCATCGCTTTGCCTCTAAAAATGCATATGCACACACTAATGTAGCATAACATAAGTACTGAAGAGGCATAAAGAGTAATAGCCAATATGGCTAATTTGACACCAGAGACCAGGGAGACCGCGACCCATTATCGGACAGTTGCAACGGAGCTTACCTATCCGCTATAATAGGGCATAGAATACGTTTGCACACTCACATTTTCAGAAGAAGACCATCAAATCGCTGCTAGGGGAGCCATCTGGCTGAGAGGCAGTCGCACCGGGCGTGCTGCTGACCCTATGAACCTGATCTGGGTAATACCAGCGGAGGGAAGTGGCGCCTGTGCATCAAATTTCTTAAGACATGCGGGCCGCCATCCTCCAGGATTGCGGCCTTTTGTATTCCAGCTTGTGAGCCCCCGATTCATCTTGTGTTCCAGCCTGTAGGCCCCCGATTCATCGGGGGACGAGCGAAGCGAGGAAAAAACATGGACCCTCCAAAACTACTGGTGCAGGGTGTCACTAAAATCTATCGTGACGGGCGGCGGTCCCTGGAGGCGCTCGCGCCCATTGACCTGGCAATCGCCACCGGCGAATTCGTCTCCATTATCGGGCCAAGCGGCTGTGGGAAAAGCACGCTCTTCAACATTATAGCCGGCGTTGAGAAAGCGAGTTCAGGGATGATAGCCATCGATGGCAGCGCCGGCGAAGCACGTGCCGGCAAATCTGGCTACATGCCTCAACAGCCACTGCTCCTGCCCTGGCGCACAATTGAAGAGAATGTCATGTTGGGTCAGGATATCCGCCGCACCCCGCGTAAAAAGGCGCGGCAGGAAGCCTATGAACTGCTCAAGCGTTTCGGACTGGCGGACTTCGCCCAGAACTATCCGGCAACCCTCTCGGGCGGCATGCGGCAGCGCATTGCCCTATTGCGTGCTGCTTGACCTCTGGCAGGATTTCCATTCAAGTGTCCTCTTCATCACTCACGATGTGCGTGAGGCAATCTTGTTGTCAGACCGCATTTACGTCTTCAGTGCCCGCCCGGGGCGGGTGCTGCGTCTCGTAGAGGTAGATCTGCCGCGCCCACGCCAACCAGAACAACTCGCGTGGGCACAATCCGTACAACTGGAGCAGGAATTGGTAACGCTCCTGCTCAAGGAGCAAAAACCATGAAACTACGTGGGATAGCTGGCTATGGACCTGCCTTTGTTCTGGCCGTGGGGTTGCTGGCATTCTGGGAGCTATATGTGCGCTCCGGCCGGATCAGTCCAACAATCCTGCCCACACCAACCGGCATCGTCCAGGCCTTGATTGACAACTGGGATGTCATCTCAGTTCATACCTTGCAGACACTGCTGGAGACGGTGCTTGGCATGGCTGCAGCCACCCTGCTCGGACTGTTGCTGGCGGCCCTGCTCGACATATCATCGTGGACGCGGCGCGCGATCTACCCACTTCTCGTGACATCGCAGACTATCCCAATGATAGCCCTGGCGCCGTTACTCCTCATCTGGTTTGGCTTTGATCTGGGGCCGAAGGTGCTTGTCGTCACCCTCTATTGCTTCTTTCCTATAGCCGTCGCCTGTGCCGATGGTCTGGCAAGCGCCGATCCCGAACTCATGAAACTATTGCGCAGCATGCGTGCCTCGCGCTGGCAGGCGCTCTGGCTGGTCCGTTTACCGGGCGCCATGCCCTCTTTTTTCTCAGGTCTGCGTATCGCCGCCACCTATAGCGTGACCGGGGCCATCTTTGGTGAGTACGTGGGGGGTATCCAGGGGCTTGGCATCTACATGGAAAGCGCCGCGAACTCGCACGTCATCGTCCTGGTCTTTGCCGCTATCCTGGTCACAGCAGTGCTCAGTCTCTTACTCTTCGGCCTGGTATCGTTGATTGAACGTATCGCGCTCCCCTGGTATCACGGCGCGGCACGGCGAATTGGTTAAGCAAGCGAAAGGAGAGTTCCTTTATGAATACTCGTACCCGCTTTCTTTTAAGCATTGGCATACCTGTCGTACTTATCATTCTCGTTGTAGGAGTCTTCCTGTTGTACCAGCAGCGCACTGCATCGACTGTGCCAACTTCACAGGGGCCGCGCCCGCTGACGACGATGACGCTGGCGCTGGACTGGACGCCCAATACAAACCACACGGGTATCTATGTAGCTTTAGACAAGGGCTGGTATCGTGACGAAGGTATCAATCTGCAGCTGTTACCTTATTCGTCCAACGTGTCACCTGATGTGCTGGTGAGCAGTGGCAAGGCGGACGTCGGTATTAGCGCCACCGAAGGGGTGGTGGCCGATGCCGCCGTCGGGCAGCCGGTGGTCTCGATTGCTGCCATCATCCAGCACAATACCTCGGCACTGGTCTCTTTAGCCAGCTCGGGACTGACGCGGCCGAGCATGTTTGATGGCAAAACATATGGAGCTTTTGGCGCGCCCTACGAGACCGCAGTGGTAGGTGAGATCATTAAGCGAGACGGCGGTAGGGGCGTATTCAAGAGCGTGACGTTGGATGTCGATGCCATGCAGGCGTTAGAATCCCACCGCATCGATTTTGTATGGGTCTTCGAGGGCTGGGAAGTGATCCAGGCGCAGCGCGCTGGCGTCAAACTCAACGTCTTCCCCATTACGAACTACGGCGTGGCCGACTACTACACACCTACAATCATCACCAGCCCGGCGGAAATCAAGCAGAAACCAGATCTGCTCCGCCGCTTTATGGCAGCGACCGAGCGGGGATACGAGTATGCGCGTACTCACGCGCAGGAGTCAGCCCAGATACTGCTGAAAGAAGCTCCCAAGGGCACCTTCCCCGATCCGGGATTGGTCCTTGCCAGCCAGCAGTTTCTCAGCCCGCGCTATGCCGATACTGGCCGCAAATGGGGCATGCAGGACGCGGTGGCCTGGCATGGCTACCCGCAGTTCATCCTGAACTCCGGCGGCATCGATGACGCCTCGGGCAAGCCCGTGCATAACATGAATTTCGATGCGTTGTATACGAATCAATTCTTGTAGCGATTAAGGCTGCCCTTCTGGCTACACTAATGCGATAAGTGCGGTACAAGAAACAATCCTAGGGCTTCTACGGGACAAAGCTAGAGCAGACAAGGCATAGCAAATGATAGGGGCTACCAACGATCATGCACCTGAGGCCAGATGTAGACATCATCGATTACCTGTACATCAATCATCGTATTAGGATTGAGCGGGGGCAGCGCTGCCGCGTTCACATTTTCCTCTACCTGCTGCGGGTTCTTGCCGCCGGGGATGGCGCTGGTCACTTCAGGAAACATCAGTATCCAGCGGAGTGCAAACTGTGCCATGGTCCACCCTTGAGGTACAAGGGGACGCAGTTCCTCAACGGCCTCCAAACCCCTCTTGTACTCGATTCCTGAAAAGGTTTCGCCCTGGTCAAAGGCTTCGCCATGACGATTGAAACTGCGATGGTCGTTGGGAGCGAAGTGTGTCTCCGGGCCGAATGTGCCAGTCAGCAGTCCACTTGCCAGCGGGACACGCGCCAGAATCCCAACTTGCCGTTCACGCGCGACCGCAAAAAAGTGTTCTGATGGCTTGAGCCGGAACAGGTTGAAGATGAGCTGTACGCTCTGGACGTGTGGGTAGCTGACGGCTTTGAGCGCCTCGTCCACCCGCTCTACGCTCACCCCATAATAGCGGATTTTGCCCTGCTGCACCAGGTCATCCAGGATGCTAAAGACCTCGGGCATGTCGTAGACTGCCGATGGCGGACTGTGCAGTTGTAGTAAATCGAGGGCCTCCATCTCCAGGTTGCGCAGGCTGCGCTCGACAAAGGCGGTCAGGTTCTGGCGGGTATAGCCCTGGGCTGTATGGGGGTTGAGCCTGCGTCCGGCTTTGGTAGCAATGATGAGGTGTTCGCTGCGCGCTTTGCGCACCTGTGCGATCAGTTGCTCGGAATGCCCATCGCCATAGACGTCAGCGGTATCGATGAAGTTGACTCCCAGATCGATAGCTCGATGGAGGGCAGCCAGCGATGTTGTGTCGTCGGTGGCACCCCAGTCACTGCCACCGATGCCCCAGGCACCAAAACCGATGGGCGAGATGTTCCAGCCAGTGCGGCCTAAGGGTCGATATTCCATTGCGCCTCCTTGCCTTCTCTTTTCTGCTAATGCAGCATTCAGTGTAGCACATTCAGGATTGTCGCGTATCAGTGGGTTCTGTACGCGCGGCAAGGACGGTTTTCCGCGACCAGGTGGGGTGGCGGTTGGGACACTTGGGATGATTGGGACAGGAGATGCTGGAGAGATGGAACATGCATCACCTTCTAGAGCGGAGACGGGTGGTGTTGGAGAGTCGTTGGCCGGGTCGTGTGCGGACGCGGGGGCGGAGCGCTGTGCGCTTTCGTCAGGGAGAGCGGGTGATTGTGAAGAGGAGGCAGGTGGGTGATGTGTAGGAGCGAGAGACGGTGGAGTACACGGGGCGGTTGGGACAGATGCGACAGGTGGGACAGGGGTCTCTGCCGGGGTTGCTTGCGCCACAGCTTGCTCTGGCTCACCTGGGACAGATGCGACAAGTGGGACAGGGGGTTCTGGCGGGGGTGTGCTGGTGGAGGCGGCGGGTTGCGCCAGGCAGGGGTGCCCCAGGGTGGTATAGAGGCCACGCGCCGGGCTGACTACCTGCGGCTGCCTGGCATGCACCATGCGCTGCAGCAGTTTGCGCACGTTCTCGTAGGGGAAGCCGGTGATGGTGGTCAGGCTGCGGGCGTTCATGGGCGCGGCGCACTCCTGCAGCGTGCGCAGGACGGTCTGCTGCAACAGCGAATAGTTCGCGCTGCACAGGTGCATCTCGCTGTTCTCGAAGAAGGGCATGGGGTGTGTGTAGGTGCCCAGCCAGTCGAGGGCGAGGACGCCCTGCTCACCGGTGGTGAGCTGGAAGCTGAGGATGGGGGGCTGGGCGCACAGGGCGTGTTTGGTGGCGAGCAAGAGGCGCTGGCGCTGCCGGTCCTCGGGGTCCGACTGGATGAGCAGGCTGCTGCGCACGGCGGCCAGCAGTTCCAGCGAGCCGGGTTTGGGAGCGGCAGTGGGCGGGTGGGCAGCGATGGGGCGCACCAGCAGGATGGCGCAGCCGGTGCGCTGGGCGAGCTGAGCGAGAGCGGGAAGGGCCTGACGCAGGTCGCCGGGGCGGCAGGTGTCCAGGGAGTCGAGGATAACCAGGGCGGCGTTGGTGCGGGCGACGGCTTCTTCCAGGAAGCACAGGTCCCTGGCCAGGGAGAAGGGACGATCCTCGATGGTGACTTTGTCGCTGTCGACCTGTGCGACGGTGGTGAGCAGGAGCACACGGGCGGGGTCGCCGCCAGCGGCCAGGAAGCGGGGTTTGATGGTGTAGCTGCTATGGTCCTGACCCGTGACGAGGATAACGGTCCCCTGGGTGCCGGGGGAGCCACCGGGCAGGGCATGGCCGCTGGTGACGCAGGCGGCGATATGCAGGGCGAGCAGGGAGGCGCCGGAGCCGGGTTCGCCTTCGAGCAGGGTGAGGGCGCCCAAAGGGAGGTAGTCCTGCCAGAGCCAGGCGACGGGGCGCTCGACGATGTCGGAGAGCAGGAGACCAGGAACGGAGGGGTCGAGTTTAGACTCAAGCTCAGGCTGGGAGTGCTTGCCGATGACGCGCCAGTATTCGTTGAAGCCGGTGAAGACGATGCGGCGGGAGCGCGGGCTGGCGTGTCTCAAATCCAGGATTTCGGCGGCGATTTTGAGGTCTCTCATACGCCCCTGGCGCTCGTTTTCTTGAGCCTCGAGTTTGCGTTCCTGACGCATGGTTTTACCCATGTGTGTCAGGGTTTTGGACATGGCAGCAAGGGAGGCCTTGGCACTTTTCATAGGGGATTCTTCTTTCACGGGGATGCTCCTTTCGGGAGTGTGTTAAGAGGAGGAACGGGAGGGTGTTCCTGCCAGGGGATTGGAATGAAGGGGGTCGATTGGCTTCCCGGTTCGTGGTGAAACGTGAAGGTAGAGGGCAAGCCGGGAGGACTTGTCTTGAGAGACAGCCTCTATAGACAGTATAGCACGGGGGACCAAATGGGGGATGCCTTCTTTCACACCTCGTCGGGTACATCTTCGATAAGATCGGATGTTGCACAGCCAAGAGCTTTGGCTAACTTCTGCAAGGTAAAAAGCGACACATCGCGGCCAGGGTCTTTATAGATGAGCCTGATAGTTCGATATGATACATCAGCAGTACGGGATAATTTTCCCATGCTCAAGCCCTTTTGCTGTGCCAACTCCTTTACTCGCAAGCGTGTCATAACATGATTGCTTCCTTTTTCTCCTCATTGTAACGTAGCAAAAGTATTGACAAAACTCCTATCGTAATGAGAGTATTGTGTTAGGAGTATTCAGTTACCATATTGGGAGAAAATGGCAATGGCAAAAACGTTGTACCTGTGGCTCTTGGAGTGCAAGGATAGGAATTACTTGTACATAACACGCCTCTTTACGTTTTACGCTGAGTCTAAAGAAGAGGCAGAGCGTTTGGTTTCTGATACACTGAGGTTACAGTTACATCTTGAGTACGTTGCATTACACGAAAGGCCAGAAGGATTTCTATTTTTTCACTACGAGCGGCCTGGGCACATTAAGATAGAGGAGTAAAGGTCCCCTGGCACGGGCGGCCATAAAGGCCCCCACTCCGCTCCACATCACCCCCGCCCCTACGGACTGACGAGCAAATTAAGATAGAGCATCCTTCAAGCAATCGTAGGGCCCATGCCCAGACCTTCGCCTTACTGCTTAAGTTCCGTGCTATCTGTATGAATAATTAGCAGCATGCCTCTTTCCAGCGAAACCCTGGCGCTCTCTCCCGTAAGCACATTGCTCACGCCGCGTGGTTTGCCGAAGTACAGCGTCTCACCGTGGAGCGGGTAATAGAGGCCAGTGGTGCGTATATCGCTGGCCTCGAGCGTAAGAGGCAGGAGCGAGAGTAGGTCGCCAACATGACCGGAGATGGTTGTTAGTCCGGGACCCCGCAG
>WNGJ01004139.1_pt1 | contig 15066 bp, 13 predicted proteins | sample 5400611 | NCBI WGS metagenome assembly WNGJ01 (sample SAMN13153375, study PRJNA577476) | soil metagenome | isolation source: 40 cm soil or saprolite under Garry oak tree replicate 1 | place: USA:California | collected 2016-06-15
ACGCCACCAAGACTATGAAGAGAAGGTCAATAAGCCTGTCATCTCAATAAGTCTTGGGGAGGATGCGATCTTTGAGTTCGGAGGACTTGAGCGATTCGGGTCCTACGAGGATATCATTCTTCATTCTGGAGATGTATTCATGTTTGGAGGAGAGCATAGATACTGCTATCACAGTGTCAGGAAAGTCATTCCAGATACCAAGCCTGCTGACCTCATCGAAGAACCAGTCAGAATCAGTATCACCATCAGGCAATATGAATAATTCCCAAAAGAAGGGCGTTGCGGGCTGAAAGCGCAGGATGGTGTTCTCTGAAGAGATTATCACTCAGCCTTTGGAGCCAGGCTTGCAGGTGACCGGATCATTGAGGACATCTATCGGGGAGTCAAGCGAAATAGAGATGGCAAACCTAGTGATACGCAATTCAAGAAAGGAAATGCACAATGCTACCAGAACTCCACAGCAAACTCATAGCAGCCCGGAACTTTGAACTAGTTGCGAAGTTCTGGGACTGGTACATCCTACTCCGGATCAGCGGGGTCAATGGCAGGGTTTCCTGCTACTGGGATCATGATCAAGATTGCCTAGGATATAATTCACCAGAGCGCCTTTGGGAGCTGGCAGACAACATCGATAGACTTGAGGAACAGATGCAAGAGCGCGGATGTCCTCTCACTGCCATACCCTTGGAGCTATGGCGAGAAGACACTAGATCAGACCCTATTCCGGAGTTACGGCGGTTGGCGAAAGTGTTGAGCTAGCATAGTGAGTGAACCAATGACACGTATTCGGATTCAATCTTTCTGAAGGCCGCTGGTTCTCAATGCCAAAGGCTAAAGCCGAACGCATGACAAACCCAAGACTCTCCCGATTTTCATAGGTAATATAACGTAGATAATCTCAAAACTAGCCCCGCTCTATGACACAAAGATACGTTGTTCTACAGATGTACTATAGCCTTCCTTCGGGTACACTTTATGCAGTGAAGTAGCGTGCTTTTTCCATTCAAAACGGGAAGAAGCGCAGTATACAGCACGGGGTGTAAACAAAGGAGCAAGGCTATGAATCCTCATATACGGATCCATGATAAGCTGAAGGCCGAGCGTGGCCAGCAATTGAAACACGACACAGCGCAGCATTCTCTCGCGTCAAGCCCGTTATATAGGGAAATGAGCGCCTCGGAGCTCGCTGCACATTGTGTGAGAGAACTCAGCAATTATCGTCGGGGAGAGCCATACACGGAAACGTATGGCGTCGAGTTATTGCGCCGTGCGACTGTACAAGGAGATCAGGAAGCCTGGGCATGGGTGCAACAATGCCTGGGTGAGTTGGTTCTTGGATGGCTACATCGACATCCCAGTAGAGAGGCAGCGTACTGCCTGGAGAGCGAAGAAAACTATGTAGCTCAGTCTTTTGCGCGATTCTGGCAGGCCACGACTTTGATCCAACACGTTGAATTTAATACGTTCGCTGCCGCATTGCAGTATCTGCGTGCGTGTCTGAATGGGACTATAGTGGATACGCTGCGAGCTTATTCAAGGTCAAGAGAAGTCCCGTTACCGCAGCCAGGAGAGCCAGGAGAATTACAAATTGAAGACGATCTTGAAAGTAGCGAAGTGTGGGACATCTTAAAAACGATACTTCCCAACGGGGATGAACAGCGGGTGGCATACTTGCTCTTTCACTGTGGCCTCAAGCCCAGGGAGATTGTGCGCTTGTGTCCACAGGAGTTTAGTGACGTACACGATATCTATCGTCTACGGAACAACATGATGAATCGATTACTACGCAATGCGGATCATCTGCGATGGAGATTAAGTTAACGAGGATTAATGAAGCCAGAGACATCTTCTCTGGCTCAATTTCCATTACTACTTACCAGGGGTTCCAGGGGTTGCACATCCTTCTCTTGTATCTTTTCAACAGTTGCTAATGCCTTGCGCCTCCGAATGTGAAACCAATTGAAAAGGTAAGCAAATGTCAACAGCACGAATAAAACGTTACGAGCCATGACGATTTGAATGAAGCCAGGAACATAAGGTATTTTGACAGCATCAATAATGCGTGTATAGAAGTAGGGATAAATAATGGTGGTTAGAAGTGAGATGCTTCCCCAGGCAACTAGCCAGAGGCTGTTAAAAGCACCGCTGTAGGCCAGTAAGGGTATAACCCAAATTAAGTATTGCGGGCTGAAAACTTTGCCCGTGACGATAAAAACAAGTAAGAGGGCAATACATGCCTGTACTACGTCCAGCTTTCTGCACCATTGTAAGAAAATGATAGAGATGTACCCTAATACGAAAAGAATTTCAAACAGGAAAGCAACGGGTCCTCCAAGCGCACTGACTATGTTCACTGATCCAAAACTGAACACAATATGTACAGGAAATCCAATGAGAGTGCCCAACCAGAGAAGTGTACTAGCCGTTGCCTCGACCTGCACGGGGCGATTTGCAAAGTAGTTCAGCTGGCTCAACACGGCTCCCTGGAAGTCAAGAAGCGCAAAGAAGGCTGTGACTCCGAGGAGTATAGCAAAGAAGAGAAGTGCATTTTTCCAGCGCCAATGATGTATACTTTGCAAGGTGCGCCAGAGTTCCGCTGGTAAGGTCTTGAGTGTGAGTGACTTGGGCGAAATATGAATACGCTGCGCATCTTGCTGTTCCGCAACAAAGAGAGCGGGAAGGAACAAGATGGGATATATCTTGAGTAAGAAACCAAAGGCTAATGCAACATATGCGGATGTCCAATGCTTGCGTTCGGCTGCAATCAGGCAGAGAAGTGTAAGCGCGGCTGGCAACATATCAAAGCGTTCTTGTGCAACGGCCCAGGCACCGATGAGCAAATAGCACGCAAATGCAAAGGCTGCTCCACGCGGGCCGTAACGTAGTAGTAACCTGTAAATGAACACGGAAGTAAGGGCCATTAGTACCGCAAAAGCTACCTGATAGTAGAGTAGAGGAACGAAGAGTGGTAGCGAGAAAATGATGAGTGTAAACGGCGGATATTCAAGCGGTAGCATATGAAAGGGTGGCTGCGCAGCCGTGGAGATATTCAGAAAAGAGCATTGAGTGACAGGCAGAAATTGTGCCCCCCTACTCCCCATCCAGTAAGTCAGGGCATAACATTGGTATCGTGCAGCGTCAGTGTTTAACCAGAAAAATTGCCAGGATGCGACACAGAACATGAGAATGTTTACGATGATGATCGGTATATAGGCAACGATACCTTGCTGTGCCAACAGCGTATTCCAGAGGGTAGTTAGTGGTTTTTTTGTTTTGATGTCCATCGCACTTGGTACGTGTTTTCGATGCATTATTATGTAGAGCATAGGTGAAGTGATACCTGCGCTTTTTTTCTCTCCCGTCGCAATTTGACATGCTCTTCTGCCCAGTGCTAGAATCCCGAATAGAGAACTGAGGCGCAAACTGCGTATTTTTATGCTTGTGTGATCTACCTTGCTAGACGATTGGCAAACTGGGCAAGTAACGCTCTTGCGTACTTACAAGTAGTTTAGACAAAAGAAGAGTTATTTCGGAAGGATACTTGCTGATGGCATCGCAAAGCCACTATGAAACAAAGACATTACGAGTTGGAGATGGCGCTCCTGATTTTGCCCTCAAGACTGACAAAAAGGATAACTGGCATTTAGCGGACTTTCGAGGCAAGAAAAATGTCGTTCTGGCATTTGTTCCCTATGCCTTTAGTAGCGTTTGCTCTACGCAACTCCCTTCGTATGAGGCGGAACTTGTACGCTTTAAGGACTTTAATACCGAGGTAGTCAGCGTGAGTATGGATAGCACCTATGCTTTAAATGCCTGGTCTAAATCGATGGGTACATCATTCCCGCTGCTCTCGGACTTTTATCCGCAAGGCAAGGTGGTTGACCTGTATGGTGTACGTAATCGCGGAGGATTTCCAGAGCGTGCTGTATTCGTGATAGATAAAGAGGGCATTATTCGTTATATCGAGGTGCTAGACAGTCCAGGGGATATGCCAGATAACGAGGATCTGTTTGAGGCGTTACAAAAACTATCTTAAGATGTCTTTCAGGTAGATTCTGCATCCACCATCATCGAAGGTCATTGATTTTTTTGCTCTTGACAAAGGAATAACAGTATGTTATATTTATTATAGCAATTCGCTATTAAAATAAATAGAAGAAGTAGCAAAATTCTTTTAGAGATATGAGTATGAAAATCATGTTACTGCCCGACTTGTGGTATGATAACTATGTGATCTGGCATCCCTATAATGGATAGGCGCATTAATTTAGTGACTGGAGGAAATTTACCATGAATGCCCTCTATACAGTGTTGCTTGATCCTAATGTACTCTTCTTGTTGTTTATCGTCGCTGTGATAGGCATATTCGTAGAGGTCTCGCATCCGGGCGCAATTCTACCGGGTGTCGTTGGAGCCATAGGCCTCTTACTTTTCCTTTTCGGAGCAGCATCGCTCTCTCCAAACTGGGCGGGACTGGCATTAATGGCTTTAGCGTTTGCGTTGCTTGTCCTTGTTATCAAGTTACCTGCGCATGGTGTATTGACGCTTGGAGCCGTGATCTCCCTCATCATCGGTGCCTTACTCTTTTTCAATAGCGGCAGGCCCCATCACGGACCGCAGGTAAATCCCATTCTTGTCTTCGCACTGAGTGCGTTAGTTGGCTTAGTCGGTTTATATATTGTCACTTTGATTGTGCGAACCCGGCGGAGACCCGTTAATACAGGAATGGAGGGTATGATTGGCGTTACTGTTTTGGCGTCGACTCCGCTTCAGCCTGTTGGACGTGTGGAGTATAAAGGTGAAGATTGGACCGCTGTGCTGGACGACCCGTCTGACTCAGTCGATCCCGGCACCGAGGTACGGGTCGTTTCTGTTGAGGGTTTGCTGCTACATGTACAACCTGTTGTTAATAGACTCTCAGATTCTGCCCCTGAATACATTGAGGGGTCATAAAGGAGAAGTTCCATGGAAACCATTGTGGCGCTTATCATCGTAGCAATCGTAGTAATAATTCTGCTGATGCTACTTTCCTCGGCCATACGAGTAGTACAGCAGTACGAGCGTGGCGTGATTTTTGTCCTTGGACGTTTAACTGGCGCTAAGGGGCCTGGGATATTCCTGGTGCCGCCATTCGTCACGCGCATGATTAAGGTCGATCTGCGTGTCGTCACATTAACAGTCCCACCACAAGAGGTGATTTCGCGTGATAATGTGACAATAAAAGTTACTGCTGTTGTCTACTTCTATGTAGTAGATCCGGTTGCGGCTGTTGTGAATGTGATGAACTACATGCAGGCAACAACGCAGATTGGTCAGACGACTCTGCGTAATGTGCTTGGTCAATCGGAACTGGATGAATTGTTGTCCCAGCGCCACAAGATCAATCGTGAACTGCAAACCATCATAGATGAGCATACAGAGCGTTGGGGTGTGAAGGTGACTGCTGTAGAAATCAAAGATGTTGAATTGCCGGCTTCGATGCAGCGTGCAATGGCAAAGCAGGCCGAGGCAGAGCGTGAGAAGCGCGCAAAGATCATTCATGCTGAAGGTGAATTACAGGCGTCTGCCCAACTGGCACAGGCTGCGCAAGTGATTGGCTCACAGCCCGCTACGTTACAACTGCGTTACCTCCAAACGCTGACAGAGATTGCAGTTGAGAAAAACTCAACTATCATCTTCCCACTACCCATTGATCTCGTCGAGCCTTTGTTGGGAATAATGAAGCATCGCGCAGAGGCCACTTCGGTTAATGGGTATGAAGGACAGACGCCTGCTACACCTGTTGGGTACGATGGTCCTGTGCCATCTACTCCGCTTAAGTCTGAATAGAAGAGTTAGTTTGGGGTGACCACCCAACCACAGGGCGAGGACAAGCCATCGCCCCTACTATGGACGGCCCTTCGTAGCATAGTAGAGGCGATGGCTTGTCCTCGCCCTGCCCTCTGTGTAGTTATTCCGTTCCCGCCTGTTTGCTGCGTAAATATTCAGCAGAGATATTGTAAGTTTCTTCTGAGATTAGACCCCTGGACATGTAGTGATTCAGCATGATATCGAGTTTCAGGATGCTTATTAAGTTGTATCCTCTCCGCCTTAATCGCTCGGTTGCTCCGTGTTCACGGTCAACGAGAACGATGACATCCTTTGCTTTTAACCCATTCTCTTCGAGTAATTCGGCTGTTTCCAGGACACTGCTTCCCCTGGTAACCAGGTCGTCAATAATGAGGGCTGTGTCACCAACGTTGAAACGGCCCTCTATACCGCGTTTGCCTGTGCCCTCCGGTCGAACGCGTGCATAAATCATAGGGATATTCGTTTCCAAGGAATAGGCTGTTGCCAGCAGCAATCCTCCGACCGGGACGCCGGCGACAACAGCAAAGGGATGAACTCGCGCACGGCGCAATGATTGGGCCAGGTTAATTTCTTGTTGCATGAGTTTGCTTGCAACGCGCAAGGCACTTGGGTTACTGATAAGAACCTTGGGGTTCACGAAAACGGGGGAGCTAACTGCTGATTCGCTGACTGTAAAATTTCCGAATTGCACTCCACCAAGATCGAACAGTGTTTGCGCCAACCACAAATTGTCCAGAGTCTGCTCTTTCGCCACCTCTGAGCGTCCTTTCTCTTTAAAGTCAGGCTATATGCCTACTCAGTATATCATACCCTGCTTAGACATGGAATACTTACTCGGTGTGTGAATCAAACTTGCATCAGCAGCCCTCGTATGGTACGCTATTGCGCGATTAATACTGAGAAGAAATATATGATGATATTCGGGTGAACATACATGCCAATAGTGAGTGTTATACAGGTTGGGAAGTCGTTTGGCGCTGAACGAATCTTCGCAGGGGTAAACTTTCAAATAGACGAATATGATCGAATCGGTCTTGTTGGTTTAAATGGGGCGGGTAAATCAACCCTGCTCAATCTCCTGGCGGGTCGTGAAGAGCCTGATGAGGGGACAATAGCGATTGCGCGTAATACGCGTATTGGTTACCTCACGCAGACCATAGATTTCCACCCACAGAATACATTACGAGAGGAAATGCTGACCGTCTTTGCTGAAGTGCGAGAGTGGGAGCATGGTCTAAGTGAACTTGCGCTTGAGCTGGCTACTCAAGCAGCGCAGAGTGATAGCGTTTTACACGAGCAATTGTTAAACCGCTATGATGAGTTACAGACTCGCTTTGAGCATGTGGGTGGGTACACCTATGAAAATAGGATTGACCAAGTGCTTGATGGGCTGGGTTTCACGCGTGAACAACAAGAGGCTCCGGTGGCATACCTGAGCGGAGGGCAACAGACCCGCGCAGCTCTGGCGAAATTGCTGCTGCAAGAGCCAGATTTGTTGCTTCTGGATGAGCCTACGAACCACCTCGATCTGGCAGCTCTGGAGTGGTTGGAAATATATCTATCAGGCTGGAAGGGAGCTATGGTTGTGGTTGCCCATGATCGTTACTTCCTTGATAAGATTGTGGCACGTACGATTGAACTGGCCTTTGGCCGTATCGAGGAGTATCCAGGAAATTACACAAAATACCTCCGTTTGCGTGAAGAGCGCATGGATCGCCGTATGCGCGAGTATGAGGCACAGCAGGCTCAAATTGCCCACACTGAGGAGTTTATTCGCCGTTACAGGGCTGGCCAGCGCAGCCGCGAGGCACGAGGTCGTCAGAAGCTGCTTGACCGGCTGGAGCGTGTAGAGCGCCCACAAGCATTTCCTGAGATGCGCTTCGAGTTCGCTTCAGTAGTGGATAGCGGGCAGATTGTACTTTCGACCCAGAAACTTGTCGTTGGCTTTCCGCACGTGGATCAACAGAGTGAACCAACAGTTCTTGTACGGGTTGCCGACCTGGAACTGTTGCGTGGTGACCGTATAGGGTTGCTGGGTCCCAATGGTGCAGGTAAGACCACGCTGCTACGTACGATCATTGGGGAAATACCTCCGATCAGCGGGCAGGTCTATCCAGGTCACAATGTACGCATTGGATATTACTCACAGACACACGGCGGATTGAATTCCAATAGAACCGTTGTTGACGAGATCCGGCAGATGAGCACCATGAGTGAAGATGCTGCTCGTAGTTTTCTTGCTCGCTTTCTCTTTTCTGGCGATGATGTCTTTAAGGCCACCGGTGCGCTCAGTGGTGGCGAACGGAGCCGTGTAGCGTTAGCAAAGTTGACGCTGCAAGGGTCGAATTTTCTGGTGCTGGATGAACCAACGAACCACCTTGACTTGCAATCACGCCAGTTCCTCGAGGAGGTATTGGGTGAATTCGAGGGCACACTACTCTTCGTTTCGCACGATCGCTACTTCATCGATAGCCTGGCGAACAAAGTATGGGTTATCGAAGATGGACTGTTAATACCGTACCTGGGGAATTATTCCGAGTACCGTACGCGCAAACGTCCAATTGTGCTTGAGGTTCCTCCTGCCCAGGTGAAGAGTGTAGATAAAAGTGTGTCAATTACAACCAAACCGGCCGTTTCTCCCTCCAGATCGGGAAGCAAAAAAAGCGCAAGAATCAAAATTCGCACTGTTGAGGATGTAGAACGAGACGTTGAGAAGGCTGAGGCATATGTTAAAGCTTTAGAAGAGGAACTGGCAGAAGCTGCGCTCAATGCTGATGCTGTGCAACTAACACAGCTTTCGGCTGAGTACGAACGGGCGAAAGCAAGTGTAGAGGAGTTACTTGTAGAGTGGGAACAGCTATCTGAAACGGTGTAGGGGCGTAATGAATTGTGCCCTGTGATGAGGATCGCGTCCCCAAGCGGGCGCAATGAATTGCGCCCCTACAGGCGCATCAAATGTGGCATTATTAGCGTTTTCGACGCCTTCCAATGATGATTCTGACGATAAATCCGCCCAGAGCTGCAAGTATTGGTAAAATGGCTGCAGCAGCCAGCCAGAAGCCGAGGAACAGTACGGGTACGATGAGTGGAGGAAATGCTATTACTTTGTTCGTAAACCAGCTATGATCAAATCTATACAAGCCGCCTAATATACCAAGGGCCAGCAGGCTCATGACAAGCGTGAGCAGTAAACGCTTTGTGCCGTAGAGATAGGCTCCTCGTCCAGCGTTCACACATAAAACTGCCAGTGCCGAACTCTCTAAGAGGAAAGCTATGCTATTGGGCAGTTGTGGTCGGACGATGAGTACCGATGCACCAATGGCCCCCACAACCAGAGCGAAAAGCTGTATAGCTGCGCTGATGAGGAAGGATTTTGGACCTCCCTGTTTTTTGGGAGTGGCGGTTACTGATTGCGGCTGTTGTGCATGCTCAAACAGCGAGTTTCTAGCCAGGTTTGCTTGAATTGTGTCTCTGATAGCCAGAGCTTCTGAATCATTTGGATTGAGAGCGATAGATCGGTCGATTGCAGACGAAGCTTCCTGAAGTTGCCCCATATTTGCCAATAGGGCGGCACGCATGCTCCAACCCAAAGCATTACTGGAATCTAGCTGCACCAGCTTGTCTGTGACCGGCAAGGCATCCTGGAAGTGGCCGATTGTTCCCAATAGCTGTCCTTTGAGAATAAGGGCGTCGATATAGTCTGGGGCCATTTGGAGTATATTCTCGATTGCATCGAGAGCTTCAGGAATATGTTGCATCTGAGCCATCTGTCGCGCTTGATTTAACATCTTCATACATTGTTGCTTGTGGTTTTGTTCCAGTGTCTCAAGCGTGAGTTGCCCCGAAGTTGAGGGCGACGCTTGTGCAGTTGCAATACCCACGGAGGATTGTTGGGGATACCCTGCAAGTTGACTGTCAGATGGTGGGTGTACCATTGTAGGATTTCGAACTGTCGAAGATGGGGATGGATTAGATACGTTTCTTTGCTCATGTAAAAGAGGAGAAGCAAGAGATGGCATATCTCCTACAAGCACGACGGGGCGCTGCTCCTGTCCAAATACTTGTGGCTGATGCTGTGCATCCAGGGAACTGGAGAGAACAGTATGCAGGTTTTGTAGTGTAACCTCTCCTGAGATGGAATCGGCAGCAAGGCCGCTAAGTCCTACAATCGTGCGATAAAGTAGCTTCCCTAATTTTTTTTCTCCAACCTCTAGAGCATACTCGTTTCCCCGGCACGAGCAGTAAAGCAAACGTCCCTGTGTTTGTTGCAATGTACGTTGCAGTGTTGGACCAAGCAGGGGCTTGAAATCGAACGGCGAAGTCCTTCGCTTACTCCAGGTAGGCCCTGTTTGGAAGCAATCAAGAACAAGCACTATCTGGGCTGCGCGGCTGCGGAGCATAGCCTGGTGAATGAGTAAGTGGAGGGGTAGACCTGTCGTGTGCTGTTGGTAGTCTGTATTTGCAAAGGCGAGATATCCCTCTGCGTTTATTTCGTCTAAAAAGACATGTCCGGCGAAGTAGAGAAAAACAAGATCGACTGGATCTGCAACGTTTACGCAAAGCTGCATGATCAGGGCTTCAGAGAGTTCAGAAGTGGCTTGTGATCCTAGCAAGAGCTGCAGGTCTGAGGGATTCCAATTGCCTCCACGGCTATTCGCCAGCCATTGTGCGAGCGCTCTGGCGTCATTTTCGGCAAATTGCAATGGTTGAAAGGCTGGGTGCTGAAAGTTATTTATGCCTATGATTAGTCCCAGGCGTTTACCCACAGTTTATCTGCTTTCTAAAATGTAGTAAAACGTATTTACGACACCTTCGTACCTGCTTCATCGCAGGAAGTTTCACTCTCGACGCATCGAGAGCCAGAGCTTTCCGCTCCACAGGCGAATTTTTGTCCCGACGAAGCCACAACCGGGACATTCCTTATCAATCGGAGTGCTTCATCCCTGATGTTCAGGGACGCATTGAAATCTCGCTCATGAACCACACCGCACTGCTCACATACCCACACGCGGTCGGAAAGCCGCAAATCTTCTTTGATCCATCCGCAACTGTGACAGGTCTTGCTCGATGGGTACCATCTATCCACCAGTTGCACATATCCGCCATACTGCTCAGTCTTGTAGAGCAACTGACGCTGTACCTCAAAGAAACTGGCATCACTCACCGCTTGCGCTAAGCAGTGGTTGGCAAGCATCCCTTTGGTATTGAGGTCTTCCAGCCCAATCAAGGCATACGTTTTGGCGAGATAGGTGGTGATCTTGTGCAAGGCATCTTGCCGCCCGCACGCCACCCGATAGTGAGCCTTTGCAAGCTTCCTGGTATTCTTCCACCAGTTCTGGCTACCCTCTACCTTGCGGGATAACCCTTTGCTCAATCCCTTAATACGTCCCAGGCTCTGGCTGTAGTGCTTTTGGTTTTCAAACACCACACCATCGCTACATGTCGCTAAGGACCTGACGCCCAGGTCTACCCCAACTGCTTGACCAGTATGTAGTGGCACTTCATGCTCAACCTCTACTGAGATAGCAACAAACCACCAGCCTGCACGATAGGAAACGACCCCGCTCAGGATTTTGCCCTGAAAGCGGAGTGCCTCTGTCATGTTGATAGTTCCAAGCTTAGGGATACGTATGCTTTGTCCATCCACAGAAAACTTATCGTTGGCAAGGTAAAAGCTCAATCTATCCCGTTTCTTGCTTTTGAATCGAGGGAAGCCCCCCTCTTCTCCGTCCTTACGCGGATGTTTGAGCTTCGGGAGCGTCCCTTCCTTTTTCATCCGCCAGTAGTTGGCAAAAGCTTGCCCCAGGTTGCTGAACTCCTGTTCGGGAGCGCATTTCGTGACCTCGTAGCACCAGGGAAACTGCTCGCCCTTGATGCTGTTGTACTCTGCCTTGAGGTCTTTCATCTTGGCCCATTTTCCCGCAGCACGGTAATCTTTCCAGCGAGCAAGTGCCCAGTTGTAGGCATGACGTGCAACACCGCAGGCTTTGCGAAAATAGACTTCTTGTTCTGGGGTCGGATTGAGCCTGATCACATGCGAACGATTCATGGCCTATTCTTTCTGTAGCGCCGCGTCTTTCAACACGTTCCTGTACGATCTCAGACCGTGCAATCGAGCCGAGAACACGGTCACAATTGCTAGCAAGTCCCGCACTAACTCTTGTTCAGGTGAAAAGTTCTCACCATTGATAATCACGATCTCGGTATGGTGCCGCTGGCAGAGTGCCTCAAAGTAGTCATAGCCGAAACGTACCAATCGATCACGATGGGCGATAATAAGGCGTCTCACCTGTCCGAGTTCAATCATTTCCATGAGCCGATTAAACTGCTTGCGCTTGTAATTCAAGCCGCTGCCAATATCAGACATCCACTCATCGACCTTGATAGATTGCTGCTTGCAGTAGACCGCTAGCGCATGCATTTGATTTGCTAGGTCAGGCTTTTGAGCCACACCTGACACCCTGCTATACACGATAGTCAAGCCTTGCTCTTGTGCGACTAACCCGCGATACTGCAAATATTGGTCATGGGTATAGTAGCGTCGGTTCGTGGGAGAGCGCCCAGCACGCAAGATGCCTTTTCTATCCCACTTCTGGAGAGTGATAACCGATTTGCCGATCATCTCTCCGAACTCTTTAGGTGAATATGTTGTCTTCATGACTACATTATATCATATTAGACTACATATTTGTTAACTGTTTAACTCTCCCTGGCAGAAGGTTTGAATCTCTGCACGCTTTTGTATTGTACGCCAGGTGGTCGGAAACTGGGTACCAATTGAGAAGAAACAGGTACTTTTGGCACAAAGGTGACGTTCATCGTTGTTTGTGCACCAATCGTACGTACACCCGGATAAAGTCGCCAGCAAAGAGCGAAAGGTGCCTTTGTGATATACTCTAAAAACGATTTTTCGATCAATTCGTGTTAGTTATATGAAGGACATCGTACTAATGCCTCGGATTATAGGAATTACTGGCAATATTGCATGTGGCAAGACTGCTGTCGGGCATATGTTGTTGGAGTTAGGCGCTGAGCAATATATTGACGCGGATGCAGTCGTCCACAAGCTCTACCAGGGTGGTCAGCCCATTGCGGTCAAGGTAGCTAAAGCGTTTGGCCCTGGAGTTGTGGCTCCTGATGGGAGCGTTGATCGTAAAGCGTTAGGAGCTATTGTATTTCGGGATGCTGAAGCGATGCGACGGCTCGAGGCGATTACGCACCCGGCAGTCAGCGAGGCTTTGGCAGACGAATTAGCTTCTGTCAGTCCTTCCGGTATTGTGGTTATCGATGCTGTGAAACTGTTGGAGGGCGGCTCGGGCAAGCTTTGTCAGAGTAAGTGGATGGTTGTTTGTTCGGAGGAACAAGAGTATAAGCGTTTGGTTGGCCGGAACCAGTTCAGCGCAGGAGAAGCGTGGGCACGTATTCGCGCTCAATCTTCTGTTGCCGACAGGCTACCGCTCGTTGACGAGGTAATTGACAATAGTGGCTCCATGGAGGATACACGTATACAGGTTGCAGCGGCTTACGAACGTTTTTGTAAGCAATTTCCAGCGTAGGCGAGAGGATATTAGAGATTATTTTTTATGACGTGCGCGGAAACGGCGTGCCTTCAAAAGGTTCGCGCATTTCTCAGGGGTACAATAAAGCTTGGTACGACTCTTACTCTCATCATAAAAGACCCCACGGCAATGGGTGTTTGCACATATCTTGAGTCGTTTGGGATCGTGATCAGCCAGCACATGAGCGAACGAAGCCGCAATCTCTGCCTGCACCCAGTCCCAATCCTTCTTCAATGGCACCATGTCCAATCGATATCCTTCTGAATCTTTCACCAGGCGACGATTCAAAGGCATCTTGAGCAGAACTGCATTGAGTGCTGCTAGGTCGTGATCTGCAATCTGCCCTTCGACCAGAGCCTCTGTCAGAGAGCGCAGAAAGGTGCGTAGTACAACAAGTGTGATAAGTGTCGCTGCATCGGGTGGGTGATCAACCTGTAGTCCCCATTTGACGAGAAACTGTTCCAACCAGCCTGGCTGCTGGAGATCATCTCTTACCCACCGACCACGGAAATCACGAAACTCGCTATTGATGAAATCAAGATAGATCGAATCCATTGTACTCTCAGCTCCCACAGAGTCCTACAGGAAGGAATTGGCGGGGCCTCCTTCATGTCTTCTCTCTCATACAACGGTTGAGAAGGAAAGCAGACCATCGTAACTTTCTAAAAACTATTGACAGTTACAGGATTGGCATGTTATCCTTTTGAATATAACTGAATTAAGCAACATTGACAGTTACAATACCAGTCTTGTTCCCTTATTGTCGCTCAGCACGTATCTTCAAGAAAGGGATTCGCAGATGGTGCGTAAACAAACAGGGGCACTCGTGGGGTGCCCCTCTCGCCGTGAAGTTCTCCGGGGTCTGGCAGGATTGATGTTCACCATGAGTCTGGAAGGATGTGCTCAAGCTCTTTCCTCATCGTCAGCTACAACTCCTGTTCCTACCCCTCGTCCTCAAGGGAGTGTACTTTATACCTATCGTGGATATACCGATCGTGTAACGTCAGTAGCCTGGTCGCCAAACGGCAAGTACATTGCGTCGGGCTCATTAGATCAGACGGCGCGGATTTGGGCTGTCAATCCGGGCGATCATTACCAACCTTTTATTTACCGTGGTCATACTGCCGGGGTGCAAGCTGTGGCCTGGTCACTAGACAGTAATCGCGTTGTCTCAGGTTCTAGCGATAAAACGGTACAGGTATGGGATGCTCTTACCGGAGAGCATGTCGCTATCTATCGTGGGCATACCGGCACCGTGAACACGGTAGCGTGGTCACCGGATGGAAAAAACATTGGCTCAGGCTCTGAAGATGGCACCGTGCGTATGTGGGATGTCGCAACCGGCAAACAGATGTACGTCTATCACGGTCATCGAGGGAGCGTGAACTCGCTCGTGTGGTCGCCCGATAGTCTACGGATCGCCTCTGGTGCTTCGGACAAGACCGTCCAGATCCTGGATGCCACGACCGGAAATCATAGGTATACCTACCGTGGTCATACCGACACGGTAAGCTCGGTTTCCTGGTCGCCTGATGGGAAGCACATCGCTTCCGGTTCGTGGGACAAAACGGTGCAGGTATGGGATGCGGTGACTGGTGATGTTTTGTATACGTATAACGGGTACAATGTGCGAGCTGCACAACTGAATCCTACCAAG
>WNGJ01013367.1_pt1 | contig 15065 bp, 12 predicted proteins | sample 5400611 | NCBI WGS metagenome assembly WNGJ01 (sample SAMN13153375, study PRJNA577476) | soil metagenome | isolation source: 40 cm soil or saprolite under Garry oak tree replicate 1 | place: USA:California | collected 2016-06-15
TGCCGCGCCCAGTCACACGCCCGGAAGGTGGCACCCGCCCGCCCCACCTCAACCCTTCAAGGTGACACTCCCCCCGGGCAAAGCCGGCCCAGGCGGGTCCGCGCCGCCACCTGGACGCGCGGCGCGCGGCTAAAGGCCCGAACGCCGCAGCGTCCGCACGTCCAGGCAGCGGCGCGGACTGACCATGGCCTCGCAGCGGACTCGTCAGCTCAGCGACCGACGGTCAGTGATGTCCAGTGCCAGAGCTGGGACAGCCGTGGCGCTGGGCTGTTCAGCGAGAAGTTGTGCGAGCTTCATCAGCCCTGCGGCCTTCGATGATTTGACAAGGACGACGTCGCCGGGCGCAAGCTCGGCGCGGAGCAACTCGAATGCCGCCGGAACATCGGGCACGAGCAGTGTGGTCAGGCCCTGACGGTCTTTGCGGGCCGCAGCGTACACACATGCCGCGTCGTGGTCACCGACCGCGATGAGGGTGTCGACTCCCGAGCGTGCGGCGTAGCATCCGATTGCCTCGTGCTCGGCCTTTGCCGCGTCGCCGAGTTCGGCCATCTCTCCCAGCACAGCGATGGTCCGGCGGCCACTGGCCATCGCCATGAGTGCGTCGAGAGCGGCGCGCATGGAGTCAGGGTTGGCGTTGAACGCGTCGTTGACGACAGTGACGTCGTCGCTGCGCTTTGTGACCTCCATCCGGCCCGCGGACAACGACCGGGCCTGGCCAAGGGCCTCGGCGGCCTCGCGGACGCCCATGCCCAGACCGAGAGCCGTGGCAGTGGCGGCGAGCGCGTTCGAGATGTGATGCTCGCCGATGAGGCGGAGCCGGACCCGCGCGGAGATGCCGTCTGCCAGGAGGGTGAAACTCGCCCGCCCATCAGTGTCCAAGCCAATTCCCGTGGCACGGACATCGGCGTGCTCGGCCCGGCCGAATGTGATGACATGGGCGCTGGTCTGATCGGCCATCGGGGCCACCAGTGGGTCGTCTGCGTTGAGCACTGCGAGGCCGTCGGCTGGCAGTGCCTCGGCAAGCTCCGCCTTGGCTCGGGCCGTTGCCTTGCGGCTGCCGAACTCGCCGAGGTGGGCGGCTCCGACATTGAGCACGACACCGATTCGCGGTGGGGTAAGGCTGGTCAGATAGGAGATGTGCCCCTTGCCTCGCGATCCCATTTCCAGCACAAGGTAGCGAGTGCGGGCGTCCGCCCGCAGCGCAGTCAGGGGGAGGCCTATCTCGTTGTTGAAGGAGCCGACAGTGGCGACGGTGGGCCCGAGCCGTTGCAGGATCTGGGCAATCATGTCCTTGGTGCTCGTCTTGCCGGATGAGCCAGTGACGCCCACTACGGCGGTCTGGCCAAGGCGTTGTACGACGGCCCGAGCGAGCAGCCCGAGTGCGGTTACGACATCGTCGAGGACAATGGCGGGCACACCAACATCGCGTGTGACAAGCGCTGCGACGGCACCTGCCGCGACTGCGGCCGCGGCATAGTCGTGGCCGTCAACCCGTTCGCCGCGGATCGCGGCGAACAACCCGCCTGCCGCGACTTCGCGAGAATCCACCGAAGCCGGTCCTGTCACCACCGCAGCCGCGTTGCAGTCGGCCGTCAGGTGCCCGCCAGCGGCCTGTGCGATCTCCTCCAGGGTCAACGGGAGCACAGCGCTCCTCCGTTCGTTGGTCCAGGCAACAGAGCGGCCGGCTGCCTGACGAGAGTAGCTTGCCGGGCCGAGTCGCCAGATCAGGCGTGCTCAGGAACGGGTGAGTGATCGACGATGCCGCGACCGAGCGATGTCACGTCTCCGGTGCCCATGGTGAGCACGATATCGCCAGGCCGGGCGAGGTCGGTGATGCGCTGAGGCACGATGGAGCGCTCCGGTTCGGCAAGCACAGTTCCACCGTTCGCTTGCACGGCGTCACCGACGATCTTGCTGGTGACTCCAGGTACCCGGCTGCCGGCCCGGCCATAAATATCCAGCAACAGCACCACATCTGCGGCGGCCAGCGCGTGACCAGCCCGTGTGCCAAGTGCCCATGTGCGGGCGACGCCCGACGGCTGGAACACCACGATTACGCGGCCCTCGGTCAGCGAGCGGGCCGTCTCCAGATCTGCCGCGATCTCCGTGGGGTGGCAGGCGTAGCTATCGACGACCGTGGCGCGATTTACTTCACCGATACGGGTAAACCTGCGCGCAATTCCGCTGTAACCGGCTAATGCGTCCGCGACCGCGCGCGGGTCGGCGCCGAGTTCTCTGGCCATGGCCAGCGCTCCAACGGCGTTGTGGGCCAAATACCGTCCCGGTATGGTCATCGCGATAGTTAGGTGTGTGCCTTCGCGCATTGCCACGGTGGTCAGGCTGGCCCATCCACAGGTTTGCGTGTTGACGATCCGCACGTCAGCATTGGTAGCGGCGCCGTACGTGAGGATTCGCGGGTGTGGCGAGCTGCGCTGTAAGCGGGCGATGACCCGTCGCGTGGCGGGATCGTCGGCATTGGCGATCAGTGTCCCGCTTGGCGTGACACACCGCCCAAACGCGGTGTGAGCGCTGACGTGTGTGTGGCTAGATCGGCGTAGTTGTCAGGGTGATCATCGTCCACGTTGAGAATCAGCGCCACATCTGGCCGCAGCGCCAAGAAGCTGCGGTCGGACTCGTCGGCTTCTGCGATGAATGTGCGGCCCAAGCCGTGACAGGCGCCCGAGCCGGGGCCGGCAACGTCTGCGCCAACCGCATACGACGGGTTCATACCCAGTTCACGCAGTACCGTCGCGAGCATAGCTGTGGTGGAAGACTTGCCGTGGCTGCCGGTAACCGCAACGGCCTGATGGCCACTCATGAGCATGGCCAGCGCTTGAGCCCGGTGGATAACCTGTATGCCCCTGGCCTTGGCGGCCAGCACCTCGGGGTTTGATCTGTCGATCGCGGTAGAGACCACTACGCAGGTAGTACCGTCGACGTTCGCCGCAGCGTGCCAGGCATGCACGTGGTACCCCTCGGCGGCCAGCACCGCCAGCGTCGGCGACGCCTCGGCATCGCTTCCGCTTACCCGGCTGCCACGGGCCGCGAAGATCTTGGCCAACGCCGACATTCCGGACCCGCCTATACCCACGAAGTGCGGACGGCTCATATCAACCGGTGCGATCGGGCCCGTCGGCCAGGTCATGGTTCTGCTCTCGGTCATGTGTCCTCCTGGAAAGCGACCGCGCACTCCGTTTGCCTGGCGGCATTGTCACTTGGACGAGATCGGGGAAGTGGCACAATTTGTGTGAGTCCGAGGACAGGGCGTGACATTCGACGCATTGTGTTGTGGGATCCGCGTACGCTGGCCGCGCTGGTGTGGCAACCATCGAGGGGATGCTGTGGCGATTCGCGCCGTGGTGTTTGACATAGGTGAGACGCTGCTGGACGACACGCGGGAGTTCGCCGCATGGGCGGAGTGGATCGGCGTGCCGCGTCATACGTTCTCGGCGGTACTCGGCGCGGTGACGGCCGCGGGGCGCGATAACGCAGAGACCTTCCAATACTTCCAGCCCGGCTTCGACCTGGCCGCTGAGCGGCAGCGCCGTGAACAGGCCGGACTGGGTGAGCAGTACGGAGAAGAAGACCTTTACCCGGACGTGCGTCCCGCGCTGTCAGCGCTGCGGGCACTGGGGATGTGGGTAGGCATCGCAGGCAACCAGACCGTGCGCGCGGGTCAGATCCTGCGCGGCCTGAACTTGCCCGCCGACCTCATCGCGACCTCGGGTGAATGGGGTGTCGCCAAGCCCGAACCTGCGTTCTTCGCCCGTGTCATCGCGGTCACGCCCGTGGAGCGGGACGAGATCCTCTACGTAGGCGATCACCGCGACAACGACCTGGTGCCAGCCAAGGCGGCGGGCTTGCGTACTGCGTTCATCCGCCGGGGGCCGTGGGGGTACCTATGGGCGGATGATCCGAACGTGCAAAAGCTTGCGGATTGGAGCATCCACTCCCTTCTCGAGCTGCCCGCCCTTATCCGATCTTGAGCCACGTTCGCGGAGAAGCCAATGTGTGCAATGTCGGCCGAATATCTGGAATGGATTGATTCCGCCGTCCGTCTGCTCCAGGTGGCTTCTTGGTCACGGCTGGAACGGAGCCGATGATGACGTACGATCGTGGCCAGCTTACCGTCGGCGGTCGCATCGCCATCGCCCGAAAGTCGCGCCGGATGAGCCAGCGGCAGCTCGCAGAGGCGGCGGCCATCTCGATCAGCCTGTTACAGAAGATCGAGCGAGGCTACCGTGCGGCAACGCCCGCGGTCCGGGCATCGATCGCTCATGCACTCGGCATGGATGATCTTCGCCCGACTGATGGCGCCCATTCGGTCGGCGCCCAGATACACGATGCGATCCCGCGCATCCGCCGTGCCCTGGACTCTTACGACCTGCCCGAGGATGGCCCACACAAGCCCCTGGCCGAGTTGGCTGATAACACCCAGCAGGTGACGTCATATCGGCTCACCTCCCAATATGTCCGGCTTGCCGGTGCGCTTCCCCGGTTTGCTCACCGAACTCACCAGAGCCACGTACGCGCCTCGTGCGCACGACCGGCAGATAGCGTACTGGTTGCTCGCCATGGCCTTTCGCGCCGCAGACGCCATTGCCGACAAGTACGGGTACATCGACCTGTCTGCCCGTGCGATCGAGCTGATCCGCTGGGCGGCTGCCCGCTCAGATGATCCTCTGCTATCCGGCATGGCGGCATACGTGCGCGCCGAGCAGTTCTTTGGCTGGGCGCACGTGGCCGCTGGGCTACGCACGCTCGACGACGCGGCAGCGTCACTCGATCCAGGCCAGTCGCAGGATGCGCTCGCGGTTTATGGATCTCTGCATATGCGCGCGGGCGTGGTGGCCGCGCACGCTGGCCTTGCCGGCCAATCCAGTGCCTACCTCGCCGAGGCACGCGACTGCGCACAGCGGATTCCGGACGGCGCATACCACGGCACCACGTTCGGACCTTCGAGCGTCCGGATCCACGACGTTGCTGCAGCGGCCGAGCTGGGCGACGCTCATAGTGCGCTGACCCTGGCCGGTACCTGGCAGCCGCCGCTGGCCGTCCCAGCCGAACGCCGTTCCCACTACTTCATCGAACTCGCGCGCGCCCAGCTATGGGCCGGTCAGCGCGGCAATGCCGTCTCTTCATTGGATCGTGCTCGCCAGATCGCCCCGCAACACACGCGGTGCAACCCACAGGCCCGCGAGACATTGGCATCCTTGATGCGTCTCGGGCGCCATCCCTCGGAACGCCTCGTGCGTTTCGCAGCCTGGGCCGGAGCGACGTAAGGATCGCGGATGCACAAGGAATCCCGACGGAGGCAGGACGGATCTTGGTCTCCCACAGGGCGCGTGCTCTGCAGCAGAACCTTCGCGGACAACGTATTACAAGCGCTACAATGTAGTGCATGACGACACCTGTCTCTATTCGTTTCGACGATGCGCTGCTGGCAAGGTTGCGGCGGCGCGTGCTCGCCACTACGGGCGCAAGCACCTCGGCTCTGGCCCAGCGGCTGGTCGATGAGGGCCTGCGAATGGCGGACCATCCAGGCGTGATCTTTAAGGACGGTCCGACCGGCCGCCGTGCCGCGCTCGCTTACGGTCCGGACATCTGGGAGATCGTCAAGTTCCTGCGTGAGGTAGACGAACGCGGCCCCGCGGCGCTGGATGCCGCAGCCGAGGTGTTCGCCGTCGATGCCAGCCGGATCAATACGGCGGTCAGCTACTACGGTGACTACCAGGAGGAGATAGATGCCGAGCTCGATGCCGCCGACGACGCATCAAGAGGCGCTGAGGCGGCGTGGCGGGTCCGGCAACACCTCATCGCATGAGACAGGCACCTGGCCGGCTCGCCCTTGACGAAATGTTCTCACCCGCGATCGCGGTCGCGCTGCGGGAATTGGAGCACGATGTCGTCGCGGTAGCTGAACGAGCCGACCTGCGGTCGTTGACCGACGACGAGGTATTTGCCTGGTCAGCGGCGGAGCATCGATGGCTGCTCACGGAAAATGTGAAGGACTTCCGGCCGATCATGCTTCGAGCGCTGCAAGCAGGCACCCCAACGGGCGGCTTGCTCCACACAAGCAGTCGCACGTTCCCCCGCTCAAGAAAGGATCCAGGTCCGCTGATTCAGGCCCTGCATGCCTGGTTGCTCACCGGGCCACCCGGCCCCCCGCTCACCGAGGACTGGCTCCTGCCGCCGGAAACCCGCTGAATCGTCCGCGCCAGCCCTTACCGTGTGCGCAGGCATTGGCCCATGCCTCGTCTCGGATGGTGAGACGGATGTGCCAAAGGGCGGCGCGTCTGGCAGACTGGCCGCATGCCTTCCGGCCAGATCATTATCGGCGGGCGCGCCGGCACACAGGGCCAGACCAGGAGACGCTAAGAAGCGTTCAGCAGGCCCGGTACCGTCGGCGCGCAGACCTCTCGCATCCCGCGAGGGGTCTTTTGCTTTGCGGGGGCGGGCGCTCGCCGGGCCAATACGAACTCGAAGGGACGGAACAGCCGATGCTCGACGACGCGTTCCACGTCTACGACACGACGCTGCGAGATGGGGCACAGCAGGAGGGCCTGAACCTGACGGTGGCCGACAAGCTGGCCATCGCGCGGCAGTTGGATCAGCTCGGCCCCGGTTTCATCGAGGGCGGATGGCCGGGCGCCAATCCCAAGGACACGGAATTCTTCCGGCTCGCGCGGACCGAGCTGGATCTCAAGCACGCGCAGCTCGCCGCGTTCGGCGCGACCCGCCGGCCCGGCGCCAGGACGGCCGATGACCCGACGGTCGCCGCGCTGCGTGAGTCCGGCGCGCCGGTCGTGACTCTCGTCGCCAAGAGTCACGACCGGCACGTCGAGCTGGCCCTCCGCACCACGCTGGCGGAGAACCTCGCGATGATCCGCGACACCGTCGCGCATCTGCGCGCGGAGGGCCAGCGGGTGTTCCTTGACGCAGAACATTTCTTCGACGGTTACCGCGCCAACCCGGCGTACGCGCTCGAAGTGGTGCGCACCGCGGCGGCAGCGGGCGCCGATGTCGTCGCGCTCTGCGACACCAACGGCGGCATGCTGCCATCGGAAATCGGCGACGTCGTCGCGGCCGTGGCGCACCAGACCGGTGCGCGGCTCGGCATCCACTGCCACGACGACGCGGCCTGCGCGGTGGCCAACACCCTGACGGCGGTGGACGCGGGCGCGTCCCACGTGCAGGGCACCGCCAACGGCTACGGCGAGCGGTGCGGCAACGCGAACCTGTTCAGCGTCGTGGCGGGTTTGCAGCTCAAGAAGGGCCGGCCGGTGGTGCCCGCCGGATGCCTGGACGAGATGAGCCGGATCGCGCATGCGATCAGCGAGGTCACCAACGTGGCGCCGGACACCCACCAGCCCTACGTCGGGATGTCGGCATTCGCGCACAAGGCCGGGCTGCACGCGTCCGCCGTCAAGGTGGATCCGATGCTCTACCAGCACATCGACCCCGTGGTCGTCGGCAACGACACGCGGCTGCTCGTCTCGGACATGGCGGGCCGCGCGTCGATCGAGCTCAAGGGCCGTGAGCTGGGCTACGACCTGTCGGCCGAGCGGTCGGTCACCGGCGCCGTAGTGGAACGGGTGAAGGAGCTCGAGGCCCGCGGCTACACGTTCGAGGCAGCCGATGCCTCGTTCGAGCTGCTGTTGCGGGATGAGCTCGCGTCGCAGCGGCTGCGCCATTTCGACGTCGAGTCGTGGCGCGTCATCGTGGAGCGGCGCGCCGATGCGGGGCTGATGAGCGAGGCCACCGTCAGGCTGCGGGCAAAGGGGGAGCGGATCGTCGCGACCGGGGAGGGCAACGGCCCGGTCAACGCGCTCGACACGGCGCTGCGCCAGGCGCTGGGGCGGCTGTACCCGGAGCTCGCGGCCCTGGAGCTCATCGACTACAAGGTCCGCATCCTGGAGGGCTCACACGGCACCGGCGCGGTGACGCGGGTCCTGATCGAGTCCGGCGACGGGTCCGCCACCTGGGGGACGGTCGGCGTGGACGAAAACGTGATCGCGGCCTCCTGGCAGGCGCTCGAAGAGGCCGTCGCCTACTGCCTCCTGCGCGCAGGCTACGAGCCCGGCGCCGCCGACGCCCAGGAAAACCCATCATGATCCCGAACGGCTGCCGCGTGGCTCCCACGTCCTGAGGTGGCGCGCCCGGAAGGTGCCCGCCCGGAAGGTGGCGCGCCCGGAAGGTGGCAGCCCGCACGAATCGGCTTGGGTGGCTCATTAGGGGCGAGCCCTTTGGGGCAAGCCATTAGGGGCGAGCTCATTTGGGACGAGCACGGCACGTACGCCGTGTAGGCCGCGGTTATGGATCGGGGGCCCACACGCCGAGGTATGCCCATAAAGGCGTTTACGGAGTCGTCCCAGCGGATAGGACATAATCGCGGACGGAGGGTTTGTCGGCATTACCGCGTAGGGGAGCGCGGTCGCGAATGTTCAGCCCGATGTGCGCGGGAATGTTCGACTTGCGGGGGCGAAAGCGCTTTCGCACGCTTTCTGGACGGGGATTCAGACATGCGAAAAACAACATCCTTGGCCACGGCGGCTGGCTCGCTTGCCGTTACCGCCGTGCTATCTGTCGCTGCCGCCGGCCTGCCGGGCGTCGCGATCGCCCCGGCGTCCGCGGCGTCCGCGGCGCCAAGAGCGCCTGCCACTGCGGGGGCGTCGGGCGGGACCGCCGCCAGGCCGGTGGCTCCCGCATCCGCGGCATCCGAGGCAAGATCCGGTGTAGCGGGGTCCAGTGGGGCGGGGTCCGATGCGGCGAGGTCTGGCGGAAGGTCCGGTGTGGCAGGGTCCCGTGTGGCAGGGTTCGGCGCGGCAGGTGACACCCGCCGGTCCGGCCGGCCGGGCCAGCCCGATCAGCCCAGCCGGCCCGCCGGTGCCCGCCGGCCCCGCTGTCACGGGGTGTGGCGCGCTTCCGAACACGCCGGGTTCCCCGCCCGCTTGCGACACGACCGTGACCTTCGGCGTGAACGTAGGGCTGCTCCAGATCAGCGCGCCGGACACCGCCTACCTCGGCACTGGTGATGCGGGCGGGTCGGTGAGCGGTGCTCTCGGAGATATCACGGTGACAGATAACCGCGCCGAACTCGCCCCGGCCTGGACCGCGACTGCCGTCTCGTCCGATTTCACCACTGGCGGCGGCACCACCGCGGAGACCATACCGGCCAGTGATGTCAGCTACTGGTCCGGCCAGGCCATTGCGACGACCGGTCCCGGCGTCTTCACCCCGGGGCAGCCCACCGCCGCCGACGCGGTGGTCATAGCTACCCCGCAGACGGCGTTCAGCCTGGCCGGTGGCGTGGGGGACAACTCCGCAACCTGGGATCCGACCCTGATTGTGGCGGTGCCTTCCGGCGCGGTCGCGGGTACCTACACCGGCACGATCACCCACTCGGTGGCCTAGACCAGGGAGGGGATGGGCGCGCTGCGGTCAGCGCGCTGGTGATGCTGGTAGCCGGGGTCCTGGACCCCGGCTACCAGCACGTTTGCCACGGGCCGGGGGTCGTGTCTTTCGGGTCACCGGCACGTTTGCCGCGGGCCGGGGTCCTGTGCCCCGGTCACCGGCTTTCCTGTGGGTCCAAGCCGGGAACGAAGAACTCGCTACGGTACGCCCATAACCGTCGCGCTTGCCGTGGTTGTCGGGCAGTTACCCAGATGTCCGTCTTTCGAAGTTAACGACCATTCAAGGCTCACGAAATGTTATGGCTGAGACTCGCGCAGAGCGGTGTTTACAGAAAGGCGATTACGGATAGTACATAATCGCGCGTACGAGACGTGAGAGGGTCGCACGGAAAAGGCGGCCCACGAAGGGGGATGGGCCGCCAGGCATTGGCCCGGCGTGCGCCGGAATGTTCGACCTGCGGGGGCTCGGTGCTCTCGCCCATTTCTGGGTGGAGATCTGCTCATGCGAAAAACAGCGTTCTTGACAACCACGGGCGGCAGGTTCGCCGTTACCGCGGCGCTCACCATGGCCGCGGCCGGCCTAGCCGGCACCACGATCGCCGGAGCGTCCATGTCGCCGGGTGCGGTGGCCGCGGGGGCCTCGGCCGGGCCGGCGGCTCCGGTTTCCACTCCGCCGGCCCCAGCCCCCGGTGCACCGGCGGCGATGCCAGCGGCGCCCCCCGTCCCGGGTGCGCCGGTCACAATGCCCGGTATCCCGGCGGCGCCCCGCTTCCCCGGTGCGCCGGTCATCACGCCCAGTACACCGGCGGCGATGCCGGCGGTGCCCCGCGTGCCGGGTGCGCCGGTCACAATGCCGGGTGCACCGGCGGCGCCCCGCTTCCCGGGTGCACCAGTCATCACGCCGACCCCAGTGCCCGCGCGTCCGGTCAGCCCGGCCGCGCCCGCCCAGACGCCGTCCCCGCCGGCCAGCGGTGGTCCCGCGGCGCCTGCTTCGATTCCGGTGCCAACGGGCCCGAACGTCACCACATGTGTCAGTACCGGTCTAAGTGCCACTACCGGTCTGCCCGGTTGCGACACGACCCTGACGTTCGCCGTTAACGTCGGGCTGCTCGAGATCAGCGTGCCGGCTACCGCCAACATCGGTTCCGGCAACACCGGCACGAACATCACCGGCCGGCTCGGGGGTGTCACGGTGACGGACAACCGTGCCGAGCTCGCCCCGACCTGGACCGCGTCGGTCGCATCCAGCGATTTCACGACCGGCACCGCCACAACCGCGGAGACCATACCCCCTGCCGATGTCAGCTACTGGTCCGGGCCGGCGACGGCCACCGCCGACCCCGGCGACACAGTCGGCGACGTCGACGCCGCGACGTTCGTTCCTGGCCAGCTCACCGCGGGCGACGCGGTGCCCATAGCTACTCCGCAGACCGCGTTCAGCCTGACCGCCGGCGTGGGGGACAACTCCGCCACCTGGGATCCGACGCTGACCGTCGCCGTGCCGGCCGCCGCTGTCGCCGGGACCTACACGGGCACCATCACCCATTCGGTCGCCTAAGCCATAGGGGAGGATCGTGCGCTGCCCGCCCAGCGCGGTCGCGTTGCTGGTCGCCGGGGTGCTGACCCCGGCGGCCAGCGCACTGGCCGCAACCACCCACCACCTGGCCGGGCCGGGGCCTGCCAGCTTCGGTATCCGGCTCGTGGATATCCCGGTGGCCGAGGCCGCGGACCCCCGTGCCCTGCGGTATGTCATCGATCACCTGCCGCCCGGCGCGGTCATCCGCCGCCGGGTCCTGGTCGACAACTTTGGCCCGGCCGTGGCGCACGTCAGCGTGTACCCGGACGCGGCCACCGTCCGCCGCGGATCGTTTGTGGGCGACGCCGGGGCGACCAGAAGCGAGCTGACCACCTGGACCAGGGTCAGCCGCCCTTCGCTGAGGGTGGCCCCGCACGCGACCGCCACGGTCGCCGTGACGATCCGGGTGCCCCGCGACGCCTCGCCAGGAGAGCGTTACGGCGTGATATGGGCGCAGGAGACCACCAGAGTCCGGGCCAGCCGCCGGATAGCGGTTAACGAGGTGAACCGGGTTGGCGTCAGGATCTACCTGGATATCGGGCCCGGCGGCCCACCGCCCACGAACTTCGCCATCGGCCGGATAACCGCATCGCGGCAAAAGAGCGGTGTTCCCGTCGTCACGGCTCGGGTACGCAACACCGGCGGACGGGCGATCGATCTGAGCGGCAAGCTGAAGCTGTCCGACGGCCCGGGCGGGGTCAGCGCGGGCCCGTTCCCGATCCAGTACGGGACCACCCTCGCGCCCGGGCAAAACGGGCAGATCCGGATGGTCCTGCCCAGGCGGCTGCCGGCCGGCCTTTGGCGGGTCATGATCGACCTGCAGAGCGGCCTGACCGAGCGCAAGGCGTACGCCACCATTGACTTCGCTGGCCACGTCCACGCGGCGAACTCAGCCGCCATCCGCAGGTACACGGTGCTCGGGGTCGTTCTCATCATCGCCCTGGGGCTCGGCGTCCTCGTGCGGCAGCGTCGCACCCGCCGCAACCGCAACTGGGAGACCGCCGTGGATGACCATCCGCCAAATTGATGCGCTGACCGCGTGATCGCGGTACTTTTCGGCCATCGGGCACATAAGCTCCGTTCAGGTAAATTATCCAATGGTCAATCTCCGGTCGGCGGAGTTTACCCATATGCCATTACGGATAGTACCTAGTCGGACGCCATGAGGGACTACGATCGTGCTGCCTGGAACGGTGCGGCCAAAGGCGTGAGCGCCGGAATGTTCGACTTGCGGGGGCAGGCTGCTCTCGCCCGTTTATGGGTGGAGATATGGTCATGCGAAGAGAACGTGTTTGGACTCTGCGGGAAGCGCGCTGAGGGTAATTCGAAGAGCGGCAAATAATGCGTAAGACATTGCAGGTGATCACTGCGGTCGCGACACTCGCCGTCGCGACCCCGCTGCCAGCCGCCGGGTTGCCGACACCGCCCGCCAGCCCGGGCACGGCATCGCCCACCATCACCAGGCCCGGCCCGGCGGCCCGTACCGGATCGGCGTTGCCCGTCGCGACGCCGCCACGCGGGGCAGGTATCCCAGCACCCGCGACGGTCGCCAGTAGCCCCGCGAGCGGGGCGGCGACGACCCGGGAGCCCCCTGGAAATCTGCCCGGTACCGCAACGGCCACGCCACGCGCGGCGGCTGTTCGCCCGTCCGGCAGCGCAAATACCAGCCTCGCTGGACCACCGGGCCGGGCCAGTACCGATACCATGCGGACGCCGGCGATCGGGTCATCTGGCCAGGCGGGTAATGCGGCGGCAGACCCCGCCGCCGCGCCGAGTCCTTCCCACACGGTCAGCCATTCGCCGCCTGTGTCCCCCGGCCTCGCGGGCCATTCGCCGGCCGGTGCCCGCGGTCCCGCGCATCCTCAATCTTCGATTCCGGTTCCGGCGTCATCCGCCGGGGCCAACCCGCGCCCGCTCGCCAGTCCGGCTCCGGCGATTCCGCTTGTCAGGCATGACATCACCATGATCAAGACCGCGGACGTTTCGTCCGCCACCCCCGGGTCCGTCGTGCACTACACGATCACGGTCACCGACACCGGCCTGTCGAACTACAACCCGGCGAACATGACCGATCCGCTCACCGACGTACTGGATGACGCCACGTACAACGGCAACGTGAGCACCACCCTGGGCACGGTCTCTTTCACGAGCCCGGACATCATCTGGAGCGGGCATCTCACCCCCGGCGGAAGCGCGACGATCACCTATTCGGTCACGATCAAGAACCCTGATACCGGCAATGAGGTCATGACCAACACGGTCACCTCGACCAGCGCGGGCGGCAACTGCCCGAGCGGGAGCACCGACCCGCTGTGTAGTGCGACCGTCACTGTCTCCGGCCTGACCATCGTCAAGACCGCCAGCACGGCCACCACGACGGCCGGCGCGACGGTCGGCTACACGATCACGGTGACCAACTCCGGGCAGACCCCGTTTACCGGCGTCACCATCACTGATCCGCTGATCGGCGTCCTCGACGATGCCAGTTACGACGGCGACGCCGCCGCCACGCTGGGCACGCCCTCTTTCAGCAGCCCGAACCTCACCTGGACGGGCAGCCTCGCGGTTGGCGCGAGCGCCACCATCACCTTCTCCGTGACGGTACGCAGCCCCGATCTAGGCAACGGGATCCTTTCCAACACGATCACCTCGACCACGCCGGGGAGCAACTGCCTGATTGGCAGTACCGACGCCCGGTGCACGGACACGATCACCGTGTCCGCTCTGACGATTGTCAAGACCGCGAACACATCCACCGCGGCGTCCGGCGCGACGGTGAGCTACACGATCACGGTGACCAACTCGGGTGAGACGGCGTTCACCGGAGCCACGCTCACCGATCCGCTGACCGGGGTTCTTGACGACGCGACCTACAACGGCAACGCGGCCACGACCTCCGGGTCGGTGTCGTTCACCAGCCCGAACATCGCCTGGACGGGCAACCTCGCGGTCGGGGGGGTGGCCACGATCACCTATTCGGTAACCGTCAAGAGCCCGGACACGGGCGACCATGTGCTGGCCAACACGGTGACCTCCACCACGGCGGGCAGCAACTGTGCGAGTGGGAGCACCGATGCCCGCTGCGCCGTGACGGTCGACGTGTCCGAGCTGACGATCAGCAAGACGGCGGACGTGTCCACCACGACGCCGGGTTCGACTGTGCACTACACGATCACGGTGACGAACCCTGGGCAGGCTGCCTTCAGCGGCGCGACCTTCACCGACCCACTCACCGGCGTGCTGGACGATGCCACGTACAACGGCAACGCGAGCGCTACGGCCGGCAGCCTGTCGTACGCCAGCCCCAACCTGACCTGGACCGGCAACCTGGCCATTGGCGCATCGGCGACCGTCACCTATTCGGTCACCGTGACCAGCCCGGACACCGGCAACAAGATCCTTGCCAATACCCTCACCTCGGCTGCGGCGGGCAGCAACTGCCCGAGCGGCGGCACGGATACCCGGTGCACGGTGACGGTGACGGTGCTGACGCCGGGTTTGACGATCGCCAAGTCGGCGGATGTGTCCACGACGTCGCCGGGGGCGGTGGTGCATTACACGGTCACGGTGACCGACACCGGGCAGACGCCCTATACGGGGGCGGCGTTCACCGATCCGCTGACCGGGGTGCTCAATGACGCCACCTACAACGCCGACGCGGCCGCGACCGCCGGTTCGGCGAGTTACGCGGCGCCGAACCTGACCTGGACGGGGAACCTGGCGGTGGGGTCGTCCGCGACCATCACGTATTCGGTGACGGTGAACAACCCGGATCTGGGGGACAGGACGCTGGCCAACACCGTGACCTCCACGACCGCGGGCAGCAACTGCCCGGTGTCCGGCGGCAGTGATTCGCGGTGCACGGTGACGGTCCACGATCTGGTGCCCGGCCTGGAGATCGCGCAGACCGCGGACACCGCGACCACCACGCCGGGGGCGGTGGTGCACTACACGGTGACGGTGACCAACACGGGGCAGACCGCGTACACGGGGGCGGCGTTCACCGACCCGCTGTCCGGGGTGCTGGACGACGCCGCCTACAACGGCAACGTGAGCGCTACCGCGGGGACGGCGGC
>WNGJ01017094.1_pt2 | contig 15065 bp, 16 predicted proteins | sample 5400611 | NCBI WGS metagenome assembly WNGJ01 (sample SAMN13153375, study PRJNA577476) | soil metagenome | isolation source: 40 cm soil or saprolite under Garry oak tree replicate 1 | place: USA:California | collected 2016-06-15
GCTGCGGGCTGCGCCCGCCGGTCGATGAAGTAGTCGCGGTACTCGCGGCAGCGGATGCCCGTGCTGATGATCACCGCGGCGGCCTGGGCCAGCGCGGCCGGCTCGCAGCCCAGCTCGCCGGCCAGGTCGATCGCGCCGCTGCGCTGGTCCGGGTCCGTGGTCAGCCGGCCCGACAGGTAGCCCAGCGCCTCCCGGATGCTGAACGCGGGCACCGCGACGGCCAGCGCCCCGGGCTCACCGGAGACCGTCGCGGCATCCGCAGTGGTGATCAGCACCCGCCCGGCCGGCCCGGCCGGCATCAGCCCGTCCAGGTCCGCCGCATCGTGCAGGTCATCGAGCACCACCAGCCACGACCGGCTGGTCCCCTCCAGCCAGGCCAGGAACCGGGCCGCTACCGCCTCGGCATCACCGGCGTGATCTAGGCCCAGCTTCGCGGCGGCCCGCCCGTAGCCGGACAGCACCGATGCCCGGCTCGCCGCGTCCACCCAGGCCAGCAGGTCCACGTCGCGCGATTGCCACAACGACTCGGCCAGATACACGGCGAGCTGGGTCTTACCGCACGACCCCGGCCAGTCCCGCACGCCCCCGGCGGCCTGATCAGGAACCAGGGCCACCACGGCACCGGGAACCAGCGCCGCCTCCAGGCCGGGCACCGTCTCGGTCCGGGCGATGAACCCCTCCGCGATCGGCGGCACCAGGCCGGACCGGACCGGCCACGCCACGCCCCCCGCCGGACCCGTCGGCGGCGGCTGGCCAGCTGCGGGCGTTAACCCGTAACTGCCCGCAGCCACGCGAGCCTCCCAGTGTTCCCCCACTGACGTGCACGCACCGCGAATGCGGAACGTGGACGGCGAGGTCCCAGCCCGGGATCGACGGGCCAGGCCCGGTGCGCCGGGCTATCGCCCGATCCTCGCGTCTCGTGCAGGACACTGCGGGCCGTGCTGCGGCGTGCGGGACTGCGGCCAGGCTGCTCATGGTTTTCTCCCGACCCCGCCAAGGACGAACGCCCGGCCGGACTCGGCCAGCGATACGCCGGCGCGCCAGGCGGCGACATCGCCGATGCCCGGCGGCACCAGCTCCAGGCCCTCAAAGAACCGGGCGATATCAGCGCGGGACCGCAAAACGACCGGCGCAGTCGTCCCCGCATACAGCTCCTGCACCTGCCCGGCAGCCTCCGGGCCGATGTCCTCCCCGGTGGCATGGGACATCACCAGGTAACTCCCCGGCGCCACGGCAGCCTTCAGCATCTCCAGCAGCTTGTCCGGGCTGTCCTCATCCGGCAGGAAATGCAGCACCGCCGACAGCACCACCGCGACCGGCTCGCCCAGATCAACCACGGCCCGCACATCCGGGTGATCCAGGATGCCCGCCGGATCCCGCATATCCCCCTCGATCGCCCGCACCCCAGGACCCCTGCACAACAGCGCCCGCGCGTGCGACACCACCACCGGGTCGTTATCGACATACACCACCCGGGACCGCGGCTCCAGCTCATGCGCCACCTGATGGACATGGCCGGCCGCCGGAAACCCCGTGCCGATATCAATGAACTGCCCGATGCCCGCCTCGGCGGCGAGAAACCGGACGGCGCGGACCAGGAAACGCCGGTTCGCCCGCGCCGCGGCCCGCGCACCAGGCACCACGGCGAGCAGGCACTCAGCGACCTGCCGGTCCTCTGAGTAGTTGTCCTTCCCGCCCAGCAGGAAGTCATGGATGCGGGCGACATTCGGCCTGCGCGAGCCGCCATTGGTCATCTGGCCGTTCTCCCGCGCTGCCGGCGACGTCCATCGGATTCCACGGCCCCCTCAGGACCGGCCCGGCCTTTCCCGGACTCCTCCGTCCGCTGGTACGGATCACGAAGCCTTCTGCTGCCCCGGGACGCACCGCCGAGCTGCCGTCGGCGTCGGAGCACTCCAGCTCCGCTCAGCTCCGGGCTCATCGTGCCCCCACGGCGGTCAGGCGGTCCGGCATCACGGCGGCCACCGGGTGACCGGGGGCGGACAGGTCGCACACGGACAACACCAGCTGCAGCCAGGCCCAGGCATCGCTGGCCGCCGCGTGCATCGGCCGCCCGAAATCGCACCACACCGCCAGGGCACCGGCCAGGCGGAAGCTGCCCCACCAGGCCGCCAGCGAGTCCACCACGCACAAGCCCCGGCCGCCTTCGGCGAGCTCGCCGCCGTGCACCAGCCGCGGCGTGCCAGGCCCGCCCGCATCGCAGACGACCAGCCGCGCGCCGTCCCGCCACAGGCAGTAGCCCACCAGCACCCGGCCTCCGGCCGGGCCGTGCTGCACCGCATTGCCGAACAGCTCGGTCACCACCAAGGCGGCGTCGGCAGCATCAACGGGGCAGCCGTGCCCGCTGATGGCGGAGCTGATCCAGTCCCGGATCGGGCTGCTGAGCCGGAGGTCAGAGTCGAAGACCTGCCAGCCAGGTCCGCGCCATCCGCCGATGAGCACTGCTGCCTCCCTGGGTCCTGCCCTTGCCTGCAAGAAACCTTCGGCAGGCAGGTGAGAAAAAGCCGGTCAGCGGTCGTGCCGCTCTTAGATGCTGAGCCGGGTACAGGTCATCGTGCCTGGCGGCTTCCGGGCGCAGGAAGGGCTCACCAGCGACAATGTGCAAGCTGGACGGCAGGTCACTGACAACAAAGTGTTGCGGCGACGTGTTGCAGGCCAGGACCGGGAAGGCCCACGCTGGCCTGGGAACACGAGCGGCTAGATGTGAGGGATGCGTGGAGTACAGCCCGACCGTCCGGGGACGGCGCCTGATCCGCGAGATCGAGCGGCTGCGCCACGGCAGCGGCCTGTCGATGGAGGTCGCAGCGCAGCGGCTGGGGTGGAGCACGAGCAAGCTGTACCGGCTGGAGAACGGCCGGTCCCGGATCACCACCGACGACCTGGCGGACATGCTCGACCTTTACGGCGTCCGCTCCCCGCAGCGCGAGGCGCTGATCCAGCTCGGCCGGGACGCCCGACGGCGGGGCTGGTGGACCGCCTACAGCGACGTGTTCACCGGCAGCTACATTGCCATGGAGGCCGAGGCGGCCAGCATCCGGATCAACGCCCACCTGGTGCCCGGGATCCTCCAGACGCCCGGCTACGCCCACGAGATGATCCGGCGGACCCGCCCGGCTATCAGCGCTGAGGACGCCGAACGGCGGGTGGCGGCCCGCATCGCCCGGCAGGACGCCCTCTTCAGCAGGGATGATCCACCGAAGATCCATGTGATCCTGGATGAGGCCGTGCTGCGCCGCCAGGTGGGCGGCCCTACCGTGACCGGCCAGCAGCTCACCGCGCTCGCCGAGACCGCGACTTGGCCGGACGTCACCCTCCAGGTGGTCCCGTTCACCGCCGGCGCGAACGCGGGCATGGACGGCCACTTCGTCATCCTCGCCTTCCCCGACCCCGAGGACCCGCCGGTCGCCTACGTCGAAGGCCTGATCGGCGACGTGTACGTGGAAGCCGCCGAGGACGTGGGCCGGTTCACCCTGGCCTGGACCCACCTGGTCACCCAGTCCCTAGACCCGGCCGGATCCGCTGCAATGATCCGCACGCTAGCGAAGGAGCAGCAATGACAACCGCGCAGGACCCGACACTGACCGGGCCATGGCGCAAGTCCAGCCACAGCACCGGAGGCAACGACTGCGTCGAGGTCGCCCAGGCCCGAACAAGCTGCCTGGTCCGCGATTCGAAGAACCCCGATGGTGCCCGCCTGGCCGTCAGGCCGAAGGCATGGGTCGCATTCACCGGCGACATCAAACACGGCGCTTACGGCAGCTGAGCGTATGCCGAACCGGTTCCTGGCCAGGTCGAGAACCCGTTCGACATAACGCGGGGATGTCGGCGCTGGCATCCCCCGTGCGCTGGCTTGGGAGGTTGTACGAAGCGGCCAGGGCACGCTCAACAGCATCGAAGCGGTCGCAGAACTCCCGCGCCCCGGTCGTGTTCCCGGCCGCCTGGCGGACAATGCGGAGCCGGTTCAAGCACCGCATCGACGTCACCCCGCCCTCAAGCGCGGGCAGGACGTCCATCGCTGCGGCGACCGCGTCGTGGCGGCTGCCCTGCTTCAGCAGCGCATCGGCCAGGCCCGCGCCGTAGCTGACCCGGTTGCGGGTACTCAGCCCGGCCGCCAGCGCCTGCCGGTACAGCCGTTCGCTACGGTGCGCGTCGCCCAGGTTCAGCCACCCCCTGGCCTCCACTCCGGTGACCTCGGTCTCATCGACGAACCGGAGCCATTCGGGCGGGTCGCCATCCCGGGGGCCGCGGTCCAGTTCGCGGCGCGCCTGGACGATGGCCGCCTGGAACGCGGCCCCATCGCCCAGCAGCGAGGCCGCACTGGCATGCCGGAGGGCGATCAGCGCGTGCAGCCGGGCCACGGGGATGTAACGGCCTTCCTCCTGCGCCTGGAAAGCCAGCCGGAGCGCCTGCCGGGCCGGCTCCCGGCTCGGGCCAGTGCGCGCCATCTCCGCATACAGCATCGACCGGTTCGTCAGCCCATGCACCGCCAGCACCACATCCGCAGCGTCGGCTGCCAACTCCCGCGCTTCCTCATACAACGGCCGCGCCAGCGACATGCACCCGCTGTCCAGCGCGATCCACCCCGTGCACAGCGCCAGTTCCCCGGCCGCCACGAGGAACTGGTGGCCGGTCTGACCGGCAGTGCCGTCCTTCAGCGCCAGCCGGACGCGCTGCCACTGCTGCAGCGCCGAGGAGAGCAAGACGGTCCCGCCGACAGCACGATCACGGGCATACAGCACATCCGTGCACGCCTGCCAGTACCGGACGTGTGAGCTGGTCACTCCCCGCGGAACGCTCACCGGCGGCATGACAGCAGCCACTCCGGCCGCGACGGCCAGGCCGCTGAAATCACGCCGGCTCAGTTCCATGCCCGTCCCGTCCTCGGCGTCGGCCGCCAGGCTGGCATCCGGGTCGGCGCACACCAGCGGCAGCAGCGCAGCACGCGGCATGCCCACCGCGTCAGCGAACTGGAGCGCGGTACGGATGTCGAACATGCCGTCGCGCACGCCGCGCTCGTAATAGCTGAGAGCGGCCGGGCTCCAGCCAACTATCGCGGCAAGGTCCCGCTGCGACAGGCCGCACGCCGCCCGCACGATCGCCGGGACCGCAGGCAGGTCCACCTGCGCTAGGGCCTGGCGCAGCAGCGGCGAGTCAAAGAGCCACAACGGCCGAGAGGGCATCTCCCGCGACGCTTTTATGCAGGTCAGGCACAACGGGTCACCTCGCCGGGCGAGCAAGCCCGTTCGGCACGCCGGGCACGCCATGACTGTCGGCACGTCTCACCTCCCTCCCCGCTGCCTGAACAGCCAGTACGTACTGGTCCTGGATGCGAGCGGCGCCGAGCGGCGCGACATCAACACAACTGGCGGAGGCACTCAAGTTGCCCATTTCGCGATGGTAGGAACAGCATCGACGCGCAGTCCACGATGTTGCGAGATGTTGCGCTAACTCAGTTCGCCTAGCGTTCTGATGATCAATGCCCGTGCAGCTGCTCCGTAGAAGGCGGACGCCTTGAGATGCTCAAACATCCTCGTGTACAAGTCAATTTCCTGCGGCCGTGTGACCTCGATGCTCGCGGTGGGCGTTTCCAGGGCGACGAGGGAGTCGTCGAAGATCCAGAATCCGGCTGAGGCGACTGCGGTCCGTTCGGCCATCATCGGGATGATGCCGAGCGAGACCGTCGGTACCGACATCACCTCCAGCAGTCGGCCCAGTTGCCCGGCCTGGATCTCGGCGGTGCCGAACCAGGTCCGCAATGCCTGTTCCTCCAGCACGACTTCGAACCGCTTGCCGGCGCTGTAGATGACACGTTGTCGCTCCATCCGGGCCGTGACCGCAGTGTCAAGATCGTCCGGCGCGTTAAGGAAGCCAATCCAGAACGACAGCATGGCAGTGCAGTAAGCGGCGGTCTGGAATAGGCCCGGTATGACGTTGTGCTCATAGATCCGGAACAGGGTGGTCCGTTCATACAGCGGGAGAGTGTGCGCTCCCAGGACCCGCTTCATCCCATTACGAGCCTGCCGCCGGAATTCCAGGTACGCGGACTCCACAGCGCGGGCGGTAGCGATCAGGTCAGGGATTTGCTCCTCAACGTCGCAGGCACGGCACCAGTCTCGGATGTCCTGATCCGAAGGTGCTTGGACACCATGCTCGATCTTGCTGACCCGGGTGAAATGCTGACAAGTCGCCGCCGCCAGTGCCCGCCCCGAAAGGCCCGCGTCTTTGCGGATCTCCCGCAGACGGGCGCCCAGTGCCTTCTGGGCCTCCTTGGCCGAGCTAGACGGGGGCGTACTCATGGTGGGGTATCGACAGCTTCCAGACGGCCTCGAACGCAGAGCGGCACAACCGGAGATCGGCAGGGTCAGATGAGCTGAGCATTCCTACAGACAGGCCGTTTCCCGAGTACAGGAGGAATAGCGCAAGGCGGTCATCGAACAGGTAGAAATCGTTCCCCGGCAGCGCGACCGACGAGACGAGCCTGCGGGGCACCCACCGGATATCCTCCCCTGCCTCCACCATCGGATACGCGATGCTGTAGGACCAACGCTGATAGTCGCTGAGCGGCTCGGATACGACTCGTGCCCGGCGGACGCACTTGCCAGCCTGCACGTGCTCGCGCAGCGTGACGCACCAGCCTTGCAGCCACTCCAGGTCATCAGGCTCGCCGCTGGCCCACTTGGCCATATGCGGCAGCTCCACCGCTGTCCCGTACGCATCGCGCATCTCGAGGTGAAGGGCCTCTCGCTCGAAGCCGCGGTGCAGCAACTCGTCGAACTCCTCATCCGTTACCGGTGTCACGGTCCTCCTGCCTGAAGAACTGGATCATCCTGTCCGGGATCTCTACCGCTGTCTCCCCGCCCGGGATGTTCATCTGGGCCAGGGCGTCAGGATCGGTGACCATCCACCCTTGGACGACCCAGGTTTCCCGGTCGGTCCGGTACACCGTGGGTGATCCGGTCGGGTTGGAGTCCGGGTCTTTGCCGATGAACGTTAGGCGCATCGCTGCCTCCTTGTCCTGACAGTTGCGGAATGTTGCGCTCTCGTGAGAGTCGCCCCTGCGACACGGTTTCGTCAAGGCTTACGCCTAGCGGAATCGTGCGTTGCGAGCCGCGCCGCAGATGACGGTACTACGGCCGGTTCATAACGATTCGTTGTGAGTGGCCAGCGGATGATGCCGCAGATCGTCGTGAGCCTGAGGTTGCCCGGCAATGCTCCCACGACGACGCTACGAACAGCGAAGCCGCTCCACCGTGCCCGGCTTGGGTGCGAGATGGAGGATCAGCGTGACCAGGGTCCACCGCGGATCCATGAGCACTGTCTTCTCAACTGCACGCGCGGTCGAGGGTCTGCTGCTACCGCGGGATCGTGCACCCGCGATCTCTCCGTAGGCTGGACGTGCCGTCGAGCCGCATCAGGCCAGGGGCGCCACGATGACGAGCGTGGGTATCGGGCTCGTCAGGTCTGTTAGGTCCGCCTCCAGCGCCGTGGCGTTGGTGAGGCGGTGGCCGGAGTCATAGACGAAGAACACAAGCGTGCGGCAGTCCGGGTGGGAGCGGTACAGCTCCTTGTCGATGGCCAGTTCCTCGGCGACTTTGCGCTGGTCGAGGCCATCACGGGTCATTTTGGTCTCGATGATGATCTGCTCACGTTTAAGCAGCAGGTCTATCCGGCTGCGCAGGCCTGCGTGGCTGGGTGTGGTCTCCTCGTCGCGCACGTCGTCGAACAAGCCGGAAAGCACGCCGCGCAGCACGTCTTGGACGTCGTACTCGTCCTTGATCTCTGACGGACGATGGCTGGGAATCTGTGCAGTATGCCGGTGATGGTGGCGAGCGCGGCAGGACGACCGTAACTGGTGCGGGCCAGGCCTGTACGCAGTGCACTGGTGGCCGCCACGTAGGTGACAGAGGCTTCGGCGGTGTCGGTGTCCGGTGTACTGGTTGAGGTCATCCTGTATAGCAGGCGGGACTCCAGTTCCTCGGCGCTGTCGCCGAGTCCGGCGCTCTCGGCGGCATCTTGCGCGTCGGTCGCGAGCAGCCACAAGACCGCAAGGTCGACGGCCCTGAGTTCGGCCAGGGAGCCGATGCGTCCGGCGCCTGCGGTGTCGCCCAACGCCACGGCGGCCATGGTATTCAGTGCTACCGACCATGTGTCCGCGCTAAGGCGCGGTCGTCCGCTGGAAAGAACCTTACGTAGCCAGGCCAGCAGCTCTGGGTCACTGTCAGCGATAGCCGCGGCGCCTAGGGCGATACCGAGCAGTTCGATGGGCCGGAAGAAGAAGGAGGCCCGGTCGCCCGGCAGCGGGTCGCGGTCGTGCAGCCGCTGCGCTCCATGCCCCGACCCTGCTGCGGTCAGCGCCGTCGACGGCGGACAGCAGGTAGCCGTGGGCTGCGAGTACCGGCGCTTCGTGCAGGCGGTCACGGTCGGCGGTGCTGGGCGGCGTGAAGAACGCGGGCATGCCGTGCTGGCGCACGAGCCAGTCGGCGAACCCAGCCGTCGGCGAGGGCCAGGCCCAGTCACGCCGCACTGCGGCCGGGGTTCCGCAGCTGAGTAGTGTGCTGATCGGCGAATTTGTGGGTTGACGTGCTGGAACGTACCCGTTCCTGGATGGAGGGCGTGTATCTAGGCGGAGCGTTTTGGCTGGTCAGCTGGCCGTGGCTGGGGTGAGCTGGTAGATCTTCGGGGGCGGGTCGATGCCGAGCTGTTCGAGGATGGCGGCCTGGGCTGGGCTGATCTCGGTGCGCTGGCGAAAGGTGCCGGCGGGTCCGGTGAAGGTGCCGACGGCGATGCGGTCGAGCTGGCGGCGCAGTTCCGGCCAGGTGCTCCTGGTGGTGTTCTCGGCGACGCGGGCGAGGAGCAGGGCGAGCCAGCACAAGATGACGTGGGAGCGGATGCGCTCTTATTTCCGGTGGTAGACGGGCCGCAGGTCGATGACCTGCTTGAGGTCTCTCCAGCCGCGCTCGACTTCCAGGAGCTGCTTGTAGCCCAGGGCGATGTCCTCGGCGGTCATCTTCGGATCTGACGTGCGCAGCAGGTACTTGCCGTCGAGGTTCTCCTCGGCCCTGGCCTTGGCGGCGTCGGCGCGGAGCAGGCCGCCGGGGGTGACGCGCAGGTAGCGGCTCAGGCCGGGCTTGGTGGAGATTACGCCCCGCAGTTCCGCCCGCTTGTCCTTGCTCAGCGCGTCGGTGCCGTCGATGAGTTCCTTGAGCTGGGCGATCATGCGGGCGCGGATCGCGGCGTCCCGCTCGGCCCCTTCGGGGTTGTGGCAGATGACGAACCGCTCGTCCTCGGCGATCCGCACCTCCTTGACCCGCAGGTTGCCGGTGACTTCCTGGTAGCGGCCCTGCCGGGAGAGGGCGGCGCCGGCCTCGGCGGAGCCGGAGCGGAGCCGCTCGCCGATGATGTAGTGGTTGCCGCCCCGGCGCAGGTAGCGGCGGTTCTCCGCCGAGGTGAAGCCGCGGTCGGCGACCCAGATCACCCGGGACAGGGACCAGTGGCGCAGGTCGTCCTTGACCTGGCGGATCAGGGCGGAGTCGCTGGTGTTCCCCGGCCAGCACCACACCCGCAGCGGGATGCCGTCGCGGGTGACGGCCATGCCGATGACGATCTGGGGCAGGTCGTCGCGGTGGTCCTTGGACTTGCCCCAACGCCGGTAAGTTAGCCGGTGTTCAGGGCGTCTGGGGTGCGCATTGTCAGCTTGCAGGCGACGGTGGACGGCGGGTGCTGTTCGCAGGCTTTGGCGAAGGCGGCGGTTCCTTTACGCTCGCGGGGCTTGGAGCGCGGGCGCCGGGTGAGCAGCGGCTGGCTCCAGATTTCGTCGAGGACGTCGTGCAGCAGTCGCTGGCTGGAGGGCTCGCCGATGCTGCGGATCAGGGCGCGCAGGACGACGGTGAACGAGATCCGGTCGGGGTCGCACGGTTGCTGGCCGGGCCGGTTCCCGGCGGCCCGGATCCGGGCGAGTTGCACTAGCTGGTAGACGATGAGCAGGGCATACAGTTCCTGGGCGACCCCGGCGGGGTTCTTGGAGCGCAGGATCTGCTGGCGTCCGCGCAGGTAGGTCTTCAGGTCCGCGTATCCGGTTTCTGATTCCCATCTTTCGGCGTAGACCCGGGCGATATGCCCGGCCGGGGCCGTGTCCGGGTTGAGCAGCGTGGTGATCAGGCGGTAGGGCTCAGTGCGGGGCTGGCCGGTCTCCGGGATGACGGTGACGGTGTACTCCAGGACCCGGATCGGCAGCCCGAGGGCCTGGCGGGCTTTCAGGCCGCGGCGCGGCAGCCGCTGGCCGCGTGCCCGGTCCCGCTCGGCCTTGGAGGGGTGGTCCGAATACGGGAGCACGCTGAGATAGGAGCCGTCGGGCAGCTCGCGCAGCACCGGCAGCCTGCGGTGGCACTGCACGCGGATGATCAGGTCGGCCCCGGTGGCGGCGATGCGGGCTACCTGCGGGTGCCCGGAGAAGTACCGGTCGGCCAGCACCAGCATCCCGGGATGGAAGTTCCCGCGGCAGACGAGCTTGTCCAGCAGCAGCGGCTCGCCGACGCTCACCGTCGACCAGGCCGCGTCGATCAGGGCCCGGGTGCCGCAGGCGATCAGCGAGAGCAGCCGGATCTGCGGATACCGGCCCGGCCCGATCCGTCCCCCCGGCGGATCGCCGAATGCCGCACGGTTCGCTGGCGTGTCCGCGACGTCCAGCCGGGTGCCGTCGGCGGAAACCTTCAGCAGGGCCAGCTCCCGGCCGAACGCCGTCATCCCCGGCAGGTGCGCGGCCGGCGCCGTCCCGCACAGCCGGCGGAACAGCGCCTTCAGCGGCGCCCGGCCCAGACGGCGCCGGGCCCGGACTGCGGCCGGCACCGTGGGAATCCGCCACCGGCCCATCCCGGTCTGGGCCTTGAGCTGCTTGAACAGCACCCGGAGCACCTCACCGTACCCGGCTCCCGGGCAGAACCACAAAGCCAGCACGAAGTACAGCGTCACCCGGGCGGGCAGGGCACGGCGGCGGACCTCCCGGCAGCCGCACTCCTCGATCACCTCGTCCACCAGCCGTGGCGGAAGGAACTCCGGCACCGCGCCGAGCCCGAGCCGGTCCAGGGGATGCCGCCCAGAATCAGCCGGCGGAACTGTGGCCGGGACCACATCCCGGATGGCAGCATGCAGATACACGAGGCCTCCTGACGACAGATCTCTTGGTCGAGACAGTCATCTCAGAGGCCTCGTGGCACGTCAACCGGCACAAACCCGCCTAACTTACCGGCGTTGGGACTTGCCCCAGGTCCGGAACCCCGTCTCCCGGGCCCCGGCGCCAGGAGGCCTTCGCCTCGCGCCTGTTCGGCAGCCATGTCACCAAGACCAACGCGTTGCAGTCCCTGGTGATCGCCTCGTTCATCCGGGGCCTGCCGGTCCGGGACGTGCAGGCCACCCTGGCTGAGGCGCTCGGCGACCAGGCCGCGATCGCCAAGTCGACCGTGTCGGCCATCTGCGGGCAGATCACCGGCGAGTACCCGGCGGCGGCTGGACGGCATCTCCCTGGACTACCTGTCCCTGGACGCCAGCTTCTTCCGCCTGCACCCGGGCTCGCCGGCCGAGCCGGTGCTGGCCGCCCGGTGATTGTCGGAAAGGGCGTTGCAAAGCCGGCATGGCTGGCAACCGGACTGGGACCGTTTCTCTCACAGTCCCGGGGTGTGACCGCGCCCCCCGCCGGTGGCCCCGAAGCCCTCGGCTACGTCGCCCCGGTGACACGTTCCTTACCGGCGCCCCTTCATGGCCGCGATGGCCTGGTCCACCGTCTGGTGGATGCCGAAGACCTTCGTCAGCCCGGTGATCTTGAAGATCTTCAGTATCCGCTCCTGCGTGCAGACCAGATCCAGCGAGCCGTCGTGCGCCCGCACCCGCTTCAGGCCCCCGACCAGCACCCCGAGGCCAGTGGAGTCGAGGAACCCGACCTTCTCCAGGTTGACGACGATCTGGTAGTTGCCCTTGCTGACCAGATCGATGAGCAGCTCACGCAGCCGCGGCGCCGTGTAGATATCGATCTCGCCCCCGACGTCGACGACCTCGATGCCGTCCTTGCCGGAGTGACCCAGCTTCAGCTCCACGCATCCTCCAGCGCTATGCATGGCGTTATCGCAACGTCCAGCCCGGCGGATGGGGCCGACCTAGCCAGCGCCAGGGCGTGATCCCTCTGCCGCATTCAGCCACGCTCCATTATCATGCCTATACGAAATGTAGCGGCTGCCATCAGGGCCGGCATCAACCCGCTACCCCGGATTTACCAGTTTGCCCGCGAGTTCAGCCTGACTGAAGGTGCCGCGCGGAGAACTCGCGGTCATCTGGGACCTGGCGGCCGCGATCAACTTGGGTTCGTGGAGGGCAGCATGGTCCTCGAACTTGGGCGGCGGCCTGGGATCCAGGTGAGGATGACGGGCTCTGAAGCCGGATGACGCTGTGTCGCTCGCCGCGACGGCTCTTGACTTGCCTCCCCAGGCGCTGCCATTTCGTGACACACGGTCACAGCTCACGGGTCGTCCGGCACGCGATATCCGCCGTTCTGGACGCGACTTCGGGCTGCCTTCTCGTCGTCAGATGCCGCTCGCGGACGGATGTTCTGCGTACCTGTGGCTGGCCACCGGTCACGTCGCCGGGACAGCTCCAACGGGGCCTCCAAGCCCCTCAGCATTCCGCGACTGGTGCGGATGTGGCCGTCAGCGCACCCGGGATCTGAACCGTGGGGAGCAGGGTGCTACCTGAGCGGGCGGAAGAACTCTCGCAGCTCCGCGGCGAGCAGCTCGGGCTACTCGGTGGCCGGGAAGCGCCCTCCGCGGGGCATGCGGGTCCAGCGGGTGATGTTGTAGGCCGCCTCGACCCACTCGCGGGGCCCGGTGACCGGGTTCTCCCTCGGCAACAGCGCCACACCGACAGGCACCTCGACCCGTCCCGGCCGTCGGCTCGGGTCGCGCTGGCTGTCGTGGTAGAAAAGGAACGACGAGCCGATGGTGCCGGTGACCCAGTACAGCGTGATGGTGGTGAGCAGCTCGTCCTTGGTGAAGCGCCGCTCGACGTCGCCGTCGCAGTCGCTCCAGGCCCGGAATTTCTCCACGATCCAGGCGGCCAGCCCGGCCGGTGAGTCGGCCAGGCCGGCCGCCAGGGTCTGCGGGCGGGTGGCCTGCAGGCGGGCGTAGCCGCCCTCGGCGTCGCGCCACCGCTGCTGCCGGTCCAGGAATGCCTGGCCCTCCGCGGAAACAGGCTGGCCGGCGGGCGGGAACGCGACCCCGCCGGGCAGGTGAATGCCGGCGGCCAGGCTGGGGTGCCCGGCGGCCACGGCGATGCTGACCGCCGCCCCGACGTCTTGGCCCTGGGCGCCGAACCGCCGGTAGCCCAGGGACTCGGTCATGAGCTTCGCCTACAGGTCGGCCCAGGTCCGGGCTGTGGCCGCGCCCGGCACGGCCGGGGGTGGCGAGAAGGCGTAGCCGGGCAGCGAGGGGATCACCACGTCGAAGCTGTCCCCGCTCGCCGCCGTGGGCGGCCGGGTCGCTCAGCAGCGGCGCCAGCTTGAGCAGCTCGGCGAACGAGCTCGGCCAGCCGTGGGTGAGCACCAGCGGGAACGGGTCGGGGCCTTGGCCGCGCTGGTGCACAAAGTGCACCCGCTGGCCGCCGATGTCGGCGGTGAATTGGGCGAAGGAGTACAGCCGCCGCTCCTGCGCGCCCCAGTCGAACGAGCCCTCCCAGTAGGCCACCAGCTCCTTCAGGTAGCCGATGTCGGCGCCGGCCGCCCAGCCTGGGTAGGGCAGCGGATCCGGCCACCGGGTGCAGGCCAGCCGCGACCGCAGATCGTCCAGGACCTCAGCCGGGACCTGGACCGTCAACGGCTTGGGACCCATCGCCACCAAGACCTCCAACGTCCAGCACGGCTCCCATTCAACCTCGCCCCCCGGCCTCGGGGTAGTGACGCCAGGCTGCGACCGGGTGCGCCGGTAAATCGCGTGCCGTCCGGCCCTCCACTGTTGCGCTCCGTGTTGAAGGGCGGCGCGCATCGCCGCCGCTATGCGCGCGAGTCCCGCCAGGGCCGGTCGGGGTGCAGGCCGCACGCGAACGGAGGTTCGGTGCGGGATGCTGGCATGGTTGCGGGCGGCCCTCCGGGAAGTGGTCGTGGTCAGCGCGAGCCCGGTGATCGCCCAGCCTCATGCCTGGCGGTCAGCGGGATCCGGCTGGCGGCGTTTGCCGGTGCGGGCCGTAACGCTGTGACCCGGCTGGACGCTATGACCGTTGAGGGAACGTGATCCTGCCGGACTGCGCAAGCAGCCGGCCTCAGTCCAGCCCGGTGAGCCGGTGGACGGCCGCCGGGGAAGCCCGGATCGCGGCGTAGCTGCCGCCCTGTCCAGGGATGGCCGTGGTGGCCGATTCACAACATTTGCCCGCGGTGGTCATTGCGCTGCCGGCCGAGATCGACATGGCCAACGCCGGCCGGGTCGCGGCCACCAGGTTTTGTGACTCATCCGGCATCAGCGTGCTGGTGCGGGCTCACAAGCAGGCTGTCGCCAGCAGAACCGAGTTGCGGCTGGTGGTGCCGTCCGGCGCCGTGCTGCGCGCCTTGACGCTGGTGAGGATGGATGATGTGCTGCCGATCTACCCAAGTCTGAGCCAGGCCCTGGCCGCAGGGCCGGCGCCAGGACCGCGAGCACGCCAGGAGTGACCATGGGCCGCCGCAGGTTCCAGGGCCGCAGCGGGCACCATCATCAGCCCATGGGGCGGCTGCGGGTGTTCTTCTTGCCGAGGGTGGCTGTGAGGGTGTGGCCACTCTTCCTGCACCCACGCGGTCACATCCCGGCCTGGCGCACCGGCGGTTTACCGGGTCGCCCCGGGCACGAGCTGGGATAGGGCGGCGTGGCAGGTGGCGGCGGCCGCCAGCAGGGTGAGGCAGCCGGCGGTGGCCAGCGCGCGGAGCGGGGCCAGGCGCGGTCACGGCGGGCGGCTCCCTCCGAGCTGGGCGACCCTAGCCTCCAGCGACCCCGGCGGCTACGGGCCGGCTGGGCCGCCGCGACGGCCAGGCAGGCGGGCAG
>WNGJ01011291.1_pt1 | contig 15063 bp, 16 predicted proteins | sample 5400611 | NCBI WGS metagenome assembly WNGJ01 (sample SAMN13153375, study PRJNA577476) | soil metagenome | isolation source: 40 cm soil or saprolite under Garry oak tree replicate 1 | place: USA:California | collected 2016-06-15
CTCGCCGTCGTCCGGCCGGGCGGCCGCGTTGTCGTCTGCGGCGCCACGAGCGGCCCGAACCCGCCGGCGCAGCTCCACCGCGTCTGGTGGAAGCAGCTGACGATCTACGGCTCGACGATGGGCACCCGCGCGGACTTCGCGGGCGCCTTCGAGCTGGTGAAGTCAGGCCGAGCCCGGCCGGTGATCGACCAGGTCTTCCCGCTCGAGGAAACCCGAGCCGCCCACGAGCGCATGGAGCGCGGGGAGCAGTTCGGCAAGATCGTGCTCCGGATCGGCGACTAGTCCAGAACGGCCATTGGCCGGGGTCAGACCCCGGCCAATGGCCGGAAGGGACAGACCACCGCACGGGTGGCGGCAAGCTCGCGCCCGAGCGGCGTGACACGGCTTGGCGTAAACGGCCCTGTCCGGGGCCAGACCCCCGGACAATGGCCGGAAAGGCCACGAGCCCGACTCGCACGAGGCGGGCTCGTGTTGTTTGCCCTACGGGTGGTACTGCTCGTCGACCGACTGGACAGTGTCGATCCGGACGCGAATCCAGAAGCGACGGCGGGGCGTCGTCGACTGCGCGAGCTTGGCCACCGTGGTCTTGGTCGAGCATGTCGCGTGCGTGAGGACAGTTACGTGCGCGCCCGCGGGGACGAGAAACGTCAACAGCTTGTGCGTCTCGTCGCGCGTGTACGTGTCGTTCGGCACGTCTGCCGACCCGGTGTCTGCGAGCGCGGCGCGGCTGGCCGTCACGCCGCTGAGGAGCCAGGCGGGGTCGAAGCGGAGCACGTAGTGGTTGCCCGTGCGAGTGAGGGAGCTGATGTGCCCATAGAGCGACTGCTGACCCGCCGGAGTGGCGCGCGGGAGGGTCGCGAACGTGCAGCTCTGCTTGGCGGCCGGTGCGGCCGCGGATCGGGACGGCGCCGAGGTGGCAGCGACGACACCGACGACCGCGACGGCAACGGCGAGGATGACGAGCGATGACTTCATGACGACTCCTTTCGGTTGGTGTCGCCTCGAGCATCGATCGCCGCGGTCAAGCCGCGGCAAAGCGCGAGTAAAGACCGGCGCCGCTAGGCCGGCAAACCGCTAGCCAAAGCCAAGAATGAACTTCGCGTCGTCGGACATCTTCTCCGGCGACCACGGCGGGTCCCACGTCAGCTCGACCTCGACGTCCTCGACCTCGGGCATCGAGCGCGCGATCTGGTCGATGTTCTCCTGGATCATCGGCCCGACCGGGCAACCCATCGAGGTCAGCGTGTGGATCACCTTGACCTTCGGGCCCTCGACCTCGACGTCGTAGAGCAGGCCGAGCTCGACGATATCCATCCCGAGCTCGGGGTCCTCGACGGCGCGCAGCGCGTCGACGACTTGTTCCTTCGTAGGCATCGGGTTCAGCCTAGCCTAGGAGCCGCACTTCCTCGCGGCGTTCACGGGCGAAGAAGTGGATGCCGTCCACGAACCGCACCCAGTTGCAGCGCGTGCACATGACGAGCGAGTGCGTGCGCGCCGAATCGGCGAGGAAGCGGACGCCGCGGAGCAGGTCGCCGTTGGAGACGCCTGTCGCTGCCACGATCACCTCGCCGGGCGAAAGGTCGTCCGTGGTGAAGATCTTCTCCAGGTCCTCGATCCCATATTCGCGCGCCTCTTCGATCTCGGTTCGCGTGGTCGGCCAGAGCTGAGCCTGCAGCTCGCCGCCGAGGCAGCGGAGCGCGGCCGCCGCCATCACAGCCTGGCGGGTACCGCCGATCCCGATCGCCAGGTGATCGTTCGTGCCGCGGATCGCGGCGGAGATGGACGCGGTCACGTCTCCGTCCTGGATCAGCTTGATTCGGGCACCCGCGGCGCGGATCTCCTCGATCAGGTCGTGGTGCCGAGGCCGGTCGAGCACGATCGTCGTCACGTCGTTGACGCTGCGCCCGAAGGCCTCGGCGATCCCGCGGATGTTCTCGGCGACCGGGCGGCGGAGGTCGATCGCGGCGCGGGCGCGAGGGCCGACGGCCAGCTTGCGCATGTACATGTCGGGCAGGGTCTGCAGCGAGCCGGGCTCGCCGACCGCGATCATCGACATCGCCCCTCCCCCGCCCCGCGCGACGACACCGCGTCCCTCCAGCGGGTCGAGCGCGAGATCGACCTGCTCGCCGCCGGCGCCAACGCGCTGGCCCCGCGCGAGCGTCTCGTCCTCGTCCGCACCGGCCCCGATCACGACCTGCCCGTCGATCGGCAGGTGCTCGAGCGCGGACCGCATCGCCTCCGCGGAATCGCGCTCGGCGCCCTCCTGGTCGGCCCGCCCGAGCCAGCGCGCGCCCGCCAGCGCGGCGCGCTCGGTCGCACGCGCGTAACTCTCGCAAAGGCAATAGCGGTCAAGTGCGGACCCCTCGCGCTGCCGGATCGGTGCCGTTTCGGTCATCCGACCTTCTCGAACTGCTCGGCGCTTTCTAGTACAAGCTCCATCGCCTGCGCGATCGCAAGCTCGATGTTGCCGTTCTCGATCACCGGCACGCCGGCCTTCTCGGCCCGCCCGACAATGTAGTCCTGGATCTCGCGGATGTCACCGAGCGAGTCGAGATAGCGCTCGAACGGGCGCGCGCTGCCGGAGGCGGAATCGCGCAGCCAGAAGTGGCTGGCGTGTGCCTCCACGTCGTCGATCGCCAGCACGAACTGGACGACGAGCGCTCCCTCGATGTCCGCCGAGACCATGCCGGGGACGAGGTGGACGCCCTCGAGCACCATCGACCAGCCCTCCTGCATGACCCGCTCGATCGCAGCGCGAACGCCGACGAGCACGTTCCGGGTCTGGGCGAGAAAGCCGTGCAGGACGCGGTTGTCGTCGTCCTCGTCCTGCGAGGCGCCGGCCTCGAAGCTCGAGTAGTGGATCGCCGGCATGAAGTCCTTCGAAAAGAACGCGCGCATCGTCTGGCGGACGAAATCGGTGGAGGTGACGCGAGTGATTCCGAGCCGGTAGGCGATCTCGGTCGCGACGGTCGACTTCCCCGTGCCGGTCGCGCCGCCGATCAGCAGGACGACCGGCAGGTCGAGGTCGTCGAGCCGGCCGAAAAGCCGTAGCCGCCTGATCACCTGGGCGCCCTCGTCTTCCCCCCACATACCAACAGCCAGCTCCTGCAGCCGCTCGAGCGAGGAGGCGCGGCCTCCCGCGGCAGCCAGGTCGGCCTCGGCCGTCAGCGCGAGCTCGTACGCCTTCTCGGCCGGGACGCCGGTTGCGATTACGGCCCGTGCGAGCAGGCCCTTCGAGAACGGCAGGCCGTCCTCGCCGCCGAGCGGCAGCGGCTCGCGGTGTCGCCGCTCGCTCACGTTCCGACCGGCTCCCGGCGAGCAGCCTCAGCGAGCGCCAGCAGCGCCGCGTCGAGCTCGGGCTGCCCGGGACAGGGAACGACGTCGTTTGCGGCGAGGACGATCTCGACGCCTCGCTTCGCGCCGGCCTCGGCGACCACGTCGATCCCGGCCGCCTTGATCTCCGTCAGGTAGACGTCCGCGTCGACGGTCTCCAGCTCTTGATGGAGCACCGGCCTGTCGGCGAGGTTCCCGGAGACGTGGACTACCTCGGCCCCGTACCCGGCCAGATCGCCGGCGAGTCGCTCGTGCGCCGAGGGTGCGGCGGTCGTGAAGTACGCGACACGCTTCCCGTCGATCGGCGCGAGCGGCCTCGGCCGGAAGCCGACGGCGATCACTGGAACCTCGGGCTTCACCTCGCGAATCGCCTCCGCCAGCGCCTCGTGCGGAGTCGACTCATCCGCCATCGTCACCAGGACGAGGTCGGCGAGCAGGATCCGGTACGCGTTCAGGTAGCCGGTCACGAGCTCTGGCGGATCGAAGGTGCTCGTCACGAGCACGCGCTCGCCTGTCGCGACCGGCGGAATCGCCGCGCCGCTGCCGTCGAAGACGACGAAGTCGGCCCCACGCTGCAACGCCAGCTCTGCCCCGGCCTGGACGTTCGAGCTCGCGACGGCCCCGGCCAGCCCGCCGCCGCAGCGCCGGCAGCCGATCGTGACGACGCGGGCGGCGGCTGCGATCTCGAGGTAGTCGGACGCCGCGTGACTGCCTGCGCGCGAGAGCACCAGCAGCTCCTCGAGACTCGGCGGCGACTCGGCCACCTCGGGCGTCTCGGGCCCGCCCCGCCCCATCGCCACCGCAATCACGTCACGATCGCGCGAGAGCAGCCGCCCGATGTGCGCGGACACGGCGGTCTTGCCGACGCGCTTGCCGGTCGCGAAGACCGCCAGCGAAGGCAACGGAAAGGCCTCGAGCTCGGGCGGCTCGAGCCGGAAGTCCGCCCCCGCGTAAGGAATCCCGGCCGCGAGCACGCGGCTGGCGAGGCGGAACCGCGCCGCGGGCCCCAGCACCGGCTCGTCCGAAAGGTCGAGCACGAGCTCCGGCTCCAGCTCGCGCAGTGCCTCCTCGAGATCGTCGTGGAGCGGCACGCCGTAGTCGGCCTCGCCGCGGAGCTTCTCCGTCCCACCGGCCCTGAACGCGCCCACGAACTCGTACGGCAGCTCGGCCAGCGCGTCGCGCACCGTCGAGGGATAGTGCTCGCCGTCGATCACGGCCAAGGTCCTCATCGGGGCGAGGTCACCTCGCCCTCGATTCGCGCCGTGTACTTCTCGAACGATCGCGTCTCGGTCGAGAACTGGATGATCTTCTCCTGCCCGTGGAACGGGTACTTGCGCCAGACGTCCACGTGGTGGTCGGTGATCTCGATCAGGTTGTAACAGGGGCGCGTCTTGCCGCGAAGGCGCTGCGAGGAGACCGTGCCTGCGTTGATCACGAACAGGTCCTCGAGCCGCCACGCGTACGGAACGTGCTTGTGTCCGGAGAGGACGATGTCGACGCCGGAACGCTGCAGGCACTCGATCGCGTCCCCCGCGTCGTAGACGATGTTGCGCTCGCGCCCGGTACCCGGGATCGGCAGCAGGTGGTGGTGGAGGACGAAGATCCGCAACTCGGCCTCGCCCTCGGCGAACTGCTCCTCGATCCAGCGGTAGCGGCCGCGGCCGATCTGGCCGTGGTCGAGGTCGGGCTCCGTCGAGTCGACCGCGACGATAGTTACAAAATCGTTGCGGACGACGCGGTTGCGCGAACCGAACAGCTCCTCGAAATGGATGTAGCCGACGTTGCGGGAGTCGTGGTTGCCGGGGATGACGACCACGCTGTCGCACTCGAGCCGGTCGAGATACGCCTTCGCCTGCACATACTCGTGCTTGAACCCCATCGCCGTCAGGTCGCCCGAGCAGACGACGATGTCCGGCTCCTGATCGTTGATCTCGTTGATCGCCCGCTCCATCAAGCCGGGCACGAAATGAACCTCGCCGCAGTGGATGTCCGAAATGTGAGCGATCTTCATCGCGGGAAGTTTAGAACGGGACTAGAAGACTCCCTGCACCGGCCAGTAGAGGGCTGCGGCGACCAGCGCCGCCGCCGGGATCGTCAGCAGCCAGGCGAAGACGATGTTGCCCGCGACGCCCCACCGCACGGCAGAGAGCCGCTTCGTCGCTCCGGCGCCCATCACCGAGCCCGAGACGACATGAGTGGTCGAGACGGGATAGCCGAAGTGCGTCGCGAGGTAGATCACCGTCCCGCCGGAAACCTGGGCCGCGAAGCCGCTCGCGGGCTCCAGCGAGAAGATTCGCTGTCCAACCGTGCGCATGATCCGCCAGCCACCGACGTACGTGCCGGCGCCGATCGCGAGGCCGGCCGAGACGATCACCCAGACCGGGATGTAGAAATGGTCGATCTTGTGAGCCTCGAAGAGCGCGAGCGCGATCACGCCCATCGTCTTCTGCGCGTCATTGGCCCCGTGCGTGAACGCGACCCAGGTCCCCGAGGCGAGTTGCCCGATCCGAAAGCCGCGGTTGGCGACCCCGGGCGTGAGCCAGACGAACACCCAGTAGATGACCAGCAGCAGCACGAAGGCGCCCGCAAAACCAAGCAGGGGCGAGGCGAGGGCCGGGAACGCGACCTTGTATACGACCCCGTGCCATTCAACGCCTTTCGACCCCGACTGGACGAGCGCGGCGCCGATCAGGCCGCCGATCAGCGCGTGTGACGAGCTTGACGGCAAGCCGCGCCACCACGTCAGGAGATTCCACGCGATCGCCCCGAGCAGCGCCGCCAGCACGGTCTTCTCGGTCGCAAGGCCCGTGTCGATGATCCCTTTGCCGACTGTTTTCGCGACCGCGGTTGTGACAAAGGCGCCGGCGAGATTCGCGACCGCCGCTACGAAGACGGCCGTACGGGGAGAGACCGCGCGGGTCGAGACCGAGGTGGCGACGGCGTTGGCGGTGTCGTGGAACCCGTTCGTGAAGTCGAAGCCGAGCGCGACGACCACGACGACCCACAGCAAGATCGAGTTCACGGGAGTTAGCGGTTCTTGACGAGAATCGCCTCCAGCACGTCCGCCGCGTTCTCGAGCGCGTCGACGGCCTCTTCCAGCCGCTCGTGGATGTCTTTCCAGCGGATGATCACGATGGGGTCCTTGACGGTATTGAAGAGCTCCGCGACTGCGTCCCGGACCAGGCGGTCGCCCTCGTCCTCGAGACGCCGGAGCTCGATCAGCTGCGCCTGCGAGTCCTTGAAGCCCTCCAGACGTTGGACCGCGGCGTCGAGGTTCTGCGCCGCCTCGTGGATCACCCGCGCCTGCTCGACAGCTTTCTCGGGAACCCGCTCGATCCCGTAGGTGCCGAGGTTGTCCGCCGCTTCGTCGATGTGATCGCAGACATCGTCGATCGCGCCCGCGAGCCGGTACATGTCGTCGCGATCGAACGGCGTCACGAAGGTGCGGTTGAGCAGATCGACCACCGCGTGGGTCAACTCGTCGCCTTCGTGCTCGCGCTCCTTGATTTGCGCGATCAGGCCGCCATCCTCGGCGGGGAACCGCTCGAGTAGCTCGACGAGGAGACGCGAGATCTCGACAGTGTTCGCGGAGGCGCGGGAGTAGAGGTCGAAGAACTCGCGTTTCTGCGGAGTGAGTCTCAGGCGCCCCATCGGTCGGCGGTCGTATAGCAGGTCGCGCGCATCCAGCGCGGCATCCGCTCTCGTTGCTACTTTCGGTCGAGTGGCGGCAGAGCCAGCCCGAAGCGCGGATACACCCCGCTTCGCGAACGACGCGGAGCGCGAATGTGCCCGCCTGCTGGACTTTTACGGGGTTCCGTGGGAGTACGAACCGCGGACGTTCGCGCTCGAGGAAGCCGAGGACGGCCGCGTCACGTTGGCCTTCACACCCGACTTCTACCTGCCGGAGCAGGACCTCTACGTTGAGGTAACGGTGATGAAGCAGGCACTCGTGACCCGAAAGAACCGCAAGTTGCGCAAACTCCGTGAGCGCTACCCCGACGTCCGGATCAAGCTCTTCTACCGGCGCGACATCGAGCGCCTGGCCCAGCGATTCAGGCTCGACCTCGCCCGCTAGCCGACGACCTGCGCGTCGGCGAGACCTACTTCTCCGCCGAGGAGATCCAGACGCGCGTCGGCGAATTGGGCGCCCAGATCGCCGACGATTACGCCGGCCTGGACCTCCTGCTCGTCGCGCCGCTCAAAGGCTCCCTGTTCTTCGTCGCCGACCTCTCGCGCGCGATCCCGTCGCTTCATGAGCTCGATTTCGTCGAGCTCGCAGGCTACAACGGCGCCGTCCCGGGCGGCCACGAGCGGGTCAGGTTGCTGAAGGACTTGAATGGGCCGATTGAGGGACGCCACGTGCTCGTCGTCGAGGACGTCGTCGACACCGGCTTGACGCTGAACTACCTGCGGAAGCTGCTCGCGCTTCGCCGGCCAGCCTCCCTCGCGATCGCCACCCTGCTCGACCGTCCCTACCGCCGGCTCGTCGACGATCTCCCGGTCAGGTACACCGGTTTCGTCGTCCCGGACGAGTACTTCGTCGGCTACGGCTTCGACCTGGACGAACGGCATCGCAACCTGCCGGAGCTTCGCGTGGCAAAGTTTAGGCGCACCTAACTTCTCGCTAGACTCAGCTCGATGAACGCCACCGCACGCACGGCGGACAACGCTGGTCGGGTGCTGCGCCGCGAGCGTGGTGGTGGGTTCCGAATCCTGCCGTTCCTCGGCCCCGCATTCGTCGCCTGCGTCGCCTACATCGACCCCGGCAACTTCGCGACGAACATCGCCGGCGGCTCGAAGTTCGGCTACACGCTGGTCTGGGTGATCGTCGCCGCAAACCTGATGGCGATGCTGATCCAGACGCTCTCGGCGAAGCTCGGGATCGCAACCGGGAAGAACCTGCCCGAGGTCTGCCGCGAGCAATTCTCGCGGCGGACGTCGTTCGCGCTCTGGATCCAGGCCGAGCTGATCGCAATGGCGACCGACCTCGCGGAGTTCCTCGGCGCGGCGCTTGGTTTTCACCTGCTGCTCGGGATCGCGCTCTTCCCGGCGGCGATCCTCACCGCGATCGCGGCCTTCCTGATCCTCGGCCTCCAGCGCTTCGGCTTCCGGCCGTTCGAGGCGGTAATCGCCGCGATCGTCGGCATGATCGGCGTTTGCTACCTCGGCGAGCTCTTCTATGCGAAGCCGCCGCTCGGCACCGTCGCCAAGCATGCGTTCGTGCCCCAGTTCGCGGGCAGCGAGTCGGTCCTGCTCGCGGTCGGAATCCTCGGCGCGACGGTGATGCCGCACGTGATCTACCTGCACTCGGCGCTGTTGCAGGAGCGGGTGCTGCCGAAGTCCGAGGACCAGGCGCGGCGCCTCTACCGGTTCACGCGCATCGACGTCGTGATCGCGATGACTATCGCCGGGCTGATCAACGTGGCGATGCTCGTCGTCGCCGCGAGCACCTTCTTCAAGAGCGGCCTCACGAACGTCGCGTCGCTCGAGACCGCGCACAAGACGCTGGCCGGGCTTGTCGGCGGCCACTCGAGCACGCTCTTCGCGCTGGCACTGCTCGGCTCGGGGCTGTCGAGCTCGACGGTCGGCACGCTCGCCGGTCAGGTCGTGATGCAGGGCTTCATCCGCCGCCGGATCCCCGTCTGGGTGCGCCGGCTGGTGACGATGCTGCCGGCGCTGGTCGTGATCGGGATCGGCGCCGACCCCTCGCGAACGCTCGTCCTCAGCCAGGTCGTGCTCTCGTTCGGGATTCCCTTCGCGCTGATCCCGCTCGTGATCTTCACCGGCAAGCGCGAGATCATGGGCGCCCTCGTCAATCACCGTGCGACGACAATCGTCGCCACGGTGGTCGCCGCACTCATCTCCGGCCTGAACGTCTTCCTGCTCTACCAGACCCTCACCTAGCGGGCACTGCTGGACGTCGTCACAACGCACGCACGTAAAGAGAAGCGTGCGCAGTCTTGCGATCGTCCTTCCGGCCATGATGTGCCTTGTCCTAACGGCGACGGCGAAGGCCGATGTTGGCTTGACGTTGACGACGCTGAATGTCCGCCCGGGGGGCATCCTGCGCGGGCACGGAAACGGGTCCGGTTTCCCGGTCTACCTCGTGCCCGAGAGCCGTGCCCCGCGCCCGTTCCGCTGCCATGACAACGGATACTGCGCGCCGCGCTCGCGGCGCCCGCCGGGCAAGGGCAAGCCGTATGTCCTGCTCGGCCCACACGCTCGAACTACGTTTCGCAGAATTTCGCTTTCCGCGTACCGGTAGTCGCACCGGGCCGTTACCAGGTCGTGCTGTGGTGCGGACCGTGCGGAGGCTCGTTGATCCTGGCCGGGTCAACGCTCCATGGTCAGGTAGTGAAGATCCACCGTTAGAAGACGCCGGGTCGGCGCTGACGGATCAGTCAGGCTTGCCGGCGAAGCCGGGCTTGCCCCGGCGAGAGCCGCAGCACTCGTCCGCATTGCCGAGGCAAGAAGAAGGGGGCTCATGGGGGAAACCTGGTTTCCCCCATGTTGCACCGGCCGCCCCGGGGGAGACGGCCGGTGCCGTCGGGAGACGTGCAGGCGTAAGCGTGAGCCTCTCTCCCCCTACCACTTACGCCTTCTAAGTAACAAACGTATGTGCCGGAAATCTGGTTACGGCCAGAGGCGTCGCTTTGCGATGCCGATTGGAGGCCGTGGCGGCTTTGCCGCCGCGGCCGTCTAAACCCGACCAAAAGGGTCGGGCGGGCTGGACTCCGAGGCGGGGTGGCGACTAGAGGTAGCCGAGCGGGTCGACCGGCGTACCGTTCACGCGCACCTCGAAGTGGAGGTGGGGCCCGAAACAGTGCCCGGTGCAGCCGACGTAACCGATCACCTGTCCCTGAGCGACGGCCTGCCCGTTCGAGACCGCGATGCTGGACTGGTGTGCATAGCCCGTCGAGAGCCCGCGGCCGTGGTCGATGAAGACCAGGTTGCCGTACCCGTCCATCCAGCCGGCGTAGATGACCTGGCCCGAGGCGGCGGCGTGAATCGGTGTTCCATAGGGGACACCGATGTCGATGCCGGTGTGCATCCGGCCCCAGCGCATCCCGAACGGGCTCGTCACCGGGCCGTCGACCGGCCAAATGAAACCGCTCGACACCCTCGAGGGCGGCGGGCTGTAGGACGACGCCGACTGGGCCGCCTGGATCTGAGCGCCGAGCGAGGCGCTCACCTGCTCGAGGGCCTGGGCCTCGCTGACCTCCTGACGCTCGCTCGCCCTGACTTTCGCGAGACTGACCCGTTTCGTGGAGCGGGCCGAGACAAGCTCCCGCCGGTTGGAGACCAGCTCGTCGCGGACCGCGCGCACCTGCTCGGTGCGGGCCTGGACGGCTCGCGTCTCGGCTCCGACGACCCCGCGGAGCTTCCGCGTTCCTTCTCGCGCCGCACGCGCCGCGCCCTTGGCGCGGCCGACGCTGGTCGCAATCCGCTCGTCCGCCGCCCCGACCTGGTTCACGTAGTCGAGACCGTCGATCAGGTCGGAGAGGCTACTGGCGCCGAGGATCACGTCGATCGAGTCGACGTCGCCGTGCTCGTAGACCTCGACGAGCCGGGCGTTCAGGCGCGCGAGCGCGAGCGAATACTCCCGGCGGAGGAAGAAGTACCGCTTCGTCTCGAGCCTGTAGAGAGCCGTTAGACGGTCGAGCTTGCGCTCGTGCAGCGCCAGATCGTTCTCGAGCGTCACCAAGCGCGCAGAGACGTCGCCGACCCGGCCTTCGAGGCTATGGATCTGGGAGCTGACCGAGTCGATCTGGGCTGAGAGCTGCTGCGCCTGCCGCTGCGCCTGGGCGATCCGCGCGTGCAGGGTCGACAACCGGGCGTCGACGGAATGCTTGCGGCTGTAGACGTCTCCCGATGCCGGCGCTGCGATGACGGCGGCGAGGACGACCAGCGCTGCCAGGGTTGTACGCCTCATCCGCCGGACTTTCGCGAAGCCTCCGGGCGTCCCTGCACCGGCTTCGCCTAGGTCGGCTGCTCAGGCTGCGGAGGCGAGGGTTCCGGGGTCGGCTCCGGCGAGGGCACCGGCATCGGCGGCTCGGAAGGCACCGGCGACGGCTCCGGGACGGTGACGGGCTGCGGCGGCTCGGACGGAGCGGGCATCGGCTCGGGGACCTGCGGCGGCTCGATCACCTCGGTCGGCTGGACCTGGAGCTGCGCGCGCTGGATTCGCTCGTTCGCTGCTGCTGTCACTGTCGTCATCTCCCTCTCCTTGTCGGCGAGCGCCTGGTCGAGCTCGCTCATCCGGTTGCGGCCGGCTTCGACCTCGTCTTCGCCGCCACCGTACACAGCCTCGCCGAGCGCCCGGGCGGCCTCGGCGCGTTCGGCCGTAAGCTCCGAGAGCTCGCGGCGCAGCCGGAAGAGCTCCACCCGGGCGGTCGAGTGAACACTGACCGCCTCGACGGCGAATCCCGTCCGGTCACGGACCGTCGCGCCGACGCGGCGGCCCACCCGCGCGATGGCGTTCTCCGGCACCCGCCTCGATGCTGCGACGAAGAGCGCCGAGAAGAGCGCAGCGGCGGCCAGCAGGAGCGCGCCTGCGATCGCTTTGCCGGCCACGAAGACGACGATCGCGGCCGCGAGCGACGCGACGGCGAGCGCGAACAGCGCCATGGGCGGCGCGATGCCGAAGTAGCGAGGCGTCGCGGCAACCTTGTGCACCGGGACCCGTCCGGTCTCCTCGGGCGGGATCTCCTCAACGGCGGTGTCATCGCTTGCGGCCGAGGTCCGGACGCCGCATTCCGGACAGAAGCGTCCGCCTTTCGGCACTCGAGCACCGCAGTTGGCGCAGTTAGCTGGGGGCATGGACCCTCCCCTCGGCTTCGGCCTCGCGCGACCGGGGCTCGAGCGCACGCAGTGCCTCGGCCGCCCGCCTGCGCAGCGGTCCGACGAGCTCGCGGTAATCCTCGTCGGAGACCTTGCCGGTGCGATGGTCGAACTCCAACTCTTTCAGGGCCGCCAGCGCGCGATCGCGCTCCTCCGCGAGCTCGAGTCGGCGGCGCTCGAGCTCATCGGGCTCGCCGAGCCGGTCTTCCGCGGCCGAGATCCCGGGCCGCCGCAGAAACGGCAGCGCGACGACGACGACAGCGGCGACGGCAAGCAGGACGCCGAGCGAGAGCCAGACGCTCACATGCCGAATGCTAGTGGCGGTGAACGCGGTTCAGGCTTCGGGTGCCGCCGTGGCCCGCCGCGCGGGCACCCGGTAGCCGTGTTCTTCGCAGAGACTGCCGGGCGAATCTTCGGTCAGCGCGTCGCAATAACCCTTCCCGTAGGCGGCGCGCATGAAGGCCGCGACGACGTCGAGGTTCCAGTCGTCGATCTCGGCGGCTTCGCGCCAAAGGTCGGCGAGGCGGAGGTCGATATCGAGTTCCAGCAGATCGATGCGGCTCGGGCGTTTCGGCATGGAAAAAGCGTAGAAAGGAGGTCGGACGACACACGGGGGAAACCATGTTTCCCCCGTGTGCCCCCTTCTTCTTGGAGCCGGCACTGCAGCGGCGGTTGCGGCTCCCGCCGGGCGAAGCCCGGCTCCGCCGGCGGTACGCTGCCTCTCCATGGGCGAGCTTCGTTTTGGACCGGCTCGAGTTCCCTCACGCGAGACTCCGGAGGCAGCCATCAAGCTACTCCAGGAGCGCGGCTACTCGGCCTGCGAGATCGACTTCGAGGGCAAGTTCTGGATGGACTACCCGTGGGCGGAGCGCTTCGGTGAGCTTGCGCGCGACGCGGGGATCGTGCTCTCCGTTCACGCGCCGATCGCGGGCTTCATGGGCCACGTCGAGCGCGACAAGAAGCAGCGCATGGCCGTCGGCATGCTCGACCACTCGGCGGGGATCGCGAAGACCGCGGGCGCCGAGCTCGTCGTCTTCCACCCGGGCTTCCTGCTCGGCCGCGAGCGGGCGGACGCGATCGATTCGGTCGTCGAGCAGCTCGGCGAGCTCCGCGAGCGGCTCGAGGGAAAGGACCGCGCGGTGCCGTTCGGGGTCGAGATCATGGGCCGTGTCCGCGAGCTCGGGACGGCCGAGGACGTGTTCGCGATTGCCGCACGCACCGGCTGGGTGCGCCCCGTCGTCGACTTCGCCCACCTCCACGCCGTCACCGACGGCGGCTTCACCGAGACCGAGGCCTTCGCGGAGGTCCTCGAGGGCGCCGACGACGTGCTCGAGCCCGGCGCGCCGTTCCACGTCCACTTCTCGGACATCGCCTACGCGAACCGAAACGAGACGAAGCACCTACCCTACGGTGAGGGCACGCTCCGCGCCGAGCCGCTCGGCGAGGCGCTCGCGCGGTTCGAACGCCCGGCGACGGTGATCAGCGAGTCGCCGGACGAGCCCTCACATCAGGCCATCCGGGCCGCGTTAGAGGCGACTCTCGTGCCCTCGAGCCGGCGCTCGAAGACCTCGGCTTCGTCTTCGCGGCCGCGGTCCCGCAGCAGCTGAACCAGGGTCTGCAGCGTCTCCGAACCGAACGCGCAGTACTCGGTCTCGTCGATGATGTCGACCGCCTCGCGCAGTAGCTTCTCGGCTTCGTCGAAGCGGCCCTGAGCGCTCCGCACGCGGGCGAGAGTGGAGCGGGTCGAGGCCCTCGAGGTCATGTCCTGTGGGCCGACCGTGTCGAGAGCCGCCTCTGCGTAACGCTCGGCCTCGTCCACCTTGCCCTTCTCGAGCAGGACCTCGGCGAGCCGCCGCTGCGCCTCGCAAAGGGTGCCGCGGTCCTCGAGCGGCGCGAGCGTCCGGATCGAGTCGCGGCTGAGGCGTTCGGCGCGGTCGAGGTCGCCCTGGTGCCAGGCCACGACCGCGAGCCGGTAGAGGACGCGGCCAAGGACCGAGGCGACTCCGGCTTCCTCGTACAGAGCTCGGGCCTCTTCGAGCTGCCGCTGAGCCTCGTCGTAGTCCTCGCGATAGACCGCGAAGTCTCCCGAGGACGCAAGCGCATGGCCTCGCGCGACGATCGAGCCGCTCTGCTCGGCCAGCTCGAGCGCACGCGCGTAGAGCGGCGCCGCCAGCTCGTAATCCTTCCGCGCGTTGTGCACGCCCGCCAGATCGATGGCGGCCCGGCTCTCGAGATCTCCACGCCCGGCCTCCTGGGCGAGCGCGAGCTGGTCGCGCGCGTAATGCTCGGAGTCGGTCAACCGGCCACGCCACCACGCGCCTGTATTGAGGACGTGCAGAGCGTCGAAGCGCGGCTCGTAGTCGTTGCCGTCCGCCACGTCGAGCGCGAGCGCGGCGAGTCGGCTCGCCTCGTCGACGTCGGCGTCCCGGTTCAGCGCGACCTCTGCCAGCGCAGCGAGCGCACGGGCCTCGCACCAGCGGTCGCCCTCCTCGGCGGCCTCCGCGCGGACACGCTCCATCTCCATCGAGACGGCCGGCATGTCGCCGAGCCGCCAGGCCGCCCGCGCCGCCTGGTAGCGGCGCTCCAGGGTCGGCTCCAGCTCGAGCGCGCGTAGCAGCTGCTTGCGAGCGGAGCGATGCGCCTCGCGCGCGAGCGACCGCCGTCCTGCCGTCTCGAGCGCTTCCGCCGCCTCGTGGGCCAGCTCGGGCGGCGGACCGCCGTCGAGCTCCGCGATCAGCGCTGCGGCCTGATCGAGATGGTAGGCGCGGATCTCGAGCAGCTCCTCGCCGGCGCGCTCGCGCAGCCAGTGGGCGAAGCGCTCGTGCAGGTCGGCTCGCGCGGACTTCGAGAGACCGGAGTACGCCACCTCGCGGATCAGCACGTGTTTGA
>WNGJ01004141.1_pt1 | contig 15058 bp, 13 predicted proteins | sample 5400611 | NCBI WGS metagenome assembly WNGJ01 (sample SAMN13153375, study PRJNA577476) | soil metagenome | isolation source: 40 cm soil or saprolite under Garry oak tree replicate 1 | place: USA:California | collected 2016-06-15
CTGGTGGACCACCGGCTGTGCGTGCCCGCGACCGCTCCGCTGCTCTCGCCGGTGCTCACCACGATCCCCCTGCAGCTGCTCGCCTACCACATGGCGGTGCTGCGCGGCTGCGATGTGGATCGCCCCCGCAACCTCGCTAAGAGCGTAACGGTGGAGTGATGGCTCCATGACCAGATTCTCAATCGTCATCGCGCTGGCCGCCGTCACGGTGGTCGGCGCAGTTCCGGTAGCGTCCGGCCAGGGCCCGAGCCGCGACGCTTCGCAAGGCCTCGGCCTGCGTGCGTCTCGCGCGACGCTCGAAGACCGGGCCACCCAGCTGGAGCTCACGTCGCGATCGACGACCCTGAGTGGAGACGTGCGCGCGGACGCCGTACGGGAAGCGCTCGTCATCCGGGCGCGGCTCGCGGCTGGGGACTTCACGGTGGGCGACCGGGTCCTGCTCGCGGTGGAGGGGGAGAAGGAGCTGACGGACACGTTCACGGTCGCCCCGGGGCGGCTTCTCTCTTTGCCGGGTATCGGCGACGTGTCCCTCCAGGGCGTGCTGCGGTCCGAGCTGCAGGGGTATCTGACGCGCCGCCTGGCGGCCAACCTGCGTGACCCCGTTGTGCGGGCGAAGGCGTTCGTGCGGCTCTCGATCCAGGGTGCGGTGACGCGGCCGGGCTATTACGCGGTCCCCGCCGAAGCCCTGCTGTCGGATGCCCTCATGGCTGCCGGGGGGACGACGCCGGAGGCGGACCTGCGCAAGCTCCGCATCGAGCGCGACGGGCGACCGATCTGGGAGGGGAAAGCGTTGCAGCGGGCGATCGCCGAAGGTCGCACGCTGGACGAGGCGGGCCTCGTCGCCGGCGATCAATACCTCGTCACGCGCCGCGGTGGAACCACTGCGGCCGAGGTACTGCGATTCGGCGTGTTCCTGATGGGCATCCCAGTCACCGTGTACACGCTCACCCAGATTTTCTGAGCCCCTCCGTTCTGTCGGTCGTGGGAGCCCGGCCGAACTTCATGAAGTTGGCGCCCGTGGCCCGGGCGCTCGCCGGGCGGGGTGTGCCCCACGTCATCGTACACACCGGGCAACACTACGACCCCGAGATGTCCGACGCCTTCTTCCGCGACCTGGAGCTGCCGCGACCCGACCACGCCCTGGAGGTGGGCTCCGGCTCCCACGCGCGCCAGACCGCCGCGATCATGGAGCGCTTCGAGCCGGTGTGTGTCGCGGCGGCGCCCGACGTGGTGCTGGTGTACGGCGACGTCAACTCCACGCTGGCCGCGGCCCTGGTCGCCGCGAAGCTCGGCATCCATGTCGCGCACGTGGAGGCGGGCCTGCGCAGCCGCGATCGCACCATGCCGGAAGAGCTCAATCGCGTGGTGACCGACCACGCGGCCGACCTGCTGTTCGCGCCTTCGCGGGATGCCGCCGCGAACCTCGCCGGGGAAGGCGTATCGGCCGACAAGATCCATTTCGTCGGCAACGTCATGATCGACTCCCTCACGACCGCGATCCCTCGAGCCCGGGCGCTGGACGCCCCGCGCCGACACGGCGTCGCATCCGGCGACTACACCGTTGTGACGTTGCACCGCCCGGCGAACGTGGACGATCCCGCGACGCTGTGCGAGTTGCTCGGCGCCTTGGGCCAGCTCGCTCACGAGGGGCCGGTGCTGTTTCCCGTGCACCCGCGCACGCAAGCCCGCATCCGGACGCTGCACCCCAACGGCGGAGTCCGGGACGGGGTGCGCTTCCTCGAGCCGCTGCCGTACCTGGAAATGCTCGGCTTGGTGAGCGATGCCGCGCTCGTGATCACCGACTCGGGTGGCCTGCAGGAGGAAACGACGTGGCTGGGGGTGCCGTGCGTGACGGTGCGGCCCAATACCGAGCGTCCGATCACCTGCACTGTGGGGACCAACCGCCTGGTCGAGCCGCGCCGCGACGCCATTCAGCGCGCGGCAGGCGACGCGCGGGACGGGCGGTCGCCGGCGCCGCCCCTGATCGAGCGATGGGATGGCCGCGCCGCCGAGCGGATCGCCGCGGTCCTGTGCGACGGCGCACGCTTCGACTGAGCGGCGCGACGACTCGACGAAGGGAAGGGGCCATGCAGGACCGCAGTGCATATTGTCACGTCGCGATCATCGGTGCGGGGCCGTACGGATTGGCTGCCGCGGCGCACCTCCGCGCTCGGGGCGTCGAGACCCGAATCTTCGGCGAGCCGATGGAGTTCTGGAAGCGGCACATGCCGCGCGGCATGTTCTTGCGATCGAGCCCGACCGCTTCGAGTCTCGATGATCCCGAGGGTCGCCTGGGACTCGATCGCTACCGTTCCCTGCATGGGGTCGCGCACGCCAAGCCCGTGCCGCTCGAGGACTTCGTACGCTACGGGCGGTGGTTCCAGCAGCGGGCGGTACCGGATGTGGACCGGCGCCGGGTTACCCACCTGGCGGAGGACGGCAGCGGGTTCCGTGTCAGCCTGGAGGATGGCGAGGAGTTTTCCGCGCGGCGGGTGGTGGTGGCCACGGGCATCGGCCCCTTCGCCCAGCGCCCAGCGCAGTTCGCCGGGCTGCCGCCATCGCTGGTTTCTCATTCGTCCGACCACGGCGATCTGCGCCCGTTCGCCGGCCGGCGGGTGGTCGTGGTGGGCTCGGGCCAGAGCGCGCTCGAGTCGGCCGCCCTGCTCCACGAGGCCGGCGCCGAGGTCGAGGTCGTGGCGCGGGCCCCCCGCGTGGCTTGGCTGGCGGACGGGCCACAGCACGTGTCGCTCGTTGCCGCAGCCCGCCGGTTGCTTGGACCGATCGTCCGTCCCCCGTTCGATATCATGGGCCCACGCGTCGTGAGCTGGCTGATCGCCTGGCCCCGGATGTTCCGAAGGTCCCCGAGGGCCCTTCAGCAGTTCCTCACGGCCCGGGCCATGCGCCCGGCCGGCGCGGGCTGGTTGGTTCCGCGCCTGGCCTCGGTCCGCATCACCACGGGTCGCGCGATCACTGCGGCGACTCCTGTTGGCTCGGCGCTCCGCTTGCGGCTCGGCGACGGCACCGAACGGCTGGTGGATCACCTGCTGCTCGCGACGGGGTACCGCGTGGACGCTGGTCGCTACCCGTTTCTCGCGCCCACCCTGCGCCAGGCCTTGCGCACGCGCGATGGGTATCCCGAGCTGGATGTGGGGTTCGAATCGTCGGTGCCGGGTCTCCATTTCCTGGGAACGGCCGCCGCGGGCACGTTTGGGCCGCTGTGCCGCTTTGTGGTGGGAACCAGGTATGCGGCGCGGGCACTCACGGGGCACATCAGCGGGCTGACAGGAAACGGTCACCACCACCGCGCGCCGCCAGCGGCACACGGTCTCCTCCCCGTACGGAATGGATCGCTCGGTGCATAGGCCTTGGGCGGTCGTGCTCAGTTCGGACGCTATCGGTCTGGGCGCGGTCCGGAGCCTGCACGCCGGAGGCGTCCCCACGATCGTCGTCATGCTCGATGCGTTGGAGCCTGTCCGCTTCTCCCGATACGGTCGCAAACTGCTCGTTCCCAAGTCGCGCGACTTGGAAACCGCGATCTTGGACGTGCTGGCCGGGATCGATCGGGAACCGCGGCCGGTTCTCATTCCGACGTCGGATCTGCTCGCACATATCGTGGCGAAACACCGCACCGAACTGGAACAGCGCTTCCGGTGCCTTGTCCCCCCGGATGCCGCCGTCAACGTCGTCCTCGACAAGGCCAAAGACACCGAGCTCCTAGAGGGGACCCAGATCCCGTTCCCCAAAACGGTTCAGGTGTTGCCGGCCTCACCGGCCGAGCTGATCCGACAACTGGATGTGCCGCTGATCGTGAAACCCCGCACGTACCGGGATAAGGAAGGGCTGGGGTGGAGGAACGTCGTCATCCGCAGTCTCGCCGACGCCGACGAGTTCTACCGCACGGGCAGCGCGGTCTTTGGCCGCGTAATCGCTCAGGAGCTGATTCCCGGGCCCGACGACGCGCTGTGGGAGTGCATGTGCCTGTTCGACGCCGCGAGTGAGATCGCCCGCGCCTTCACGTTCCGTAAGCTCTCGACCATGCCGGCCCACTACGGGGCCACCAGCCGCGCCAGGAGCGAGCGCAGCGAGGCGCTCGTGGAGCTCGCCGCGGCGATCGGAAAGCAGTTCGGTTACTCAGGGATCGCCGACATCGACGTGAAGTACGATGCTCGCGACGGGCGATACAAATACCTGGAGCTCAACCCGCGGCTGGGCTTGTGTCACTACTTCGGCACCCGCTGCGGCGTGAATCTGACGCTCGACGCGTATCGCCTGGCGTGCGGCGACGAGCTACCGGCGGCCCCCCCGCAGATCGAGGGCCGAACGTTCTTGGCGGTCCTCGAGGAGATCGGGGCCAGGTTGCACGACGGCGACGCCGTGCTGCCCGTGATCCGCGACGTGTTGCTCGCCCTCGAGCGGCGGCCGGTGGGACCGTACTTCGCCTGGGACGATATCTGGCCCGGGCCCTCCGCGGCGCTTCGCATCTGTTACCGACTGGTGGCCAAGGCGTCGCGCGGGCAGCTCGGTGCCGTGTTCACTAAGCAGTACGGCCAGACTACCTGAGCGCGGCGAGGTCGTGCTTGCCGCTGGCGAGCCGTGGCAGCGCGTCGCGCACCTCGAAGCGCGCGGGCTGCATGTAGCGCGGCAGCTCGATCGCGCAGTAGCGCGTGAGCCGCTCCAGCGAGCCGCCCGCCGCGAGCACCACGAACGCCACGATGCGCTGGCCGCGCTCCTCGTCCGGCTCCGCCGTCACTACGCACTCCGCGATCTCGCCGGACGCGACCAGCACGTTCCCGATCTCGTCGGGGCTGACCCGGTAGCCGAGGGTCTTGATCATGCGGTCGCGGCGCCCCACGAAGTAGAGGAACCCCGCTTCGTCCCGGCGCACGAGATCTCCCGAAAAGACCACGCGCTCCGCGTCCGGTCGTAGCGGGTGCGGCCGGTACACGCGTGCCGTGGCCTCGGGGTCGTTCCAGTATCCCAGCGTCACAGTGGGGCCGCAGTGCACCAGCTCGCCCACTTCCCCCGGCGCGCACGGCGCCAGGTCGTCGTTCAGCACCAGCACCTCCGCTCCCGGCATGGGCCGCCCCATCGAATCGGGACGCCGGTCCACCTCCTCCGGCGGCAGGTACGTGCTGCGCAGCACCTCGGTCAGGCCGTACATCAGGTAGAGGGCGGCCTGCGGTTGGGCGTCCCGCAGGCGGCGCACGGCGCTGGGCGGCAGGTGCCCGCCGGCGTTGGTCATGACTCGCAGCTGCGGCAGCGGACGCGAGCGGAAGGCTTCGACGCCCAGCAGCTGTTGCCACAGCGGCGGGACGGCCGCGAGCACCGTGATCTCCTGGGCGCGCAGCGTGGCGACGAGCTGCTGGGCGAGGGGCGAGCGCTCGACGACCAGCCGCGCTCCGGTGCCGACGGCACACAGGACCTGGTTGAAGCCGTACACGAAGCTGAACGGCAGCAGGCTCGCGATGCGGTCCTGCGGGGCGATCTTCAGGTACTCGGTCACGGCGCGCATCACGTGCCACAAGTTGGCGTGGCTGATGGTCACGCCTTTCGGCTGCCCCGTCGAGCCGGACGTATAGCAGATCTGCGCGGGGTCCGTGCCGTGCCGGGCCACGGGGTCGAAGCTCGCGCGCTCGGGCGTGTGCTCGACCCGCAACAGGACGGCCGTGGTCGCGATGGGGCGCGGCTGCCGCGCCAGCAGCGCGTCCGAGGTGAGCAGGGCCTGGGCAGCCGCAGACCCTAGCATGTGCTCGATCTGGCGCGGCCGGAGCGACTCGTTGATGACGATCGCGATCGCACCCACGGCCGCGACGGCGAAAAACGCCGCGACCGCGTCCGCCCCGCCGTCGAGCAGGATACCGACGCGATCTCCGGGCCGCGTGCCGCCCGCGTGGAGGGCGCCGGCGAGAGCGGCGGCCCGCTCCTGCAGCGCGCGGTAGTCGATCAGGCGGTCGCGCGCCGCCACCGCCGGTTGGTCGCCGGCGCGCGTCGCGGTGTTCCACAGCATTTCCGCCACATTGGGCGTGGACGGCACGGATGTCTCCTCCCGATCTCGCCGTGGCTCGCAACCCCTGTACCACTGCGCGCAGGGTGTGGTTGGAGCGCAACACGTGCGGACCGCTTCCCGCTGCCCCGGGTCCGCTCCGCCCTCGTGGGAAAGAGTCAATCTCTTTTGGCGTAATGTGTTATGAGGCAGGCTCCGGTGCAGGCACACCCTCTACCCAAGGCGCCAAGCTTGCGTGTGCCGCTCGTATGGCTCGACCGTCCGGCGCTACAGTGCGAAACGATCCCCCGGTGACGCCCCTGGGGGACCAGCTGCTGCTCGACCCCGTGGCGGCCACGACGCGCATCGCGCAGGCGCTGCGGCACCAGCTCGGCGAGATCCTGGGGCGGCGCGGGCTCGTGGTCGCGATGAGCGGCGGGATCGACAGCGCCGTGTGTGCCGGCGTCGCCGTGCAGGCCGTCGGCCCGCGGCGGGTGTTCGGTCTGTTCCTGCCCGAGCGCGAGTCCGACCCCCAGAGTCTGACGCTGGCGCAAGCGTGGGCGGAGCAGCTGGGCATCGATGTCGCGGTGGAGGACATTGCGCCCATGCTGGAGGCGTGCGGGTGCTACCGGCGGCGCGATGAAGCGATCCGTCGCGTCGTCCCGGAATTCGGGGAGGGGTGGCGCAGCAAGGTGGTGCTCGCCGTGGACCGGCTCGAATCGGATCGGCTCAACGTGTCGTACCTCGCGGTGCAGCCGCCGGACGGTGCGATCCGCCGAGTGCGGCTCCCCGCCGCTGAGTACCGCCAGATCGTGGCCGCGACCAACTTCAAGCAGCGCGTGCGCACGATGCTCGCCTACTACCACGCGGACCGTCTCCATTACGCCGTGGTCGGGACGCCCAACCGGCTCGAGTACGACCAGGGGTTCTTCGTCAAGGGTGGGGATGGGTTGGCCGACGTGAAGCCGATCGCTCACCTCTATAAGACGCAAGTCTACCGGCTGGCCGAGTACCTCGGCGTGCCGGCCGCGATCCGCTCGCGCGTCCCGACCACCGATACGTATTCGCTGCCGCAGACGCAGGAGGAGTTCTATTTCTCCCTGCCGGCCCGCACGCTCGACCTGGTGCTGCTCGCCCGCGATGCCGGTGGGGACGCCGCCGATGTCGCGGCGCAGCTGGGCTATCGGCCCGAGCAGATCGAGCGGGCATTCCGCGACATCGACAGCAAACGGGCCGCCGCCGTCTACCTCCACCACGAGCCGTTGCTGGTGGAAGCGATGCGGCGTCATCCGCGGGGAGGGGCCGACTGATGTGCGGCGTGGCGGGCGTGGCTTACCGCGAGCCGCACGGCGTCGCCCCCGAGCTGCTGGCGCGGATGGGGGCGGTGCTGCGGCACCGCGGGCCGGACGGGTTTGGCTACTACGCGGGCGCGCGGGTCGGGCTCGTCCATCTCCGCCTCAGCATCATCGATCTGGCAGGCGGCGCGCAGCCGCTCGGCAACGAGGACGGGCGCGTCCTGATCACGTATAACGGCGAGGTCTACAACTACCGCGAGTTGCGCCGGGAGCTCGAGGCGCAGGGACACCGCTTCCGCACCCAGAGCGACACGGAGGTGCTGGTCCACGCCTACGAGGAGTGGGGCGAGGACATGCTGCGCCGGCTGAACGGGCAGTTCGCCTTCGCCATCTACGATCGCCGCTCCGAAACCGTGTTCCTGGCGCGCGACCGCTTCGGCGTCCGGCCGCTGTTCTACGCGGAGCGGGAGGGGGCGCTCTACTTCGCGTCCGAGATCAAGGCGCTGCTCGCGACGGGCGAGGTGCCCGCCGCTCCCGATTATGCCGGGCTCGACCAGGTCTTCACGTTCTGGGCGGTGCGGCCGCCCCGGACTCCGTTCGCCGGAATCCAGTCGCTCGAGCCGGGCTGTTCCGCCGTGTGGCGCGACGGCCGGCTGCGCGTGGGTCGCTACTACGCGCTCGAGTATCCCGAGGCCGTCGCAGAGCCGTCGGCGGCGCTCGACGAGCTCGACGGCCTGCTGCAAACCGGCGTGGAGCTGCGGATGCGCGCCGACGTCCCGGTCGGCGGCTACCTGAGCGGCGGCCTGGACTCTGGGATCACCTGCGCGCTCGCGGCGGGCATGTCGCCCTACGAGCTGCGCACCTTCTCGGTCACGTTTAGCGATCCCCAACTCGATGAGAGCGCGTCGCAGCAGGCCGTGGCCCATGCCCTGCGCACCCGGCACGCCGTGCAGCCGATCCGCGGCGGCGAGATGGCCGAGGCGTTCCCCGCTGTCATCTGGCATGCGGAGACGCCTCTGGTGCGCGCGGCCGCGGCGCCCATGTACCTGCTGGCGCGTCTGACGCGCGCCAGCGGCATCAAGGTCGTGCTCACGGGCGAGGGGTCCGACGAGCTGTTTCTCGGCTACGACCTCTTCAAGGAGACGGCGGTTCGGCAGTTCTGCCTGCGGCAGCCCGGCTCGCGCACCCGACCGCGCCTGTTCGACCGGCTGTATCCCTATCTCGGTGGAGACGCCGGCGGGGCGGGGGGAGGCCGCCGCGGCGGTGAATTCTGGCGGCGCTTCTTCCTGGACGCGGGGCCGGTCGAGGATCCGCTGTTCTCGCACCTGCCGCGTTTCCTGCTCACCTCGCGCATCAAGGAGTTCTACACGCCCGCGCTGCGCGCTCAGCTCACCGACGTCAATCCGCTCGCGGAGCTGCGCGACAGCTTGCCGGGGCAGTTTCAGACCTGGTCGCTCCTCAACCGCGCGGCCTATCTGGAGATGGTCACGCTGCTGTCTCCCTATTTGCTCAGCTCGCAGGGCGACCGCATGGCGTTGGCGCACGGCGTCGAGGGCCGCTTCTTGTTCCTCGATCACCGTCTGTTCGAGTTCGCGGCCGCGCTGCCGACCCGGAGCAAGCTGCGCGGGCTCCAGGAGAAGGACATCCTGCGGCGCTGGGCCAAGGGCGTGGTCCCGGCCGCGGTGGCGCAACGCCCCAAGCAGCCGTATCGCGCGCCGGACGTGCCGGCGTTCTTCGGGAACGAGCGCCCGGCGTACGTCCGCGAGGCGCTCGAGGCCAGGAGCCTGGCGGAGACGGGGTTGTTCGAGCCCACCGCCGTCCGAGGGCTGGTGCGCCGCGCTGAGGCGGGGCAGGCGACCGGATTCCGCGAAAGCCAGGCCCTGGTGGCGATCCTGTCCACGCAGCTGTGGTACCAGCAATTCCTGGAGACGCCGGTCGTGTCTCCCCCGTTGCCCTTCGGCCGGGCGGATGTCGCGCTCCAGGACGAGGTGTCGGTCGCAGCATGAACCCCCCGCCCGAGATCCCGAGGGAGACGATGACGGTTCCCGAGATTCTGGAGCGCACGCGCGCCTTCGTGCGCGAGAACTTCCTCTACATGCGCCCCGATTTCATCGTCGGAGACAACGACCCGTTGCTCTCGAAGGGGATCGTCGACTCAATGGGCGTCGCCGAGCTGCTGGGCTTCCTCGAGGGCGAGTTCGGGATCACCGTGCCCGAGGACGCCGTCACCGAGGAGAACCTCGGCTCGCTCGCGGCGATCGCCCGGTTCGTCGCTGCCGGCCTGCGGCGCACGGAAGCCGCGTGAGGTGAGAGACCGAACGGACGCCCCGGCGCCCGGGCGAGCCGGCTTCGGCCATGCTCGCCAACCTCTTGTATATTCCCGCATGAGCGAACCCGCCTCGTCTCGCGCCGCATTGGCGCTCCTCGCAGGCAGTCATGAATGGTCTACGCGCGCGCTGGAAACCGTCTTGCAACCCGCGGGGTATCGCGTGCTGCGGGCGGTGACTGTGAGTGACGCCGAGCAGCAGGCGCGGGCGGCGCGCCCCGACGCCATCCTTGTCGCGGACCCGATTGCGGACTTGGACGGCGTGGCGGGGTGCGAGGTGCTGCGGCGGAGCCCGGCGGTCGCACCCCGTCTCCCGATCATCGGAATTGCCTCGGGCGGGATCTCGCGCGAGCAGCGCCTGCGCTGGCTGCGGGCCGGGGCGTGGGACTGTTTTGGTTTCCCGCTCGACCCCGAGGAGCTGCTGCTGAAACTGGGTAACTACCTCCGTTGACAACCGGCGGGCGCGGGCGCGGCACCCACGTCGTGGTGACGGGTGCGGCGGGGTTCATCGGCTCCCACGTCGTGGAGCGCCTGCTGCAGCGCGGGGACACGGTCCTGGGTCTCGACAACTTCGACCCGTTCTATTCCCGGGAAGCGAAGCAAAGCAACCTCGCCCGCGCCCTGCAGTCGCCACGGTTTCACCTGGCCGAGGTGGACGTCGGGGACGCGGACCGGCTCCGGGCGGCGTTGGATGGTCACGCGAGCGAGGTGATCATTCACCTCGCCGCCAAAGCCGGGGTCCGCCCGTCGATCCTCGACCCCGCGGGCTACGTGCGGGCGAACGTCCTGGCCACGCAGGTCCTGCTCGCCGCAGCACAGCAGCGGGGCGTGCGTCGCTTCGTCTTCGGCTCGTCCTCGTCGGTGTACGGCAACGGCGCCGTGCCGTTTCGCGAGGATGCTACGGCCGTCGAGCCGGTCTCGCCGTATGCGGCGACGAAGCGGGCGGGGGAGTTGCTGTGCTACGCGCACCAGCACCTGCACGGCGGCAGCGTGTTGTGTCTCCGCTTCTTCACCGTGTACGGCCCGCGCCAGCGACCGGACCTGGCCATCCGCAAGTTCGCCGCCTTGTTAGCCGACGGGAAGCCGATCCCGCTCTTCGGCACCGGGTCAACAGAGCGGGATTACACCTGGGTCGACGACATCGTCGACGGAGTTGTCGCCGCGCTCGACAGGAGCGACCGCGTGCCCGAGGAATTGGAGATGGTCAACCTCGGCGGCAGCCAACGCACGAGCCTGGCACGCCTGGTGGAGCTGCTGAGCGCGGCGTTGGGCGCCCGCGCGGTGATCGAGCGGCATCCGCCCGCTCCGGGGGACGTGGAACGCACCTGGGCCGACATCTCCAAGGCGCAGCGGCTGCTGGGGTACCATCCCACTACCACCATCGAAGCGGGGATCGCCAAGTTCGCGGCGTGGTTCCAGAGCGACCATGCCGGGCGTGCGGAGGCCTGACCAAGCGGTGTGGCGCCGGGCTGGCAGGATATGAAGGAATTGAGACAAAACGTTACATGCTGCCGGCCCGCCCCCGCTCGGCGGGCCGCAGGTGCCATGGCACCCGCCTTGCACTATCGGCCCTTCCGTGACGAGTAATCCCGGGGTCCTGTCCACGCGGTTGTTCGCCGACCGCCGCCGCGGCGTAGACCGTCGTGCGGGTGCGCGGCGAGCCAGCGTCCGGGGCGTCGCGACCGAGCGGCGCTCGGTGGTCGATCGCCGCCGCGGCGCCGAGCGGCGCAGCACGCTCGAGCGGCGCAGCCGTTCCGGGCGACACGTCCTGGCCGAGTCGCCCGGCGAGCACCTGCGCAACGCCCTCCAGCTGTTGAATCAGGTGCTGGGCTCGGGCGAGCTGGGACCCGAGGGACACGCCGATCTCAGCGCCGGTCTGGATCGCCTGAAGCGGGCGTTGCGGCTGCTCGAGCCCGGCTCTAAGGACTGGTGACCGCGAGGCTCACCGTTCGCCACCCGGCGCCAGTCGCCGCAACTGCTCGACCCATCCCACACCCAGCGTAGCGCGGAGGCTCACGAGGTACGCGAGCGTCGCCCCGAGGAGACTGAGCAGCACCGACACTGCGACCCCCTCAAGACCGCCCATGATGCGACTCAGCGGATAGATCGTCGCCGCCATGATCGCCAGGCGGGCGCCATGCAGGCGGTAGGTGAGGCGGGGCTCGCCCAGCGCGTTGAACAACACGCCGGCCGCTGTCACCACCGACCGGAGCACCATCGCGACGGCCAGAATCTTGAGGGCGGGCACGATCGGCAGCCACCCGGGGCCCAGCAGCGCGCGGGTGAAGCGGGCGCCGAGCAACAGGATCAGTAGCGCGAACGCGCCATTCGCCAGCAGCACGAGTCGCTGCGCCGCGAAGTACCAGGACTTGAGCCGACCCCGCTCGCCGTGCAGGGCGCTCAAAGATGGCAGCGCCACCTGGTTGACCACCTGTGTGAACCCCGTCACCGGCAGCTCGGCGATCCGGAAGGCCACCTGATAGAATCCGAGCGGCGCGATGCCGAGCACCCTGGCGACGAAGGCGTTGTCTCCCTGCACGCTCAGGAACGTCATGACCTGCGTGGCGAGCACCCACTTGCTGTAGCGTGCGATCTCACGCAGCCGTGTCCAATCGAGCGCGAGCCGTGGGCGGCGCCGCGCAATGAGGTGGGAAACGACCGTCGTGACGGCCTGCGACGCGATGACCGGGATGACCAAGGCCCACACGTTGCGCAGCACGATGCCCAGCGCGATTGCCAACCCGAGGCCGGTGACGACCTCGGGGAGGGTCCACCAGAACAGGGTTTCATACTGCAGCTCTCGAAACAGGCGCACCTTCGCGGGATTGGCCAGGCCGCGGAGGACCATGACGAGCCCGATGGCGCGCAGCACGGGCACGAGCGCTGGCCCGCGGAAGAAGCCAGCCGCCGCCGGGGCGGCCAACCAAAGCAGCGCCGCGAGCAGGACGCCGCGCAGCGCCTGGATGGTGAAGGCGGAATCGTAGAAATTGTCGACGTCGTCGCGGCGCTGGATCAACGCCGTTTCGAATCCCGTTCCGGTGAAAGTTTCGATCGCGCCCAGGATGACGAACGCCGTCGCCATCACGCCGAAGTCGTGCGGGCTGAGCAGGCGGGCCAGCACGAGCGTGCGCGCGAATCCCGATGCGCCGACGAGCGTCCGGGCGAGGAAGGCCCAGCCGCCGGCGGCGAGCGCGCGCTCGAGCGGAGGCGTATTCAAGGCGGGTTAGAATAACCATGAAAGCCTTTGTCCGCGTCTTCGCGCTGGCACCCGACTGCCACACGGCCGGCCGGTACATGCGAGTGTGGCGGCGTCACTTCTACGACGGGTTGCAGGCGGCGCTGCCGAGCGTCGTGCTGCCGGTGGCGGTCAACTTTGCGTGGGCGCGGCCCGCGTGGGCCGGGACGGTTGGTCCGTCCCGCGATCGGGATGCGACGTCCGAGCGCGTGTGGGACCAGATCCGGACGGCTCACGCCGAGCGTGGGCTGGACGCGGTGATCTCCTACTGCTTCAGCTCCGATGTCGATCGGGCGCTGATCGAGCGCACGGTGGACCTGGGTATCCCCTGGATCAACTTCTTCTGCGACAGCACCTACGCGTTCGATCTGGTGGAGGCCCTGGCCCGGGTGGCGTCGCTCAACTGGTTTCCCGAGCGGGCGGCACTCGCAAGCTACGGGGCGCTCGGTCGCCCCGTTCTGTGCCGGCCGTATGCGGTTCACGCAGATGCTCTCCCGGACGCCACCTGCGAGACCGCGGACCACCGCCTGGGCTTCGTCGGCGCGCCCAACGGGAATCGCATCCTTCGCCTCGCGGGTCTCTTGGTGTTCGGCTGCCCGACGGCAGTGCGGGGCGTCGGCTGGCAACGCACGACCGATTCACGCCTGCCGCGAAAGACCTCCCACGCCGATCGCCGCATGCGCGGCAGCCTCGGCGAGCGGCTGCTGGCGCGGGCCGTGGCACCGGTAATCCGGAGGGGGGGCCGCCCTCTCGACGACCACGAGATGGTGGCTTTCCTCTCAGGCTGCCGCGTCGTGCTGGGGCTGAACGAGGGCCGTGACATCCACGGCACCTACCGGAGCTACATGAAGCTCCGCGACGTGGAGTTCCCCGGTTACGGCTGTTGTTACCTCACTCAACACAACGAAGACATGGAGCATGCCTTCGAGATTGGGCGAGAGGTGTTGACATTCCAAAACGCGGCCGAAGCAGCATCACTGGTTCGCCGGAGCGTGCGCCACCCGGCCCAGGCCCGTGCCATCGGGCAGGCCGGGCGGCGGCGCGTATTGGCCGAACACACGTGGGCCGCGCGGCTGCGGGAGTTGGCGGGGGCCCTGTAGATGCGCATCGCGGTTGTCTCACCACACCTGTCGACGCCAGTCCTGCCCTTCCGCGGCGCGTCCCATGACGAGCAGCTTCGGCTCTTCGCCGAGGCCGGGCACGACGTGCGGGCGGTGGTTCCGCTTCCATGGGGGCGGCGTGGGTTGGCCGGGGCGCACATCCCCGAGGAAGAACGGGACCAGGGGGTGGTCGTGGCCCACCCGCGCTATCCGCCGGTGCCGCGGTCCTTGCGAGTCGCCGGCTTCCCGCTCGAGCGCTGGCTGTTCGCTCGGGCTGCGCTGACCGCGTTGGCGGCCGGGGTCGCCCCACCCGACGTGGTGTTGGCGCACTCCGCGTCGCTGCCAGGCGGGCTGCTCGGGCGGATCGGCCGTGCGGCCTTCGTGGTCAGCCTCTACGACCACGAGCTCTACCACCTGGCTCCGGCCAGTGCGATCGTTCGCGCCAGGATCGTCCGGACGCTCCAGCGTGCCGACTGCGCGGTCTATCTGTCGGAGGCGCTGCGTCGCCGGGCCATCGAGCTCGCGGGCTCGCATCGAACCCTTGTGATCCCCCTCGGCATCGCGACCCACGTGGCACCGTCTGCGGTCCCACCGCAAAGCTTCACGGTCTGCACCGTCACCAGTCTCATTCCGCGCAAGCGCGTGGATCACCTGGTCCGTGCGTTCGCCCGGCTCGCGGCCGAGCGGCACGACGCGCGGCTGGTGATCGTAGGCGATGGTCCCGAACGCCGTGCGCTGGAGCGGCTGGTCTGCGGGCTGGGGATCCAGGTTCTGGTTGAGTTCACCGGGCCGCTCGATGCGCGTGCTGCCCAGGAGCGAATGTCGCGCGCCAACGTCATGGCTCTCCCAAGCGTGCGCGAGTCGCTAGGCGCGGTGTACCTCGAAGCCATGGCGCTGGGCGTGCCAGCCTTGGGTACCCGCGGCGAGGGTATCGAGGAACACATCGATCACGGCGTCAACGGTATTCTTGTCCCACCGGGCGACGACGACGCGCTGCTGGCCGAGCTGCGCGCGTTGGCGGCCGATCCCGACCGCGCCAGGCGAATCGGCGAGGGAGGACGCCACCGGTTCCTCGCGGGCCGGTTCTCCTGGCATGCGAACGCCCAAGCCTACCTGACG
>WNGJ01004143.1_pt1 | contig 15057 bp, 11 predicted proteins | sample 5400611 | NCBI WGS metagenome assembly WNGJ01 (sample SAMN13153375, study PRJNA577476) | soil metagenome | isolation source: 40 cm soil or saprolite under Garry oak tree replicate 1 | place: USA:California | collected 2016-06-15
ACCATCGGCGGCTGCGTCGAGATGGTGGAGACCACGGTCACGCGCACGCCGCGCCGCTGCACCGCCTCGACCAGCGAGCGGAAGTCGCCGTCGCCCGAGAACAACACCATGTGGTCGATCGAGCCTGCGATCTCCATGGCATCGACGGCGAGCTCGATGTCCATGTTGCCCTTGACCTTGCGCCGGCCGGTTTGATCGACGAATTCCTTGGTCGCCTTGGTCACGACGCTATAGCCGTTGTAGTCGAGCCAGTCGATCAAAGGTCTGATCGAGGAATATTCCTGGTCCTCGATCACGGCGGTGTAATAGAAGGCGCGCAAGAGATAGCCGCGCGATTGAAACTCGCGCAGGAGACGCTTGTAATCGATATCGAAACCGAGCGACTTCGCGGTGGCATAGAGGTTGGCGCCGTCAATGAACAGGGCGATTTTTTCCGTTTTGGGTTCCATGATTGCTCTCGCATAAGCTCATAAACTTCGAAAACCGGCCGCTGCGGACGGCGCGCGGCCGCCGGCTCGCGGTCCCGGATCCTTGGCTCATCGGGGCTGAGTGATCGTGTGCCGCTCAATTGCGGATGCACGCTCGCCGTCACAACCAATCCGAAAGTACAATGGTAAGGATCGCATGGCGGTTCCCTTGATCTGCCTAACAGAGCCATGCCGCAAGGCCAAGGAAAATGTGACATGCGAATTTCGCCTTGCACTTTGGCGGCGAGATCGCTACCTAACGGCCACTTTTTCATGAGTTCCATTGCAGGAGCAACACGACCATGGCCCGCGTTACCGTTGAGGACTGCATCGATAAGGTCGAGAACCGTTTCGATCTCGTGCTGTTGGCAAGCCACCGCGCGCGAACGATCTCGTCGGGTTCTCAGATCACGGTTGAGCGCGACAACGACAAGAACCCGGTGGTGGCGCTGCGCGAGATCGCCGAAAAGACGATCTCGCCCGACGACCTCAAGGAGGAGCTGGTCCACTCCCTGCAGAAATACGTGGAGGTCGACGAGCCCGAGCCCGAGGCGGCGCCGCTGATCACGGCAGCCGGCGGCACGGTCGACGCCGACGATACCGAGGTTACGGTCGATCGGATGACCGAGGAAGAGCTTCTCAAGGGCCTGGAAGGGCTCACTCCGCCCGAGGAACAGCCCGAGGAAGAAGAGTGACGGCTTCGGCGGCGTAACGTCGCCTGCGCGGCCCGGCTTCGTCCGGGCCGTTTGTTTTCGCGGTAACCATCAAGCGGCGCGCCTTGTGGCGGTTAAGAACCGTGATGATATCCTTGGGGTATGATGCCGGCCGATGATCCGCGGCCCCTGCAAGGATAACGATGGCGCGTTCTTCCACTGACCTGCCGCGCATGCAGAACCAGTCCAGGGCGCGAGCGCCGCTGGAGCGCAGCCTTAACATTGTCTCGCAAGTATTTGAAAAAGCGGTGAAACCAAAGAAGCCGCCGACGCCGCGAATGATGCGGCAATATGACCTGATCGAACGCGTGAAGCGCTACAATCCCAATACCAGCGAGGCGATGCTCAACCGCGCCTACGTCTACGCCATGAAGGCGCACGGCGAGCAAAGACGCGCCTCCGGTGACCCCTATTTTTCCCACCCCCTCGAAGTGGCGGGGATCCTCACCGATCTCAAGCTCGACGACGCGACCATCGCCGCCGCGCTTCTGCACGACACCATCGAGGATACGACCGCAACCCGCGCCGAGATCGATCAGATGTTCGGTCATGACATCGGCGCGCTGGTCGAGGGGCTCACCAAGCTCAAAAAGCTCGACCTCGTCACCAAGGAAGCCAAGCAGGCGGAGAACCTGCGCAAGCTGTTGCTGGCGATCGCGGACGACGTGCGGGTGTTGCTGGTCAAGCTCGCGGACCGGCTGCACAACATGCGCACGCTCTCTCACATGCCGCCCGAGGCGCGCCGGCGCAGCGCCGAGGAGACGCTCGACATCTACGCTCCGCTCGCCGGGCGCATGGGCATGCACGAGATGCGCGAGGAGCTCGAGGATTTGGCATTCCGCGAACTCAATCCCGAAGCGCACGCGGTGATCAGCGGGCGGCTTGACGCGCTCGAGGCGAAAAACGTCGGCCTGGTCACCGAAATCGAACAGCAGCTCACGCGCAGGCTGTCCGAACGCGGCATCGCCGCCGAGGTGTCGGGGCGGCGCAAGCGCGCCTATTCGATCTGGCGCAAGATGGAGCGCAAATCCATCGGCTTCGAGCAGCTTTCCGACATTTTCGGATTCCGCGTGATGGTGAAGAGCCTGGCCGAGTGCTACCAGGCGCTCGGCATCGTGCATACGACCTGGCCGGTGGTCCCGGGTCGCTTCAAGGATTACGTCTCGACGCCCAAGCAGAACGACTATCGCTCCATTCACACCACGGTGATTGGCCCGAGCCAGCAGCGCGTCGAATTGCAAATCCGCACCAGGGATATGCACGAGATCGCGGAATACGGAATCGCGGCGCATGCGCTCTACAAGGACGGTGTCGGATCGCCGACGGAGATGCTGTCGCGCGAGTCCAGCGCCTATGCGTGGCTGCGCCGCACCATCGAACTGCTCGCCGAGGGCTCCAATCCGGAGGAGTTCCTCGAGCACACCAAGCTCGAGCTGTTCCATGACCAGGTGTTCTGCTTCACGCCGAAAGGCAAGCTGATTGCGCTGCCGCGCCGAGCGAACGCCATCGATTTCGCCTACGCGGTGCACACCGATGTCGGCAACATGGCGGTCGGCTGCAAGATCAACGGCAAGATCGCGCCCCTGGTCTCCGAACTTGCCAACGGCGACGAGGTCGAGATCATCACCTCGCGTGCGCAGACGGCGCCGCCGGCGGCGTGGGAATCGCTGGTTACCACCGGCAAGGCGCGCGCCGCCATCCGCCGCGCCACCCGCGCGGCCGTGCGCAACCAGTATGCCGGCCTCGGCCGCCGCATCGTCGAACGGCTCTGCCAGCGCGCCAAAATCGTCTATTCCGACGAAAAGCTCCAAGGCGCGCTGCCGCGCTTGGCGCGATCCTCGATCGAGGAGGTGATGTCGTCGGTCGGCCGCGGCGAGATGAGCGCTGCCGACGTGGTACGCGCCATGTATCCCGACTACAAGGAGGAGCGCGCCGCCGCCATCGCGCAGCAGCCGAAGCCGGAGAGCGGCTGGTTCGGGCTCAAGAAGGCGAAGTCGGTCAAAGTGAAGGTGCCGGGCGAGCCGGGCGCGGCCATCCCGATCCGCGGCATCAATACCGACTTGCCGGTGCGCTTCGCACCCAATGGCGGAGCGGTGCCGGGTGACCGCATCGTCGGCATCCTCACGCCCGGTGAGGGCGTCACCATCTACCCGATCCAATCCTCGGCGCTCAAGGATTTCGAGGATGTGCCCGAGCGCTGGCTCGATCTGCGCTGGGACGTGGAGGAACGTACGCCGCAGCGCTTTCCCGCGCGCCTCGTGCTGCAGACCGTCAACGAACCTGGGTCGCTGGCCCAGGTTGCCCAGGTCATCGCCGAGCACGACGGCAATATCGACAATATCAGCATGGAACGCTCATCGCCGGACTTTACCTCGGTGACCATCGATCTCGAGGTCTTCGACCTCAAGCATCTCAACTCGATTATCGCGCAATTGCGGGCGAAGGACGTGGTGGCAAACGCCGAGCGGGTGAATGCTTAAGGTGAGGTTTCCGGCGGCGCTCCTCGACAAAGCTGATAATGCGGATCCCGACAGTCGGTAGATGGGCCGCGGGCGACACGATCGGTTGCAAGAATGTCCGCTCCACACCTTCGCCTCGGCGTCAACGTCGACCACGTCGCCACCATCCGCAACGCCCGCGGCGGACGACACCCTGATCCCGTGCAGGCGGCGCAGATTGCGATCGAAGCCGGCGCCGACGGCATCACCGCGCATCTGCGCGAGGATCGCCGACACATCCGCGACGACGATATCGCACGCCTCAAGGCGGACATCGCAAAGCCGCTCAATCTCGAAATGGCGGCAACCGAGGAGATGGTGCGCATCGCCGTCGACACTCGTCCGCACGCGGCCTGTCTCGTGCCCGAGCGGCGCGAAGAACGCACGACCGAAGGCGGCCTCGATGTGGCCGGCCAGCACGACACGCTCGCCTCAGTCGTGGCCAGATTGCGGGGGGCCGGCATCCGCGTCTCGCTGTTCATCTCGGCCGAGCCGCGGCAGATCCAGGCGGCGGTCGCGATCGGCGCGCCGGTGATCGAGATTCACACCGGCGCCTGGTGCGATGCGCTCGCCGACAATCGCATGTCGGCGGCGCAAGCCGAGTGGGAGCGCATCCGCCACGGCGCGCAACTCGCGCGGCGCCTCGGCCTCGAAGTTCATGCCGGCCACGGCCTCAACTTTGCCACCGCCGAGGCGATCGCGGCGTTGCCCGAGATCGTCGAACTCAACATCGGTCATTTCTTGATCGGGGAGGCGGTCTCCTACGGCCTCGCCGGTGCCGTGAAAACCATGCGCGCAGCGATCGACCGGGGGCGCGCATGATCCTCGGTGTCGGGTCCGATCTCATCGATGTGCGCCGCATCGAACGCACGATCGACCGGCACGGCGAGCGTTTTCTCGCTCGCATCTTCACCGCGACCGAGCGGGCGAAAGCCGACGGCCGCGCCAGAAGGGCCGAGACCTATGCCAAGCGCTTTGCCGCCAAGGAGGCCTGCGCCAAGGCTCTCGGCACCGGTCTGCGCGCGGGCGTGTTTTGGCGCGACATGGGCGTGGTCAATCTGTCCTCGGGACGCCCCACCATGAAGCTCACCGGCGGCGCGCTCGCGCGGCTCAATGCCATCACGCCGGCGGGTTGCGAGGCGCGCATCGATGTGACGGTCACCGACGAAGGCCCGATGGCGCAAGCCGTCGTGGTGATCTCGGCCGTGCCGCGCGCTCCACGCAGCGTTCGATCGCCATCGCCCGCGCGGGGCGGCTAGCGCGGCATTTCGCGCGGATTTGATGCCCCTTGCGAGCGCGATGATTGCAAGCCAAAGCTCATAACCCCATATTTGCCAACGTTTGCGCCTTTGCTCCCGAGCGGCTACAAGGGCGCGGCCGAACCGGTTCGGCGGTCGGGGCCGCCGCAGCGCCAGGATTAACACGCTGAAGATAAAGTAATTTTCACCTAGCAACGGACGGAGTCGCCGACTCGGCGGCGCCGCGGGGCGCGCGGCACCAAAAGGACGAGAGAGGCAGATGAGCGTGTCAGCAGGAGCAAAGCGAAAAGAAGGCGGTATTGCCGAGACCGGGCGCGTGATCTTTCATGCCCTCATCATTGCGCTCGTCATCCGCACCTTCCTGTTCCAGCCCTTCAATATTCCATCCGGCTCGATGAAGGCGACGCTGCTCGTCGGCGACTACCTTTTCGTGTCGAAATATTCCTACGGCTATAGCCACTATTCGTTGCCGTTCTCCCCGCCGCTGTTCCCCGGACGCATCTGGGCCTCGCCGCCCACCCGCGGCGACGTCGTTGTGTTCCGCCTGCCGAAGGACGATTCGACGGACTACATCAAGCGTGTGATCGGTCTGCCCGGCGATCGCATCCAGATGATCGACGGGGTGCTCCACATCAACGGCGAACCGGTCAAGCGCGAGCGCGTCGACGACTTCATCGAGACCGAGGAAGGCACGCGCGCTTCACGGGTGAAACGCTGGCGGGAAACCTTGCCGAACGGGGTGAGCTACACGACGCTCGATCTCGTCGACAACGGCTTCTACGACAATACCCCGGTCTATCAGGTGCCCGCCGGTCATTATTTCATGATGGGCGACAATCGCGACAATTCCACCGATAGCCGCGTGCTCAGCCAGGTCGGCTATGTGCCGTTCGAGAACATCGTCGGCCGAGCCCAGATTATTTTCTTTTCCATTCGGGAAGGCGAGCACGCCTGGATGGTATGGCGCTGGCCGTGGGCGGTGCGCTGGAACCGGCTGTTCACGATCGTAAGATGAGCCGCGGGCGAACAGGCAAACCAACTTCCATCGACGCCCCCATCCTACTCGCCGATGGCAACCCGGCCAGTCCGACCGCTGCCGATCAAATTCCAAAGCCTGCAAAGCGCCGTCGCCGCGATACGGCCGCCTTCGAGCAGCGCATCGGCTACCGATTCAAGGATGCCGCGCTGCTCGAACAGGCGCTCACCCACATTTCCGCGCTGAGCGGGGCGCGCAATCGCGCCGCCTCCTACCAGCGGCTCGAATTTCTCGGCGACCACGTGCTCGGCCTCGTCATTTCAGACATGCTGTTTCGCACCTTCGCAAGGGCCGATGAAGGCGAAATGTCGCGTCGTCTCGCCGATCTCGTGCGCAAAGAGGCCTGCGCCGATGTCGGCCGGGCGATCGGCCTCGGCGCGGCAATCAGGCTCGGTGCTTCGGAGGCGAACGCCGGCGGCCGCGGCCGCACCGCCATCCTCGCCGACGTCTGCGAGGCGCTGATCGGTGCCGTATTCGTGGACGGCGGATATCCGGCCGCGGCCGCGCTCATCGAGCGGTTGTGGAGCGAGCGCATGCGCACGCCGGCACGGCCGCTGCGCGATTCCAAGACCGTGCTGCAAGAATGGGCGCAGGCGCGAGGGCTGCCCACTCCCGCCTATCGTGAAGTCGAGCGCAAGGGTCCCGACCACGATCCGGAATTCCGCGTCACCGTCGAGCTTCCCCACCTGGCGCCGGCTGAGGGCTTTGGCCGCTCGAAGCGCGCTGCCGAGCAGGCCGCCGCTGCCGCCATGCTGACGCGCGCCGGGGTCAAGGCCGACCGCCTCGATGGTTGACCGGCGAGGGTCCCGCTCGCCGCACGCTTCCTCGTGGGGGCGGGCGGGGGGCGATGTCCTGCCTGCGCAGGGACGAGGAGCAGCACAGACGCGCTGCGGATTTATCGCGCTGATCGGGGCCCCCAATGTCGGCAAGTCCACGCTGATCAATGCGCTCGTCGGAACCAAGGTCGCGATCGTATCTCACAAGGTGCAGACGACGCGCGCGTTGCTGCGCGGCATCGCGACGGTCGATGGCGCGCAGCTTGTTTTCATCGATACGCCGGGCATTTTTGCGCCCAAGCGCCGGCTCGACCGGGCGATGGTGACGAATGCCTGGGCAGGCGTCCACGGCGCCGACATCGCCGGCGTGCTGGTCGACGCCAAGCGCGGTCTCGACGAAGAGGCAGACGCGATCTTCGGCCGCCTCGCCCAGGTCGGCCAGCCCAAAATCCTGCTCATCAACAAGGTCGATCTCGTGGAGAAATCCACGCTGCTCGCAATCGCCAAGGCGGCCAACGCGCGCTTGGCATTCGCCGCGACCTTCATGATCTCCGCGCTCACCGGCGATGGCGTTGGCGACGTCAAGCGCTGGCTCGCCGAACACGTGCCGGAAGGCCCCTGGCACTATCCCGAGGACCAGATCACCGACGCGCCGCTGCGCCAGCTGGCTGCCGAGATCACGCGCGAAAAGCTCTATTCGCGGCTGCACCAGGAGCTGCCATACCAGTCCACGGTCGAGACCGAACTATGGAAGGAACTCGAGGACGGCTCGACCCGAATCGAGCAGACGATCTATGTCGAGCGCGAGAGCCAGCGTAAGATCGTGCTCGGCAAAGGCGGTCAGACGATCAAGGCGATCGGCGCAGACGCGCGGTGCGAAATAGCCGACATGATCGAAGCTCCCGTGCACCTGTTTCTGTTCGTCAAGGTGCGCGACCACTGGGGCGACGACCCGGATCGTTACCGCGGCATGGGACTGGAGTTCCCGGACGAATAGCGATGCAGTGGACCGACGAGGGCATCGTGCTCGGCAGCAAGCGTCACGGGGAGGCCAACGCCATCCTCGAGCTGATGACGCGCGCGCACGGCCGGCATCTCGGCTTGGTGCGGGGAGGGGCGGGCTCGCGGCTGCGCCCGGTGCTGCAGCCGGGCAATCGCGTCAGCTCCACTTGGCGGGCGCGGCTCGACGAGCATCTCGGTCACTACGCGGTCGAAGGCCTCGATGCGCGCGCGGCGTCGTTTCTGCCGGTGCCGCATGCGCTCTACGGCATGACGCATCTCGCCGCGCTCTGCCGTTTGCTGCCCGAACGCGACCCGCACCCGCAGATCCACGCCGCGCTCGAGGGCGTGCTCGACGTCCTGCTCGATCCGCGCCGCGCCGGCGCCAGCGTCGTGCGCTTCGAGTTGCTGATGCTCGCGGAGCTCGGATTTGGTCTCGATCTTGCAACCTGCGCGGCAAGCGGGGCAGAGAACGATCTGGTCTATGTATCGCCGAAATCGGGGCGCGCGGTGTCGCGGCAGGCGGGCGATCCGTGGAAAGACAGACTGTTGGTGCTGCCGGCGTTTCTGCGCGAGGCGCTCGATCCTTCGCCGCAGGACATCGCCGATGGCTTCGTGCTGACCGGTTTCTTCCTGGCGCGTCACGTACTCGAGCCGCGCGGGCTCAGCTTCGCCGACGCACGCGCGTGCTTCATCGCCGCGCTCGCGCACGACGCTCGGCGGCCATCGAATGAGGCGAACGGGCCGGGACCGTTGGTCGCCCGGCCCGCCGCGCGGTGATCGTTACCACCAGCGGTGATGCCAGTGGTGCCGCCACCACCAGTGCCGATGGTAGTAGCGGCGCCAGTACACCTGATCGACCGCCTGATTGAGGTTGGCAGCGTTGGCGAGGGCACTGCCGTTCGCAGGCGCGGCCAAGCTCGGCGACACGCCTACAAGGCCGATGCCCAAGCCGGCCAGCGCTGCGAAGAAGATTGCACGCATTGTTGACTCTCCTTTGTGTCCTCAGGAGGCGCCGACCGAGCGCCTTCCGTGGTCTGGCGTTTGGCGACCGCGTGCTGCGGTCCGAGCTCGGCCGGCTGCGGCGCGCGTTCATCCGTCGGTCGGCTCATCGCCAATCGCCCCGTACCGCGACGACAAACGCCATTGGCTCAAAGCTACGCCTTGCAGTCAGAACAATGCGTGGCTAGCTCATTCATCGCTTGTTCATCGCATGGCCTGGCATTAACTCTTGCACATGGGTCAGCAACCGATTCTCCCTCGCGACGGCGAAGTCGAAGAGATTGCGCTGCGGGAGGCGCTGGAGGAGCGCTATCTCCAATACGCGCTTTCCACCATCACCGGGCGCGCGCTGCCGGATGCGCGCGACGGGCTCAAGCCCGTTCACCGGCGGCTCTTGTACGCGATGCAGCAACTGCGTCTCGACCCCGGTGCGGCGTTCAAGAAATGCGCGCGGGTGGTCGGCGACGTCATCGGCAAATTCCATCCGCACGGCGACCAGGCGGTGTACGACGCGCTCGTGCGCCTGGCCCAGGATTTCGCCCAGCGCTATCCGTTGGTCGACGGACAGGGAAACTTCGGCAACGTCGACGGCGATAATCCCGCCGCCATGCGCTACACCGAGGCGCGGCTGACCGAGGTTGCGCATCTCCTGCTCGACGGCATCGAGGAGGATGCGATCGATTTCAGGCCGACCTACGACGGCTCGGAGAACGAGCCGGTAGTGTTGCCGGGCGCGTTTCCAAATCTCCTTGCCAACGGCTCGCAGGGCATCGCTGTGGGGATGGCGACGGCGATCCCGCCCCACAATGCCGCCGAGCTCTGCGACGCGGCGCTCCATCTGATCGAGACGCCGAATGCCAGGAGCCGCACGCTGTTGAAGTACATACCGGGTCCGGACCTGCCGACGGGCGGCGTGATCGTCGATCCGCCGGCGGCCATCGCCGAGGCTTACACCACGGGTCGCGGGTCGTTTCGGGTGCGCGCGCGCTGGCACAAGGAAGACACCGGTCGCGGCACCTATCTTATCGTCGTCACCGAAATTCCCTGGCTGGTGCAGAAGGGCCGGCTGGTCGAAAAGCTGGCCGAGCTCATCAACGAGAAGAAGCTGCCGCTCGTTGCCGACGTGCGCGATGAATCGGCCGAGGACATCCGGCTCGTGATCGAGCCGCGCTCGCGCACGGTCGACGCCGGCCTACTGATGGAATCGCTGTTCAAGCTCAGCGAGCTCGAGAGCCGCATTCCTCTCAACATGAACGTGTTGGTGCGCGGACGCATCCCCAGGGTCGTCGGCCTTGCCGAGGCGCTCACCGAGTGGCTTACCCATCGCCGCCAGGTGCTGCTGCGGCGTTCGCGATTCCGCCTCGCGCAGATCGAGCATCGGCTGGTCGTGCTGGGCGGCTATCTCGTCGCCTATCTCAACCTCGACAAGGTCATCAAGATCATCCGCAACCAGGATGAGCCCAAGCCGGTCCTGATGAAGACCTTCAAGCTCTCGGACGTGCAGGCCGACGCCATCCTCAACATGCGGCTGCGCAATCTGCGCAAGCTCGAGGAAATCCAGATCAAGACGGAAGACCGGGAGCTGCGCGCCGAGCGCAAGTCGCTCAAGGAGCTCATCAGCTCGGAAAAGGAACAGTGGAAAAAGGTCGCCGAAGAAATCAAGGCGGTGCGCACGAAGTTTTCGCCCAAGACGGCGCTGGGCAAGCGCCGCACCGCCTTCGCGGAGGCGCCGGAACACGACGAAGCGGCGATCGAGGAGGCGCTCGTCGAGCGCGAGCCGATCACCGTCGTCGTGTCGGAGAAGGGCTGGATCCGCGCGCTGCGGGGCACCGTCACGGATCTGTCGAGCATCGCGTTCAAGGCGGACGACGGCCCGAAATTCGCATTCCCAGCCGAGACCACGTCGAGGTGTCTGGTGTTCGCCAGCAACGGGCGCTTCTACACCCTCGATGCGGCGAGGCTTCCGGGTGGCCGCGGGCATGGCGAGCCGATTCGTCTTTTCATCGACCTGGAGCAGGAGGCCGATGTGGTGGCTGTTTTCCGCCACCAGGGCGGGCGCAAGTTCCTCCTCGCGAGCGCGCAAGGCCGCGGCTTCGTCGTCCCCGAGGACGAATGTCTGGCCAATACCCGCAAGGGCAAACAGGTGCTCAATGTCACGCAGCCCGACGCGGCGCGTGCGATCGCGGTGGTGGAGGGCGAACTCGTCGCCTCGATCGGCGAGAACCGCAAGATGGTGATTTTCCCGCTCGATCAGGTCCCAGAGATGACGCGAGGGCGCGGGGTGCGGCTGCAGCGCTACAAGGATGGCGGGCTGAGCGATCTCAAGACCTTCAGGGCGGAGGAGGGACTCTCGTGGACCGACGCTGCCGCTCGCGAATTCTCGCTCACGCTCAAAGAGCTTGCTGATTGGCGCGGCAATCGCGCCGATGCTGGACGGTTGGCGCCCAAGGGGTTTCCGCGCACCAACACGTTCAAGCAGATGCCGGCGAACGGGAAGAGTCGGGAGGAGAGTTGATCGAAGGCGCAGGTCGCGCTGCCCCGCCCGTTCGATCGTGCGCGACGGCCCTTCATCCGCCTAGCGGAACCAGCGCAATGGCCGTATCGTTTCACAGCTCGGGCGCAAAACCCCGAGATGACGAGAAGGATTCACATGGATAAGATCGTCAAATTCAATCATCGCCTCAAAAGAGGACGATCGTCTCGACAAACGTCTGTCGTTCGGCCCTCGCGCGCGGAGGCCGAAGGCGCGGTCCGCACGCTCATTCGCTGGGCCGGCGACGATCCCAATCGCGAGGGGCTGATCGGGACACCCGCTCGCGTCGCTCGTGCATACGAAGAATGGTATGCCGGTTATTTCGAGGATCCCCGTGATTATTTGAAGCGGACCTTTGAAGAAGTCGCTGGCTACGACGAGATCGTCTTGCTGCGCGACATCAGGTTCGAATCTCATTGCGAGCACCACATGGCGCCGATCATCGGTCGCGTTCACATCGGCTACCTTCCGCGCCAGCGGGTTGTCGGAATTTCGAAGCTCGTTCGCCTCGTCGACGTCTATTCGAAGCGACTTCAAGTGCAGGAGAAAATGACGGCGGAGATCGCTTCGTGTCTGGACAGCGTGCTCAAGCCCTTCGGAGTCGGCGTGGTGGTCGAGGCCGCGCACGAATGCATGACCACCAGAGGCGTGCACAAATCCGACGTCACGATGGTGACGAGCTGCATGCTGGGAACATTTCGGACCAAGGCAGCAACTCGTCAGGAGTTTTTGTCGGCGATCAACCTCAAAGCTGCTTCCGCCAGCAATGCCATCCGCTGAGGGTGCGTCTGCCGCGCGGTTTGGGTCTGCGTGCTACGCCGACGGGCGCGGACGTTGTGCCCTGATTCGTGCAAATTGCTAGCTCGCGACGAATACGATCGATGCTGGCGCATTTTCGAGCACGGCCGCGGCGGTGTCGCCGAAGAACAGCTTGTCGCCCGGGCGACGACTCACTCCCATGACGATCAGGTCGTGCCCGTGTTTCTTCACTTCGGCGAGGATCGCCTCGTGCGGCACCACGTCGGAGTGCACGGCGGTTCGCGCCGTCACGTCGTGGCGGTCGGCCATTTCGACGATATCCTTCATGATCGCCTGCTCCTGCCGGCGCGCGCGAAAGCCACGATGCTTGCGCCCGTTGCCTGCGCCGCCCGTGGCAACGTAGAGAGCGGTGATCGGGCACTCACAGGCGCGCGCGATTGCAATCGCGACGTCGGCGGCTCGGCGCGATACCTCGTTTCCGGTCACCGGCACGAGGATGTGCAACGGACTTTGCTGCGGTTGCCTGAGATGATCGCCGCTCCCGGCTAAAATTGCGAGCGGTCCTTCGAAGGCTGAGGCGATGCGGCTGACATCCTGGTGAAAGCCGCCGTTCTTGACGCGCGTGTTTTCGACACCCACGACGAGAAGGTCGTATCCTTTTTTTGCCTCTTCGGCGACGGCCTCCCCGATGGGAGCGTGATGCTTGCGAATCGTGACGTCGACCGGCGCGGGCTCGTCGTCGCCGCTCTGTGCAAGCGTGGTGTCCTCGGCGGCCGCCTTGACGGTGTCCTCGATGCCGTCGCGAGGTTCCTTCTTCTCTTGTTTGCCGCTGGTCTTGGCCCCCTCCGACAGCGGCAGGACCGTAATCGCGATGCCGTGGGTTCCGGCCAAGAGTCCCGCAAGACGTGCCGCAAACTTGCCGTTCGGACTCTCGTCGACTGCGAGCAGCAGGCGTTCGAGATTCGAAACGAAGCCTCGCGCCTCGTGCTCCTCGCGCTCCAGCCGCGCCTTCTCCGCCTTGCTCAGCGGAACGCGTCCCAAGGCCCAGCGCAGCATCGGCGGCATCGCCATGGTGGTCACAACCGCCATGGTAACGATCATGGTGAAGAGGTTTTGCGTGAGCGCGCCCATGGACAGTCCGATCGTGGCGACGATCACCTCGGTCGAGCCGCGTGCGTTCATGCCGCAAGCGAGCGCGAAGGCCTCGCGCCGGGTCAGCCCACCGAATTCGCCGCCGATGAACGCGCCGGCAAATTTGCCGAAGCTCGCAATCGCGATCAGTCCCAGGGTCATGAGCAAGAGGGTCGCGTCCTTCAGGACGGTGAGGTCGGCAGATAGTCCGGCGATGCCGAAGAAGACCGGCATGAAGAACGCCAGGATGAGGCCGCGCAGCTGTTCATCGATGTGCTTGCTGAGAATCGGCGATTCCCCGATCAGCACCCCCGCGACGAAGGCTCCCAGCACCGTATGCACGCCGATGAAATGCGTGGTGAGCGCCATCACTCCCATGATCACCAGAATCATCGTGATCACGGGGAAATCGCTCTCGAAATTGTCGTTCGTCCACCGAATCAGGAAATAGACGATGCGGCGGCCAAAGGTGAAGCTCGCGACCAGGAAGACGGCGGTCCCCAAGACACTTTTGGCCGTGCTCATGAGGTCGATGGCGCCCGCTTGAGCGAGACCTAAGGTGATCGCGATGATCACCCAGCCGATCGAGTCTTCGCAGATCGCCGAGGCGACGATGATCAGTCCGAGCTTGCGCCGGGTGAAGCCCATCTCACGCACGACCGCGGCCACGATCTTGATCGAGGAAATCGACAGCGCGGTGCCGAGGAAGAGCGAGGTGAGAAGCCGCTGATCCGGATGCGGCAGCAGCCATTCCGGCATCAGCTGACCAAGCGCGAAGCCGCAGATGAACGGTACGGCCACGCCTGTGAGCGAGATGCTCAGCGCCGCCTTGCCGACCGTTCTCACGAGCTTGAGGTCGGTCTCCATCCCAGTCAGCAGCAGCAGCAGGAGAATGCCGAACTGCGCGACGCCATCGAGCATTGCCTTCTGCTCGGGCGCGCTCGGAAAAATGGCGTGCTGCAAATCGGGCCATACCACTCCCAGCACCGAGGGGCCCAGCACGATGCCGCCCAGCAACATGCCCATGACCGACGGCTGGCCGATGCGGTTCATGAGCTCACCCAGCAGGCGGCCGACCAGCATCAACGCCACGAGTTGCACGAGAAAGATGACCTCGGAGGCGCCCGTCTTGGCGCCTTCGGCGGCGAAAGCTCCTGGCGCGCTCAGCGCCAGCGCGCCGACAGCGCATCCCCCGGTGCGCAAGCACGTGCGCGCCGGGGTGAGGAGAACGGTCGAGCAGGTCATGGGCTAGGGGCTCGCGGCCGTGCAATCCGCCGGGGCGACGAATCGTTCCATTCGCCAAGTCTTTCAGCCCGCCGGGATTTTTCCCAGCAAGCGGGTGGCGCGATGCGCCGACCGCCGTGCAATTGCAAATTATTTGCAACAAGGTTATGCAGGTGGCGAAGGATTGTCAGCATGGCTGTCTCATCCGTGCCGGAACGGCGATCATCCTCCTCTCCCGGGCATGCCGAAACCGGCTGGCGGCGCAGCCGCAGCACGCCCTCGCTCTCCGACGTCTTCGGCACCATCGCCACGCGACCCAAGGGGCCGCTGTGGAGGAAGCTCATCGCCTTTCTCGGGCCGGGCTATCTCGTCGCCGTCGGCTACATGGATCCGGGAAATTGGGCGACCTCGCTCGCCGGCGGCTCGAAGTTCGGTTACGCGCTGCTCACCATCGCGCTGCTTTCGAACCTCATGGCGATTCTGCTGCAGGCGCTGTGCGCGCGGCTGGGCATCGGCGCCGGCCGTGATCTGGCGCAAGCCTGCCGCGACGCATTCCCCCGCGCGGTGGCGTTGCCGCTGTGGGTGCTGGCGGAGATCGCCATCTGCGCGACCGACCTCGCCGAAGTGATCGGCACCGCCATCGGCCTCAATCTCTTGTTC
>WNGJ01005256.1_pt1 | contig 15049 bp, 11 predicted proteins | sample 5400611 | NCBI WGS metagenome assembly WNGJ01 (sample SAMN13153375, study PRJNA577476) | soil metagenome | isolation source: 40 cm soil or saprolite under Garry oak tree replicate 1 | place: USA:California | collected 2016-06-15
GCCCGCTCCCGCGGCAGCGTGGACATCACCGCCTCGGTGGTCGGCGGCATCACGTTGGCCATGCCGGCGCCCATGACGAAGTACGCCGCCAGCAGCACCCAGATCGGGGTGTCCGCCGTGATGACCAGGAAGGTGCCGAGTCCCACCGTGACGAGCGCCAGGCCGGCGGCACAGACCGCCTTCGGGCCGTAGAGCTTCACCAGCCCGGCGCTGCGCGGCGCGAAGAACAGCTGCGCGGCCGCGAACGGCAGGAACAGCAGGCCGGTCTGCAGCGGTGAGTAGCCCCGCACCAACTGCAGGTAGAACGTGCCGAAGAACAGCGATCCCATCGCGGCGAAGAACACCAGGCCGACCGCCGCGACGGCCGCGGAGAACATCGGGTTGCGGAACAGCCGCACGTCCAGCGCCGGATGGTCGATCCGCCGCTCGTACGCCACGAACGCCGCCAGGATCGCCACCCCCGCCGCGATCGAGCCCCAGACCTTCGGCTGGCCCCAGCCGCCGGAGTCGCCGCCGGTGATGATGCCGTACACGAAGGTGCCGAGGCCGGCGATGGACAGCAGGACGCCGACCAGGTCGACGCGCCCCGGGCTGGGGTCGCGGGACTCGGGTACCAGCGCGGCGACGGCCAGCACGCCGACGACCACGATCGGCACGTTGATGAGGAAGACCGAGCCCCACCAGAAGTGCTCGAGCAGCGTGCCGCCGACGACCGGCCCGATCGCGACGGCGAGGCCGACGGAGCCCGCCCAGACTCCGATCGCCTTGCCCCGCTCCCGCGGGTCGAAGACGTTCGAGATGATCGCGAGCGTCACCGGCATGATCGCGGCGGCGCCGATTCCCATCAGCGCTCGGGCGGCGATCAGCTGGCCCGGACTGTGGGCGTACGCGGACGCCAGCGATGCCAGGCCGAACAGCGTCAGCCCGGTCAGCAGCACCCGCCTGCGGCCCAGCCGGTCGCCGAGGATGCCAGCGGTGAACAGCAGGCCCGCGAACACCAGCGTGTAGGAGTTGATCGCCCACTCCAGCTGGCTCTGGGTGGCACCGAGGCCATGGACCGGGTCGGCGATGGTCTTCATCGCGACGTTGAGGATGGTGTTGTCGAGCACGACGACGAGCAGGCTGACGACCAGGACGCCTAGAATGGTCCAGCGCCTTGGATGTCCGCTGTGCGGAGTGTCCATCGGGTCCCTCTGAGGATCTGATACGGAACGGTGTCGTAACAGAACCCTAGACGATCTGGCGCTGTTGCGAAACAGGACGGTTCCGTATCGGATTCCGCCAACCGCGAACACGGCCGGACCCTGCGCGGTGCGCGGCGAGCCGGTCCGCTGCCTCGCCGGGAGTAATCAGCGTTGTCCTCCTGGAACGATACGCTTTGGGCCGCCCGTCCAAGGAGACCGATGAGGATGCATTCCGCACCCGTGCCCCACCGGCCGGGTCCGCCGATCGGGCCGGACACGCCGGTAGGCCCGCGCCTCCCGTGGGACGACGTGTCGATCCCCGCGCTGCCGGAGAGCCGCTCCGCGGTGCCGACGACGGGGCGTCCGGGCAACCACCGGAAGCCAACAGAGGTCGCGGGCAGGACCCCGGGCTGGGTGCCATGGCCGGTGCTGGCGGTGCCGGTCGCACTTGTCACACTGCTGGTGACGTGGGTCGGCGTCGGACGCCAGATGTGGATCGATGATTATGTCACCGCCTACGTCACCAGGCTGTCGTGGGACGACTTCACCCGCCTTCTGGGCAACCAGGACCTCGTGCACGCTCTGTACTACGTTGTCATGCGGCTGTGGACGGCGGTATTCGGCACATCGCTGCTGATGCTGCGGCTGCCATCGATGATCGGCATGGCGGTGGCGGCGGGCGCCGTCACCGTGCTGGGGCGCAGGCTGCACAGCACCCCGGTCGGCCTCACCGCCGGACTGGTCTTCGCCGCCCTTCCGGCAGTCTCGCGGTTCGGGCTGGAGGCCCGGTCGTACGCCTGGGTAGTCGCGCTCGCCGTCCTGTCGACTCTGGCGCTGACCGCCGCCCTGGACCGACCGACCACGCCGCGGTGGCTGCTCTACGCCCTGCTGATGGTCACGCTGACCTACCTGCACTTCGCGGCCGCGATGGTCCTGGTGCCGCACGGTCTCATGGCCTGGTACGCCTGGCGTCGCCGTGAGGCCGGCCGGTTTGGCTGGTGGATGGCGATGGCAGCCATCGTTGCCGTGGCGGCGGCACCCCTGCTGTATTTCGCGTCCAGGCAGAGCGGTCAGGTGTCGTGGGTCAAGGCCGACTGGGCCGGGGTGCGGCAGTACCCGGGCCAGCTGTTCACGTCCGAGACGGTCTTCTGGGCGATCGCCCTCATCGGCGTCGTGGGCGCCGCGCGGCTGGCCCAGACCAGACCCGGCCTCGCGTCGCCCCTGCTGGCATGGGCCTTGGTGCCACCGCTGCTCAGCTATGCCACGAACGGCTTCGCCCACCTCTTCCTTGCGAAATACGCCCTCTTCACGCTGCCGGCATGGGCCTTGCTGGCGGCGAGTGCGCTCGTTTCGCCGGGCACCGATGCCGATCGGGCGTTCTCGATTCCGCAACCTGCCTCGATTCCGCGAGTGAGCGGTGTGCTGGCCGGGTTACTCGTCCTGTCGCTGGCCGGCCTCGGCGGACAGCGGGAGGCGCGTCGCAGCCCGCTGAGCTACGAGCCGGACTTCCGGGCCGCCGCCGGCGTCGTCGACGCGCAGGCCCAGCCCGGCGATGGTGTCGCGTACGTTGGCACGTACCGCTGGGCTCGGTTGCCCTTCGCCTACGAACTTCACCGGGCCAGGCCGGTCGATGTGTTCGCCGAGGTGCCGCCAGCCCAGAACGGATGGTTCTACCCGCGCGAGTGCGCCGATCCCGCCCGCTGCCTGGGCAACACCCGGCGCGTCTGGCTGGTGGTGACCAACTACACCGGCGACGACTACTACGGGCTGCCGGAGAAGCAGGCGGAGCTGGTGCGCCTGCAGTACCACGTGACGAACACCTCGAAGTTCGAGAACGTCCGGGTGCTGTTGCTGGTCAGAAACGCCGAGCGGCCAGACAGGCCGGCGCGGTGAAACTGGCCTCGTGTCGTCATCGCCAGCCAGGGTCCGGACAGTCGTTGGCGTTGTCGCCGTGCTCCTAGCGGTCCTGGCCGCCGGAGTGGTCGCCGCCGCACGGCTCGGGACGGATCGCGACGCGCCGAGAAGCACCCTCGCGTACCTTTCGGGCCCGGCCAGGGGTAGGACGATCAGCGGGCAGCACAACCGGGAGCCCATGGACGAGCCGACGAAATGGACGGAGAAGGTCCACGACATCACCGGGAAGTACCCGGGGCTGTGGGGCGGCGACCTGTCCTTCCATTCGCTGGCCGACCGGCCGTTGCTGATCGCCGAGGCGAAGCGGCAATGGTCGGCGGGCTCCCTGGTCACCCTGATGTGGCACATGTGCCCGCCCACGCACCCGGAGCCCTGCGGCTGGGACACCCCGGACGGCGTCTGGGCCAGGTTGGATGACGCACAGTGGCGCGAGTTGATCACCGAGGGGACGCGACTGAACCGGGCCTGGCAAGCCGAACTGGACGCGGCGGTGCCGTTGTTGAGACAGCTGCAGGACGCGGGGGTCGAGGTGCTCTGGCGCCCCCTGCACGAGATGAACGACAGCTGGGCGTGGTGGGGCGGACGGCCCGGACCGGACGGCAGCCGGCGGCTCTACCAGCTCATGCACGACGATCTGGTCCGCCGGCAGGGCCTGACCAACCTCGTCTGGGTGTGGAACGTCGCGGACAAGCAACTCGACGAGGTCGACGACTTCTTCCCCGGGGCCGACTACGTCGACGTGGCGTCGATCGACATCTGGCAAAGGGACTATCCGTCGCGCGGCGACTATGCAGCGATGCTGGCCGTCGCCGCTGGAAAGCCCATCGCCCTCGCTGAGGTCAACAAGGTGCCGTCGCCCGCGGTGCTCGAGGAGCAACCGGACTGGGCCTGGTTCATGGTGTGGGCGGAGGAGCTGGTCAACAGCAACAGCGAGGACGCGGTCAAGGCCACGTACTACGACCCGCACGTGCTCGACCGCGAGCAGATCCGGCGCGACCGGCAAGGCGGTGGGGGAAGGTGAACCGGTCGTCAGGCGCGGCCGATTGCGTCCTCCAGCCAGTCAGCGACGTAACTCATGGCGGGGCGACTGAGATGAACCTGGCCGGAATAGAGTGGCTGGCCGGCTGGGGTCTCCTGGCGGCAAGTTCGACCGGGGCACAGGAACCCTTCCAGGTCCAGCACCTGGAGCTGGGTCTCGGCTACCGCAAACCGACGCACGATGGCGTTGTAGCACCTGGCCTCTGCTGAATCGACGGTCGCGGTGACCATCCGCTCGTTCATCAGCAATACCCGTGCGTGCGGCGCCTCCTCGGCCCAGATCTGGGCGGCCCGCTTGAGCTGGACGTTGTAGCGCTTCCGGTAGGTGCGGTCACACGGCGAGAGCCACCGGCCGTTCACGAGTTGCCGCTGCGCATCCGCACCAAGGTGCACGACGATGACCTGCGGCTTGCTCTGCCTGATCGAGATCCGCCACGAGCGCTCCCAGTCCCGGCAGCCCGCAGCGACCGCCCGAACCTCACCGGAACTGCTCCGGGCCTGCTCCGACGACATCACTCCGCAGCCGGCGATGCTCCCGTCGACCACGCCCAACCCCCGCGAGCCGTGGTTGGCGAGCGCCGTCGCCAGGTCGCCCGCGAGGGAGTCCCCCAGAGTCAGCGCCGCGGGGCTGCCTCCTCGGTTCATCCGCTTCTCCATCGCCGCGGGGAGGTAGTGTGCGCCGCTCGCGACGACCGCGCAGATTGCCGCGGTCGGCAGGGCGAAGGCGGCCGGCCATGGCCGGAGCCGCAGCCTCTCCGCGATCCCGTAGTGCATGATCATGGCGAGGAGCCAGGTCAGGCCGGCGCCCACCGCCAGCAGCCCGTAGAGCGCGATCTTTGGCGTCGTCGTCTTCAGCAGCCAGTAGATCGGCAGGTGTATCAGGTAGATCATGTAGGACACCTTGCCGAGCTCGGCCATCGGCCCCCAGGAGAAGAGCCGGAACAGCGGGCCCTGCTCGTAGCAGAGGGTGGCGGCGAGCAGCGCGGCGGTGGCGGCGACCACGGCCAGCCCGCCCCGGTAGAGCCAGGGCTCGGGCCGCCACGCGACCAGCACACTCGCCGCGACCAGCACGGCAAGCGCGCCGGCACCGACCACCGTGGCGACCGCGGTCGCCGGCCCCGCTCTTCCACGATCCCTGCGGCGCTTACGACCTCGAGGGGCACCACGCGCGCTCAGCACCCGCACGACACAGGCGGCCGCCGCGCCGGCCAGAAAGGCGACCGCATGCGAATCCGTGCCAAGGTACAACCGGCCGCCGTTGGTCCCGTCGTACATCATCGGCGCGACGGCGGCGGCGGCACCGAAAGCGGCGCAGACCAGGACCGCGACCGCGACCAGCGAACGCCGCAAGACCCGCCACAGCAGCGCGATGAACGGCAGCCATACCAGGCAGAGCTGCTCGAGCAGGCTGACCAGCCAGAGGTGCCCCAGCGGGTTGATCCGCCCGGACTCGTCCCAGGCGACCTGCGACCAGGGCACTCCCCCGGCCGCCAACTGGTGCCAGTTGGCCACCTGGAGCAGGGCGGCGACCGCGTCGGCGCTGCTTCGGCGAGCCTCGTCGAGTCCGCCCACCAGATAGACCAGGCTCGTCGTCAGCGCCACCGTGATGGTCAGGCTGATGAGCGCATACTTCAAGCGCCGGCGACAGAACTCGACGGCGCCAGTCCGCCCCGTCCGCGCGGCCTCCCCCAGCAGCACGAACGTGACCAGAAAGCCGGGGACCACCAGGAAGATTTCCGCGCCCAGCAGGCCCCCAGGAAGAGCCCCCGTGTCGTAGAGCAAGATCAGAACAACGGCGGCACCGGCCAACCCGTTGACCGCCGGAGGCTGTCGAGTAGTTGAGCTCGAGCGTCCCGCTCGGTCGGAAGGCTGAGTGACCGAGCCTCGCTCCGCCGGGAGACGCTCGCGCTCCATGCCGTTTCTCGGGTGGATCAGAGGCACCGGTCCGGCGTCCGGTCGACCGACCTGCGCCGGTCCCGCTCGATCCACGTCCGCTTCTGTCCACGTCACTACGAGCTGGACCCCCAGGCGGAGAAGCACGACTGGATCGCGTCCTCAGCGGGACGGCCCACGAAAGAGTCGTGGCTGTCGTGCAGCGGGTCCGCTCGAACCGGGTCCTGGTGGAAGTCCACCTTCCACCAGTACAGGCCAGCCATCTTGCGCTCTCGTGCCACCTGGCAGGCCGCGCTGAACCACCGTTTCTGGACGGCGAGGTTCAGCGGCCTGCCTCTCGTGCTACCCCAGATCGCGGGATGGTGGTAGGCGCCGTCCTCGGCAGGCGCGCCCACTTCGGACAGCAGGAGTTCGGGCAGCGCCCCCTGCGTCCTCCGGTCAAGCCACTGGTTCCATCCCTCGACCAGCATGCTCATCGAAGCGTCATCGCCGACGTCGAGTCGGAAGTACGCGTCGAGGCCCAGCCGATCGACCCGCAGGGGGATCGGCCGGCTCACATAGCTGTCCCAGTTGGCCGCATAGGCGATCTCCGCATCGAAGATCTGCTTCGCCTGGCTGATCAGCGCCCCCCAGCGGGGGTCGTTCTCCAGCGAGCTCAACTCGCCGCCGATGACGAACGTGGTGGCGTGGTTGCGGCGAGCAGACTGCAGGTACGGGGTGATGAACTGTCGGTAACTGGCGAACCAAGCGTCCCGGTCGGCCGGCTCGATGCTTCCGCGCCAGTTGTGGCTGTTCACGGCGAGCAGGGCCTTTTCGTCGAGGAGCGGTCGCAGAGTGGTGCGCAGGCCGCTGCGGTGGAACTCGTCGAGCGCGACGCCGACGCGGCGCGCCGAGGGGGTGTCCCTCGTCGCGAGCACGCTGCTGGCTCGCGGTCCGCTGGTGAAGAACGGGAAGGAGACGGCGACCGAGTTGGCGTCGAGCGTGACGACGTAGTCGGCGACCCGCCGCGCCTTCGCGCGTATGACCTCCTCGGAGTCCCTCGGGTCGTCGATCCAGTACACATTCATCCCGAATTGCGGACGACCTGGTTTCCACGGGAACGTCACCTGCGGCCGCTTGGGCGGTGACGGCTGAGCGGAGGGAGTCGCCCCCGAAGACGCGGCACCGGTGTCCTCGGGTACTGCTCGGCCACCGCGGGACGAACCAAGCGCCGAACAGGCGGTCAGACTCAGCGCGAGCAGCGCAGCGACCGCTGCGACTGCAACTCGTTGCAGCTGTTGCCCAGCTCCGCCCTTCCTTCCGGGTCGCGTCCCCGAAGGGTCGCTGCGCACCCCACGTTGCCCCGCTCCGCGCATGTCAGGCGGGCTTCCTGATCACGACGAACTTGTTCTCGTCGGCGCGCAGGACGCGCAGGAATCCGAGGAACCCGCCGATCCCCTCCCAGAGCGAGAACAGGGGGATCAGCAGGAGCACGCAGATCGGTTCCCACCACCTGCGCCCGCCGTGCGCCGAGACATTGGCATTGACCTTCAAACCTTCCCAGTACATCCAGAAGATGTACGCAATGTTCACAGCCCACAGTGGGAGCACGTAGACGGTGAACGGAGAGGTATTGAGCTGGCCCAGCATCGCCCCGGCGGCTAGAATTACCCCGATATGCTGGAGCGGACCGGCCATCCATGAGCTCACACAGTAGCCGAGGAAGAGCCGGTGGCGCAGGGGGATACTACGGTTGAGCGCAAGCGCGAACAACCCCCAGGCCCAGCGCTCCCGCTGCTTGACGAGATCGCGGACGGTGGCCGGCGATGCACCGTAGCAGTGTCCGGCGAACCAGTCGCTACGACCTCCGTAACGGCTACAGAAAATGAGCGCGAGCTGCGCGTCCTCCACGATGGCATTCGGCCCGAAGTCCCAGCCGATGGTCGCTTCCACTGAAGCGCGGATGAGGAGCAACTCCCCATGGAGTCCGGCAAGCGGCGTGCCACGGCCAGTGAAGGCCGCGAATCTGGCGACGTCGTCGGCCGGACGGACGGCATCGGCCAGCCAGGTCAGCTTGTTGACCGCGTTCTCCCTCGGATACGCCAGAATGCCTTGGGCCAGATGCTTGACCTTCAGACCGGCGCGCCGCTGAGCGCGGATGAACCGGGCGAGGCAGGCCGCCGTGTCCGGGCCGACGCCTGTGTCGTCGTCCATGTGCAGCACCCACACATTCTCGGCAGCCTCGCCCTCCTGAATGCGTAGGTCGTGCGAGTAGTGGTTGGCGCGGGCCTTGAACCGCGTCCCATTGGGCGTCTGGTAGGCCTTCGGCACCACGACCACCCGAACCAGCGGATTCGCCGCAGCGAGCGCATCGATGAGTCGCTGCGCCGCGCAGCCCTCCTCGGTGATGACGTCGATCCGCATATGTGGAAAGTATGCTGGCAGGAACTGGCAGTAAGACAACACGGAGCGTTCCAGTGCCGGATACGTGTCGAGCCGGCCGATGGTTGGTACGACCACGAGGAGGATATCCTGCCACGCCGGTTCGGGCGGTGGCCAGTTGCGCTGCCGTCGCATTCGGCGGCGGGTGAGGAGGCACCCGATTATCCCCACCGTCGAACTGATCGTGGGCAGCGTCCATAAGACGGTGGTCACCCATCCGATCGGTCCGGTGTTCGAATCGTAGGTCCACCATGTCACTGCCAGGACTATGGCGAACATCACGAGGAACGGGTAGAAGGCAGGTTGCCACGCCGCTTGGCGGCGAACCATTCGGGCTGTCCGGCGTGGTACCGAGACGTCGGCGGGCTGCGCGAGTGTCGTCATTTCGTCTCAGCTCCCCGAGGCACGATTTGCGGGAGCAGAGCGGCGGGCCGCGCTGGCCGGCCGCTTCTCGTCGCGCCGCGGCGGTGAGGACCCGCCGGCCCCCGGCTCGGCCACCCGGAGCTGCCACGGCCGCAAGGCGGACGGGGTGACCGAGCGCCGGGCGGGAGCCTCCGGTGCGGCAGTCATGGTGCATGCCTCCATCGGACGGTCGGCCTTGCCCTCTTCCGAGCGGCTCGCGATGTTCTATCACAGACTTCCGACATCAATCTGTCTCAAAGCGGGGCGTAAGCGAGTGCGTACGCTGCGTTGGACCAAAGTAGGCACGAACGTCACCGACCGACTACGCAAACCGCCAGCCGCCGTGGTCCACCCGACCGGCCAGGCGGGGCGCCCCGCGTCCCGGCCGGCGGCACCTCGCGGGCATGCCGCCGCTCGCGGATGACCAGACGCGGCCGGTGTCGGTCGCGGCCGGGTGGACCGGCGGCATGCGGGAGATCGCTGACGTGGTGGCTGGGGCGATCGGCCTGATCGTGGGCCTGCTGGCGGTCGACCTGGGCTCGCCGTGGCCCGGCCACACCTAGCACGAGCCGGATCCGACCGAGGCACCGTGGCCGCGGCGCGACATGATGGTGCGGTGGCCGCCGTCGCCCTGGACGTCAACGAGACCCTGCTCGACCTCGCCGCGCTCGACCCGCTGTTCGCCGACCTGCTCGGCGGGGACGGCCAGGAGCAGCGGCGGACCTGGTTCCGACGGATGCTGCACGCCGCGCTCACCCTGACCGCGGCCGGAGCTTACGAGCAGTTCGGCGCCCTCGGCGGGGCGGCGCTGCGCGACCTCGCCGCCGAGCGCGGGACCGCACTGCCGGCGGACGCGACGGACCGGCTGGCGGCGGGGTTGCGGAGCCTCCCGCCGCACCCGGACGTGGTGCCCGCGCTGCGTCGCCTGCGCCAGGCCGGCGTCGCGACCACCGCGCTGACCAACAGCACGGCGGACGTGGCCACGGCACAACTGGCCAACGCGGGGCTGGCCGACCTGGTCGGCGGGGTCGTCAGCGCCGACGAAGCCGGCGCACTCAAGCCGTCGCCCCGGCCATACGCGCTGGCCGCCGCGCGGCTCGGCGTACCGCTGTCCGAGCTCTGGCTGGTCGCCGCGCACGACTGGGACGTCGTCGGCGCCCGGACGGCGGGCGCGCACGCCGCCTTCCTCGCCCGGCCGGGTCAGCGACCGCCGATCGCCGGCCCGGCCCCGGACCTGGTCGCCGCCGACCTCGACGCCCTGGTCACCGCGCTGCTGGCGGCGAGTTAGGGCGTGTCCCGGGGATCTTGGTGGATGCGGACGGCGTCCATGCCCGTGCGCGCCTCCGCGCGGGGCAGCCGATCCGGCCAGCCCGGCGGACGTGCCTGTAGCGGAGCCTCTACCGGTGCGGCCGCCGGGCGCCGCCGGTCGGCGTCCATGCCCGTGCGCGCCTCCGCGCGGGCAGCCGGTCCCGCGCCGCCGAAGATCCGCGGGACCGCCCTAACCCGCGAGCTTGTCGGCGATCACATCGACGGGCTCGATCACCGGCTCGATGCTGAACAGCTCGTCCGACGCGGACATCAGGGCCTCGGCGACCTTGCCGTTGAGGTGCGCCTGACGGCCGGCCTCGTCCGGGAACGCATCGAAGATCCCGAAGGTCGACGGCCCGAGCCGCAGCGCGAACCAGGCGAGCGTGGCAGGCTCGCCCTGCACCACCGGCAGCGCGTCCTTGAGGAACTGCACGACGTCCGCCTCCTTCCCCGGCTGGGCCTCGAGGCGGACCAGCAGGGCCTTCGTGGTCATCGTGAGCCTCCTCGGTCGTGCACGGGTCTCGCCAGGGTGCCCCGGACGGGCGCCCTCACACGGGCACGCGCCGACCCGGACCCCGGTTCAGTCCGCTGGGGGAGACTGGCGGCGTGACCCGCTTGCCCCGCGCGCTGCACCCGGGGGCGTGGTGGCTGTGGGCGCTCGGACTGGCCGCGGCCGCCAGCCGTACCACCAATCCCCTGCTGCTCGCCCTGGTCGTCGCGGTGGCCGGCCTGGTGGTCGCCAGCCGGCGCGGGGATGCGCCGTGGGCATTCGCGTTCCGGTTCTACCTGTGGGCCGGGCTGCTCATCGTGGTCTGCCGGGTGCTGGTCCGGATCGTCTTCGGCGGCGGCTACGGCGAGGTCGTGCTGTTCACGCTCCCGGAGGTCCCGCTGCCGGGTCCGGCGACCGGCATCCGGCTGTTCGGCCCGGTCGCCGCCGAGCAACTGCTCGGCGGCCTGTACGACGGGATGCGGCTGGCCGCGATGCTCGTCTGCCTGGGCGCGGCGAACGCGCTGGCCGACCCGAAGCGGATGCTCAAGGCGGTCCCCGCCGCCCTGTACGAGGTCGGCACCGCGGTGGTGGTCGCGCTGTCGGTGGCCCCGCAACTGGTCGAGAGCGTGCTGCGAGTACGCCGGGCACGGCGGCTGCGCGGCGGCCGCCGGCGCGGGCTGCGGGCCCTGCGCGGAATCGCCATGCCGGTGCTGGCCGACGCGATGGACCGTTCCCTCGCGCTGGCGGCCGCGATGGACTCGCGCGGTTACGGCCGGAACGCCGGGGTCCCCCGCCGGGTGCGGCTGACCACCGGGGCGCTGGTCGTCGTCGGGCTGCTCGGCGTGGCCGTCGGGGTGTACGGAGTGCTCGACGCGACGACCCCCCGCTACCTCGGCCTGCCGATGCTCGTGCTCGGCCTCGTGCTGGCCGGCGCCGGGCTGCCGCTGGCCGGGCGGCGGGTGCGGCGCAGCGTCTACCGCCCGGACCGGTGGCGCGCGGCGGAGACGCTGGTCACCTTGAGTGGGGCTGCCGCCGCGGTGGTGCTCGCCGTCACCGGCCGGGTGGACGCGGCCGGCCTCTCCCCGTCGCTGTCCCCCCTGTCCTGGCCCGGGTTGCCGGCCCTGCCCGCGCTCGGCGTGCTGCTGGCCCTGCTGCCGGCCTGGCTGGCGCCGCCGCCGCCGCCCACGGTGGCCGTAACAGTCCCGGCCGCGCAGCGGGTTCCGGCGGGGGCGGTCCGGTGATCCACTTCGACCGGGTGAGCGTGACCTACGCCGGCTCGGCGGCGCCGGTGCTCCGTGACCTGCGGCTGCGGATCGACGAGGGCGAGCTGTGCCTGATCGCCGGGCGTACCGGCTCGGGGAAGTCGACGCTGCTCGGTGCGGTGAACGGGCTGGTGCCGCACTTCACCGGCGGCCGCCTCGCCGGCAGGGTCACGGTCGACGGGCTGGACACCCGGACCACACGGCCGCGCGAGCTCGCGCACGTCGTCGGCGTCGTCGGGCAGGATCCGCTGGTCGGCTTCGTCACCGACACGGTCGAGGACGAGCTGGCGTACACGATGGAGCAGCTCGCGGTGCCGGCGGACGCCATGCGCAAGCGGGTCGAGGAGACGCTCGACCTGCTCGGCATCGCGGAGCTGCGCCGCCGCCCGCTGCGGACCCTGTCCGGCGGGCAGCAGCAGCGGGTGGCGATCGGCGCCGCCCTCACCGCGCACCCGCGGGTGCTGGTGCTGGACGAGCCCACCTCCGCCCTCGACCCGACCGCGGCCGAGGACGTGCTGGCCGCGATCACCCGGCTGGTGCACGACCTCGGCACCACCGTGCTCATCGCCGAGCACCGGCTGGAGCGGGTGGCGCAGTACGCGGACCGGATGGTGCTGCTCACCGGGGACGGGCGCGCGGTGGACGGGCCGCCGGCGTCGGTGCTCGCGGAGTCGCCGGTGGCGCCGCCGGTGGTGGAGCTGGGCCGGCTGGCCGGCTGGGACCCGCTGCCGCTGTCGGTGCGGGACGCGCGCCGGCGGGCGGGCGGGTTGCGGGAGCGGCTTGGCGCCTCCATACCGGCGCCGGCTTCCCCGACCGTTGGGCCTCGGGTCCTGTCCGCCCGCGGCGTGGTGGTCCGGTACGGCGATGTGGTCGCCGTCCGCGAGGCCGACTTCGACCTGTCCGCCGGCGAGGTGGTCGCGCTGATGGGACGCAACGGGTCGGGAAAGTCGTCGCTGCTGTGGGCGGTGCAGGGCTCGGGGCGCAGAGCCGGTGGGATCGTCTCCGTCGGCGGGGTGGATCCGGCGTCGTTGCCCCCGCGCGAGGCGCGCGGTCGCGTCGGGCTGGTACCGCAGACCCCTGGCGACCTGCTCTACCTGGACACCGTCGAGGCCGAGTGCGCGCAGGCGGACCGGGAGTCCGTGGTGCCGGCGGGGTCGTGCCGGGCGCTGCTGGACCGGCTGGTGCCGGACGTCCCAGGCGAGCGGCACCCGCGCGACCTGTCCGAGGGGCAGCGGCTGGGGCTGGTGCTGGCGATCCAGCTGGTCGCGGCGCCGTCCGTGGTGCTGCTCGACGAGCCGACGCGCGGGCTGGACTACCCGGGCAAGCGGCACTTCCGTTCCGTGGTCCGCGAGCTGGCCGCGGCCGGTCGGTCGGTGGTGGTGGCGACGCACGACGTGGAGTTCGTGGCCGCCACCGCGGACCGGGTGGTGGTGATGGCCGAGGGCGAGGTGATCGCGGACGGGCGTACGGCGGAGGTCGTGGTCGCGTCCCCCGCGTTCGCCCCCCAGGTGGCCAAGGTGCTCGCGCCGCAGCCGTGGTTGACCGTCGACGAGGTGGCCGCCGCACTCGGACCGCCCGCCCCCACCGGGCCGAGCGGGTCCAGCGACCCCGGCAGGGAGGGCAGACCATGAGCGGCGCGGACCCGGCGGTTGGCACGGGTGCGGGCGCCTGGCCGCTGCTGATCTCGCCGCGGCCGGATACCGCGGAGCACACCGTCGACGCCCCGCTCATCTTCGTCCTCACCCTGCCGGTGCTGGTGGTGGTGGTCCTCGCGGAGGTGTCGGCCGGCGGCATCGACGCGAAGGCGCTCGCGCTGCTGGGCGTGCTGTCGGCGGTGAACGCGGCGTTGCGCCCGCTCGGTGCCGGCACCGCCGGCATCGAGACGGTGTTCTTCCTGCTGGTCCTGGCCGGGCGGGTGTTCGGTCCCGGCTTCGGCTTCGTCCTGGGCTCCACGTCGCTGTTCGCGTCCGCGCTGCTGACGGCGGGTGTCGGGCCCTGGCTGCCGTTCCAGATGCTGGCCGCGTCCTGGGTCGGGCTCGGTGCCGGACTGCTGCCGCGGGCGCGGGGCAGGGCCGAGATCGCCCTGCTCGGCGCGTACGGGGTCGTCGCGGCGTACGGCTACGGCCTGCTGATGAACCTGTCCTACTGGCCGTTCGCCACGGGTACCCAGACCCAGGTGTCGTTCCTGGCCGGCGCGCCCGTCGGCGAGAACCTGCACCGCTTCCTGGTCTTCTCCCTGGTCAGCTCGACCGCCGGCTGGGACACCGGCCGGGCGCTGACGAACCTGGTGGCGATCCTGCTGGTGGGACCGGCGGTGCTGGTCGCGCTGCGGCGCGCCGCCCGGCGGGCTGCCTTCGACGCGCCGGTCACGTTCGCCGAACCCGCGCCGGCGGGACCGCCCGGTCCGGAACGGCCCGGTTAGGGGATCAGGCCGGTGGGGAGCGGCGGCGCCGGGCGACCATGACCCCGGCCGCCGCCAGGGCGGTCACCAGGGCGGCACCGACGGCCGAGCGGGCGAGCCCGCTGGAGGAGCTGACCGGCTCGGTTGCCACGCCGGGCGGTGAGGTCGTCCCCGGCGTTGCCGGCCGCGCGGTCGGCGTCCCCGCCGTCGGCGTGCCTCGCGTCGGCGCCGCCCTGCTCAGCGGCGCCGGACGGGAGGGGCGACCGGGACCTGTCGAGGTGCCGCCGCCCGCCGCCCTGCCTGGCCGGCCCGTGGCCGGGTCGGGAGCGTTCCGGGTCACCCCGGTACGGGAGGTCGGCGCGACGAGGGGTGGAGGCGGCGGTGCCCCGGCGGTCGGCACGGACGTCGGCTGCGGCGCCGGGGCCGGTTTCGGCGCCGGGGGTGGTGGAGGCGGCGGGGCGGGCGCGGCCGGCGGGGCGATCCCCGGCTGCGCGCCGGAGCCGAAGGCCCACCCCTCCACGGAGCCCGGGGCCGGGTCGTAGCTGCCCGCGCCGGACGAGCTGTAGGTCCAGGACCCGCCGCGCCGCGCGTGCCAGTACGACCAGTACGCGGTCGCCGGTGCGCCGTTGCACGGGTCGGGCAGCGAGGCGATCTGGCAGACGAAGCCCGGCTGGCGCGGCACGAACGAGTACGAGAAGCCGGCACCGCCCAGCGCCACCAGGCCGCTGCCCGGGTC
>WNGJ01013718.1_pt1 | contig 15046 bp, 11 predicted proteins | sample 5400611 | NCBI WGS metagenome assembly WNGJ01 (sample SAMN13153375, study PRJNA577476) | soil metagenome | isolation source: 40 cm soil or saprolite under Garry oak tree replicate 1 | place: USA:California | collected 2016-06-15
TCGCTATTTAGTGCGTGCTGGCTTTATCCAGCAAGAGCTTGCGCACAAAATTGGGATGCATCGGAATACCATCGTCAAATGGATGAATAGGACTTCGAGGCCTACATCATGCGGGCAGGTCCTGCGACTCGCTGATGAACTCTCTCTTATGAAAGAGGAACGAAAAGCTTTCTCCAGGCTGCTGGGTTTTCGCTCGACCGGTGGCCAACAGAAGTGTGGACGGTCCCCGTGCCGCGAGACATGTTTTTTACCGGCCGTGACGAAGTGTTCCGCTCCCTACGAGAGCTGCTCATCCCGGAAAGCACGACGGCTTTGACGCAGGCCATCAGCGGGCTGGGAGGCATCGGCAAGACCCATACGGCTGCTGAGTATGCCTATCGTTTTCACCAGGACTATGAGGCCGTCCTCTGGCTGCAAGCTGACTCCTGGGAGACCTTGGTTTCCGCGTGCGTCCAGCTGGCCGACGAATTGGCACTCCCTGAGCAGGAGGAAGCAGATCAGGTCGTCGCAGAGGTGCAGCGCTGGTTACGGAAGCACCGCTCCTGGTTACTCATCCTCGATAATGCAGAACTCTACCGGGAGCAGGGGAAGTATCGCGAAGCAGCCCCCTTGTATCAACGCGCCATACGTATCTGGAGGCGGGCGCTGGGTCCCGACTACCCGGAGTTAACCTTTCCGCTACGAGGTCTGGCGGAATTGTACCACATGCAGGGGAACTATCGCGGGGCGGAGCCGCTCTACCAACAAGCGCTTCATATCGGGGAGCAGGTATGGGGGCCAGAACATCGCCAGCTCGTCGGTATACTGAGCTGCCTCGCGAATCTCTACCGAGAACAAGGCAAGTATGGCGAAGCGGAGTCGCTCTACCAACGGGCCTTGCGTATTGATGAGCAGACAGTCAGCGAGGCGCATCCCGTTGAGACCTCTACACTCCAAGGCCTGGCAGAACTGTATAGTGACCAGGGGAGATACGGGGAAGCGAAATTGCTCTACCAGCGGGCCTTACACAACTTTGAGCAAGTGCTAGACCCGGACCATCCTTGGATCGCTCCCCTGCTGCACAACCTGGCCAATATTTATGTAGATGAGGGCAAATATCACGAAGCAGAGCTGCTGTATCAGCGGGCCATCCGCATCCAGGAACAGGCGTTTGGGCCGGAGCATCACCAGATCGCGCATACGTTGAGCAGTCTGGCAAACATCTACCTGGAGCAAGAGAACTATCACGAGGCGGAGCTGCTCTACGGGCGGGCCTTGCGCATCTATGAGCTGGCAGTGGGCTCGACGAACGCTCAGGTAGCCGCACCGCTGAACAACCTGGGGAGGCTCTACCTGAAGCAGGGCAGGTATGGCGAAGCGGAGGCGCTGTGTTTGCAAGCCTTGCATATTCGAGAACAGGTACTGGGACCTGAGCATCGCGATGTGGCCACGTCACTGGACTACATAGCAAAACTTTACTACGACCAGGGGAAGTACGAAGAGGCAGAACCGCTCTACCAGCGAGCTTTGCGCATCCGAGAACAGGCGTTGGGATCGGACCATCCTGAGCTGGACTTTCCTCTGAATGGGCTGGGCAATATCTACGGCGAACAAGGGAAGTATGAGGAGGCGGAGCCGCTGTATCAGCGCGCGTTGTCTCTCTGGGATCAGAGACAAGACGTACCACATTCCCAACTGGTCACGCTGTTGATCTGTCTGGCAAACTGCTACCGCGAACAACGCAAGTATGGGAAGGCAGAACCACTCTACCAACGGGCCTTGCACCTTCAAGAACAGGCGCTCGGATCGGACCATCCGCAGCTCGTTCCCGTATTGAATAGCCTGGCGAACCTGTACCAAATACAGGGAAACTATCCCGAAGCAGAGCCCCTCTACCAGCGGGCCTTGTGCATCCAGGAACAGGCATCAGGGCGAGACCACCCCGACGTCGCTCCTCAACTCAATGGTCTCGCAGGCCTCTACGCTGATCAAGAGAAGTACGAAGAGGCAGAACCGCTCTACCAATGGGCCTTGCGCATCCAGGAACAGGCGCTGGGACAAGAGCATCTGGATATAGCTGCAACGCTCAATAACCTGGCAGAACTCTACCGCGAACAAGGGCAGGATGAGGAGGCAGAACCGCTCTATCAGCGGGCGATACGTATTTGGGAGGCGAGTGTAGGGCCAGAACACCTCTCTACGGCCCAGGGACTCAACAACCTGGCACTCATCTACAGTGCGCAAGGCAAGTACGGAGAGGCAGAACAACTGCTTCAACGGGCGTTACACATCCGTGAGCAGGCGCTCGGGCCAGAGCATCCAGAGGTAGCCAAATCGCTCACTAATCTGGCAGTCCTCTCTAGCGTGCAAGGGAAATACCTCGAGGCAGAGCTACTGGTGATGCATCCCTTAGAGATTGTTGAGCGTACACTGGGGCCTCAACATCCCCAGGCACGGGCCTCTCATCGGTTCTATGGGGTAATCCTGCGCGAAATGGGACGTGAAGAAGAGGCAAAGCTGGTAGAAGCGCGAGGTCAAGGACAAGAAAGGAGCGGGAATCAAACGCTTCAACAGGAGCATAATATCCAGTACAAGCTCGTACATGAGCGCCTGAACGATCTCGTTGAGCGTGCTCCCGGCAACAGCAAGGGGATGTGTTCCGTAATACTCCATGAATGGGAGGAGGCGGTTTTGGAGGAGTCTAAGACCGGTGAGGCGTTTGCCCTCTATGGGCTTCCGCCAAAGATCATCTCTCAACTTGTCCCAGAAAACCGCGTCCATGAAGGACGTAACCCGAGACCCTGGACCGGTGAGGGAAGTGAGCAGGTGAAGGGGAATGTTTACATCATCGATGTTGACCAGAACCCATTTGAAATTGCTCTTGATGATGATGAGGATTTCTACTCCTGGCCACTTCCTCTGAATATGGCACTCCGACAAGCGTTCGATGTCACCCACCAGAGGTTTTTTACGGAGGATGGATGGATGAAACAACCAGACAATCCAGAATGTCGGCGCATTTATCGGGGAATACTAGCGGCGACGCTGGCCCTTTCTAAGAGAGGGGAAAGAGAGTGACCAAAGAACTGCAGGAGCCGACGGGATAAGAGAGGTGAATGTTCGATTGCCGTCAATGCGCCTGCGCGGCTTTCATTCGGGCCAGCCAGGTACGGCTGCCGCCGGCGAAGCTGAGGGAGTTAGTCCTCCTCAATACCACTCTCTAACGTAAGGAGTTCGGCCAGGGCATCGTCGGCGGCCTGGCGCACGGGTCGTGCTGGCGAATGTTGACGCAGGTACAGCAGCTGCTGAATGGCAGGATCAGGAATGGGCCGGTGCAGGGTGCGGAACGACCCGATCGCCTGCAATTGCACCTGCCAATGCGGCCAAAACAGCAACTCTTGTAACTTTTGGAGATACACAGAAGACGCCAGGCCCATTTCACCGATCATTCCGGCAATGAAGCTCTGTAGCGGTGAACCGAGAATCTCACCTGGTGCTTGTTTCTGTTCCAGGACTGCTCTTGCCTCAGCTTGGAGTGAAGAGAGGACCTCGGGGTAGTTCGCGCGTAACGCTTTAACCGCTGCCTCTCGCACCTGCTCGCTTGTATCCCCTAATGCGGTATGGAACAGTTCTACTGGCGCTCTCTCTCCCAACATCCCTAAGACCGCTGTTGCCCCGGCGCGTGTTTTTTCTTCTTCTTGATTATGTAATGCCACAATAAGTGGCTCTATGGGTGTCTGCTCTTTTATTTCTTGTGGCACCGGAACATCGTCATTCCAACTCAGTAAAATCCACAGGACTTTTTCGATGATCCACTCGTCTGCGCTCTTCAACTTCTCTAGAAACCAGTGGATCGGGATATATTCGATTAATTTCCCTAACGCTTCTGTCGCCCCATCATAGTCGTCCGTTGAAAAACCCCTGGCCTCGAGCACATTGATGAGAGGATCTATAGCATTTGCGTCTTCCGTTTCCCCCAATGCGTCAATTATATTCAGGCACACAAACATCTCTTTCTCATCATTTTTCGCCTCAAGCAGGGCGGCTGCGAGCCACTCAACCAGACTTTTCCCCCCAAGCACTGATCGTAAGAGTGAGTGCTGCTCGACAATTGTGAGCGTACACAGCGCTGACAGATCTTGTTCAGACGCGGCAGCCTTCAGACGTTTGAGTGAAACCTTGATGCCTCTTTTCGAGAGGATGCGTACTGCTCGGAGGTGTATGTCAAGGGATTCGTCTTCTAACACATCTTCAAGCGTTTCAAAAAGGACCTCGTCGGAAAGGTATGCTGATAACGTACCAACAGCGTGAACAGCAGTCTGGCGCACGACTTCATTTTCATTTGCCAGCGCTTGCGCGAACACATTTAGAGGCGCATCCTCTTTCAATTTGACCAGGGCTTTTAGCAGCGATGCGCAAACCGAGGGCGCCCACATGTAAAATGCCGTGCTGCCATCGGACAATGTGATTTCCCCACATAAATTCTCAACGTGATAGAATATCTCTTGCAGCATCTTCACGGGCATGCGTTTCCCCCAATGGGACAGCGCCCGAATAACTGCTTTGCGGATGTGCCAGCCATTCCCCGTCTCGAGCACCGAGAGAAGAAGATCCAGGGAAGCTTCGTCTTGGAGCGCCCCAAGTACCTGGATAGCTGGAAGAAGCAGGGGTTTGGTATTCTTTTCTAAGGCTGAAAGCAATTTTTTTGCGTCGATCCACGGCTCAATTTCTGCCAGGGCGCGAGTGGCTTCGTGGACGGACATGTGGTCATCGTCATTTAACGCTTCGATCACGACCTCGATGGGAGCATATTGTCCGAGCATCCCACAGGCCCTCAGTACTGCCATCGCGATGTTGACTGAATGCTTCTTGTCGGTAATCGACAGGAGGGCATCGACAGGGACTCGTTGTCCTAAAGCGCCGAGCGTCTCCGTGGCAGCCTCGCACACCTCCCAATTTTCGTCCTCCATGGCGCGTACAAAAATCTCAACCGAGACCCGCGGGCCCAGCATTCCTAATGCGCGAATCGCCTCTCTTCTGATGTGATAGTCATCATCCCGAAGAGCATCGAGCAGTGGGTCGAGCGGGGCATGTTCTCCGAAGAGTGCCGAGATGCGAAGAGCCGCTAGACGAGTAACTCTATCTGCGTCTTTTGTCGCTGCGACGAGCGGCTCGATTGGGAGGACACTCGCTGCCTCGATCGCGCGATGATGGTTCATCCACCGCCATCGAAAGTGCCAGCGAAAATACCCGCTGATGTCGAGAAACCCCGACGTTGAAACTGGCTCGACGATCTCTTCAATGGCCTCGATTGCCGCTCTTCGCACAGCGCGATCGGTATCTTGCAACAGAAATGTAAGTGGCATGAGAGCAAGGGAATGTTTCAAGGTTCCCAGCGCCATTGCTGCGCTCGCACGGACCTCGGCGAGGGGGGAGCGTGTTGCTTCGATAAGAGATGAAATGGGGGCGTATTCTCCAAGTATCCCCAACGCTGTTGCCGCTTGTTGACAGGTGCTCCTCTGGTGCAGGGCATCAAGTAAATCCCCGACGGGAGCATATCGTCCGAGCCGGCCGAGTGACGCTGCTGCAGCCCCATTCAGCTCTGGATGGGCTTTGCGGAGAACGGAGAGGAGTAATGCGACAGGTGCATCCTGTGCTAAATCCCCCAACGCATGGATAGCAGCAGTACGCACCTCTGCGTGCTCATCCGCAAACGCGTCGACGAGAAAGCTCCCGAACAGGGGGTTCCTGGCTGCGCCAATAGCTTCTATCAATGCTTGGCGAAGTTGCCAATCATCATCGTTGATGAGTTCTGCGCATTGCTCCAGTGGTGGAAGCCTCTTCAGGGCTTTCAGCGACCGCAAGGCGGCCATCTTCATACTCCAGGAACCCGCAAAGAGGATGGTGATCAGGGGGTCGAGCGGGACAGCATCTCCTAAGAAACCGAGCGTTTCTATGGCCGTCCAGCCAACGACTGGTTTTTCGTCACGAAGCAACTGCACGAGTTGCTCCACGGTCCAGGCCACTGTTGTGGGGTGAAGCAAAGCGATATCAGCCGTTAAATCTCTCAGGCGTTTTTCTCGCGCTTCATGATCGCTGCCAGCCGTTTCGAGCACATCCTGCAACCACAAGGTGATCATGTCTCGCTCTAACGCTCGTATTGCTGTCGCTTGCCCTGGCTCTCCATCGAGCAAGGTAATTTCTCTTGCTGATTTCAGCATGAGCGCCAACCCCAGGTTGCCAGGATCACCCTCCGGTTGGGTATATTGCCCAGCCAGCTGCTGGAGCCACTGCCTAGCCGTTCGTATTCCTGCTTTCCCATGCTCATTGGCCAGGACGCCGACCATCAGACAGAGCATTTCTGTCCAGCGGCTGTAGATACGCTTCCTCCATGCCAGTGCCAGCGCGTTCTCTCTTCTCTTCTCATCGTGGCCCATAAGCATGTGTGCCAGCTCGGCTGCGGCAAGGTACTCCTGAAAGGTCTGATGGCGGAAACCGTAGGTCTCACGGGCGACAATATCGAGTACGCCCGATGTGGTGATCTTTTTCGCGATGCGCTCTGCCTCTTCCCACGAGTGGTCTCTGATGTCTTCCAAGTACGTCAACAGCTCGTGGAGGGTAAACGTGCGTCCCTTTTTCTGCTCATACAGCCAGAGCGCTAACCCTGTTAGCGCACGGAGCAGGTGTTTGCGCGCAACGCTGTCTGGTTCCTTCAGGGTGAGCACCGCTTCGATCACCTGTTGGTACAGCACGGCCCGGCTAAGTGGCAATCCTCCGGTTTTGACATAGACCGCCGCCGCCAGGCTAAAAAGCAGTGGATTGTCCCCCCAGGGTGCCGCCTGGGGATGGTGTTCGAGCAGGTTGACGAAGTCGGAAGGGGAGGAGCGCCCGTTTGCTTCGGAGAGCAGCAGGCGGCGCAGCTCCGGGAACAATTTCTCGGCCAGCTCTCTGCGGAGCTCGGGGGTCATGGAGAGCAGTTCCCATGCGGCAAATTGTCCCGCTTTGAGTTGGCCACTCTTATAGTCCGTGAAGCGCGAGCCGACGAGCCAGACATTGCCCGGGTCGGCTGCGAGGCTGTTGACCAACGCGATCATCTGCGAGCGCTGGGCGGGGGGAACCTCATCCAGGCTATCCAGAGAGACGAAGGCCTTTCCCCGTTCAATGGCCGTCCAGAGGACAGCAGCGAAGCTTTTTTCTACTTTCATCCCCTCCACGACATCGACCAGGTAGCTCTGGAGCGTCTTACCTGACCGCGCCAGGTCGGCCAGGGAGAGAAAGATAGGGAGCAGCGCTGTAGAAGGATCCTGCGTCTTTTCCAGAGCCTGGTAGGCACGACGGCTCACAAGATATTTCAGGGTCGTCGTCTTTCCTGTACCAGGGCCACCGAGAATAACAGTCCTCCCCTGCGGACTCCTGCTCAGTGCGTCTTCTCCATGCTCCGCGATGATCGATTCTGTGAGCCGCTTCTCCTTGAGATTGTTCCCTTGCTGCTCGACTGATGGTCTTTCAGGATGGTGCGCCCCTCCGCCCTCTTGCGGATGCTCTCCCAGTAGCTTACGTCGCTGTCTGCGTTCCAGATCCTCAGCTGTTAATGGATCACTCCGCAGTGCGAGCGGCTGGAAGATGGCATGCAGCGATAAGCCCTCTGAGAGGCCGATCGGGAGTGCCACGGAACTGTAACTCCGGAAAACCTGTTCCAGGTATTTCCTTTGGTTCTCCTCATCTTTGGCTGGAGAAGGTCGCCGTTCAGAAGCAAGCTGGGGCGTGAGCAGGATTTCATGCCCGACGGTTTGGTCTCGAAGCAGATAGGGAATCGGAAGTGGAGGATGTACGTTCATCGTTGCGTTGACATAGTCAAGCGCTTTCCTTATCCAGCGCTCCAGGTCGCTCAGCGAGAGTGCGTGCCGGTGGTCAAGATCGAATGGGATCTCGGCAAAATTGTGGCGACATGCTGTGCGAATGGCCCAGGAGAGAAAACCAGACCCGCCATCGAGTTCGCGAAACTCCCTCGTTCCGTCCTTGCGCGCGCAGGCCGAGAGGATGGCCAGGGTACTTCCCTGCGCCGTTTGCCTGACGATTTCGTGTATATCTTCCTCACCTTTGAGTGCCTCTTCATACGCGCCTTTCGCATGGCAGCAATCGAGAATCAACAGCTTTGATTGGGCGCGACAATCGGACATAATGTCCTTTACCGTGCGGATATCGATAGCGGTCACATACAGGTTGTCGCAGTCGGTCGTGTTACTAAGCAAGTAGAGGCGCCGATCAAAGATGGCGTGCCCGGAGAAATGTACAAGCAGCGTATCTGATGGATCGCATCGTCGGGCAAGCTCTTGCAAACCCGCCAGTCCAGCATCGCGGCTCTCAGCGATGGCCGCTTTTGCTTCCGTAAACTTGCAAAACGGTCCTATGAGCGCTTCTGCCAGGCGAAGCGCGTCGCTTTCCGCGTACCGGAGAGCCATCTGCTCCGGGCCATTGGCCCCGATGAGATAAGCGTAGCGCTGCTGGCTCATGGTTGAGTGCGAGATGGGCTAGGAAGGGCTGCTGTTTCAGAAGGTGTGCTCGTAAGAGGAGGCCGAGATGCCCAGGGACGCTGCTCATCGCGCGAGCTGATGCGCCTGCGCTGGATGATGACAGTGCCGTCAGGCTGACGTGTCTCCGTTTCTTCAACCTCCCAATGGGCAGTGCGATTGGCTGGCGTGTATTGATTTAGGATGCGAATGATGAGAGGAGTAACCGAACTGAGAAGTTCCTCATAAAGATTGATCTGCTGCTGTTCGAGGAAGGTGTGTACCTCATCTGAGAGATCGAGAATGATTTTTACCTCCTGCGCCATAGCTACTCCTCCATGCATGTGAAGCTCAGTTTGTGATGATCGCCACTGTATTATAGATAGATCATATTGTCAATAATGGGAGTGGACACAGTAGGAATAAAAGGTCAGAAGAGGAAACAGGGCAAATGGGCGAGGCTTCGACCTTGAAGAGAGGAGCAAACATCGATTCTGGAGATTATTGAGAGGATTGGCAGACATCAGCCTCACGTTTGGGCTTGTGGATTTCACGATCATGTCTGATCTGCAAGACGAGCAGAGGTTCTCCTCCTGCTTTTTCTGAAGAGATTTTTGGAGGAGTAAGCTTCATTTCCACCTCTTCTGACCTTTCTGGGCTACGTTACTATTCCAATTTCTTGTTCCTACTGTGTCCAGACCCCGCGTCCTCCCTCCGCGATTTTTCGCCGTTTGAATAATCACGTCACAAAAACCGGCTGTATCGGGTCTTTTGAGAACTTTGGCGAGTGATTCGCACGATCTTCTTGCTGCGTTACATCTTTGATCGTCTTATCTGGGAGGGAATAACCAACGAGACGAATAAATTCGAATAGTTTCATGAGTTTTCTCAGCGGTTGCCCTTCGGAAACAACGGAAAGATTCTGGACAACGGTCCCATTGAGATGGAAAAACGCGAAAGGTTTAACAGTTTGGTCACCAATTGTCATGCTCCAGAATGTGCTTGACATGAGTCAGGCATTTCGTGAGTTGATCGATGCAGGGTATTCAGTCAACCTGACGGCGATCCTGAGGCTGAGCGTCTACCCTTATGGGCATGTGCGGCGGAATAGTATAATGGCCCTAAGAATTTAGACACGGAAAGGGGCTGAAATAAGATATACTCAAGCATGATGAGAAAACAGTATACAGCCGCTTTCAAAGCGCGCGTCGTTCAGGAACTTTTAAAAGAAGAGAAGACATTCGCACAAATTGCCGCCGAATATGAAGTCCACCCGACTCAACTGAAGAAGTGGCGAACAGTCGCATTGGAAGGGCTGCCAGGTCTCTTTGAGAAACAGGAGAGCACGGTCGTACTGAAAGCCGCTCATGAGCAGCAGCTCACGGAGCTGTACGCCGAAATTGGCAAGTTGACGACACAGGTCGGCTGGCTGAAAAAAAAGTTACAACTCTGACGAGAGAGGAACGGATCGCCCTGGTTGAGCGGGCAGAGAGTGAGCTGGCGCTGAGCCTGCAAGCGGATCTGCTCAGTCTGAGCCGCTCGAGCTTGTATTACCAGCCGCGCCCGCCCGAAGCTTCGGAAGTGCGGCTCAAGCATCGCATCGATGAAGTGTACACGCAATCTCCCTTTTATGGCGCCCGCAAGATTGCAGCACAGTTACAACGCGAAGGAATGGGCATCAATCGGAAAACGGTGGCGCGGTATATGCAGGAGATGGGCATCGCGGCCATCTATCCGGGGCTCAATCTGAGCAAACGCAACCAAAAGGAGGGGGTGTATCCGTACTTATTGCGTCATATCACCAGTGCGTACCCCAATCATATTTGGGGCATCGACATCACCTACATTCGCTTGCATGCAGGCTGGATGTACTTGGTAGCGATCCTGGATTGGTACTCACGTTATGTAGTCAGCTGGTTGCGACATGAAGTCGCTTGCGTGGCTGTTGAGACTGGATAACAGGACTCAACCTGGTGTTCTCCCACCAGTACTCTACCGAAACCCGCGCCCGCAGCAATTCGGGGGTGGGAAGCTTTCGGAACAATGTAACCCTCCTGTACAGGATCATTGAACCGTGAGGGAACGTGAGAACTACCAGCATCAGGGTAGTTGGGGTGCTAGAGTTTGATGGTATGGCTAGCATATGCAAACTGCCGATAAACGTCGTTACGACGAACAAGCCAAAGGTGCTGATAGGCTTGAACCAACAGGTAAAGTGATGGGCATGGGGGTATCCAGCTTCCTCCATCGGAGACAGAAACATCACCGGCGAACAGGCAGAGCCTAACCCGTCAAGGCATACAAGCGGAACATGGAAAGTCCGTAGCTCTCCCAAAAGGGGAAAGCGAACCGTCAGGAACGCCAATGGAGCTGCGGATAGAGGAGGACGGAGAAAGCGAACGCTCCTTGGTAATGAAGGAGATAGGGGTTGCGCCATCAGGCAACATCACCCCACGCGAAAGCGGGCAGACTTCCGTCTGGTCTTTCATCACGAGAACGCATGAAGAACCGACACAGGAGGAAAAGCAGATGACGGTAGAGATACCCTCAACGAAAGAAGAGGAAAGACCTGCTGGTGCGTCCTCCCACGCTGACGACCATTGGGACGGTATTCTGTGGTATCGAACCCAACGCAACGTGCGGCGGCTCCAGGCGCGTATCGTGAAGGCGACTCAGGAAAAGAGATGGGGCAAGGTGAAAGCTTTGCAACGACTCTTAACCCACTCGTTTAGCGGCAAAGCTCTAGCTGTGCGACGAGTGACGGAAAACCAGGGCAAGAAAACCCCCGGCGTGGACAAGGTTCTCTGGGATACGCCGGAGAAGAAAACGCAGGCCATACGCGACGTACGACAGCGGGGCTACCACCCGCAACCCTTTTTACAGAAGGCCGAGCGGGAAAGCCGCACTGCACTTCATCACAAATCCTTTCTGGAGACCCGACTGCCTTCGGGCAATGAGAGGAAAGAAAGGGCACGAAGTGCGGCGTCCCTTTTCGGTTGACTGCAAGAAACACGCAGTCCACCTCCGCATAGGCGTATGGTGCACTTTGTCAACGTTCAGAAGGCTTGTCGTGCCAGCACCAGGGGATCCGTACTGTGCGAACCCCTTTTTACTTCCTTGTTCCATACGCTGTCCTACGACGGGAAGGGCTCTCCTGCCATGATACCATGGTCACCTCAACAGTAATTCACGAACTTTCACGGATTACTCACGAGGATTCTTCGGACTTACCCCTGCCCGAGGGAGTCCGAGACGCTATGCGCAACGCGGGGCGTCCGCTGATGGCTGCATTTCCACTTTTACCCGGGCACTTTCAGAATAACAGGAGAGAGGAGGGAGACCATTCTCGCTGTGAAGGAGGAAAACTACTCATGCTCGCCCGCGAATCCGGTTCCGGCCCCTACAAGCGCACCCGGCTGGACTACCATGCGACGGTGCGCGAACTGCCCAGCCATGAGCGCCCGCGCGAGCGCCTGCAGCACTTCAGCCCCCAGGCGCTCTCGCTGGCCGAACTGCTGGCGATCATCCTGCGCACTGGCACCCGGAGCGGCAACGTCCTGGATCTGGCCAACAAGCTGCTCACCAAGTACGGAGGGCTCCCAGGCCTGGTGCGCGCTGACTTCCGCGAACTGTGCGCTGAGCATGGCATGGGCGAGGCCAAGTCGGCCCAGTTCAAGTCGGCCCTGGAGATCGGGCGCAGACTGGCCCTCGTGCAGGTGGACACCCGCTACGCAGATGCGGCCAACCTGGTGATGCTGGACCTGGCCTACCTGGACACCGAGCAGATGCGCGTCCTGCTGCTGGACGCCAAGAGCCAGCTGGTCGAGAAGGCCAGCCTCTACCAGGGAACCGCCAACAGCTCGGTGCTGCGCGCGGCCGAGGTCTTCCGCCCGGCGATCATCCGCAACTGCCCCGGCCTCATCCTCTGCCACAACCACCCTAGCGGCGACCCGACGTCGTCAAAGGAAGACATCGAGACGACGAAACAGCTCGTGGAGGCCGGTCGCATCCTCGACATCGAGCTGGTCGACCATCTCATCATCGGCCACCAGCGCTTCGTGAGCCTGAAAGAACATCTGCGCTGGGAGTAGGTTGGAGCTGGAGCGATCTGGCGTACGCGCACCTGGTCCGCAGCGGGCACTCAGGGCACAGCGGGTGCCTGGCGCGGCAGACGAGCGCCCCGAAATCGAGCGCCGACCAGTTGACCTCAAGGCCGCGTTTACTGCGCACCAACCGAAGAGCGAGCGCGAGCAGCATGCGTTTGGGTCTCGCCTCAGCGTGCTCGGCTGATCCGAGGAACCGCCCCAGGAGGCGGGCCATGTTCACATCGAGGAGCGCTTCGGCCCGCCTGTACACGATGGCCCGCACCGCGCTCGCCGTGTAGGGGCCGATCCCTCGCAGGCACTCCAACTCCTTGGGCGTGTGGGGAACGACGCCGCCATTCGCCTCGATCGACTGCGCGAGCTGCTGGAAAGCCAGCGCCTTCTGCCTCCAGAGCCCAAGCGGCCTGAGCGCGTTCTCGAGGCCATCGAGGGGCGCGTGGGCGAGGGTGCCCCAGGATGGGTAGCGCTCGACAAACCCGGCGTACGCCCGCGCGACTACCACCTCGTACGGCGTCCTGCCGGGGTCGCGCCAGGGGAAGGAGCGGCCGTTTCGCGCGAACCAGGAGAGGAGCCGCCTGCGCAGCCAGGAGATACGCTTGACCGCCTCGGGCGAGATCTCGTATGGCGCACGAACTAACTGTCCAACTAGGCTCATTTCCTTTCTAGCCCGGGGGCCGCCTCACCGCCTTCAAGGAGGGGTACTCGCTGCTCTCTGGCTTGATTCCCGGGCTGTAGCCCTCTGGTAGGTGTAGGCGGACACCAGGTCGACGATCTGCTGCCGCACTAGCGGCTTCGTCACCACCTGCCGCGCGCCTGCCAGCCGCACTTTCAGGCGGATCAGAATGCCGTCGCGCACGTCCAGGAGGGCGACGGTTTCCACCGAGCGGAAGCGTGGCTCGCCTCCCAGGTACTTCAGCACTGCGAAACCGTCCATTTTGGGGAGATCAAGGCCGAGGAAGAGCAAGTCGGCGGTGCCATGCCCGGAGAGAGAGCGCAGCGCCTCGAGCGGATCATCGAAGCAGGCCACCAGGTGGCCCTCTCGATGGAGGATGACCTCCAGGATCTTGCGTGTCGTAGGCGAGGTGTCCAGCACGATGGTTTTCAGCTGCCCTGTCACGTGCTTCCTCCTTGCTGCTTCGTACCTGTATGCGCTCAGCCGCCGTTCGCGATCTCCGCAGCGAGCATAGCATGCCTCCCTCATGCCGTCCTCATGAACGCTCACCGGACACACGCGCCTATTCACGACTCGCTCACGGCATTCGGCCACGAGGCCGCGCACGCTCCTTGCGCCTGGGAGAAAGAGATGCGCGTGGGACGAGCAGGTTCCTTTCCGCTCTTCGGCGCTGCGAGAAGAATGAGCCAGAGGGAGGAGGAAGGGCAGACGAGCAAGGGTCGAGAGGAGGATACCCGTTTCACGAACGGCTCACGAAGAATCACGGCTTTCTCGCTCAGCCGACCGGTGCTTCTGGTATAATCGGTGGACGAAGAGCCAGGAAGGCCGCGAAAGGAGATACGCGGGCGATGCACAGCACAGCTGAACACGATCAGACAAAACATCCGCTGGTGCGGATCACCACGCTGGGGGAATTCGCCCTCGAGCGGCTCGTTCGCACCCCCTCGCGGGCCGAGGATGAGCCGCCGCGTTACGCGCGCATGGCGCAGAGCGAGTGGAGCAACCGGGGACCGGCGATGGCCCTGCTGAAGGTGCTCTTGTGCCGGGCGAACCGCCGGGCATCGCGGGAGGAACTCATCGAGGCCATCTGGCCCGACCACGAGGCGATCAACGCCGCTCACGCGCTCGACTCGGCGGCCTCCGTCCTGCGGCGGCACATCCTGCGCACGGGCGACGTGGGAAGCCTGCTGCTCACGCTGCGCAGCGGCGGGGAAACGATCTTCAAACTGGCCGGGCAACAGCGCATCTGGGTAGACGCCGATGCTTTTCTTTCACTTTTGTCGAAGGCGATGCGGGCGGAGTGCCAGGGGCAGAACCCGCTTCCCCTGCTGGAGGAGGCGTATGCCCTCGCCGGGGGCGAGTTTCTCGAGGACGACCTGTACGCTGAATGGGTGCAGCCACGGCGGCACACGCTCAACGGCGCGCGGCACCGCGTGCTCTTCAAGCTGGTCGACCTCTACCTCGAGGACGAGCGGGTGGGCCTGGCCGAGGAGCTGCTCTTCGCTGCGCTGGAGGAGGACCCGACCGACGAGGACGTCCTGTGCCGCCTGATGGTCCTGCTGGTGGAGCAGCAGAGGCGGCAAGAGGCGCTCCAGCTCTACCAATACGCCGAGGACGTACTCCAGGAGGAGCAGGCGGAGCCCGCCGTCTATACCCGTGAACTCGCGCGACGCATCCGGCAGGGGCTGGTCTTGCGGGAGCGGGGAGAGCGTTACACTGTGGTGAGAGGACAGACGTTGTCCCTGCTGGGGCAGGGTTTGGTGTCGAGAGACCACGGGGAC
>WNGJ01007007.1_pt1 | contig 15044 bp, 14 predicted proteins | sample 5400611 | NCBI WGS metagenome assembly WNGJ01 (sample SAMN13153375, study PRJNA577476) | soil metagenome | isolation source: 40 cm soil or saprolite under Garry oak tree replicate 1 | place: USA:California | collected 2016-06-15
TGACGATGGCGGTAGCGGTGCCGCTCCGGTTCTGGCTCGTGGCGGTAATCGTGGCCGATCCCGCCGCCATGCCGGTCATGAGACCGCTGGTGCTGACGGTCGCGACCGCCGGGTTGGTGCTCGACCACGTGACACTGACAGCAACGCTGTCACCGTTCTTCGTCTTTCCGTACGCGCTGAACTGCGCCGTTCGCCCGACCGGTACAGACGTCGTGCTCGGCGTCTCCACGACCTGTGCCAGCAAGCCCCGGTTCTTCACCCGAGAACTTCCCGAGACCTGTGTACTTCCCGAGGCCGCTGCGGTCGGGGCGGCTGCCGTCGCTTGAACGGTCGCGGTCACGAGATAGTTGCCTGGGATCGTGTCGGCGCTGTACGAACCGTCCGCCGTGATCGCTCCTCCCGACGCGCTCCAGCCCACCGCGGCGGCGACGCTGTCGCCGGCCTGCGTGCGGCCGTACGCGACGAATTGTCGCGTTTCGTACGGATTCAGTGTCACGCTGTCGGGAACGATGACGACCTGCACGACGGCGCTGTTTGGTGGGGTGGGAGCGGTGCTCCGAACAGGCAATTCGCACGCCGCGAGCGCGGCGGCCACGACGAGAAGAGGTTTCATGCGCGCGAGGCGCACAGAGAGCTTGAACGTGAACGGCATAGCGCCAACTCCTCCAAACACGAAAGGGCCGCCAGCTTCGACACGCGGTCGATTCGCTGGCGGCCCGGCGGACCTCGCGAGCAGCGGCTCGCCTTAGTCCCGTAGCTCTGCGTCACCGCCTTTCGGCGGGTTTGCTCTGAGCAGCGTCGTATTCAGTGATGCGTTAACGCAACGGGCGTGCCGCGCATACGGGGCATCTGAGGAGCCAAGGCGGGAGTAAACGAGTTATGAAACCACTAGGATATGCAATATCATCAAATTGAAACTGCGTTTACTATTGCATAATGCATTATTACTTGCGTTAGGCAATACTCAATGATGGACGCACGTTCCGCCTCGCCTGCATGAGCGAGCCGTAGAGCGGGAGCAAGAAGTCGCCAATGCGCTCCCAACTGTAGTGTCGCTCGACCGTGCGACGCCCCGCCGCGCCGAGCCGCTGTCGCAGGGCAGGGTCTTGCAGCACGGCGCACACGGCCTGCGCGAAGCCGTGCGGGTCGTCCCGAACGAGAATGTTGCTGCCGTCCTCGGCTGCGAGCCCCTCGCAGCCGATGGAGGTGCTCACCACTGCCTTCCCCATCGCCCAGGCGTCGAGGATCTTCAGCCGCGTGCCGCCGCCGACGCGCAACGGCACGACATAGCAGGCGGCGTCGCGCACGTATGGGCGGACGTCGGGCACGTAGTCGGTGAGCTCGACGGCGTAGCGATCGCGGTAGGCCTCCCGCAGTGCGTCCGACGCACGGCCTACCCACCGCACCGGCGTCACCCCGGCGGTCGCCCGGATCCTGGGCAAAATCGCGTCGCAGAAGTATTGCAGCCCGTCGCGGTTCGGGAACCACGTCGACTCCCCGACGAACACAATGCCCTCGTCCCGGCCGGGGCCCGGTCGAAATGTCTCGATGTCGACACCGTTCGGGACGACTGCGCAGGTCGCCGCGGGAACGCTGCGCTGGAGGGTCACGCGGTCTGCGTCCGACACCACGGTGTTCAGATCGCAACGCGCACACCAGCGCTGCTCCTCGCGCGCCGTCAAGCGCGCCTGGTGTCGCAGGTAGGCCCGGCGCCACGGCGTTCGCTCGGTGCGCGCCCGGCGTTGCAGCAGTACGGACTCCACGTTGTGATGGCCGCAGACCAACGGCGCGCGGTCGAGTAGGGGCAGGTAGCGGGACAACATGATGGAATCGACGTGTATCAGGTCGAAGCGACGCGTCTGGAGCAGGTCGCGGATTCGACGCACGACGCTCGGGGAGTCGAAGGTGAACGCCGTATACGCTCGGTTCAGGCCGACGCTGCGCAGGTGATCCCACGCCAGGCGCCACACGCTGTGCTCCTGCGGTACCGGGAATGCCTCGACGTCCGCCAGTTGCCGCAGGGCGGCCAATCGTTGCGCGCGGTCGTGTTGGGGAACCGCCCCGCCCTTGCGACGAGAGAAGCACAACGCCGTCACGTCGAACATTCGCGCCAGCAACCGCAAGAGATGGAAGCTGCGGATGGCCACTCCCGAATCGGGAGGATACGGCAGGGTGTGGCCCAGGAAGAGCAAGCGAGGCCGTGTGTTCACCGCACCGCCTCGGCGTTACCGATGTTCACGTCGTCCTCGGGCAGCGCACCCGGGGCGGCCTCGACGTACCCACGGTGCCAAACCGAGAAGCACAACAACGCCCACAGGATGCGCGCGCGATTGTGGCGCCGGGAGAAGTGGTCGTCCAGGAGACGGCGGACCACGGTCGGCTCGAAGTAGCCCAAGCGCCGCAGCCGGGCGGGCGCGAGCTCGTCCTCGATCACCGCGCGCAGTTCGTGACGCAGCCACTCGGCCGTGGGACCCACGAATCCCCGTTTCGGGGCGTGGAGATGCTGTTCGGGGAGGCGGCGCTGCAACGCTCGCTTCAGCAGCCGTTTGTTCTGCCAGAGGCCGATCTTGCTGCGGTCCGGGAGCGGGAACACCCGCTCCACGAGCTCGTGGTCTACAAACGGGACGCGGATCTCGAGCGCGTGCGCCATCGCGATGCGATCGCTCAGCGCGAGCACGTCGTCCGCGAGGAACGTTTTGTAATCCAGATACAGCGCCGCGCGGAGGCCGGCGGGGGCGCCGTGACGCTGATGGAGCGCGCGGAACCGCGCACTCGCGGCCGCGTCGCTCACGTCGTCGCGCACGTCCGGGGTATAGAGTCCGCGGCGGTTCAGGTCGGGGGCCCGAGTAATGTACCCGAGGAACCGATCGGGCAGGGATCCATTGCTCGGCCGCACGAATCGCTTGAGACGGTCGATCGCCGGGGAGCCGCCGCGGGGCTCCCGCAACAGGTTGGCGAGGGCGCTCACCCCCTGTTGCACCGGGCGCGGCAAGCGCGCGTAGTGTTCGCCCACCAGCAGTCCGATGTGGCGGCGATATCCCGCGAACAGCTCGTCCCCGCCGATCCCGGTGAGCGCGACCTTGTACGACGCGCCCACCGCTTGCGATAGCAACCAGGTGGGCACGGCGGAATCGTCCGCGTGCGGCTCGTCGAGCGCGTAGGTGATGGGCTCGAGCAGGTCGCGCACGTCGGGGTGAATATCTACCTCGGTCAATTGCACGCCATATCTGGCGGCGAGCCGTCGGGCGAGGTCGGTCTCGTCAGCGCTCGTTGCGCCGCTGCCGAAGTACCGCGCCGTGAACGCGTGGGGGGGGGCATCGCTCGCCAGCGACCAGCTGGCGACCACGGCGGAGGAGTCGAGGCCGCCGCTCAAGAACGCGGCGACCGGCACGTCGCTCACGAGGTGCGCTCGAACCGACTCGTCGAGCCAATCCACGATCCGCGCCTCCACGTCGCGAGGCGCCGGCTCGCAGTCGCGCGGCAGATCCCAGTATTGTTGAATCGAGAGGCCGCGCGCTCGGCTCCAGACCGCGGTGTGCCCCGGCTCGAGCTTGCAGACGTCCCGGAAGGGCGTCGCGGGGGCCGGGATGTAGCCGACTTGGAAGTACATGTCGAGCGCTTCCCAGTCGAGTGTCCGACTGGTGAGGTCGGCGCTATGGAGGGCTTTCAGCTCCGACGCGAACGCGATGCCCCAAGGGCCGACGGCGACGTACAGCGGCTTGATCCCGAACCGGTCACGCGCGAGCAGCAGCGTCTGCGCCGTCCGATCCCAAATGGCGAACGCGAACATGCCGCGTAGCTCCCGCACACAGTCCCGGCCCTGCTCCTCGTAGAGATGGAGAATGGTCTCGGTGTCGCTCTGGGTCGCGAACGTGTGTCCGCGGGCCAGGAGCCTCCCGCGGAGCTCGCGATAGTTGTAGATCTCACCGTTAAAGACGATGACCTTCGAGCGATCCTCGTTGAAGATCGGCTGCCGCCCCCCCGCGAGATCAATGATGCTGAGCCGTCGCATCCCGAGGCCGACGGCGCCCTCCACGTAGACGCCCTCGTCGTCCGGCCCGCGATGCCGAACCGCGGCGCACATCCGCCGCATCGCGGCGGCGGAGGCGGGCCGGGCGGGGTCTGCGTGTACGATTCCGACGATACCACACATGCAAAGCTGTTGAGCAAAAGGAAGGCCGCGCCTCGGAATGCGGCTGCGAGGGGAGAACGCTTACTGCTGTGTAGCCTCGCTACCCTGGGGTGTGGCGCGCAGGCAACACACGGCCGGGCGCCCGAACCGCGTCACGCTGTTTCCTGCCGCACCGGAGTCCACCGTATCCGCTTGACTCCTACGAGAGCTGTGAGCACCCCCGCCGCCGCCGCCAGATTTGCCACGCAGAATGTGAACGGGAGCGTCAGCCACAGGCTCCGTGTGCCAGCGCGCAGCGCGGCCCACCCCGCAGCGACCCACACCAGTCCTATTAGTCCCATGACGCCCACGAGCTTCACAGGCCAGCTCTCCCAGAGCAAGGGCAGACTTGCGACGTAGCCCGCGACTAAGAAAAATGGCGCCAGCCATCGCATTACCCGGTGAGACACGAAGTGCACGACCCGGAGTCCGCCGCGAAACGGATTCCACGCTTCAGGAACAGCTCTGAGCGACCTTACGGCACGGTTCACAATCCGTGCTCGGCGCTGCCACTGTGCCTGAGCATCCAATCGAAAATCCTCGATCGACACAGCTTCGGGCTCATAGAGGACTCGGTATCCGCTAGCGGCCACGCGCAGAGGTATGATCATATCCTCTAGCAACGTGTCTTCGACTTCAGGGACCAACGAGCGCCGCACGGCGAAGATCGAACCCTCGGCAGTCAGCGGCGCTCCGAGCCTACTCTGAGCAAGCTTTATGCGATTCTCGTATCGCCGATAGGTTGCCTCGCCCGAAGGACCCTTGTATGCCAACTCGCCAGCGACACAGCCAACCCTGGGATCAGCAAAATTGCGGATGAGCTTTCCAAGAGCATCACGTCGGTACATTGAGTTTGCATCAGAAAATACCACCACACCCACGGAGCCAGGCACGGTGCGCACTGTCTCCATCAATGCCGCGGTCTTCCCCCTGTTAACGGAATACGCAACAAGATGGACGCGAGGGCACGCGCGTGCGAAGCGACGGACGATCTTGTTGGTGTCGTCCGCGGATCCGTCGGATGAAACCCAGACATCGATCCGGTCCTTGGGATAGTCTAGCTCCAGAGCGTTTACGAGCTTCCTCTCGATGACCTGCCCTTCGTTGAATGCTGAAATAATCATCACCACGGAGGGGCATGCATCTCCATGTACCACCGGTTGGCCGAACCATCTGGCCATCAATCTCACGCCGTAGGGATATAGGCAGTACGTATACGTCAGCCAACACAACGAGAGTGTGACGATGGTCAGCGCAACTATCGAAACCACGGATGGCGCTGCCATGCTTAGGTCACCCCGCTCACGAAGAACGTTACAGGGCTCCCTTCCGCGTGACCACAGCCCAGGGCGTGAGCAGCGCGATCTTCAGATCCTTCCCGAGCGACCACGTGCGCAGGTAGTCCATATCGAGCGCCACTCGACTCTGATAATCCAAGGCTTGCCGGCCCGACACCTGCCAGATACCCGAGAGCCCCGGTCGCGCTTGGATTAACTCGTCGGCGTAGGCGCCATACTTCGCAAGTTCCTCCGGGGCAACCATTCGGGGGCCTACAAGGCTCATCTGACCCTGAAGGACGTTCACTAGCTGTGGAAGCTCGTCGATTGACCACTTACGCAACAAGGCTCCTACAGGCGTCACTCGGGGATCCCCCTGCAGCTTGTAGTTCTGCTCGAACGCGGCGCGCAGGATCGGGGAGCGCTGAAGGGCGCCGTCGGCGTCGTGAACCATGGTCCTCAGCTTGAACGCGTCGAACAGCTTTCCTCGCAGGCCGACGACCCGCCTGCGATGGATGATCGGAAACTCTGACGACACGGCGATTGCTAGAGCTGCGAGCGCAAGAATCGGCGCCGTCGCGACCAAGAGTACCAGTGTTACTCCTATGTCCATGAGGCGCTTTCCGACGCTCCGCGCACTCTGGTGCACGTGGGCGTGCGCTTCACGTCCGATGGCACCGTCGCACATTCGAGAAGCCCTTTGCTGTGCCGCTCTCACACGGCACCGGCGCGCTCGACCACGGACCCGGAGCCGCTACCATACCCGTCGGGGTGTCGGCCGCGCCAGTGCAGTGCGCTCTCCACGATAGTTTCCAGGGCGCTGTGCCGAGGACTCCAGCCAAGCCGTTCGACGGCTCGCCGTGGTGAGGCGACCAGCACCGCCGGATCTCCGACGCGTCGGGGGCCAAACTCGAATTCGATCCTGGCCCCCGACAACTGCTCGACCGTGCGCAGTAGTTCAAGGTTCGATACGGCGCGGCCTGCCCCAAGATTGAACTTGCCGTTGGGGTGCACGTCCAGATGCCGGAGCGCAAGGATGTGCGCGTCCGCCAAGTCCAGGACATGTATGTAGTCGCGCAGACATGTACCGTCGGGCGTGGCATAATCCCGCCCAAAGATCTTGACGCCATCGCGTCTCCCTAACGCCGCATCACACAGCAAAGGGAGGAGGTGACTCTCCGGCCTGTGGTCCTCTCCCAGCAGTTGGCTCGCACCCGCGGCGTTGAAATACCGCAACGCAGTGAAGCGCAAGCCATAGCAGCGATGGTACCAGTCGAGTACCTGCTCGAACATCAACTTGGATTGGCCGTAAGGGTTGATGGGCTGGGCGGGATGGTCTTCGTCGATGGGCGTTCGAACCGGCTCGCCGAACAATGCTGCAGTGGAGGAGAAGACGAGCGACCGGCAACCATGCTTCAACATCGCATCCAGCAGCGAGATGCCACGGACCAAGTTGTTTTGAAAATATGGGCCGGGATCCGCCATCGAAGTCTCGATAGTGGTCTCCGCGGCGAAGTGAAGGACCACATCGACTTTATGCGCGCGGAAGACACGCTCGAGCAGGTCACGCGAGCCGAAATCGCCTTCGAAGAGGACCACGTCCGGAAGCACAGCGGCGCGATGCCCTGTCTGAAAGTTGTCGATCGCGATCACTTCGAAGCCGTTGGCCAACAGCTGCTCGGAAGTGATACTCCCGACATACCCGGCCGCGCCGGTCACCAAGACAGTCAAATTGCTCTCCCACGATCGATTCATAAGACGCACCAACCGCTACGCACTGGGAGCTCGTAACCCAAAGGTAAGCACGGCGTCGGAGATCGGCTCCTGCTCCGCGAAGTCGCGAAGTGCGTACGTCAGCACGTGATGCACCACAACGTGCGCCGACTCCACCCATCCATAATCGTCGCTCGGCACTACCACCGGCACATCGACCATCGCGCGCGCGCGACCCCCGTCCCGACCCAGCAGTCCCACTGAGACGATCTCCCGCGCCCGGGCGACCTCAAGCAAGGCAATCAAGTTGGGAGACGACCCACTTACGGACACGACCACGAGGCCGTCACCAGGCTGGCCCAAAACGTCGAGCTGCTCGGCGAATACCCGGTCGAACGCGGTGTCGTTCCCCCACGCAGTGATCAGGCCTACGCTGTCCGAGAGGCAGACAGCGCGCGTCCCCGCGCCCCCCGGACTTCGTGCCGCTTTCTGAAGGTCGAGCGCCAGATGCGAAGCAGTCCCCGCACTGCCGCCGTTGCCGGCAGTATAGATCACGCCACCGCGAACGCGCACTTGGCACAGCGCGTCGGCCGCCTGCGCCACGGCTGCTGGATCGACGGCACGGAAAACCCCTGCCGCTGCGTCGAGCCAGCGCGCGGTGATCTTCTCGAACCTGGGGACTTGAGTCATCGACTGCATTCGGCCGATGGCACGGCGCCCGGCTGTGGGCTTAGCGTGCCAGCCGCGACGCCACGTTCACGAGGTCGGGGAGCGCCGGCGATCACCGGACGAGTCTCCTCCGCCTCCCACCGCGCTAGCCTATCTACTTTCCCGACCAGGCGCCGCACCAGCTCCCGCGCGGTATGCAGCACGATCCGTAGGTCCAGCGCAACTGTATAGTTCCTTATGTAGTAGAGGTCCAGGGCCACTCGCTCTTCTACCGGCAACTCGCGGCCTCGCAAGCGCCACAACCCCGTCAGCCCCGGCTGCATCGTGAACAAATTCGCAAGCCAGCGCTCGTGTACCGTCACTTCATGGGCACGAATCGGCCGAGGCCCGACCAAACTGAGGTTGAGCCATAGCACGTTCCACAAGGCCGGCAGCCGGGCGAGCACAGGCGACTTCGTCAAGCGGGAGTTCAACCCGACGATGTCGAACGGTCGACCCTGCATGCCCAAGACGGGCTCCTGCTGCAGCATCGGCACACCGAGCAGCCAGGCTTTGACTCGCCAGTAGCACCAGGCGGGCAGGAGTACCACCAGAAGCATGGCGGCGACAGAGCGATCCATCATACGCTTCGTGAACTCGTTGATCCCCGACAAGCGCGTGTGCCTCAGCTTCAACATCGGCACGTACGCGATGTGGCTCAGCTCGGCGGAGGTGGTCAGTAGATCGTAAAACGTCGGCGAGATGCGCGCTTCCAGAGGCGAGTCGGCCCGGGTGACGAGCTCGGCGAGCCCGCGCTGGCTCTCCCAGGCCAGCGCACCCGCAATGATGATGACTTCGTCCGCTCCCAGCGTTGGTGCCTGCTCCAGCACGCTCGCCGGATGCCCGACGACGGCCAGCCCGGGAACGATCTCTGTCCCGGGTCTCTGGTAGTCGTCCAGGAACCCAACCACCTGGGTCCCGTGATGCGCGGGATCGTTCAGCTGCTGGGCGACCGCGATTCCCTGCTGATTCGCTCCGGCAATCAGCACTTTGCGAACCAGAATTCCCTGCCGGCGCCAACGCAACGCGAGCTGGCGCCACGCGAGCCGTGACAACGATAGTGCCACGATGCTCCCCACCCACGAGCCGGCGAGCCACCCGCGAGACACGAGCGGCACCGCACCCCACAAGTAGCTCAAGATCATCACCGCGACGACGTCGTAAGTCGCCACGGTGGCGAGCAGTGGATACACTCGATAGCCCCCGAACAACGCCGAGTGCCGGTAGATGCCGTACTGCCAACCGAGCAGGACCGTCAGCACGGCGACCAGCACGCTCACCACCGGGTGCTGCGGCCAGAGTTTGCCTCCGATGTCCACATGGGCGAAACCGAAACGCACGCCGGCGGCGATGGTGTAGGCGAGGAACACCGCGAGCATGTCGCCCGCGACGACGCCTAGACGGAGACGGCGCCCGTAACGATCCATCGGCCCTCCGGATAGGCGAGCCCCGGCACCTGCGGCATCGAGTTCACCAACACCTGCGCGCCGCCGTCGTCGAAGTGGAACGCGAGGCGTGCCAACCCCTCGCTCTCCAGCACGCGCGTCACGGCCGCTTGATGCTGCGGTTCGCAATAGAGCAGCAGGAATCCGCCGCCCCCAGCCCCCGCGATCTTCCCCCCCATGGCGCCGTGCTCGAGCGCCAGCTGATACAGGCGGTCAATCGACTCGTTGCTCACTCCCGCCACGAGCCGCTTTTTCTTCTGCCACGACTCGTGCAGGATCTCGCCGATGAGCCGCAGCCTACCCGCGCCCAACGCATCGCGGACCGCGAGGGCGTCCGCCTTGATCCCGTGGAGATTCTCGATCACCCGCGGCTGCCCCTCGGACGACGCTTGCCGCTGCTGCGCGAGAATGGACGCCGCATTGCGCGACGCGCCCGTATAGAAAAGCATCAAGCTGCGCTCGAGCCGGTCGCGCACGTCGAGCGATAGATGGAGCGGCGTCACCCTGGCTCCGGTCGCCTCGAACGTGATGCAGTTCAACCCCCCGAACGACGCAGCGAACTGGTCCTGCAGCCCGATCGGCCGCCCCAGCTTCACGATCTCCATGTAGGACGCCAGCTCGGCGATCTCCTGCTTTGTAGTGCGCCGCTGGCACAGCGTGGCCAGCGCTTTGACGAGCGCTACGGCCACCGTGCTCGAAGAGCCGAGCCCCGTGCCGGGCGGAATCTCGCTCGCCGTGAACAGCGAGAGGCCGCGGGTGACACCGAACTCCTGCAGAATCGACTTCAGGTAGCCGAGATCGCCGTCCAACGAGAGCGTCTCGCCCGCGGCCCGCCGCTCGAACGTGCGGAAATCGGACGAGGTGATCTGGACGGCGTCGTCCAGCGTGCGGCTCAAGAAGACATAGAAGTACTTGTTGATCGTGGCGCTCACCACGACGCCGCCGTACTTCGCGTAGTAGGCCTCGAGGTCGGTGCCCCCGCCTGCGATCGAAATGCGCAGCGGCGCGCGCGCGATCAGCACGGCTCGCCCACCATCTCGTGCCTCAGGGCTCTCCGGTGCACCGCCGCGCCGGCTAGCTCGAGGCGCTCGGGTGACCCGAAGTCGATCACCAGCGCGCTCGTCGGGCTCGCCTGGAGACGGCAGCCGTCGGCCAGCATGGCGGGGAACAGGTCCCGCGCGAAGTCTTGCTGCCCCCCGGGCGACACGTAGCGCAACACTTTTGAGCCACAGAGATAGATTCCCGCGTTCGCCCACTCGGAAAACACCTCGTGCGCCGCCGGCTTCTCGACGAAGCGCGTGATCCGCTGATCGCGATCGAATGCGACGAGGCCGGCGCGGGTGGGGTCTTCGACTCTGGCCACGACCACGGTCGCGTCGGCCTCGGTAGTGGCGTGGCTGTACCAGACCGTCCGCAGCTCCAGGTCGGTGAGCACGTCGCCGTACAGCACGAGGAACACGTCCTCACCCCGAAAGAACTTCCGCAGCGGTCGCAGCGCGCCGGCTGTGCCCAGTACCTCAGGCTCGAGGGAGTAGGTCACGCGCAATCCGAAGCGCGACCCGTCGCCCACGTAGTCGCGCAGCACTTGGGGATGGTGGTGCAGGTTGATCGCCACGTCACGCACGCTCTGGCGCTTGAGCCACCGCAACGAGTGCGCGACGGCAGGCTCACCCGCGATCTCTACCATGGGCTTGGGCCGATCGGCCGTCAGCGGCCGCAGGCGCGTGCCCGCTCCTGCCGCGAGCAGCAGCGCCTTCATGCTGCCGAGCCCTCCGGCTCCGCGAGGGCAAGATTCAGCCGGCGTCTCAGGGACCGGTCCTCGCCAAGCGGGCACACCTCGCACCGCTCGCGATCCACTCGGACGCAGTCACCATTGGGCACATGCACCCGTTTGTAGAGCCGCAGGGGCAGACCCAGTGTGCGCAGCACCGCTACGCGTAGCGGGGCAACGTGGGTCATGAGCAGCACGGGACGTGGCCGGCTCGCCGCATCGCTCAGAGCCGCTGTGACGCGAGCCGCCACGGCCGCGAGCGTCTCCCGCCCATCCAGAGCCAGGCGATCGGGCAGGGTGCACCACAGCGCATACGCATCCGCGAAGCGATCGGCAACCTGCGCTTCAGTGAGCCCTTCCCACTGCCCCATGCGGAGCTCGTTCAGCCGCGGATCCACACGAACGGGGACGCTCAGCACCTGGCTCACGAGGTGGGCGCTCTCGCGCGCGCGTGCCACTGCACTCGTCCAGATCTCCGCGATACCGCACAGAGCGAGCTGCGCCGCCAAGCCACCCATTTGCCTGCGGCCCGTCTTGGTGAGCGGTTCGGAGCTGTAGCCTGCGTAGCGGCGCAGCAGGTTGGATTCCGTCTGACCATGCCGCGCCACGTAGACTTGCCCCACGGGCTCCGTGACGATGTCGAGGTCGGGGAGCTGCGGAGCACCAGACCTTCGCCCATCGGTCGCGGGGAGACTTGCGAGGGTCGTCGCCATGCCTCACGCGCTTCGCAAACCGTGTGCGCAGGGGACAGGCGCCGGCGCGGTCGTCGCTAACGGCCAGTGGCGCCGATGGTTAGGGCAATGCCCAGCGGCTGTGGCGCGCCGGTGCCACATAGCGTTTCAGCGTCGCGTGTGGGGCGGTCGCGACGGTGAAGGCCCCGGTGTGGAGCGAGTGGGGCGGTCGCGACGGTGAAGGCCCCGGTGTGGAGCGACTCTCAGAGTCCGCAGCTCCAGGCGGATCACTCGGCGCCGGTCGGCGCCCTCACCGTCGCCGTGACCACCGGGGGCTCCGACATCGACCCCGACCGCTATACCGTCTGGGTGGATAACGCCCAGATCCAAGCGGTCGGCTCGACCGGGCTCGTCACCTTCACGGGCTCACGGAGGGCGCGCACGAGGTCAGCGTGCTGGGGGTAACCCCCGGGCCGTGACCGTCACCGCCGGCGTGGCGGGGGCCACGCGGGTCGACGTGGCCTGTGGTTCGCAAGGCGCCTGTTTGTCGCCCACACGACCGGCGTGGACCTCGATGCCGACGGCTACACGGTCACGGTCGACGGCGCCGTGAGTCAACCCGCGGCCACCAACGGCAACGTCACCTTTACCGGGCTCGCGACCGGCAGTCACGCGGTGGCCCTCTTGGGCGTCGCAGGGAACTGCACGCTGAGCGGGGCGAACCCCCAGACCGGTAGCGTGTCGGCAGGCGGGACGGCGGACCTGGCGTTCTCGCTCAGCTGCACCCCGACCGGGAGCGGCAGCGGCAGCCTGACGGTCATGACCAGTACGAGCGGCTCAAACCTCGATGCCGATGGCTACATGCTCACGCTCGACGGCACCAGCAGCCAATCGATCGCGATCAACGACACGGTCACCGTCACCGTGCCGACGGGCGACCACCCGGTGGCCCTGTCGGGGGTGGCGGCGAACTGCACGGCGAGCGGGGCGAATCCGCGCACGGTCACGGTACTCGCGGGCGGGGCCGATACCACGACGTTCGCAGTGACGTGCAGCGCGCAGCTGCCCCCGCCGGAGGTCACCGGCCAAGGCCAGCTCGGCATGGGCTCTGCCACGCCGGGCAATTACGTGCAGACCTTCGCCTTCGACGTGCGGGCCGACCCCACGGGGCCCACGGGGCGATTCACCATCACCGATTACAGCGACCTCTACCCGGACGGCAAGCCTGCGTCGATGACCACAGATCACTCGACGGACGCCGAGACGTCGATCACGGCGTATCGCACTAGCTCAAGCGCCTGCGCCGACCCGAGTCGCGGGGTGGAGCTCGAAGGCATGGGCCGGGTGGTGAACGACGGTGTCCTGGGGCCCGGGCCCGAGCCGACGTTCCTCGGCCGTCACACGGTCGAGGCGGGTCGGCGTGTCGGTGAGAGCGAGCTTCGCGCTGTCGGCTCCGCCACCTGTACCGCCAGCATTCCCAAGACAAACCAGAACTGCTTGCGGTGGTCCCAGGACAGGGCCATGGTTCCGACCGCCAGCGTGAGCAGCAGGACGATCGACAACCGTCGGTGGAGGGCCGGCAACTGCCGCAGGGGTGTCAGTAGTGCCACCAGCATCGCGACAAACAACAAGAAGCCGACGGTGCCGTCCTCGACCAGGATCGACAGGAGGACGTTATGGGCTACCATCCCCTGGTGGATGGTCGGCTCGACGGCCTCCGGGTACCCCCCCGCGCCGACGCCGACCAGCGGATGTTCCCGCGCCACCTCCAGGCCGGCCAGCCAGACGGGACCGCGGCCTCCGAAATAGCCGGCCTCGATGTCGGCGCGGGTGCTGGCGATGCGTGCCAGCGACGCGTTCGGAACGAGGTAACTCGCGAGCACGAGCGATCCAGCGGCAAGCGCGTACAGGGCGACCTTGGTCCTCAGGCGCATGCGCCGGAGCGTCCAAGGAATGATCGAGAGCCCCACGAGCCCGGTCAGCACCGCCCCGCGGGATCCCGTGAGGAGAATCGCCGTGATGGCGAGTGGGAGGTAGAGGCACCACAACCACGCGCCGCGAGCCTGCGACAAACTCACGTACCACGCCATCGGCAGGCCGAGCGCGAATGTCAAGCCGAGGTCGTTCGGATCCTGGTTCAGGGCGGCGAAGCGCCCTGCAACGGTGTCGAGGGCAAACACGCCCGACAGATAGTCGTGGATGGTAAGGACCGCGGCCACGCCCGCCCCCAAGACGTATGCCTGGAACAATGCCCGTTGGCGGGCGGGCGACCACGCGATCTCCGAGATCAGCCACACGAGCACGAGCAGCTGGAGGTAGGTCAGGAACACCGTCTGGGTCGCTTCGGGGTCCACCGACCAGAGGCTGGTCGCCCCGGCCCAGAGCACAAACAGCACCGCGAACACGTGAAACCAGGATAGCGGCCTGACGCGCCAACGTGCGAGGATGTAAAGCACACCGACCGCCGAGGCGGCGAGTCCGACCAGCCGGGGGATGGAGCCCACGACCGGCAGGTTGGTGAGCACGTCCCACGGCAGGACAAAGACGAAGCACCAGAGAGACCAGAACGCAGCTTTGCTCATAGCCCAAGGGACCGGCATAGCACGTGCCGTGCCTGGTCGGCACGCGTGTAACTGATTGGTGGCGCCGCGCATTTCGCGTTGGTGCCGATAGCGCGTCGCGGGCCCGCAACACCTGCGGCAATGCGCGCGAGCCACAGGCCACCGCGATGCGCCCTCCTTTGGCGCTCGGCGAAACACCGCTTGGTTCTACCAACTCATTGCTGCACAGTGAGTTGCTCATGACGGCACCGATTCTGAGTATCAGCACGTTCCTTGCACGTCTCCGTCGCCGTGAACCACAAGGAAAACAGGATGAGGCGCTGGGCTGGACGGCTCGTTGCCGTGCTGCTGATGGCACCGCTCGGGTCCGCATCGGCCCAACGGCTGGTTCGTCCGCTGGAGGATCGGGCCCTCCGCCCAGGCGATGTCCTGCGGATCAACGTGTGGCGCCACCCTGAGTTGAGCGGCGACTTCGTCGTCGCCCCGGACAGCACCCTGGTGGACCCGGTATACCAGGTCGTGAAAGTCGCGGGGGCACCCCTCGCGGTGGTGCGGGAACGATTGCGCGTCGTGCTGTCCACATATGAGCAGGGCGTGCCGTTCGTTCTGGAGCCGGTGTTCCCGGTGACCGTCGCGGGAGAGGTACGTCAGCCGAACCTTTATCGGTTGCCCGAGGGGACGACCTTCGCGCAGGCGATCGCGCAGGCGGGCGGGCCGACGGAACTGG
>WNGJ01014555.1_pt1 | contig 15041 bp, 18 predicted proteins | sample 5400611 | NCBI WGS metagenome assembly WNGJ01 (sample SAMN13153375, study PRJNA577476) | soil metagenome | isolation source: 40 cm soil or saprolite under Garry oak tree replicate 1 | place: USA:California | collected 2016-06-15
CTGCGTGTGGGATGTCGCTTTTTCACCGGACGGACGCACCCTGGCTTCGAGCGCGGACGACGGCGCCGTCAAGCTCTGGAATCTTGCCTCGTTCCAAGAGGCCGCCACACTCCACGGACATCGAGCGCCGGTTTCAGCCGTCGCCTTTTCGCCCGACGGCAAACATCTGGCCAGCGGCGGCTGGTCGGTGCGCCTCTGGCACGCGCCAACATTCGAAGAAATTGCCGCGGCAGGCACGACAAAGTGGGCGAGGAGATGAATACGCAGAATGGTGCGGTAACCACGAAGGTCGGGCGCGTCTGTCCCAGTGCGCAGTTCGGGGTCGTTGCGCTGGGACAGACGCGCCCTACGACACCAAAAGCATTGGGATGATTGAAAAGGTTGGCAGGGCACTGCGAATCCAGGCGGTGCTTCTTGGCCAAGTGCAGCAGCTTGATGAAGATTTTCGACTTAGCCTGGAACTTACAGAATCCGGCACCGGTGCGCGCCTCTGGAGTCGAACCATGACCAACTCACCAACCGACTGGACCTCTGCGCAGGCGCAGATCGCCCGCGCGGTGGTCATGAAACTTGGTATTGATTTGAATGCCGGAGATCGCGTCGCGTTGCAGCGTCCGCTCCTGACCAAAACCGATGCCTGGTCCCACTACCTCCTGGGCCGTCCACAATTTGAGAAGGCCTCTGATAGAGGGGACCTGAATGCGATCCAGGAATATCAAGCGGCGATCACGGAGGACCCAGGATTCGCCGAGGCCTACGTGGGGTTGCTGAAGCTAATTTTGACTTGGGCTATCAATTCCAGGAGCCAGCGGCCCATTTCGAGCTCGCCCATGCCAGCGTTCGGACAGCTCTGAAGCTTGATGAGACACTGCCGCAAGCCATCGTCGTGGACGGTATTCTCAGATTCTTTCTTGATTGGAATTGGCAGGGGGCCGAGCAGGCGCTGGATCAGGCCCTGCATCTGGACGCCTCAATCCTGGAGAGGAATGCCTGTTACTTGCATTGCCTGCAGACCGTCGGCCGCCCGGAAGAGGCCTTCCGGGCGGTCGAAAGGACGGTCACTCTCCATGGTTACGCTCCGCGTCTCATCCTGGCAGAACCTTCGGCACTGTGAGGCAAAGCTCGGGAAACCGAGTCGGTTGATTTTCTTGCTTGCCCCAAGCCACCCCAAATGTGCCTTCACCAACTTGCCCACTGAGTGCTTCGCCAAATGACCGTTGCGCTGCCCGGACGGAGAAGGGTGACCGTTTCGCCCGTGGACACCCTAGGCTTCAACGGGGACGCGCGGAAAATGTTTTGCGAAACTATTGCAAGACTTATCCTTATCATAAGATACAATTAACAGAACCAGAAGCCTATGAATCAAGGACTTGCTAAGACGATTTTCAGGAATTTTTAATTTTTTCACAGCTTCTCAGTGACGGCGGATTTTTTGAAAAATCAGGATGAATCAAACAATAACTTGTACGGATTGCGCCTTTCATCTTCTGCCAGCGCATCGAGGGCGCGCTTGAAAGCGCCGAACACATCTTTGGTTTGTTTGCGAAGGGTGTGTATCTCAGGAACTTGTGTTCTTAACGCTGCGCGTGTAGGTTGGTGGTCTTGATGGAAAGTTGCTTGTTGAACCCTCCGCGGGTAAGACTACCGGTAAGTCTACCCGCAACGAGATCGAAGGCGTCGAGCGCTTGCTGGGCGCATAAGAAAAAGGAGTTAGCCAAATGAAACGCATCGTGAGTGCCATCGCCGTAGCAATTGCACTGGTCGCCGGTTCGTTCCACAACGGCGGCGCCAAGGCGGGCGGCTACGACCATGGCAAGGCCACAGGCTCGTGCAGCATCTCGCCGAGCCCGGTTGCTGTCGGTCAGCCGTACACAGTCAGCGTGTCGGGTCTGTCACTCGACAACCCCGACTACCTGTTCATTCTGCCGCCCCAAAAAGCCGGCTATTCCGGCGCGCTTGAGCAGCAGGTATTTCCCGATGCCAACGGCAATTGGAGCGGCACGTTCGTGGCCGATGACCCGAATGATGTTGGGAAGTGGACGTACGAGTTCGACACGGTTTCGTCTCCTGGCGGCACCAGGCTCGCCACAAAAATTGCCGTCTGCTCGGTGTTCGTGCAGTAGGCTTGTCTGGACCAAGAGATGCCGGCGCAGCTTGCGGAATGAACTCAGTAGCATGTTACGCGGGCTCCATTGACGCCCGCCGCTGACCGTGTTGGCCCACGCCCACTACGCTGCGGCCAGATTCGCCCGGTCGCTGTTGGACCACGGGCATCTCTTGGTCGCGCCGGCGCGCTCCAATGAGGTGGCCGGTGATTTGGTGTGGTGCCCTTTGGGGAGGTGAAGCCTCATTCCAACGCAGTCGCACGGGCAAGAGCCGAGGGTGTCAAAATTTGAGTCGGTGACGGGTTTCTGTTTCCTTGCCTGGTTAGCAGCTCGTCCAACTCCTCCAATGATCGATTCGCGACCATCTGGTAGTTCGAGATAGTCGGGGCGAGATCAGTTTTTGTGCTCGGCGTTAACACGACCAGAGCACGGGCTGGAGTGGACAAGGGAACACCCGGATGCCGCGCGACAATGGACAAGGCTGCGATCACAATTGCGGTTGCGCCGATTAAGGGCAGAGCCACGCGCCAATTCAGCAACGTCGCTCGAAGCTGCGCCACCCAAGTTTGTCCTCCTGTTCCCTCCGCGCACAGTGCGCCGACCACTTTTTGGTGGAAGGATTCGGAGGTCCGAATGTCCGATCTTGCCTCCGCTGCGGCCAGCTTTTGTGTCACTTCGGAAACCTCCTCCAGATAGCGGCGGCATCCTGGGCAGGTTTGGAGATGGTCTCGCAGCGCCTGCCCGCGCTGGGCATCCAACGCATTCAATGCCAGCCAGGCGATCAGCTTGCGGTTGTTTGAACAAGGTTTCATAAGTGGAAACTCCGCCTCCTTACGTCGGCGGCTACGATTTTTGGGTTTTCAAATTGTGGGTTGAGGACTTTCATCGTCCGCAGCTTGTCCAAGGCACGGAACAGCCTGGATTTCACAGTTCCTAAAGAACAGTCCAGTGCGGCCGCGATTTCCTCCAGCGAATCGTCCACATAGAAACGCAGATAAATGACCTGCTGCTGTTTTGTTGGCAGCGCCTGGATGCATTCCCTCACCAGACCGGCTCGTTCGCGAAGCTGGGCTGCGTGGTCCGGCAAAGAAGCATGATCGGCCAACTTGTCGAGGCTAGCTTGGAATTCGTCCTGGTCGTGCCCGGCGAGCGAGGAAAGAGCCATGGGGCGCTTCTCTCGATTGGTGTTGCGGTAACGATTGAGGAGAATGGCGCAGAGCCAGGTGAAAAACTGGCAGCGCCCGTTGTAGCGGCGCAAACCTTTCCACGCTTCAACCAGAGTGTCCTGGGCCAGGTCTTCGGCCAGCGCTGCGTTGCCGCAGAGCGTCATTGCCTGCCGCAACAGGCGCGTCTCATAGACCCGACAGACCTCGCCGAAGGCTTCGGTATCGCCCGCTTGAGCCCGCTCGACGAAACCCCAGGTGTCTGAGGTCTCGCTGATCACAAACGCTGGATTGAAGCTAAACACATTTCAAGTATGATCAAAGGAGCCGGCCAGTCCATCCGTAGTCCTAAATTCACCGACAATCATATTGCCAATCTGACTCATTCAACTCAATTAACTCTCTGATTGCGGCTCATCACGCTATTTTGTGGTTGATGTTTTTGGCAGGGCTTGGCCGGAATTCCTGCCATTGATCTGAAATGGGGTTCCATCCTTTTCGACGAAGATAAGGACTTCCGGAAAGCCGCGCCCATCATAGGCGGATTTGAGTTCAAATCCGCGATCCACCCCCTGAAAGACAAACCGTTCAAACCCAAAGGGACCTTGGCCGCAGGGATCGGTCACGCTTTGCAATCCTGCGTCCCCATGCAATTTGTAATCCACGGCGGCTCGTACCATGGCCAGTTCCGCCAGAATCGTGAATTCTTTCGTGCGGGCCTTCCAGATGGCAGGGAAAGTCAGAGAGACGAGAGGGTTTGAGGATCGCTGGACTTCCGCGAGGAACTGTTTCATCTGGTCTTCGTATTCCGGATGTGGGAGAGTCAGAATCACCGCGGCCCTTTGATAATGTGACTCATAGTCACCGAGCAGTTTAAGCATTCCTTCGCTGGTGCCGCCCGCTGCGGCGATGACTTGTTCCCAGCGATTGGGTTGCGTCTGATCAATTTGACCCTCCTCTGGGTGGTCCAGAACCACCAACAATTGTTCATGAATTGCCGCCATTACCTTGGCATCATTTCCCGGGTTCGCTTTTCGCAAATCCAGGATTTTGCTCACCAGCCAGTCGTGGAATAGGTGTTTTTCCGTCGCCATGCAGGCCGCCATCGTACCCCGGGCCGGCATTGCATCCAATCCATCGGCCAACTGTTTCAGGGTTTCCGAGGAGATCTGGTGGAAATTCTCCGCTACGGTGGAACAGACGATGTTTTCAATGGCAACCTGTACCAGCGCGCCAATCAATGTGCCATCACGAGAGGAATTCCTGCCCAGCGCGAGGGCGGCCAGCAAATCGTCGCGGGCGTCTGCAGGTCGGCCCTGCTGTAAATCCCACATGGCGCGCAATCGGGCCGCTTGTGCAATCGCTTTGTTGCGCGCCAGATGAGGAAGCAAAGTGGCTGGACCTGCGCTCATATCCACGCCCCAATCACAGGGCACGGTTGCCTGTGCCGCCTGGCGCACCAACTTGAATTGATTGTCATAACGAGCAACCAGTTCGCCGAAGCGTGCCGGGAGCTTTTGGCCCCGCCAATCATTGGCGAACAGATAATCGCGGTCCGCCGCGGACAAATCCGGGGCGACCTGGGAGGCCTGATAATATAGCAGCGCAGGGTTGATGTCCGTGCGGAAGGGTTCGCCGCTGACGCCGACTGCGGCCCCGGTCACAACGAGCAAAGACAAACAGATTGATTTCATGGGCTTCATAATGTGTTTCAAATTTCGCAATCCAGTCTGTCCGTTAATAACAACAGTGCTCCAAAAGGTTCCTTTTTTTGTGGCTTTTCTGCAGTTTCTGTGGCTTTACGCCGGCTCGTAGCCGGCGCGGATAAAGTCACGAATGACTTCCAACTCCAGCTCACCCGCAATGGTGTGCTCCTTGACAAACTCGCGCCATTCGATGTGCAGACCCGCCGCCTTCAGAACGTTCACTTGCTCGCGGGCGAGGGCAAAAGGAATCAGCGGGTCGAGCAGGCCGTGGGTGATAAGAATTCGTTGCTGCAATGCCACGGGCGACAGTTGCTGGGCCAGTTTTTCCGGATCGCAGACGTGGCCACTGATGCCCACGATCCCGGCGAAGAGATGCGGGTAACGCAAGCCGACTTCGACGGCCATCAGACAGCCCTGAGAAAAACCGCCCAGGACCGTTTGGCTGGTGGGGAAACCCTTGGCGCGTTGCGCGTCGAGCAATTGGAAGAGCAACCTGCGGCTCCGTTCCACGCCCGGAGCAAGGTCGCCGGCAAAGTCGTACCAGGAATAGCCGCCGTAATATTCATCGGGCGCGTCAACAAGAAGATAATTCAGCCAGGGAAGATTCATGGCCTCCGGAAACCAACGGTAGCCTTCCCGGCTGTCGCCCAATCCGTGCAACATGACCATCAGACGCCGCGAATCCTTTTTCTCCGCCTGTATCAGTTCGCTGTTCAGCTCAACCTGCATCCCGGTGTAACTCATTTCATCCCTGTAAGACCGTTCGCGACCGGTCCGGGCGCCTCATACCAGGTGCCACGCAGCCAATCGGCGATTAATCCTATCTCTTTTGCGCTCAGAATTTGATCGGCCCCGAAGGCCGGCATGCGATCATTGCGATTGCCGTAAAAGTCCGAGTGCGCCGGATTGGAGATGAAACTGATCAGCCACTTGCGCGATCCATAGCCAGTCAGGTCCGGCGCTGTGGCATCCTGGTCCTGGTTGTGGAACTGGTGGCAGTCGGTGCACTTGACTTCGTTTTGGATTAGGGCGCGGCCTTGTTCAATGAGAATGGCATCGCGCTGGTCGGCGGCAAGCTGCAATCTGAGTTGCGCCTCGGCCGAGACCGCTGCGATGACCTTACGCAAGTTGTCCTGCTGTTCCGGGGCAGGGTTGGCCAGCTCCTTTTTGACGAACTTCGCCATCTTGCTCTCCCGGTGCTTGGTTCCGCCAAAGTAATTCGTCGAGCTGATTTTGTCAGGATCGAGCAACCCGGCCAACCACTGACGCGACGCAAAGCCTTTCAAGTCGGACGCTGATTGTGGGTCTTTGGGATATTCGCCGGCGCCATCGTGTCCTTCGTAGCGATGGCAACCGGCGCATTTTTGGGCGAAAAGTTTAGGGCCTTGCGTTAATGGATCATCGCGCAACAAAGTGACTGCGCCGCTGCTCGGTATGCCTGCAGGTGATTTGGCCAGGACTCGTACGCGCTGGGCTTCGCGCTCGGCCGATTTGACAGCGGCTTGATAGGTCGGGTTGCGCTGGTCCTGGGCCACGGCCAGATAAGTGAGCAAGCCCGCGCCCGCAAGCAGGCAGCCCAAAAGCCCGAGGTTGAAGCGATGCCCGAGTTTCCAGCGGCCGAGCAACGGCATCAGAGAAATGAGAGCAAGCGCTAATCCCGGAATAATGATGGCCCCCCAAACTTCGGTTTGGCCAGGAAAAAATTTCAGGAATTGAAACAGGAACAGGAAATACCACTCGGGCCGCGCTGCGGAGTATGGTTCGGAGGGGTCTGCCGGCGCGCCCAACTCGGCTCCCAACACACCATGCGGTGAGGTCACGCGCGGCAAGAGAATCAAAAACAGCACTGCCGCCAGCACTGCCAGACACGCCACGCTGTCTCGCAGGACCTGGTCGGGCCAAAATGCGCTGTCGGGCTTTCGCCTTGGCTCCTTGGCGGTCAGGCCGTGACGGCGGAATAGATAAATGTGGCCGGCCACCAGCGCAGTGAGCAGCCCAGGCAAAACACCCGCGTGCAACGCGAAGAAGCGCGTCAGGGTGTGATGGCCATATTCAGGCCCGCCAATGATGAGCGTCTGCAAGCCCGGCCCAATGACAGGGACGACCGCCGTCAGGTTGGTGGCGACCTTGGTGGCCCAAAATCCCTTTTGGTCCCAGGGCAGCAGATAACCCGTCAGGGAGAGCGCCAGCACCAATTGCAGCAGGATCAAGCCGAACCAGAAGTTGACTTCACGCGGAGCCTTGTAGGCCCCATCAATCACCACCTGCATCAGATGCAGGGCCAGCAGCACGGTCATCACATGCGCGGTGTAGTGGTGCAGTCCGCGCAGCAGCCAACCGGCGCGCATCTCGTCCTGGATGTAATAGACGCTCTCCCAGGCCGTCTGCGAACTGGGGCTGTAGGCCATCCAGAGAAAGATGCCGGTGATGAACTGCACGGCCAGGGTAAACATCAAGGTGCTGCCCCACACGTAACGCCAGCGGGCGCCGCCGGGAACGTTTTCATACAAAGCCGCGTGGAGGAAGGTGCGGAAACCGGTGCGGTGATCCAGCCAATCGAACAAAAATTTCATGTCTGCGGGCAGGGGCGCTCGGAAATTGAAAATTGAAAATTTGAACGCGCCCTGAGACCGTAGTCGTTCATGCAACGGGAATTTTCTCAGCGCGGCCAGCTTGGAAATTCTGGAACTTGACCCACACCTCTTTTTGATTGCGCACTTCGACCGGGAGCGAATCCAATCCACGCGGCGCAGGACTGGACGGGTCCTGGATCTTGCCGGCCGAAGTGAAAGTGCTGTTGTGACAAGGACAGAGGTAATGACCGCGGTCAGGCAGAAAATCAACAAAGCAACCGGCATGGGGGCAAACGACGTTGAAGGCCTGCAATTGGTTGTCGGCGGTGCGCCGGAGATAGACTGCGCCGATGGGCACGAGGTTGAATTTGTTCCATGCATCCACGCGCGTGGCAAGCACTGGAAACTTGCGCGGGATGCCGTCGTTGGGCAGCGCCTCAAGCGTGGCCACGCGCAAGGTGCCCGTGGCGGCCGACTTGCGCCGCAAGGGGTCCAGAAAGACAGCCAAACCCGCGCCGACAGGGAAAAGCGCCAGGAGCGCGCCGATGCCGCCGGCGAAGATCTTCTTGAGGAAATCGCGCCGGCCAGTTGACGGAGCACCTGTGTTAGGGCCACTCATACTCCACTTAGATGCCACAGCATTAGAGAATGTTCCCACTACAGGCAAAACGCAAGAGAGGCTCAGAAGCTCTAAATCCACGGCCTCTTCGCATGCGCCGCCACTGCGGTGGGACAATCGCTCAAAAGAAAATGCCGGCTCGCCGGAGTAACCGGTCGGTGACGGCGGACGGAGCGCGGACTTTCCAGTCCGCAGGAAGCTCCTCTCGCACAACCGGGCTGCGAATTGGGTGCAGGTCGGCGTTCGAACGATGCTGCGGACTGGAAAGTCCGCGCTCCGCGATTTGCGCCCGCGTTCTTGGGTGCAGGTCGGCGTTCGAACGATGCTGCGGACTGGAAAGTCCGCGCTCCGCGATTTGCGCCCGCGTTCACTGACCGGATACTCGCCAGAATATTTTCCACGTGCATTTTGCGTTTGGACCGTTTTAACTCACGAGTATGTGGATTTGGCTTCTGGCTTTGGTGTTATTGGCGTCGCTGGCCGGGCTCGGCTATCGGCAGGGCGCCATTCGCGTTGGGTTTTCTCTCGCCGGCATTTTCCTCGGCGCAATGCTGGCCGGGCCGCTTGGGAAACTGATCCAGCCCGGGTTGGCGGCAGTGGGCTTGAAAAATCCGACTCTGTTGTGGGTGCTGGCGCCGTTCATTATTTTTTTGCTGATCTCCATCCTCTTTAAGATCGCGGCACTGACGGTGCATCAGAAAGTGGACGTGCATTTCAAATACCGTGGCGGCGATCTGCGCATGGTCCTTTGGGAACGGCTCAATCGGCGATTGGGTTTATGCCTCGGCCTGCTCAACGGCGCCGCTTACCTGGTCTTGATTTCATTTGTGATTTACGCGTTCAGCTATTGGACGGTGCAGATGGCCACGCCGGACGCCGATCCCTGGCCCGTGCGGCGTTTGAACGACCTGGGCCGGGACCTGCAGAGCACTGGGTTTGCCAGAGTGGCCAAGGCCGTTGACCCATTGCCACGAGCCTACTACGACACCGCGGACATTGCCGGCCTCATCTACAACAATTCGCTGCTCGAAGCGCGTCTGTCCCGTTACCCGGCTTTTCTTGGGCTGGCTGAGCGCGCAGAATTTCAAGACATCGCTACTGACACCCAGTTCACCGAAATGCGCCAGAGGCGGGAGCCGATCAAGAACCTGCTGGATTATCCCAAGACCCAGGCGATTCTGAAAAACCCCGATCTACTCAAACTCATTGGGGCCACATTGGTTCCCGACTTAGCCGACCTGCGAACATTTCTGGAAACGGGCCGGTCGCCCAAGTACGACTCGGAGACAATTCTCGGCCGGTGGAATTTCGACGTGAACTCCGCGATGGCCATCATGCGCCGGGCGATGCCCAACCTTCCGTCCAGTCAAATGCAGATTATGAAGAAATGGATGGTGGTGGCGTTCGCCAAAACCAGCCTCGTGGCGATGACCGACCACCAGGCTATTTTGAAAAATGTGCCGCAGTTGAAGTTGCCTGCTGCAGGCCCGGCGCCTCCGCCGGTCGGACCGCAGACGCTGCAGGGCCAGTGGAAGAACCTGGATGGCAAATATCAACTGACCGTGTCGGCCGGAGGCAAAGACGAAGACCTCAGCGCTACGGTTGAAGGGGACCGCCTGACCATTAAGAGTAACGGGATGACTTTGGCCTTCAATCGCGAGGATTGATCGGCTCGGCGATTAGTTCCCGTTTGAAACAGGATAATTGACAGACTGCACGTCGAAGAGCAACGCGGGCCTTTGCGGAGTAATAATGATGGGGTCTGTGCTCGAAACGCCCTCTGCTTGGTCCAGAATCGAATCCCCAGCGACGGTCGGTGCAGGGCGCAATAGGACCGGCTTGGCTTCAAGCGTTGGCCCCGATAAGTTATCGGGCACATCACTTTTCTCCCACGAAATGACGACCGAGATCAACGCGCCGCACACCAATGCACCGAAGGCGCCCGCCAGCAGCGGCTTGGTTTGGAAGGCCGCCCAAAGCCAGCGAACCCAAGCCACCTCCTCGACTAACCTCGCCAGACCAGAGGCCTCCTCAGCGCCATCACCCGACCTGATGCGGACGATGACCTGGCGCGAGAAACCATTGAAATAGCCGGGAGGCGGTTGCTCGTGGCGTTTGAGCGCGAGCAAACGGCGCAACTGTTCGAAGTTTTCCGCATCGCGATTCATATTCATTTCAAATAATCCGACAAGTAGGCCTGCAATTGTTGCCGGGCGTAAAACAGCCGGGAGCGCACAGTGCCGATGTTGCATTCCATAATCTGCGCGATTTCCTCATGCGACAAACCCTGCACATCATGCAAGGTCACTACCAATCTATGGGGTTCAGACAACTTCTGCATAGCGGCGTTCAATTTTTCCTGTAGTTCAGCGAGGCCGGTTTCGCGTCGCGGAGTCTTGTCCGAGATCAGCGCAACCAGATCCGGATCGTGCTCGGCGTTGACATCCAGGTCGTCCAAACTCAACTGAATTCTGTTCTTCCGTTGCTTGAGGAAGTTAATGGCCTTGTTTACCGCGATGCGATAGACCCAGGTATAAAAGCTGGAGCCGCCCTTGAAGGATTTGAGGGCGTGAAACGCTTTGATGAAGGCCTCCTGCGCCAGGTCATTGGCATCCTCATGGTTGGAGGTCATGTGATAGACGGTGGCGTAGATGCGCTCCTGGTAACGCCGCACCAATTCATCGTAGGCCCCCAAGTCACCTTGCCGGGCGCGCCGCACGAGAGTGATTTCATCGGGCTGGGTCGCGGCCGAGTCGCTGGAGGGTTCATCGGGTTGCTTGGATGCCTTACGCCTGGCTGTTTGCGCCATAACCATAAGCGGCCCTCAGACGCAGGCCTCCAGGGCATCGGCCTGGCCAGCCAGATGCTGCGTCAAGCCAAGCAGTCCTTTGCGGCCATTGGAAGGCGGCAACGCCCGAAGAATATGGCGGGCCTTTTCCAGATATTGGTGAACGATCTCCAAGGAGGAATTGAGCGTCGCGTATTTGGCGAGCAATTCAGCCATCCCCTTCATCGAACCGGCGTGCCAGGCGCCGACCAGTCCTTGCAAGCGCACCCGGTCAGCGGCATCGGCCCGCTCCCGAAGCAAAAGCACTGGCAACGTCAGTTTGCCTTTGGCCAGGTCTGTGCCCAAAGATTTGCCCGCCACCGCTTCGGAACCGAATAAATCCACGCAATCATCGTACACCTGATACCCCGTGCCGAAGGCCAGGCCGAACTGGCGCAAGGCGGTCCGCGGTTCGGGGGAGGCTGCGCTCAAGCAGGCGCTCAGGTCGCAGGAGAGGGCGAACAACTCGGCAGTCTTCATTTCGATAGCTTTGAGATACTTCTCACGCGTGAACTCAAAGTCGCGCCGATGCTGGGTCTGCAGGATTTCACCGGAGCAAACGGTGTTGGTCGCCATGGCCACCGCGCGGCAAACTTCCGGCGTAGGAAAACCGGCGGCCAGTTTCAAGGCCTGGGCGAAGAGGCAATCGCCAAACAACACCGCCGTTTCGTTGCCCCAACTGGCGGCCAAGGTCAGACGGCCCCGGCGAATCTCGGCTTCATCCATCACGTCGTCGTGGACGAGCGTCGCTAGATGCACCATTTCGATGATCACTGCCACAGTCACGTGTGAATCGCTGACTTTTCCCAAAGCATTGGCCGTTAGGGCCACCAGCGAGGGGCGCAAATGTTTTCCCTGGCCGTTCAAGGCATGGTCCGCGTATGGGGCAATGTCCGGATCGAAGGCATCAACTTGTTTGGCCAATCGTTGACTGACGGCTTCGAGAAACGGCTCGATCGGATCGATGATCTCCTTCCACGTACACATGGGTTCGGCGTTGAACGTGTTGGGAATCGGAGTGGGTGCAACTTTGGAACCAGCGGCAAACATGTGCGAGGAATCTACGGTCGCTGTCCGCTCAAGTCAAACCCGTTCGGACAGCCCCAACATCACGTTGGCTCTCGTTATGACTTTCTCAATGCAAGCAATTACGGACAGGTTGCGGTCGGGGAAACACGGCAGCGCCACGGTGGTCGATGGAACGTGGCCTTTTGTGACGGCCATATTGAGAACCTGCCAAGCGCCGACTTTTTCGACCAGCGAAGGGGGACGTGTTGGCGCGATGGAATAACGACAACCAGCCGCATCGGGGGAGCTGGACACCGTAACAGCATGAGGCTGACTCTGTCACGTTTGTGACTAGGGCCGCCAGGTCTCAGGGTGCGGTTGTTGGTCGTTGTTCCACATGACCGCGCTCTTGGTTGGATCGAACAGAATCGCCGCCTTTATCGCCGTCACATGCGCATCGCAAAAAACCACGTTGTAATGAGTCAGGTGACGTTGAGGGTAAATGGGCTGGCCAGGCACCACGGAGCCGGGGTAAAGCTCATCTGTTCCGCCATGAGAAACTCCATTGGGTAGGGGTGGAATCCAACCGCCCATCCTGGTATCGCCTAAAGCAATCATGTTGCTCGGCGCGATTACCCGCGACTCAGGAATCTGCGGGTGCGCCGGGTCCGAGCCCAGGCCGAGCTGCCACCAGTCCGGGTCGTTGGGTGGGAGCGGCACGAGCGGATTACGACAGGTGCCGAACCAATTATAGCCATAGCTTCCTGCATAGCCCCAGTCATACGCGGCACTTTTGAAATATCCAATGACCCCCTTGTATTCAGGACAATGATAAGCCGTGTTCGTCCAGTTGAGCGGGTAATAAGGCTCCAAAGAGTCGATCCAAGACGGACCAAAAGAGTGGGGATACACGCGGGACTCGTCCGCATACATTTGCAAGGCAAGGGCCATCTGGCGGAGGTGGTTCTTGCAAGACACGTCCCTGGCCGCTGATTTAGCTCTGGCCAAGCTTGGAAGCAGCATCGCCGCCAAAATGGCGATGATGGCGATGACGACCAGAAGCTCGATAAGCGTGAATGCGTTTTCGCGAGCTGGAGCTCCATGTGGCGAGGGCTTGTTATCGTGGCAATGGAGGGCGGCTCTGTTCATTTTGTCGTCACCTCTACGGACATGGAGGGATGCCTCCATTGCCGGGCAGCACGCTCGGGGTGTGCGGCAGGTGGTCGTTGTTCCAGCGCTGCGTTACCAGTGGATTACGCGTGTCAAAGAGATCGATCGGTTGCAGGGCTTCGACATGCCCCTCGCAGAAACCGATGTTCCATCGGCCATTATGACGTCGTTTCATTGCCCGGACGGCGGTGTCGTTTGCAGGCAGGCCGGGCATTACGGCATCATAGAGTCGTTGTTCCTCTGCAAACTCGCTCAGCCAATCACCCCCATAAACGGACGGGTGTCGCCACACCGGGCGGCACACTCGGATCAAAAGGAGCATCCCGAAACCAATCGGGAAACAAGTACGCGTCACCGAAGCCGACCATGTCGCTTGGGCTCAGCACCTCGGTCTCGCGAATTGGTAGGACCGTGTTCACATCTTTAACTTACTCCTTCGGTGAGGAGTTGTCGACGAGGTATGGCTTGTCGGCTTGTTGACACGCGGCTCTGGCCTCTGTGTTCATACCCTGGGCTACGGTGGCGGAGGCGGCGGCGCCCAGTACTCGTTATGCGGCTGGTGGTCGATATTCCACCGTTGGGCCACGACGGAATTGCTCAGATTAAATAAATCACTGGTACGCAGATTCTCGACGTGTGCATCGCAAAATCCCATGTTCCAGCGGCCCCCGTGACGCTGCTTCATTGCCCTAACGGTAGGATCACCGGGCGGCAGCCCCCGCACGACCCCGTTGTAGAACCATTGTGGAGCGAGACAGACCATGCTCAATTCCACAGAGCCCATCACCGAAACGCCATCAACTCCTGTGATGGAGGCGTCACCCATGCACAGCATATCGCTCGGGGCCAAAACCGTGCCTTCGCGGGTGAAGGTCCGTATGTTTGAATAACCGGCAGTTCCAGTGCGGGGAACCCAGCCCCCACCAAGTCCCAGATTTGGAAGCTGATTCCTCGCTCCAACAATGTTATAGCCGTAGGGAAGGACCTGAGCTTCGTCCACGTTTGGGGACACGGGCGGGTCTTGGGGGGGAGTCCAACACATGAACATTCCCCGGAAACGATTGTACTCAGGACAAACCCAAATGCCCTGCCGCGATCCAAGATACGGAGATGCGCTGCCATCGCTGTACACGATATAGTTGTTCGAGGGCCAGGGTGCGCCAACGAAGGGTGGCAGGTCAGCAGGAAAAGTGGTTCCGTGTGGGTAGGCGCTGAACTGTTGCACATACAAGTTCATCCCGAGAGTAATCTGCCGCAGGTTGTTCCTGCATACGGTAGCGTTCGCCGCCAATTTCGCGCGGTTCACTGCCGGAAGCAGCAGGGACGCCAAAATGGCAATGACGACGATGACGACGAGAAGCTCGATCAGAGTGAAGCCGCGGTGGGATTTGCGGGAAATCGAGGATTGCATGTGCGGTTCGAGCTAGGGCGGCGGTGCAACCCACCACTGGTTATGCGGTTGGTAGTCGTTGTTCCAGCGCCGCGCCACGATGGAATTACTCAGATTGAACAGGTCGTTGGCCCGCAGGTTCTCAACATGGCCATCACAAAATCCCATGTCCCATCGTCCGCCGTGCCGGTGCTTGACCACGTGCACCGCCTGATTAGTGGGTGGTAGCCAGCGCATGACTTCATTATAAAACAATCCGAAGCTGATACAAGCCATGCTCAACTCGGCGCACCCCGTAGGCACCCGAGTACCATCCCAGAGGGTGGCATCACCCACGCAAAGCATATCGCTCGGGCTCAAAACCTGGCTTTCGCGAGTGAAGGTCCGAGGATTCGAGTAGTGTCCGTTTTCCATCATCCAGCCGCCTCCCAGCCCAAGGTTCGGGATCGTGTTGATGGACCCAAGGATGTTGTAGCCGTA
>WNGJ01011237.1_pt1 | contig 15037 bp, 13 predicted proteins | sample 5400611 | NCBI WGS metagenome assembly WNGJ01 (sample SAMN13153375, study PRJNA577476) | soil metagenome | isolation source: 40 cm soil or saprolite under Garry oak tree replicate 1 | place: USA:California | collected 2016-06-15
CCGACCGTCGCGCATGATCGCTATGGCCGGCTTAATGGGATGGATGCAGCCAAGCCGATCGTTTTGCTCCGCAATGGTTTCTATGAAGTCTGTATCTCGTGCATCCGGCTCGGCAAGCGTGGGATCCCTTGGGGCGGGGGCGGCTACTTCCGGCTCGTTCCGTTCCCGCTGTGGCTTCAGGGCGTGCGCACGATCCTGCGCTCCGTAATGCCTTACATCTTTTACATCCACCCGTGGGAGATCGATCCGGGGCAGCCGCGCGTGCCTGGGATCAAGGCCACACATGGGTTTCGCCAACGCGTCAACCTTCATCGATGCGAGGAGCGCTTCGCCGCGCTTGTTGGCGCTTTCAAGTGGATGCCGCTCTGCGATCTCATCGATGTGTGGAACGCGGGTCGTAGCACGGCGCAACTGGGCGTTCACCAAGCCGGTGACTTTGATGAGCACCCTTCCAAAGCTGATCAAGCCCCGACGGGCATTGCTGGAGGCGTACGGAGGAGGACGTTCGCTTGAGTCCGCACCTGCTCTACATCGGAGGCGAGGACCATCATCTTCGCATTCCGGCGATGCTCGCCCTCCGCAACCACGGGTTTCGCGTAACCGCCGCCGGAACGGGCGATCCGGCACCATTCGTGCAGGCCGGCATCGAGTATCGACGCTTCCACTTCGACCGGTTCATAAGCCCGCTGGCCGACTGGGCAACGCTCAAGACCATCTCGGAGATCCTCGTCGAGGTGCAGCCCGATCTTGCGCAGAGCTTCGACACCAAACCGAGCCTGCTCCTTCCTTTGGCCGCGCGAAGCGCTCCTGGCGTCCTGGTCATTCGCACGATTAATGGACGGGCCTTCCTCTATTCGTCACGCTCGCCGGTGGCCTTGACGTTGCGCCTGGTCTATCGCGCGCTCCACAAAATGGCAGCCCGCACAGCAGCGGCCACCGTTTTCCAAATTCGCGACGATCATGCGTTCTTCGAGCGCCACGGGATGGCAGGAAAGAGAGCCGTGGTGATCCCTGGTTCTGGGGTCGACGTCGACGGCTTCGAGCGAGCACTAACATCGGGACCTTCGCCGGCACAGCTTCGCAGGGAGCTGGGGCTCGGCGATGCCGAGGTCGTCATCACCGTGACGCGCATGACCCGGCAGAAGGGCATTCCGGCGCTGCTCGACGCGGCAGCCCTGGTGCATGAGGCGCGCCCCGACGTGCGCTTCCTGCTTGTCGGGCCGCGGGAATCCGAAGGGCCACTCGCAGTGTCGGAAGCCGAGATCGCGCGCCATGCGGCCTATGTGAAGGCGATAGGGCTGAGATCGGACATCCCAGCACTGCTCGCGCTCGCGGACGTGTTCGCGTTCCCGACCGAGTATCGCGAGGGCGTGCCGCGCGTGCTTCTCGAGGCGGCGCTCGCCGGAGTGCCAATCGTGACCACTAGCATGCCCGGCTGCCGCGATGTCATTCGCGACGGGTGGAATGGCTTCCTGGTTCCGCCGCGCGTGCCCCATAGGTTGGCAGCAAGAATTCTCGATCTGCTGCGCGATCGGGAGACCGGGCGGACGATGGCCGGCCGCGCTGCCGAACGGGTCAGGCAGGAGTTCGCGCTCGGAACCATCGTCGATCGCCACGCCGCGCTCTACGCGGAACTCATTGATCGCTCGGCCAGAAGCCGGCTCAAAAATGACACACTCGAGCCCGAGCCTTGGGGTCGCGAGGTGTGCTCATAGCCGTGGTACTGCAGCTCGTGCCCGGCCTGCCGCAGTCGATCGCCCTCAACTGCCGCCCACCGGCGGTCGTCCATCCACCCCGCCGGACTGGCGCATGCGGTGTGATATGCAGATAACTGTGCGAGCCGTACACGCACTGCGGTGTGCAGGAGCAGCTCCATTGGCTGCGAGCGTGTTGTTTATGCTAACCCTTGTGCTCGATGCTCCTGCGCGCATTGGGCCTAGAAGCGCGCTCCACTATGCCGCCAACGGCAACTTCGATTCGAATGGAAACTATCTGCCCAGCGCCGTTGGCTTTAATCTGGCAGACGTTGGCAGCGTCACGCAGCTCGATTCCTTGCCGGACGGCGTCAAGGGCCTCGTGTGGGTTGGCCAGTGCAATGGAGCAGATACTACCTTCGTGAACACCGTGCGGCCGTATATCGGCAACGCTAAACTGTTTGGCTTTTATCTCATGGATGACCCAGATCCAACCGGAAAGTATCGCCCTCTCTGCACAGCTGAAAGCCTGAAGGCCGAGTCGGACTGGATTCACACCAATGTGCCCGGCGCCAAGACATTCATCCTCCTCATGAGCATGTCCTCGTCCAAAGCGCCGTCGTTCACGAGCACCTACAACCCTGCCAACTCGCACGTCGATCTATTTGGTATCGCCCCTTATCCTTGCCGAACGGAATTGAACGACTGCGATCATGACATGATCGATCGCTACGTCGCCGCGGCTGAGTCCTGGGGAGTTCCGCGCAATAGTATGGTGCCAGTTTATCAGGCCTTTGGCGGTGGCAACTGGGTCGATGACGGCGGCGGCCGATATGCTCTACCGACTGTCGGCCAGTTGCAGCAGATTCTGGCTCGTTGGGAAACGCTCGTGCCAACGCCTGAGTTCGATGTCGCTTATAGTTGGGGACCGCAGAACGCACACCTCGCGCTCGAAAGCTCACCTGATTTGCAGGCAGTGTTTCGGCTCCACAATAGTGCGACTAAAGCTGCGAGCCCATAAACGAGATTCCTATCGGCCGAGAGATGTGGGTTCGAGCTACGTCACCGCCTTGGCCGGCAGCAACCGTCATTTCAAAAGTTCGTCGTCGGGCCGGGTGATCAGGAACCTTGGGCCCCACCGCAGAGGACTCAAAGTACTACTGTGTGGGTATACACCGAAATGCGCTGGGCTTTTCGAGCTCGCAGTTGTTACCGTGCACAACGAATGCTGACTGTTCGACTGAGCGATTAAGAAGGCGCGATCCGAGCGCAAGCGAGGAACATGCACGCAGGCGATTGGCGTGCATGTTGCGCAACCTTGGGGCAGGAGTCTGGCTCGGCATCATGGTCGTCGGGTTGCGCAGCAGCCCACGGGGAGCTCACGGATCGTTCCGTCCGAAGCCCGTTCCAACCGATCAAGGAGGGCTGGAGCGTGAGCGTTGGGAGGCGTGCACATGATGCTGGACGTGCTGTTCGCGATCGGGCTGCTGCTGTCACCCGCCTCCCAGCTGCGGCCAGCCGGCTCTCCGATCGGACCGGGCGAGATTTGCCTGCTGATCTGGATCGTTCTGATGCTCGGCCGCGAGGCGGCTCGGGGCGGTCCCCCGCTGACGCCGGCTCTTTCGCGACTGGTTATCTTTTGGTCGCTTTTTGTCGTTGCCCAGAGCCTCGGCACGCTGACGGCATTTTCAATCGGGGACGAACACGATCCGCACTGGTTTTTGCACGATGTCATGGCCTATCCTCTTCTGGCCGCCGCAAGCTGCCTGAGCGTGATTGAACCCCACGCCGGGCTTCGCTTGCACCGGGTCGCCTGGCTTCTGTGCGCGCTCGGCACCCCATTGTTGGCTCTACAGTTCGCCAACGCCTGGGGACTGATCAACATCTCGTCGATCGATCCCTGGTACTGGGACCAGATGTTGCGCGGCTGGTCGGCAAACCCCCATCAGCTTGCTGTGCTCTGCACTGTGCTTGGACTTCTGTCGCTCCATCTTGCCGAAACGGCCGTCCGGCCGCGTGAGAGGATCGCCGCGGTTGCGTGCGCCATTCTCCCAATCTACGCGGGCCGGCTCACGAAGAGCGATTCGTTCAGCGTCGTCCTTGTGGTCGCCGGCCCGATCTTCGTCGCGATCAAATTCCGAACATGGCTGGTCTCATTTGCGCCGCGGATCACCCTCCGGTCCGCATTTGCTTGGATCATCGTTCTCGCCTTACCGCTGGTCCTGGTCTCAACCGCACCGTTCGGCTCCTTGATTGCCGTCGAGGCTGAGGGCTTTGCCAGAGAGATGTCGCGGGAGAATTACGAGCGAACAGAACAGAAGACAGAACTGCGGCTCCACCTCTGGAGGCAAGCCATAGTCAGGGGCGTCGAGTCCGGGATGTTGGGGCTAGGGCCGGGCCCGCATCTTGAAATACCGTCTTCAATTCTGGCTGGAAGGCAGGGTATGGCGACCCGGCCCAAATATGTCGAACACCCCGAACCAAACTTCGCGCCGAACTTCGAGGCCCACAATACACTGCTCGATCTCTTCATCCAGGGCGGGTTGATCGCGGTTTTGAGCTTCGTCTGGCTCGCGGCAACAGCTCTCTTCATCACTTACCGGGCTCGGCTGGCGGGGCTGTCGACATTGCTCTGCGGCCTCGCCGTATATGGCGTGGCCACCTTAATCATCCGGCATCCCATCTTTTGGTTTGCGATCGCCCTCTGCTTGGTCGCGGGGACGGGAGCCGTCAGGCCGTCCGTGGTCCGAGACTGGAGCCAATAGCATGTGTGTGGTGTCGTCGGCATGGTCGCAGCGCATGCGGCGGACTTGCGCTCAGCTCCTCGACGCGCGCGGCCGGTGGTTACCCAAGCAAGCGCCAGGGGATCCTAATTGCTTGCATGGGCTGATCTAGTGGAGGTTCGGATGCAGCTGATAGATAGGACGGTTCATGCCACCCCCCCGCCGCCACCATCCGGGCATGACATCAAGAGCAAGCAGCCAAATAATGAGCCAACGATGGCTCCCGAACCTCATTTTCAGCAGCTAACCAGCATCCTGCGTCGGCGAAGCAGATTGATTCTCACGATGGCCGCGTTCGGAACGATACTGGCTGGTGTTGCCGGTCTGCTGATCACGCCCAAGTATACTGCAAAGGCCCAGATCGTCGTTGAGCCTCAGCCGGCCGTTCTCGTCAGCCCGCAGGCGGTCGAGCAGGCCGTCGACACTCACGTGACGATGCTCACCACTAGCAATCACCTGCAGCACGTCGTCGACAGTTTGTTGGAGGACCCGGAGTTCCGAGGGGCAGTGCCCAAGGCCGGGGCGAGCGAGACCAATCCGGCCGCTACTGCGGAAGCACCCGCCAAGCCAGTCGCGACCGACGTCGGACGGTTGAGCTTCAGGGAACTCGGGCGCCGGCTGAATATCTGGATTCGAGCGTTTACCAGGAGGAGCGGAGATGGAACTGGGCTGACCTTCGACGAACTCGAGCGCCACCTGAAGGTCATGCAGGAGCGCCGCTCTCGTGTAATCACAGTCAGCTTTCAGTGGACAAGCCCCGAGAAGGCGGCGGCCATCGCGAACCGGATCGTCGGGCTCTACGTCGAGAGCCAGACCGACCAGCAGCGGGCGTACACCAGCCGCGAATTGGCTCGGCTTGACGAACGAATTGCGGACCTCAAGAACGACAGGGAGCGGACGGGCGCGGCCGTGCAGAAGGCGATCCAACAGCGGTTCGGTGCGATGCGGGGCGCCGCCAGCGAGGGACGAGAGGCCGAGGTGGAGCTGCGCGAACTCGAGCGTCAGGCGGCCGCCAGTGGGCAGCTCCATGCAAGCCTTTTGCTACGACAAAAGGAACTCCGCGACCAACAGGAGTTCATTAGGTCTGACGCGAACATTCTTTCGCTCGCCTCGCCGCCGGACCGACCGAGTTCTCCCAATCCAATCCTGTTCATGCTTCCCGCGCTGATTATCTCTTTGATCTGCGGAAGCTTTCTGGCTGTCGTCCTGGAACGGCTTGACCGAGGAATGCGCAGCGAACGCGATATAAGCGATGCACTCGGGATCTCCTGTATCGGCCTTGTGCCGCAGCTTCCTCGAGGACACTTAACTCGGCCTTACCAGTATTTTCTGGCGGAGCCATTTTCCGCTTACACGGAGGCGATACGGTCGGCGGTCGTGACGTTACAGCTGACAGAACCGCGTCGTGCGGCTAAGCTGCTTCTGATTAGCTCGAGCGTACCGGAGGAAGGGAGAACGACGCTCGCCTTGAGCCTCGCCGTGTATGCTGCGATCCGAGGGCGACGCGTGCTCCTGGTTGACTTCGATTTTCGACGAGGATTGATACTTCGCGACTTCGGTGGCAAGCCAGAGAAAGAACTTCTCGATCTGGATCGGCAAAACCGGCCGCCTGCGGAGTTCATACAGCACATCGCGGACCTCGGGCTCGATTACCTCCCGATGCCTCGCTGCCGGCTTGACCCGTTGGCGCTGTTTGCCCACGAACAGATGCCACGTCTCCTACATCAGCTGCGCGAGAGTTACGACTGCGTGATTGTCGATGGCCCGCCACTCCTCAGCGTTACGGAGGCGCGGTTGCTCGGCTCGATGGTAGACAAAGTTCTCTTTGTCGTGAAATGGGGCAGCACCAGACCGGAGGTAGCGCGGAACGCGTTAAATCTGCTGCGCGGCGCCGGTTGCTTCGACCACGAATGTAGCGACATCCCGACCGCCATCGTGACACAGGTGGATCTCAAAAAGCACGCTCGATACGGGTACGGCGATGTCGGGGAATCCCTCGTGAGATATCGCCAATATTACTCTCGCTTCATCAAAGCATGACGACCCGACCCGCCACAAGAGCTCGACGGCGGACGCGACAATCAACTGTTCAAGCTGAAGGCGCCGGAACAATGAGACAGAATGCTCCGTATGACCTCGATTTGATCGATCGCTCGAGCGTGGAGAACGCGATCCTGCCTCTGCTGCTGGTGGTCTTGGGCGACTTTCATCGACAGAACATTTCGTATTGTTATTGGAAAAGCAGAAGGCGCGTTCATCGGGGATTGACTGGCGAGGGCGATCTCGACCTGCTTATCGCAAGAGAGGATCAGCACCGGGCCGAATCAATCCTCCTCGAGCGAGGCCTTAAGCTTTTTCCTTGCGTAGCCGGCCGAGACCATCCCGCGATGTTGAGCTTCTTAGGTTATGACGAACCGAGTGGCCGGATCATTCATCTCCATTTGCATTTCCGGTTGGTCGCGGGCGACAGCCTTCTCAAGAACTACCGGCTACCATGGGAAGAAACCATTCTGGCGCGGGCCATCGCTCATCCGACACTGCCGATCCAAATGTTGGATCCGGTCAGCGATGCATTGCTGTTGATGGTACGCAGTTGCCTTGAATTGCGGCGATCAGATCCCGTCATGCTCCGGAACTGGCGGGCGACACGGCACAAGTTCACGCTCGATCGCGAGGAACTCGCCGCCCGGGTCGACCGCGTGATGTTCCGCAACCGAGCCGCTGAGCTGCTGAGTGATGATTTGGCCGGCATGCTTACCGACGCCGTTTATGGTAACCCGACGTTGGAAGATCAGCGCCGCCTCCGACGGCGCATCCGCGGGCACTTTGCTGCGTACCGCACCTACAACACATTTGAGGCGCGGCTGCGGAGCGCGGGACGCGCTATCCTCTGGACAGCTGGCAGCTTGAACAAGCGTTTCCTCCATGTGCCCCGGCCATGGAGCCGCCGTGCGCCGGGCGGCGGCTGCGTGGCAGCGGTGATCGGCGTCGATGGCAGCGGGAAGAGCACCGTCGTGGCAGCAATTCGGGCATGGCTTGGCCAGGAGATCGATGTCGTGCCGATCTACTTCGGCACCGGGGCTGGAAGACCGTCGCTGGTGCTATGGCCGTTCAAGCTGATGGTGCCCTTGATCACGCTCTTGCTTAAGACCAAGCCCAAGGGCGCATCGCACGGCAAGATCTCCGGCCGAGCTCCGGGCCTGTTCTACAGCCCGCTTCTGATGGTTTGGGCCACGGTCGTGGCTGTGGAGAAGCGGATCAAGCTGTCGGCAGCGCGTCGCGGAGCCAACCGGGGGCTGGTCGTCCTTACCGACCGATATCCGCAGAATGAGATCCTCGGCTTCAACGAAGGTCCGCTGCTGACACGTCTGACGAGGGTGCCGCTTTGGCTTCGCCGCTTTGAGGCAACCGCCTATGCGCTTGCACATCGCCTCCCGCCGGATCTTGTCGTCAAGCTGGAGGTGACGCCGGAGACTGCAGCAAGGCGCGAGCCGGACATGGACCCGACTGTCATCCGCGAGCGGATCGCGGCCATACCGAGACTCGCCTTCCCGGGGGCTCGCGTCGTCAGCGTGAACGCCGAGCAGCCATTGGCGGACGTGATCCGCGCGGTCAAACATGAAGTCTGGCGACTGCTTTAGGCACGTCGAGTGGTGCTGGCATATGATCATCGAGCTATTCGGTCCCCCAGGTGCTGGCAAGACCACTTTTGCCCACGCCCTCGCGGCTCGGCTGAGAGAGCGCGGACATGTCGCGGAGCTCGTGCTCAGCTACCGATCGGCTGAGCGCCTGCGGTGCCTCGATCCTTGTGTCGCAGTTCCCAGACCACATCAGACGGCGGCGGTGGTGCACCGCCTGACGCGGCCGGTTGTCGAGATGCTCACGTTGGCGCGCCACCCGTTTGTAAATTCGCATGACGTCAGCACGGCGGTAAATCTCATAAGGATACTTCCGCCAAGAAACCTCGTTTGGTCGATCAGGTTGAGCCAATATATTTCGCGCCTTTCTCACTCCTGGTATCAGGCGTCCGCCGCCGGCCATATCGTGTTGTTCGACCAAGCATACGTCCAGGCTGTGTGCTCGCTTGCAGTGGTCGGTCGTGCTGCGGACGAGACAGTGCTCGCGCGCGCCTTGAACGTCACGCCGAAGTCGGACCTGTTGATCCGACTCGACGCCCCTCGAGACGTCCTGAAGGCTCGCCTCTACGAGCGCCACCGCCTGCAAGGCGCGATCGAGCGACTGTTCGAGCTCGATTTGAAACGGAATCTCGAATCGATCCAAATTATTGACCGCTTGCACGATCTGTTGCGGCGGAGCGGCCAGCCTGTGACTTGCGCCTCTTCGCTCGATCAGCGCTCGCTGCGCGAAAGCGTTGAAAAGATCGAGCAGCAGCTCCTGATGAAATTCCCAACCCAACGCACAGGGACGGCATCATGAAAACCGACCACGTCTGCGACCGCGGCATCGATCAGGGCCCGGGGCTTTGCGGACATGTGTTGCCAAGTTATCGAACGCGCCCGCGGCGCGCTCGACCGCGAGCGGCGTTTGGTAACCCCTCGGTCCACTGCAGGAGCCTGCCGAGCAGGCACTTGGGTGATGGGTGCCGCCATGCGTAACGGAGTGCTCGGAACCGCACCGATCAGCCGGGTCGCCCGCGGCGGGGCGGCGGCCTTTGTCATTTATAGTGTGGGCGTCGGGCTGACGTATTGCTCGCAGCTCTTGATCGCGCGGATGGTCGGCGTCGATATCTATGGCGTGTACGCATATGTCTTCGCCTGGATGACGGTCCTGGCGTACTTCTCGGCGCTTGGCTTCGATGTCGCGCTCCTGCGCTTCGTGCCCGCTTACGAGGCAAAGCACGCTTGGCCGCTGTTGCGGGGCGTGATCCGGTACGCGGAACGGCGAGCGACGATCGTCGGTATCTCCGTCATTCTGGTTGGTGTTTCCGTCATCATGTTTCGAGGATTGTCCCCTCAGCTCAGGAATACATTTTTCATCGGGTTCATGGTGGTGCCGGTGTGGGCCCTGCTGTGGATCCGATGCTCCGTCGTGCGTGCGTTCGGCGGGGTGGTGTCGGCCATAGCACCCGACCGTGGCGACGCTGGTCAGCTCGGTCGTGGGGCTCACGCTCGCGAGCCTCGCCATGCGTAGGCTGCGCCCCCACATCATCGACGACGTCCAGCCGGCATATGATACGCCGACTTGGCGACGGGCAGCTTTGCCGCTGGTGATCATCGGGGCGATCGAGGCCCTGATGAACCGTACCGGAGTCATCTTGCTGGGCTGGATCGCGGATACCAAGAACGCAGGAATCTATAGTCTGGCCTTCAATATCGCTCTTGTTGTCACGCTGCCGCGGATCGCGGTGAATACCTTGTTCGCGCCCGTGATATCGGATCTTTATGCGCGCAGTGACAAGGAGACGATGCAGGTCCTCATCACCAGGGCTTCGTCATGGACGTTCTGTGCGGGAATTTGCATCGCGGCCGCGCTCTTCGCCCTCGCCGAACCCCTTCTCGCTTGGTTCGGCGCCGGTTATGAGGCTGGCGTGCCCGCACTGCGTATTCTTCTCATCAGCCAGGTGATGGCCGCCAGCGCCGGTTCCCAATTGTACGTCATGACTATGACCGGGCATGAGCGCAGTGCAGCTGTGCTGCTCGTGTCCTGCGCGATGGTCAACGCGGGCGCGAGCGCCGTGCTTATCGGCATGTTTGGGTTGACCGGCGCGGCGATCGGCACCGCGGTGACTTTGGTCGTCTGGAATGTGGCGATGGCGCTCTTTCTCCGGCGGCGGTTGAATCTGTTGCCGGGTGTACTCGCCATCTTCCGAATTCCTCCCGCGAAGGAGCCTGGTGTCATCATCGGTCGTGAGCGCGTCATGTAGCAGCTGTTCCCTCACGGAATCGCACTTTCAGCATCGCCTGGTCGCGCTTCTCCGGACAGCGCTCTTGTTCGCACCGACGGAGCCGGACTGTTTGCCCGGCGGAAGAATAGACGCTGGCGTGCCCGCATTGCGCATCCTTCTCGTCGGTCAGGTGATCGCCGCCAGCGGCGGTTCGCAGATGCACGTGCGTCGCCCAACGCCTCGTGGGCCTATGCCGATCCGTGGGTCGGCAAGAACTCGGGTAGAGCGCACAGCAATCCGGTGCCCATCAATCGTCGTGATTTACTCACTTTCAAATCCCGCTGGCGCCGGTAAGGAAAGTCGCTGGAACGCCGTGGCCCGGCTATTTGCCGAGCCGGGCCGGGCCATGAGTCCTTCGGTTGACGCCCTTGCGGATCAGGCGATCGTCAAGGTGATTTGCTTCGTGGATCACGCCTGGTGGTAGCGATGCCTCGAGTTGCCTGATTTCGGAGATCGCCTCGACGGGCTTTGAAAGCCGCTTGCTCATATCCGAGGTTGATGGCGGGGAGCTGTTGTTTGCAGGTCGTGTCAGTGACCCGTGGTTCACCCCCCAAATCGCCGCCTGTGTCCGGTTGTGAACCCGGATCTTGCGAAGTATCGCCTTGACGTGGACCTTCACGGTTGCCTCGGCGATATCAATCTTTCGCGCGATGCATTTGTTGGAGTCACCCTCGATCAGGCAGCGCAGAATCGATTTCTCCCGCGGGGAAAGCTGCGGCGCGAACGCGTCGTCCGTTGTGACGAGGATCGCCTGGTTGTTTTCGTCGCCCGGCACCGCCTCGCGGACGTGTTCGTCTTCCTCGCCGAGGCGGTCGCTCTCGGGATCGAGAACGAATGACAGAGCCGGCGGGAAAATTGTTTCACCCATCATCACCAGTTCCATGGATTTGATGAACGCATCGCACGCCATGACGTCGACGAAGTAGCCGTGGGCTCCTGCCCGAAATGCTGAAATCAGCTCGTCCAGCATATAGTGATCGGCCACGATCGCAATGCGACCACCCGGGTGCCGGGCCCTGAAGAGTTCGATTTGTTCGACTGCGTCGGCAAAATCATCGCCGGTATGGACAACGATAAACAGCGGCCGGTGTTGTTGAAGTTCGCTTGCGAGCAAATCATCGGCGCACGATACCGACGCCACGACATGAAAATTTGCCGAGCGTAGAATGCTGGCAAGGCCTTCTCTGAGTAAAATGCTTTTCCCAACGAGTATGGTTGCAAAAGATTGTCGCCACTGCATGATGCGTCTCCCGGCATTTGCGCAACGTGACACGCGACAGACAAAACTCCAGTCTTTCCCGTCCGGTCATCTGCCAACGGGTTTTAGGAAAGTCTTCTCATTGGAAGTCTTGCTGTCGAAATATTCGGGTTTCTTCAGTCCGTGGGGCTCTCCGCATTTCACAGGAACAAAAAGTTCGTGATCAAATTCGGATGCTTCGCTCCCGCTCTCGTGACGCTTTTATGAACATTAGAGCCTAATCCTCGTTATCCCTATATACCTTTGGTTATAGGTAGTTGCTGGCGAGCAGGTCGTTCAAAATAGGAAGAGACTAGTGCTGGAGATATTCGCCACATCTGCGGATAGCCGTTGATCCCGGGCGGGAGATCGTCGCGATTGATCCGCCGCAATGCGGGCCAGCCCCCAAGCAGCCCAAAGACTTGTGGGTTTATGCAGGCGTGATCTTTCGCGCAAGCCGAGGCAAGCAACCTACCAGGCGCGCGCCGTACTTTACGGCGTAACCAATGCCTCGGGCCCTTTAAGAATTAATTGTAGTGACTCCGGGGAATATTCATGGATGCTCAAGGATTAATGAGGGGGACAGACTGAGGGCCGCCTATGCGTTGCACCAGCGTGGTGATTGCCGACCGCCATCCTGTCGTTCTGCAAGGTTTGACGAGCGCTCTGGGGACGCAGAACGGCTTCAAGGTTGTTGCGTGCCGCAGTGACGGTCCGAGCTGCATCGAAGCGATTCGGAGGTTTGTGCCGGACATTGCCATCCTCGACATATCGATGCCTGGCCTGACCGGGCTGGAAATCCTCACCATCGCCAACTCCGAGAGGCTTTCCACGCGACTGGTTTTTTTTACTGCAACTGTACAAGACCGCGAATTGGTTATGTCGACCGTCGCCGGTGCCTATGGTGTCATTCTGAAGGATGTGGCGCTCGAAATTGTGGTGCGGTCCTTGCGGCAGGTCGCGGACGGCCAGAGGCTGTCGCCGCTGCTCCCCTCCGATCAGGCTGTACCTCGGAAGCGGGAGCAAAGGAACATCGCGATCCCGGAGAAGGTGCCGGCGGTGCTGACAGACCGCGAGCGCCAGATCATGGCTCTGGTGTCTGAAGGGTTGTCGAATAAGGAAATAGGGCGCCGGCTGAATATTGCCGACGGCACCATCAAGGTGCACCTGCATCACGTTTATCAGAAGCTTGAAATCAGCAACCGGACGGTGCTCGCGGCGCTCGCCATATCGCACAATGACGGCGCGAGCGTCCTTCCCGGAAATCATGTTCCCCGGATTTGCTGTGACTGAGCAACGATCGTTTTAAAAACGATCGTTATAAAAGAGTGAGGTTTCCGTTGCTGTTTGGCCGACTGCGCAGGCAGGCTCTGCGTATGCTTTGCGTGCGAATGACCGCAAATGGGCTGGAGAAGAGCGCAGCCCTCGTCGGTCAGGGCTGGGGCCAGTTGCACGCTGCCGCGATCTTATGTCATGTCGGATGGGATCCAGGCCCACCAGTTGAAACGTACTGTCATACGGCGGACCTTTACCAGCGTACACTTTAACGAGAATCTGGCCGCTATCCGGCATTGAGCGCAGGAAGCGAACGACGTCGCCTCGAAAGGCGAGACTTCTTCCCGTTTCCGCGGATCTCCAGCGCTGCTCAACTGACGGCTGTTCGTTGATCCGGTATACGACCTTCACCTCACCATCGGTGGCCGGTTTCCAGGAGCCCGTCGTGGAAATTGTCAGTTCCGTGCGCTGGGCGCGACAATGGATGGCGAGCGAGCACGGGGCGTCTTGCGACGACGCGCGCGCCATCGTCAACACGGCGATCTGCGGCCTATAGCCCAGCGGCGAGGTCGTCTCGCTGATGATCCAGTTCGGGCTTTGAGGCTGCGCGGGGGGCAGGTGTTTCAGCCATCTCCACCAACAGCTCGTCGACGCACTTCAACCGCTCACTGCCTTCAAACTGTGAGCATGCCTTGGGGCGATCGACGTCATCGCCGGTTTGAGCACGCACGGCCTGGCTCAGGCTTGAGAGTACGGTCGCAATGAGAGCGCCCACACTCTTCATTGTGACGGCCCCGCTGTCCGGACCTGTGGCTGATCAAGCCATTCCTGCGCTGGCCGAAAGCGCTCCAGACTCGGTACCTTGGCGCCGAGGTTGTCCTCCTTCCACTTCGGATCGAAGCCGGGGGGACTGCAATCTGTCGAGGCGACTGAACAGGTGATCTACGAGGCGCGCCACGCGCTGGTATCGGTCGGACTGTTGGGGCCAGTTGTACGCCACAAGGATGGTGGGGACGGCGATCGTCGCGATCCGCTCACCCTTCGGCACCAGGCTGGGATAATCCGTCGCGTCGTCGGCGTCTCGCGCGTCGAGAGGGATCGAGCATTGGCGGGCAACTGGAGGCCCAGCACGGCGAATGCCATTGCTGGCCGAGCTGCGAGCCGATCCCTATTTCAATGCCTCGATCCGCTCCTTCGCATCTTCAATGCCGCCTGCCTGCGCCCGTTCATATAGTTCGCGCGCCTGTGTACGATCACCGGAGATTCCGCTTGCGCGCCACGATTGCAGCACGCGCGCGTCGTAAGTCTCGGCCAGCATAAAGGCAGCTCGCGCGCTGCCACGCTCAAGAGCGTGTTGAAGCAACAAGCGAGCGCCGCCAATATCAGCTCGCCCGAGCAATGTGGTTGCTCGAGCAAGCAGCCTCTGTTCGTCCACGAGGGAATAGGGCAGGGTGCTCGGCGACGTAGATCGCTCGATCCCCTTGGCGACTTTCGGAACCGCATCCGACGCGGCTTCGCGAGCGGCTATCGGCGCCTCCGGACGCGGCAATTCCGCAACGGACGACGGTCCCGAGATGGAAGCGGCGGCTTTGCCGGAAATTTGTTCCGGTGAGCGCCCGTTTCCCTCGATCGTCCTCGAAGAGGACTTCGCTATCCGCTCCTGCGAGCGAGCAACGGCCGACTCGCGTGCGCGCAGGGCACGAAGAGCATTCAAGGCAGCGATCTGCCGGTTGCCGGCTTCGAGTTCGTTCCTGGCGGAGGTAAGCTCGCGCGCAAGCGCGTTGGCGCGATCGCGCTCGCTGGCGAGAGCCAGTTTCTGCTCCGCTACGATGGCTCTGCTTGTCTCCATCACCTGCAACACCTCAGCATGCGCGGCAGCGAGAAGTGCGGAACGCGCCTCGGCGTCCTTCCACGCCGCGGCAAGCTCGCGGGCGAGCGTCTCGGTCTTCTCGCGTTCCTTCCCAAGTGTCAGCTCTTGTTCGATCTTCGCCGCCGCAGTGGTTTGCGCGGTCTCCAGGCCCGCGGCACGCGCCGCGTCGAGTTCTGCCCGGACGGAGGTTAGTTCGCGCGCAAGGGCGTCTGACCTGTCTCGCTCCTGGTTGAGCTCCTGTTCCAGCGCCTGCTTTGGCTTGATCTCCGCCTC
>WNGJ01004151.1_pt1 | contig 15035 bp, 14 predicted proteins | sample 5400611 | NCBI WGS metagenome assembly WNGJ01 (sample SAMN13153375, study PRJNA577476) | soil metagenome | isolation source: 40 cm soil or saprolite under Garry oak tree replicate 1 | place: USA:California | collected 2016-06-15
TGGATATGTCAACAGCCAGCACGCATGCGAGAGTGCAAACTGTGCCGCAAACACGGCCGGCCGGTCCGCCGGCTGCGCGGAGCGGCGAAGCAATCGGCCGGCCGGCGTCATGACCGCCGAATAGCCGACGCCGAGCAGCGTCCACGCGATCAACAGAGCCGGCCAGATAATATGAGAAGCAGGCTTCGGCGGCGACGCGGACATGACGCTTGCAAAACCCAGCAAGGTAATTCCGAGCGCAGTTGCCGCGGGCAGCATGACGGCGCGATCGGCGATTCGATCGAGCAGTCTCGGCAACATCAACGCGGCGGCCATCGAGCCGCCGCCAAAGCAGGCAAGCGCGATCGCGACATCGCTGTCGGTTCCGCCCAATAGCCCTCGTACGATAACGACGGTGTTGATGATGACCATTGCGCCTGCGGCGGCCACAGACAAATTTAGCGCGAGCAGCCCCCTCAGGCGAGGTATTGCGAGATAGATGCGGATGCCGCGAGTGGTGTTTTCGTAGAGCCCGCCTTTGCGTTCCGAAATTTCTGGTTGGGGGATCTTTACGGAGAGCACCAGCGCGGCGGAGCAGAAGAACCCGACGACGGTACCAACAAATAGCCAGTTGAAAGTGATAACCGTCAGTAGTGCAGCCGCTAGCATGGGGCTGAGAAGGCTTTCCATGTCGTAGGCAAGACGGGAGAGCGACAACGCCCGGGTGTATACGTTCTCTTCCGGAAGTACATCGGGAATTGTAGCCTGAAACGTAGGTGTGAACGCTGCCGATGCCGATTGCAGGATGAAGATGAGCAAATACACCTGCCAAACCTGATCGACGAAAGGCAACGCCAGCGCGACGGCCGCTCGCACGATGTCCATCGAGATCAGGAAAGCGCGTCGGGGCAGAAAATTCGCAAAGCCCCCAACCACAGGCGCTACGCCGACATAGGCAATCATCTTGATCGCAAGCGCAGTTCCGAGCACGGCACCTGCCTCGTCGCCCGCGATCTTGAATGCCAGCAACCCAAGCGCAACCGTCATCATTCCGGTGCCTATCAGCGCAATGACCTGCGCGGCGAACAGGTGCCGATAAGTGCGATTTGCGAGAACGGACAGCATGCAACAATCTTTCAGGAAGTCTATTCAGCAGCACGGTCCGGAATGAATGCCTTGTCGTCACGACCGGTTCCTGCCTTCGAAGCAGCAGGTGCAAAGTAAGAATAGAGTGCCGGCAGAACGAGGAGAGTGAGGAGCGTTGCGCTCAAGAGCCCACCAATGACGACGGTCGCCAAAGGCTTTTGCACTTCCGCTCCCGTTCCGGTCGCCAAAGCCATCGGGACGAAGCCCAATGAGGCCACCAGCGCCGTCATGATAACCGGCCGAAATCGGGTGAGGGCACCTTGGCTGATTGCTGCCCGCGCACCGACGCCGTCGGCGATCAGCTTCCGGATTTGGCTCAGCATCACCAATCCGTTCAGAACGGCTACACCCGAGAGGGCAATGAAGCCGACTGCAGCCGAGATCGAAAACGGCATGCCGCGCAGCCAGAGCGCCGCGATCCCGCCCGTGAGGGCGAGAGGGACGGCGCTGAAGACCAGAAGCGCGTCGCGGGCCGATCCGAGCGCACTGAACAACAGAAGGAAGATCAGGAGAAAGCAGCCCGGCACTACAAGCATCAGGCGTTGGCGGGCCACAGAAAAGTTCTCGAACTGCCCGCCCCAGCTCAGGAAGCTGCCCGGCGCGAGCTTGACCTGCTCATTCACCTTGGCCTGGGCATCGGCGACCAGTGAACCGATATCGCGACCGCGTACCTCGGCCGTCGCCACGACCCGGCGCTTGCCGTTCTCGCGACTGATCTGGTTTGCGCCCTCGGTCTGCTCGAATGAAGCGATCGTCCGCAGTGGGATCGAGGCTGCCGGCGCGTTCGGGTTCGCGTGCGGAAGCGGCACCGGCAGGTTCTCCAGCGCCGAGATATCGTTGCGCAGCGCATCGCTGAGGCGCACCACGATTTGGAATCTGCGATCCCCCTCGAAGACGAGGCCGGCGGGGCGGCCGCCGACCGCGGTTTCGATCAGATCCTGGACCGATGCGAGGCTGAGGCCCCGCCGGCCGATCTCGGCCTTGTCTATGCGGATTTCAAGGAACGGCAGTCCGGCGGTCTCCTCGACTTTGACGCTCTCGGCGCCGTCGACTTTCCGCAGTACGTCGGCAATCCGGCCCGCGGTCCTCTGCATCTCCGCGAAATCATCGCCGAACACCTTCACGGCGAGGTCTTCGCGCACGCCGGCGATCAGTTCGTTGAAGCGCATTTCGATCGGTTGCGAAAACCCGACCTTGTTACCCGGCAGCTTGGTGGCCTCCGCCTCGATCCGCTTGATGAGGTCGTCCTTCGTCATGCCGGGGTCCGGCCATTCGTTCTGCGGCTTGACGATGATGTAGGTATCGGAGGCGTTGGGGGGCATCGGGTCCGCGGCGAGATCGGGGGTACCGGTCCGTGAGAAGACGAACGCCACCTCGGGAAACTGGCTGATCTGCTGCTCGATCAGAAGCTGCATCCGCTGCGATTGCGCCAGCGACGTGCTCGGCACGCGCTTGACTTCCATGACGATGTTCTTCTCGTCCAGCGTCGGTGTGAATTCCTGACCGAGGCGGCCGAAAAGAAGGAGCGCGCAGACGAATAGTAGTGCGGCGCCCATCATCACCGAGAGCGGTCTGGCAATCGCCATGCCCAGCAGCGGCGCGTAAGCCGACTTCAGCCGGCGCACGGCCAGGTTCTCGTCCTCGCGCACGGGCTTTGAGAGGGCGATGGCAATGGCGGCGGGAACGAATGTCAGCGAGACGACGAACGCGGTGGCCAGCGCGATCATCACGGTCAGCGCCATCGGTTCGAACGTCTTGCCCTCGACGCCCGTGAAGGCGAGCAGCGGCACGTACACCAGTATGATGATGACCTGTCCGTAGACTGTCGGACGAATCATCTCGGACGTCGATGCGGTCACCGTCGACAGGCGCTCCTCGAGCGACAGGCCGCGCCCAAGTTCGCGTTGCCGTTCGGCGAGATGGCGCAGGCTGTTCTCCGCGATGATGACGGCGCCGTCCACGATCAGGCCGAAGTCCAGCGCGCCCAGGCTCATGAGGTTGGCGCTGATCCGTCCCGACAGCATCCCGGTCGCGGTGACCAGCATCGTCACGGGGATAACGCAGGCCGTGATGATGGCAGCGCGCAGGTTGCCGAGCAACAGGAAGAGCACGGCGATGACGAGCAGCGCGCCCTCGGCTAGGTTGCTCGCCACCGTATGGATGGTCGCATCCACCAGTTGGGTACGGTTCAGCACGGTATGCGCGTAAATACCCGGTGGCAGGGTCCGGCCGATCTCCTTGATGCGGGCGTCGGCGGCCGCGGCGACCGTTCGGCTATTGCCGCCGATTAGCATCAGCGCGGTCCCGAGCACGACCTCGCGCCCGTTCACGCTGGCGCTGCCGGTGCGTAGTTCACGCCCGATCGCGACATCGGCCACGTCCTTGACGCGGACGGGAACGCCGCCGCGAGTGGTCACGACGATGTTAGAGATGTCGTCCATGTCCTCGACGCGGCCCGCGGCGCGGACGACGTAGCCTTCGCCGTTCTGCTCGATGTAGTTGGCGCCGCGGCTGACGTTGTTGGCTTCGATGGCGGCGATCACCTGTCCGAACGAAAGGCCGTAGCCGACCAGCTTCGTTGGGTCGGGTTGGACCTGAAACTGCTTCACGAAGCCGCCGATCGCGTCGGCGCCGGCGACGCCAGGCACCGTCTTCATCTGGGGCCGGACGATCCAGTCCTGGACAGTGCGCAGATAGACGGTGCGCTGGAAATCGTCGGTCAGATGTTCGCCCTCCGGCGTCAGATACGTGCCGTCGGTCTGCCATCCCGGCTGCCCGTCGCGCACTGGCGCGGTGGTGCCGGGCCTTTCGTACTCGACCGCCCACCAGTAGATCTCGCCGAGTCCGGTCGACACCGGCCCCATCTTCACGTCCACGCCTGGCGGAAGGCTGGGCTTGGCGTCGTTGATCCGCTCCGAGACCAATTGCCGGGCGAAGTAGATGTTGGTGCGGTCGGCGAACACCGCCGTGATCTGCGCGAAGCCGTTCCGCGAAAACGATCGCGTCGACTCCAGTCCGGGTATCCCCGCAAGCGCAGTCTCCAGCGCGACGGTGACCTGCTTCTCGATCTCGACGGGCGTGAGCGCCGGCGCTGTCGCGTTCACTTGGACCTGGACGTTGGTCACGTCCGGAACGGCGTCGATCGGGAGCTTTGTTAGAGACCACAAACCGGACGCAGCGGCGACGAGCGTCACGAGCAGGACGAGCCACCTGCGCCGTATCGAAAGGTCGACGATCCTCTCGATCATCGTCTCAGTCCTCGTCGCCGGGCTTCGACAGTTCCGCCTTCAGCGAGAACGTGTTCGAAACGGCCACGGTTTCTCCGGCCGCGAGCCCCGAAACGATCTCGACGGATTGGCCATCGCGCTGGCCGAGGACAACGTCACGCTTCTCGAACCCGTCCTTGGTGCGGACGAACACGGCCTTGCGGCCCTGGACCGTCTGGACGGCACTGAAAGGCGCGACGACGGGGACCGCGCGCTCATCGACCGCGATCGCCGCGGTGATGAACGATCCGGGCCGCCAGCGGCCGTCGGCATTCTCGATGGCCGCGACGACGCGTGCGGTCCGAGTATCCTTGTCGAGCAGCGGGCTGACGAACACGATCTTGCCGGTTGTCGCGTCCGGAAACCCCCGCAACGTCACGGCGACGGATTGTCCTTCCCGGATCATCGGCAAGTCGGGCGATGAAACAGAGAGTTCTACCCAGACGTGGGCGAGATCGACGATGACGAAAAGTTCGGTCTCAAGATTGTCGCGCCCGACGGCCGTCCCGAGTTCGACCTTGCGTTCGGCGACCCGTCCTGAAATCGGGGCGCGGACGTTCTGGCTGCGCAGCGAGGCGTCCGGCGCCTGCGGAAGCGCGGTGATCTCATCTTCACGCACGCCCAACGCCAGCAGTTTCTGGCGCGCAATACCGAAGCGCATCGCGGTCTGCGCCGCGGCGTTGCGCGATTTGATGTACTGCTGTTCTGGAACGGCGCGGCCCTCCCAGAGCGACTTATCCCGGGCGGTCAGATCCTGCTGCAGCTCGTTCGAGAGTCGGGTAGCGAGATAGTCGCTCTTGGCGTCTGCTACTTCGCGGCTCTCCAGGACGGCTATGACTTCGTCCTTCACGACATCGTCGCCGATGTTCTTGCGCAGTTCGGCGACCGTGCCAGAGAGCTTGACCGAGACATGGGCCACCCGCCCCGCATCGGGCACGATGGTTCCAGACACGCCGATGCGCTTTGCGATCGTGGCGGGGCCAACGGTTTGCTGTTCGATCTGCGCCAGCTTGATCTGCTCGACGTCCATCGCCAGTACTGCGGACTTCGTTTCGGGGACCTTAGGCTGGGCTTCGCGCTGCGCGACGGCGGCACGCGGCGCGCCGAGATTCGCCAAGCCGCGTAGCGCAGGGGAGGCCGAGAAAGCGACTGCGACGCCGGCGAGGAAGGCTACGACGATGCTGTGGGAGCGTACGGCCATTATGAACTCGGACGGAAAAGGTCGAACGGCAGTCGCCGTTACAGGTATCGCGAGATCGCCTTGAACTCGGCGAGGACGTTCTTGGTCGATTTGGCCGGGCCACCGTTCGCGGCGGCGTCCAGACAGTTGTCGACGTGATCGTGGATCAGCGTCTTCTTCGCCTCTCCGATCGCCTTCTCCACCGCGTGGAGCTGCTGCGCGAGATCGAGGCAGGACCGACCGTCGGCGAACATCTCGATCACCTTGTGAAGATGGCCTTCGGCGCGTTTCAGGCGTTTGACAATTTCCGGATGGCTGGTGTGAGAATGTTCCTTCATAGGGTAATACCTATCCCCCTGGAGAGGATATAACAATCCCGCGCGGATGGTGGGCATGCGGCAAAACGCCGTCAGGGTGGGTCTACAGGCGGGGAAGTTGGGATGTCTCTGATCCGTTGACCCTTTCTTCGATCGGAAGATGTGGTCGTTCTTGAAACATTGCTGCGCCGGGTCGAGCGCGTCGTCGAGCGGAGCGTGTTGCTCGATCAGCGCTATGGCGTCGGCGAGAACCCGCCGCTCAATGCGGTTCCCATTCACGTCCATCATCTGCGCCGGCGGCTCGAGGAAGCGGGTGCGACGCTCGAGATCGTGACGTTTCGCGGCATCGGCTACATGGCCGCAGCGCGCAGGGAGGTAAGGCAATGATAGATCGGCATTCGCTGCAGTTCCGCTTGGCGTGGCGCCTTGCGGCAGTCCTGGTTCTGGCGTGCACGGCGGTCGTTGCGGGGTTCGGTTACTATGCAAGCAATGTCGGCGGACGCTATGCTGATCAGAGCTTCGACTGCGTCATTTATCATTTCCTCGTCGACGTCGGTTGGACGTTGCCGATCATCGTCGCACTCGCCACGGCGATCGGCATCGTAGCAATCCGGCAAGGGCTCAAGCCGCTCGCCGATCTTTCGGCAGAAATTGCGGGAATGAGAGCCGGTACACGGCCTGCTCGACCTCCCGGTCGCAAGTGCAGTCAAGCTGCAGGACGATATCGACCGCATGGCGCGCATCGTGGCTCAGTTTCTTGCTCTCGCGCGAGCGGAAGCCGGGAATCTCGGCTCCGACGCTGAATGCGATCTTGCGGAGCTGACCTCGAAGGTCGCCGTGACGCTCGCACCAGTCGCGCACGCCAAAGCGGTCAGCCTCGCCTATGATCGTCCATCCGCCGGCGTCCCGGTCCAAGCGTCACTGGGAGCTCTCGAAACCATCGCAAGTAATCTCATCGACAACGCCATTGCTCACAGTCCGCCCGGCTCCGAGATTCACATCCGGGTGGAGAGACTCCGGGCCGTCTGATCATCGATGATGAGGGCCCGGGCGTTCCGGAAGAGTTCAGGGAGCGCATCTTCGAGCGATTCTGGCGCGGCGACTGGAACTCGGCCGGCGGTAGCGGCCTTGGCCTGTCGATCGTGAAGGAAATCACCCAAAGAATCGGGGCGAAGGTCGCGGTGGGCGCGAGCAGGTCGGGTGGCGCCCGTTTCTTGGTCAGTTTGCCGCCGGTGGAGCATACAGCCATCGAGGTCGCCATTCCGCTCTTGCAAAGAGCCTGACACGATCCACTGATCGAATGGACCTTACCAGCGCGGTACCCTGAGCTCAGGTCATCGCGCTGGTCGGCACGGGACTCATTTCCCAACAGTTTACAATCGATCGGCAAATTTGCCGGCGGGCTTGCCGCGCTCTACCATTTCGCGCGCATAGGCATAGAGCGCATCGTAGACGATCCATTCTGCGGCATTGATCGCGTGATCGTCCTCGTAGCCGAGATGCCGGAAGCCTTCGGCCACCGCCTGCAGCCCGGGTCCCTCGGCTTGATGGTAGAGTGTGTTGTCGGTGTCGGCGCCATTGACAATCCTGCCCACCAGCACGAGGGCAGGATCGCCCGTCAGCTGATATTTCTTGAGGATTGCTTCGAACGAACACTCCTTGCCGTGGTGGCCAAGCTCGACGTCCTTGACGTCGTAAGGGATGGCGTCGAGCCGCTTTGCCTCGGCCATCACCTTGTCCGTGGGCGCGAAGATGAACTCGGCATCCTTGTCGACGAACTTCTTGATGAGCCAGGGGCAGGCCACGCGGTCGACCTTAACGTGCTCTCGGGTAATCCACTTCATCTGATCCTCCTGCTTAAAGATAAGTCCTGCGAATCACGTATCCGCCAGGACAAGAATCCCGCCGTGCGCGGGTGAAATCACGTAGAGCCGGTCCGGCGGTACCAAAACCGTAGTGTGTGCTCCGGTGCCGGTCATCGTGCGTACGGCCCTGCCGGTGCGCGGATCGACGGTTTCGACAAGTCCCGGCTCGCCGATGGCGACATGGACGAGGCCGGTCGCCGGATTGAAGAAGGTTACGTCCGGTGCGCCCGCGATCGGCCACACGTTGGTAATTTCTCCGGAGGCGCTATCGATCTCGACCAGGGTCCCATTGTCGCATGCGGCGTAGAGGCGGCCGCGGGAATAGTCGATATCCAGACCATGCGCGCCGGCTGACGGAAGCTTCCACTGCGCGATCACGTTCAGCTCTGGTAGACCCGCGACCAGCACCATCGAAGGTTCCCGGATGCATAAGAATACGCGCTCGGCGGCGGCGTCGGTCACGCACCACCGCGGCCGGCCGGGCAAATCGATCGCGACCTGCTTGCGCTCGTTCAGCACAAAGGCTTGCAATGTCGGCGTCTCACACTCGTCCCCGATGCAGGCGACAATTCCGAGGGACGCGCGTCTTGCGATCGCAGCCCCATTGGGCCGGGAGCCGGTCTTGAACACCGCCTTAGCTTCGAACGTCGCGGCGTCGAGCCAGGCGACGCTTGCCGCGCCGCGATTGGTGACGAGGACCTCTCCATTGTCGGCGACAGCGCCGGCCACTCCCGGAAATCCCGGCAGCGTTGCCATGTGCCTTTGCGCATCATGGTCGATCACCTCAACGCAGTCGCGCGCCGTATGCGCGATGAAGACCCGCCGGGTTTTCGGATCGAACGCGCCGTGGTCGAAGGCGCTGCCCGCAGCGTTCGGTATTTCTATGACACCAACGGTTTTTAGTGGCATGACGGTCTCACGCCGCTGCGCCGCAAGATAGGCGAAGTCTGCTTGATATGAAGGAGGAGGAGTCTGTCCATGCGCAATCTCCTCGAAACATCGAGCGTTGCGCAGAGCTTGGACGGTGTGCCGTCTAATGGGGAGCCTGCGTTTCCCCGCATCGTCAACTTAACCGCGCCTGAGGCCTCCGGCAAGTTTTCTGCTTGTTAAATTTTACCGTCAGTACTTCGGACGATGCGAATTTTCCCACTCGCGCGCGTGCTGAATAGGCTCGCGAGCCGGCAGGACCGCACGCAACTTTTGGGTTGTCGGCAAATTCTCCATCCGCTCCCGCCACCGGCAAAATGCCGGATATTTGGGGTACATGGCTTTGCCTTCCTCGGTCAGGCTGAAGGCAAACGTGCTTGGCAGCATGAAGAAGTCGGCAAGCGTGAGTTCCGAACCAAGCAGATAGTCCTGGCCCAGCGACAATTCGCGCTCCATGACCCCAAGGGCAAGTTCGACCTTGGGCAGCGCATGCGCCACAACCTTTTCGTCGGACGCAATGCCGAGTTCCGGATAGACCAGCCGTTCATGGGTCACATGGTAGATCATATAGGGGTAGTAGTAGGAATTGACCGCGCCGACCCACTGGTTCATGCGCGCCCGCTCGCGGACGTCCTGCGGCGTCAATCGCGGTCCATCGAACGCCTCGTCGACGTAGGCGGCGATGGCACTGGTCTCGTAGACCGTAAGATCGCCGTGTTGGAGGATCGGGACGCGGTTAAACGGATGCAGTGCGAAATGCTCGGGCTTGCCCATGACGGGTTCAAGATCATGGAAGACGTAGGGCACCTCCTTATGCGTCAGGACCAGGCGGACGATGTTGACATAGGTGCTTCGGGGAAAGCCGTAGACAATCGGATCGGGCACTTGTTGCTCCTCTCATAGTTCAGTTGTGGTGCGATGGATATTCGTCATCGCCAAAATGGCTTGTTCGCCTCATCCATCAACTGTTGCCTCGTCAGTCCGAGGTCGTCGAGGAGATGCTGGTCATCGGCAAGATTGCGCAGCGCGGCGCGCTGCCGGCTCCGTTCGCTCCAGTGCGGCAATTCGTTCAATAGTGCGGTCCATCCAAGCCATGAATTGGATTGATAACGAGGGGCTGGCGGGCGGTGCCGATACAGGCTTAGAGAATGGGTGCTACTGAAAGGCGTTGACATAAAAGGGCTCCGGATCGCATGATTTGCAATTACTGGCAGTTTCGATAAGCCCGGTTGCGCACAGCCTGCAAAGCATCGTTTCTCGGGCCTGCCCTAATTTTTCTCATGAACTGCCTGGTCAAGGTTTGCGATGCGCCCGCGCCTGCCACCGTTGAATGCCCTGAAAGCCTTCGAGGCCGCGGCTCGGCATGAGAGCTTCACGCGCGCCGCCGAAGAGCTTTGTGTCACGCAGGGCGCGGTGAGCCACCAGGTCAAGGCGCTCGAAGTCGAACTCGCCATCAAGCTTTTCAATCGCGAACGCCAGCGTCTCATCATTACGGAAGCAGGCCGCGACTACCTCACCGTGGTACGCGATGCGCTGGACCGTATCGCCGCCGGTACCGAGCGGCTTCTGCAACGGCAGAACGCGGGCGTTCTCACCGTCAGCACTTCACCGGACTTCGCCGCCAAGTGGCTGGTACATCGCCTCGGCCACTTTGCCGAAGCGCACTCCGACATTGATCTTCGAGTTTCGGCGACGCTTCATCACGTCGACTTCGCGCGTGAGGAGGTCGACATTGCGGTGCGGCACGGCGACGGCAATTGGCCCGGACTTGACACCGTCAGGCTGAGCGCAGAACAGCTCTTCGCGGTATGCAGTCCGAAGCTGCTGTCGGGCCGCCGCCGACTCAACAAGCCGGTCGATATCTTCAAGTTTCCACTTATCCACCTGGATAGCCGAACCGATTGGACAAAGTGGTTGCAGGGCGTGGGCATTGATAATGCCGACGTCACCCATGGTCCGGTATTGAATCGAGCGAGCATGGTCATCGACGCCGCGATCAACGGCCAGGGCGTCGCGCTTGCGCGCACGACATTGGCAGCTTGGGACCTTATCAATGGCCGGCTTGTGCTGCCTTTCCCGGAATCACTGCGCTTGTCGAAGACCTATTGGATCGTTTGCCCGAAGGCGACCGCAAGCCTGCCGAAGATCGTGACTTTTCGCGACTGGCTTCTTGCGGAAGCTTCGAGGGATTTGAAGCAGCTAAAGAAGCTCGATTGGCTATCGAAGCCGTTGAAACAGCGGGGAGACTGATTGGCGATGTCGCCGGCGGAGTAGCGCGCCAGGCGCATTGGACGGCTTGCCGGGCAAGGAAACTTGCCTTACGCATTCTTTTCCGGGACGTCGCAGCCTCCCCGTTAAGTGGTAACCCCATGCAAGCGCTGCTCGCTGCCAGCGCTCTCGATCCACTAAATCGCGGCGGCAAGCTCTCAACCGCGTCGATTCCGTGTGCGCGCCTCCGTGTGTTCCGCGGCCCTTGTGAGACTTGGCAACTGCAGACACTAGTTTTCCCAGACCCATCCAATGTGTCCGGAAGCGCGTTCCGATCGAGCTCTTCTCTAGGTCGGTCTCCTTACAATCACCTGAAATGGCGCTTCCTTGTCGGCGCGGCTGTGGCTCACCAGAGCTTTTGCCGTCACGCTCGTGCTCGCGTTTCGCACGAGATGGGGAATCTCGGCGGGAATGAGAGCAATTTCGCCAGCTTTGATCGCCTTGGTTTCCCGTCCTTCGACTTCCACGGTCAAGCTGCCGTCCAGCACATAGATGATTTCCTGAGCGCCCGGATGCATGTGCCAAGGGGCTCCGGCGCCCGATGCCATTTCCAGGACGTTGACCACGGTTTCCTGCACCCTCTGCTTTTGGCCCTGCAGATCAACCCTCAGAATTTGAGTGAGCCTGGGCACCCCTTGCGGAGACTGCGCGAAAATTGTCCGCGAAGCAGCCGGAAGGACGATCGCAGCACCTGCAAGACGAATGAAATAACGGCGAACGAGCATCATGACGGTCTCCTCGGATGTTGCTAATGCCCAGAAACCACAGCGCCTGGGGGCAGCGTCGGAACCGTGGCGAAGGCCGCAGGCAGCTCGCCCGTCAGACTTTCGAGGAAGGCAACCATGTTGCGAATTTCCGCATCCCTGAGCGTTACCCCGAGCTGCACACGCGCCATAATGCTGACCGCTTCGGGCAACGTCGCCACCGACCCATCGTGAAAGTATGGCGGTGTCATCGCGACGTTGCGCAGGCTGGGAACGCGGAAGACATAAAGATCGCCGGGGTCCTTCGTCACATCCATGCGTCCCGTGTCGACGGTCCGGCTTCCGGTTGCCTTCCAATAGTTCTCGACCACACCAAACTTCTGGTGCATGGCCCCGCCGATGCCGACGCCCTGGTGGCATCCGGCGCAGCCGGTATTGATAAACGTCTCGAGGCCCGCGCGGGCCATCGGAGAAAGCGCATCGACCTCGCCGGCGAGATAAGCGTCGAACGGCGACGGCGTGACCAAGGTCCGCTCATATGCGCTGATCGCATTCGCCATGTTGTGTGCGGTCATTGGAGCGGCCTCGTCCGGGAACGCCGCCTTGAATAACGGGAGATAGCCGGGAATCTGAGCGAGCCGGTCGACAACGGCCTTCAAGTCAGGCTGACCGGACGTGATCGGCGAGGTGAGCGCTTTGATCGCTTGATCCTCAAGGCCTTCGCGATCGCCTCGCCAGTGAATGATGTTCAATGCCGCGTTCAGGATGGTCGGCGCATTGCGGGGGTGAAGCCGCTGCTTGACGCCGATCGATGCCGGCAGCCCATCGGAGCCGTGCAGCGCCGGCTGATGGCAGGTCGCGCAGCTCACATTGGCGTCGATCGTGACGCGCGGATCGAAGAAAAGCATTCGACCGAGATCAGCGCGTGCCTTTGTGACCGGAAATTCAGCCGTGCCCATGTCCTTCGGAAGCGGGCGGAAAATCTCCTGCGTTTGCTTCAGCGCAACCGCGTCGCCCTCGTCAGCGGCAGCAATTCCGGCCGTGAACACTACTATCGTCACGATGGTCACACGCAGACTTTCCATGGGTGCCTCCGACTGCGATGAGCGGTTCCACAAAATCGAGCCACCCAGGGCACCCTACGGAAGCAGACGTTGTTTAAGGCAGCTTTATGCGGCAGTGCGGGAGCTCGCGTCCCGACCGAAGAAGCCGGGGGCGCGCCTTAAAACTGCGGTAAAAATGGTGTGATTGGTTCCGGGCGCACCGCGGGTGCAGGGTCGTACGGGAATCCCAGGCAGGCCTTGGTGCGTAGGTGAAACGTGCGCCTCCTGATCGTAGAGGACGAAGCTCGGATCGCAGAAATTCTGACCGCAGCCCTGCAGCGGGTCGGCTTTGCGATCGATGCGGTGAGCCGGTGCGCCGACGCTCGCGAGGCGCTGTCGCTCACGCCTTATGACGCCGTGATTCTGGACCTCGGGTTGCCCGATGGCGATGGGCTCGGCGTTCTCGCGCACGCGCGGTCCGCGCGCAACCAAACGCCAATTCTGGTGCTCACGGCGCGCGACACCGTCGACGATCGCGTGCGCGGGCTGAACGCGGGAGCCGATGACTACCTCGTCAAGCCTTTCGCAGTCGCTGAGCTCGTTGCGAGGATCAACGCGCTCCTGCGGCGTCCTGGCGGTGCTCTCGGAGCAATCCTTCACGCCGGCAATATCGCGTTCGACACGATCGAGCGCAACGTCGGCATCGACGACAGTCCGCTGCTTCTGTCGCGTCGGGAATGCGCCGTCCTCGAGCACCTCATGCGGCGCCTGGGCCGCGTCGTGCCCAAGGCGGTTCTCGAAGAGAAGCTCTATGGAATCGACGATGAACTTGCCTCCAACGCAGTGCCCGTCCATGTGCATCACCTGCGGCGTAAGCTCGAGAGTGCGCGCGCGACCGCCGAAATTAATACAGTGCGGGGCGTGGGGTATCTGCTGATCGATTCCAAGCGATGATCCGGAGCGGCTCCCGATCCCTGCAGCTGCGCCTGGCGGTGCGCGTGGCGGTACTTTACACATGCGCTACAGCCCTGGTCATTATTGTCCTGATGTCTCGGGCATACGACACGGCCCGTTCGCTTGGTGACCGCGATTTGAGCGTTCGCGCGGCTGATCTTGTCAAGGCTGTCTCAGCGGAGCCCAACGGAGCGCCGCGACTCGATCTGCCGCCGAGGCTGACTGCTTCCTATGAGGCATCCGACAGCGATATTTTTGCGATCCGCAGACCGGGCGGCGGAATCGTCGCCGCGTCGCCGCCGAAGTTCGGTGAACTGGTGATGGGATGGCCGGATGCATCCGATAGCCCAAATCATTTCCGGATCACGGACTTCGGCGCCGGATTTCAGGACTATTATGGTCTGAGCCTCCGGCAGGACAGCGTCATTGGGCCGCTTTCAGTCTGGGTCGCACGATCGGCCGCGGCCGATGCTCTGATGTACTCGCTGCTGAGAAAATTCATCCACGATGTAATTTGGGCTATCTCGCTTCTCATCCTGATCACCCTGGCCATAGGACTCTTCGCGATCCGCAGCGGTCTCAAGCCCATCCGCGAGGTCTCGGAGAAGGCTTCGGCGATCGGCCCCGGTGCCATGTTCGTCCGCCTCCCGGACGAGAACCTTGCGAGCGAGATAAAGCCGCTCGTGGTCGCCATGAATCAAGCGCTCGATCGCCTCGAGCAGGGCTTCGTCGTTCAGCGCCAGTTCACGGCAAATGCCGCTCACGAGCTGCGCACGCCACTCGCCATCATCACTGCGGCGCTTGAGTCGATCAACGGCAAGGAGGAGCTGACAAAACTCAAGGGCGATGTGGCGCGCATGAACAGGTTGGTCGAGCAGCTTCTCCGCGTGGCCCGGTTGGACGCGATCGCATTGGACGTTTCGGGGACCGCGGACATCAGCGGGATCGCGGCGAGCATCGTCGCGACCATGGCTCCTTGGGCGCTGGCCCAGCGCCGGACGATTGCCTTGGAAGCTCCTGAACAGGCCGTGAAAGTAAGAGGGAACGCGCACGCCCTTGAGGATGCGATCAGGAACCTGGTCGAGAACGCCGTCAACTATTCACCTCGCGGCAGCGAAGTGATTGTAAGCGTCGATCACGAGGGCACAGTACGCGTCTCCGATCATGGCCCCGGTGTTCCAGCCGAATATCGCGAGCGCATCTTCGAGCGGTTCTGGCGCGGCAAGGCGACTGGGACGACCCAAGGGGCCGGCTTGGGCCTCGCCATGGTTCACGAAATCATGAAGGCGCACAAAGGCAGTGTCCACGTCGGCGAGACGCCGGGCGGTGGCGCGACCTTCACGCTGACACTCCCGCCTGCCGAATAGCGATCGCCGATCCTCCTCC
>WNGJ01004152.1_pt1 | contig 15034 bp, 15 predicted proteins | sample 5400611 | NCBI WGS metagenome assembly WNGJ01 (sample SAMN13153375, study PRJNA577476) | soil metagenome | isolation source: 40 cm soil or saprolite under Garry oak tree replicate 1 | place: USA:California | collected 2016-06-15
TGCCGCCGCCGGCTTTCAGCCGGCGAACCGCGGCCGCGGCCGTCTCGTGATCGGCCGTCGGCAGGGCGGCCTCGAGGCCGCCCTGCTGGAACGCGACCACGCCGACGTCCACGCTGTCCGGCTGAACCGCGATGAATGACAGCGCCGCCTGTTTCGCGGCGGCAAGGCGGCTGGGCGTCACGTCGGTGGCGGCCATGCTGCCCGAGACGTCCATGGCGAGGATGACGGTGCCCGAGGCGCGGGACACCGGGACGGACGCCGCCGGGCCGGCGACGGCGATCGCGAGCACGGCGACGCCGGCGATGGTGAACCACACACCTCCGAGCCGGGCGCGGTCGCGACCGCGCCCGGGGCCCTGCCCCGGGGTGGCCGCCGCGACCCCGGCCGCGGCGAGGGCCGCCGCCCGCCGCCGGGCGACGGCGACGGCGGCCCAGGCCAGGCCCGCGGCCACGACCAGGCCGACGGCCAGGAGAACGGGGTCGGCGAAGCTCATGCGCGCCTGCGCTGGGTGCTCGCGACGACCTCGATGAGCGCCGTGGCCAGGTCGGCGTCCGTGCCGATGCGGTGGATGGGCACCCCGGCCCGGCTCATTCCGGCGGCCAGGCGGTCGTCGCGCTCGTCGACACCGGCCCGGAGCCGGGCACGCAGTAGCGGGTCGCTGGAATCGATGACGAGCTGCTCGCCGGTCTCGGCATCTTCGACGACGACCAGGCCGACATCGGGCAGTTCGTCGTCGGCGGCGTCGATGACGCGCAGGGCGACGACCTCGTGGCGTGGCACCAGGCGCAGCAGCGACCGGCCCCAGTCGCCGTCGCCGATGAAGTCGGAGATGACCACGATCAGGGCGCGGCGCCGGGCGAGCTTGGCCACCGCGTCGAGCATCGCCGCGAGGTCCGTCGTGCCGGTCGTGCCGAACCCAGGGGTCCTGGCGAGTTCGGCGCTGATGCGCAGCGCGTGCCTTCGCCCGCTGCCCGGCGGCACGATACGCACTGCTCCGGTGTCGTAGAGCCCGGTGTCAAAAAGCAGCGCGCCCACGCGGTTCCCGCCCCGGCCGAACAGCCGGGCGAGCACCAGGGCGAGCTCGCTGAGCACGTCGTTCTTGCCGCGCCCGGGCGCGCCCACCGTCATGGACGCCGACCGGTCGAGCACCAGCCACACGGTGAGCTCCCGGTCTTCGGTGAACACGCGAAGCTGCGGCTCGTTCAGCCGGGCGGTGACGTTCCAGTCGATATGCCGCGCGTCATCGCCCTCGGTGTACTCGCGCAGGCCGGCGAGGTCGGTCCCGGTCCCCCGGTGCGCGGTGCGGTAGCCGCCGGCCAGGCGCCCGTCCAGGCGACGGATGACCCGCCATTCCAGGCGGACCAGGAGCCGTTCCGGTGCGGTGCGCATGGGCATGCTCAGTGGCCGCTCAAGACGACCTCGGGCACGGCCACGGCGTCGAGCACCTTCATGATGATCGTGTCGGCGCTGACGTCGTCGGCCAGCGCCTCATACGACAGCACGATGCGGTGCCGCATCACGTCGAGGGCGAGCTCGCCGACGTCGTCCGGCAGCACGTAGTCGCGGCCGTGCAGGAAGGCGAGCGCCCGGGCCCCGGTAACCAGCGCGATCGAGGCGCGCGGGCTGGCCCCGTAGCTGATGTACCGCTTCATGTCGATCTTCGGGTCCAGCCCGGCGCTGAATGTCTGGCGGGTCGCGGTCACCAGGCGGACGGCGTAGTCGACGACGGCGGGATCGACGTAGATCTCCCGCGCCCGCTCCTGCATGGCGATCAGGTCCGCCGGGCCGAGCATCGCGCGGATCTGATCGGCGGGACGCAGCGCGCGGTCGACGTTCGCGTGTTCCTCGGTGGCGCTCGGGTAGCCGACGACGACCTTCATCATGAACCGGTCGACCTGCGCCTCCGGCAGCGGGTAGGTGCCCTCGGACTCGATCGGGTTCTGCGTCGCCATGACGAGAAACGGCTCGGGCACCTGGTAGGTCTCACGGCCGATAGTGACCTGATGCTCCTGCATCACCTCGAGCAGGGCACTTTGCACCTTGGCGGGCGCCCGGTTGATCTCGTCGGCGAGCAGCAGGTTAGTGAAGACCGGGCCGAGCTGGGTCTGGAACTCGCCGGTGTGCTGATGGTAGACCCGCGTTCCGGTCAGGTCGGCGGGCACCAGATCGGGCGTGAACTGGATGCGCTGGAACTGCCCGCCGATGGCCGCGGCGAGCGACTTGACGGACAAGGTCTTGGCCAGCCCGGGGACGCCCTCCACGAGCAGGTGCCCGCCGGACAGCAGGGCGATCGCCATGCGCTCGAGCAGCACGTCCTGGCCGACGATGGTGCGCTTGACCTCGAAGAGCACCGGTTGCAGCGGGTTGGCGTGCGTGTCGCTCATATCTGGGGTCCCTTCCCTGGTCCGTTGTCGCCACTGCCGCCGAGCGCGGCACCGATGGGTACCGCGAACCCGATGCCGGCGAACGCGTCCTGCCCATCGGGGGTGGCGAGCGAGACGACGATGCCGATGACAAGACCATGTGCGTCGAGCAGCGGGCCGCCTGAGCTGCCCGGGTTGACCGACGCGTCGAACTGGATGAGGCCCGAGAACCTGCCGTGATCGGTGTCCGCGGTCCGGTCAAGGCCGGAGATCACCCCGGAGGACACGCTGTCGGTTAGGCCCAGCGGATTGCCGATGGCGACGACGGATGCTCCCACATCGGCGCCGCCGCCGAGGTTGGCCGGCACGACGACCTGGGGCAGCTTCGCCGGGGTAAGCGTGGCGATGTCCAGCTTCGGGTTGGCGGCGGCGACGGTCGCGCTCGCCGTGATGCCATCGGCGAACGTGACGGCAATGCTCCCGCCGCCTGCGACGACGTGATTCGCGGTCAAGATCGTGCCGTCGTCGGCCACGATGACGCCGGTGCCCAGGTCGTGGCCGGTGCGGACGAGGACAACGGACGGGGCGAGCCGCTGGTAGATGGCCGGCACGGTCAGGTTCTTGGCGGCTGTCGGGGTGGGGCTGGGCGTCGCGGACCTGGTATTCGCCCCGGGTGGGGCGTCGGCAAGGCGGGTCGCGAGCACCGCGATCACCACGAGCAGGACGACCACGGCCGCTAGCCCGGCGAGCAGGCGGCGCGATCCGCGAACCCCGGGCGTGTGCGATCCGGCGCCATCGGGCCCGCGAACCATAACCTCACGCTAGATACGGCGTTTGAGAAAAGGATAAGCGCACGCCTGGAAAGCGCGGAAGACGGCAGGTTCGCCCTCCGGGCTAGCACTCAGGGGATCAGGTTCAGCTCACGGGCCCCGGGCGATGGCCCGGCGGCGGGCCGAGCAGCGGGACGACCCGCCGCGAACCGGCTGCCCGCCGCGCCCGGCCCAGTCCGCCAGCACGACCGTCTTGCCGTATCCGGCCGGGGCGCAGGCCAATACCAGCCCCTGCGCCTTGCCCTCATCAAGCCGGGCCAGTAGCCGCCTCCGCGATCCCCACTTCCCCGTGGCTGCGGGCCACAAACAACGGGCGGGGCCGAGCCGAAGGCAGGTGACGAGGAAGCGTCACGGGCTAATTGCCGGCCGCCGCTTTGAACTTGACCACAAGCTCGGCCGGTACCCGGCCGCGGTCCTTTACCTCGATGCCCTGCTCCTTGGCCCACTCGCGGACCTCGGTCGCGTTCACCCCGTTAGCCGATGCCTTGCGCCCGCTGCGCGCCGAGCGCCGAGCACCGCCGGCGGCCCGGCGGCCAGCACTGACGTAGCGCGCCAGTGCATCCCGCAAGGCCTGGGCGTGTTCGGTGTTCAGGTCGATCTCGTAGTCTGTACCGTCGAGACCGAAGCGGACCGTCCCCTCAGCGGCGCTGCCGTCAAGGTCATCAACGAATAGGGTCTGCACTTTCTGTGCCATGTCTGCTCCATTTCTTATACTGTCGAAGCCATCGTAGACAATTCTCGCAGCATGAGCACGCAGCCGCACCGGCGCGCTGATCAGGGGCGTATAGGAAAGTTCCGAGCCGTAGAGATACCTGTGACTTATGTGAAACCCCGCCAGGCCATATCCGTGGCAAATAGAGCGTTTACGCCGTTGCGTAACCGCTAAATTACAGCGGCGGGCCCCGGCGGTCCGCCAGCGGGAGCTCTAATTTCAGAAGGTGCCCGCATCAGGTGCCGTGGGTGTCACGGCGTCCGACATCGGGTGTCACCGCACCCCCTATAGCGAGGGTTTCGACACCCGGTGATCCGACTGGGCGCCGCGGCCCGGTCCGGCGGGGCTGACGTGACGTCTGAGGTGACCCGCCGGGCGGCGGGAAAGATTGTGGACAGTTACCCCCCGGAATGCGCGGGTTTCTGTCCACGCTGATGCGATCCGCATTCAGCGCTCATTGCCGTCGGCCCCGGCGTCATGCTTTGCTATGTCGTCGCGGGATGCCCGCTAGCGCCGCCGGGTATGTGCGCGAGCGCTTCGTCCAGGGTGGCGAAGCTGAGAAACACCTGGTCAAGCCCTGTGATGGCGAAGATGCGCAGGACCCCGGCACCGGGTGTGACGAGCAGCATGTCGCCACCCACGGCCCGGGCCCGCTTACGCGCCCCCACCAAGGCGTGGAGCCCGGCTGTGTCGCAGAACTGCGTCCGGGTCAGGTCCACCACCACGGTTCCCGATCCATACGCGGCCGATTCGAGCAAGGCCCTGCGAAGCTCGCCGGCATTAGTGATGTCGATCTCCTCGGGCGCGGCCAGTACTGGCACGCCCTTGACCATTTCGACCAGGAACCTGATGTCCGGCATCGGTGCAGACCTCTTCGCTCGCGAGCGATGGTACGGGAGACCACCATGGTGTCCGTCTAATCAGGCCGACGCCGGATTATCAGCAGGGCTATGTCGTCGCGAGCCGGCTCGCTGCCTACCAGCTCGCCCATCACCTCGGCGCACGCGGCTTCCGGGGGCTGCGCCACGACGACCCGGCGCAATCGTTCCAGCCCGTCATCGATCAGCTGGCCCGGGCGCTCGATAAGGCCGTCGGTGTAGAAGCACAACAAGGCGCCGGCCGGAATCGGCAGCGTTGTCACGTGCCGTGGCGCATCCGGGGAAACGCCGATCATCAGCCCGGTCGCGATGGACGCCAGTTCCGCCGGCTGTCCAGGGAGCGCGACGACCGGCGGGAAATGCCCGGCCATGCAGACACGTACCTGATCGAGCGCCGGATCGAAGACGGCGTAGAGCACGGTAGCCAGGGCATCGGGTTCGAAATGCTGCATCTTCCGGTCGAGACGGCGCAGGACCTCGGCCGGATCTAGGGTTTCCAGCGCGTAGGCGCGCAACGCGCTGCGCATCCTGCCCATGATCACCGCAGCGGGCAGGCCTGAACCGGCCACATCGCCCATCACGACGCACATTTCCCCTGATGGCAGGGTGAACGCGTCGTACCAGTCGCCGCCCACGGCGCCGCTGCCGGGAACGTAGCGGCCCGCCATCTCCGCCCCGGCCACGGCCGGCAGCGCCGACGGGATCAGGCTGCGCTGCAGCGCCTCCACCGCGACCTGGTCAGCGTGGGCCGCCATGGACTGCACGGCCGCTGCGGCCCGGTCCGCAGCCAGCTGCAGCAGTTCGACGTCATGGCCGGTGAACTGGCGAGGCGTCAGCGAGCCGACATGCATCACGCCGGTCACCCGGCCGCGAGCCACCATCGGCACGCCCATCATGGACTGGATACCCTTCGCCAGCAGGATGGGGTTAAGCACGGTGGTGTGATCGACCCGGTCCAGGATGACCGGGCGGTGCTCGGCAGCGATCCGCCCGGCAAATCCCCGGCCGACCGGGATGCGCACGCCTTGCCGTACCTCTTCCTCCAGCCCGGCGGCCGCGGTCGCGATCAGCTGCCCGGCGGAGAAGTCCAGCAGCAGCACGGCCACGGTGTCGGCCCGCAGGATGTCCCGGATGCGGTCGAGTAGTTCGATGAGTAGCTCGTGGTCGTCGAGCCGGGACAAGGCGGCGTCCGTGATCGACTGGATGGCCCGCAGCCTGGCCTCGATCGAGGTGGGCTCCACCTGCGCAGTCATCTCAATGCCTCCAGAACGGACGACCTGTGCGGCAAGGAAGCGCACAACGGCACCCAAGGCAATTACCCCAGCTGCCCACCTTAATCATCAGGCTCGTGACCGATCCCGTCAGCAGCGAGGAAGGCCCCTGGCTTCCGGAGGTACGAGATCTTTGAATCCGAACGGGCTGGCTTCGCGCCCCGGCTCGTCATGGCCGTTTTTCCCGATGGTTGCGTTAGATGCCCTGGTGCGCGGGTAGCGCACCGGGTCCAGCCGGAATGGAGGGCGGCCACAATGGAACGTTCAAGCACTACTCAGCCTCCTGGCGGGGGGCACTCGACCGGTGAGCTCGTCACGATGATGTCCGAGCAGGTGTCGGTGCTCATCCGCGACGAGCTCAAGCTCGCTCAGCTGGAGATGACCAGTAAGGGCAAGCAGATGGCTCTGGGCGCGGGCATGTTCGGGGCCAGCGGCATGGCGGCGGTCTACGGTGTGGGCTGCCTGCTGGCCTGCGCGATCATCGCCATCAGCGGCGTCGTGGCGGCCTGGCTGGCCGCGCTCATCGTCGGTGCGGCCCTCCTGGCCGTTGCGGGCGGCGCCGCTCTGCTGGGCAAGGGGCACATGCGGAAGGCTGTTCCCCCGGTGCCCGGGCAAGCGGTCGCTGATGTGAAGGCCGACGTCGAGGAAATCAGGGAAAGGGCGCACCGATGACCACACCCGAGCCGTCTACGGGCCGCGAATTGCAGGAAGAGATCGAGCAGACCCGGGAACGCCTGGGGCAGACTGTGGAAGAACTGGTCGCAAAGGCCGACGTCAAGGCGCGAGCCCAGGCCAAGGCCGCTGAGGTGAAGGTCAAGGCCCAGGATAAGGCCGCGGACGTGAAAAACAGAGCCGTCGGCATGTCCGGGAACGTCCGGCAGAGCCAGCTGGTGCAGCGCCAGCTGGCGCAGGGCCGCTGGCCGCTCGTCGCAGTCGTCGCGGGTGCCATCCTCATCGGCTCCTCTATCGTGGTCCGGAGGCGGCAGCAGAGGTGACGGCGCTCAGGACAGGTTGAAGGCGACCCTCACGCGGGTGCCGCTAGGGCCGACGCCATGCAAGAACCACATCCGCGGCCCGGCTCTCCGAAAGGCCCGCCCGGCAGGCCTGGACGAGCACTTTGGCGCGGAGCGCATGAAGCGTGCCAGGATCAAACTCCTGGTCAAGTTCGGGTGCCACGTCACCTCCATTCGTGGAGGACGCTGCCGGAGCCTGCCGCGGTTCGATGGCCGACTGGCTCGCCCGAGGCCGACCCGATCACGCGATCCGGTCATGCTCTAATACGCAGACAAACCCGAAGAGGCACGATAATTATCCGCTGAACCGCTCATTATTCATGCGCTTGCCTCCTCGGCGCCCGTCTTGACCAGGGCCGATTTAACTTGCGAACCATGGTTACCTCTACCAACGTGACGCGTCCGTAAACCGCCCTCTCCTGCCGAGCATGGATATCGGGTGCCCCGGTCAGCCAGCTGGTGCCGTGGCACGTGGGCGCGGCCGGACATCATGCGGTCCCAGCTGGCCTCCCTGGCGCCGTGCGATCCCCGGCTGGCACCCTGGCCTCCCGGACCTCACCAGTCACCGGGCGCTATGACGCGCAACCGCCACGATGTAACATTGTTGCGGCCCTGACCGCTACGATGTCACATCGTAGCGGTTGGTCCCGGGGCAGCCGGGTGGGCTGGCGCGGGAGAGCAGGAGTGCTGCGGGATGCCTGGGGCGCGAGGTGCGGAACCGCGCGCCTCGAACGGTTACGGAGTGCCGAGCAGGCGCGCGAACGGCCCCCGGTCAGCCTCTACATCCGTGCCGACGACGGCGCACAGGGCCCAGCCGTCGACTGACCCCAGGCTGATGCGCCACAGGCCCTCGGCGGCCTCGCCATCACCGCGGATACCCGCGGCCCGCACGTGCAGGTGGTGGTCGGACTCGGCTTCCGCCTCCTTGGTGTACTCCTTGCCCAGCAGACCGGAGCCCGGCTCCAGCGCGCTCATCAGGGGGTTCCCCTCGACCAGCTCGCTGAAGTACCTGCTCTGGGCGATGAGGTTTCCCGTCAGCACCGCGCCGTGGACCGAGATGGTCACGGGCACCGCGGCCTGCCCTGACTCGTTGACCGCCCGGACCAGTTGCTGGAGCACGGGATCGACGTCGTGCTTGGCCATGAGATGACTCCCTAGGTTGTTACTGAGGACCGGCCCTCTACCCCGTTGCTCGCTGGCAAACGCCCTCCGAGCGGGTCTCGGCGGCACGCCCGTCGGCCAGGGTCCGCAGCAGGTTGCTGAATCCGCGGGGCGCGCGCGCCAGCCGACGGCCCGAAGTCTGTACCGGGATGTCGCCAGCATGTACGACCCGACCGGACCGCGTGGATAAAGGCCGCGGCGGTGGCGGCGCCCGGCCACGGAGTGACGTGTTCACCACCGTTAAGCGCACCAGTCGCGGTGAGCGTCTGACCAGAACTGATCATTTCCACCCCCTCATGGAGCTTCCCCCGCTTCCCACCGCTGGACTGGGCAAACATTCCCCGACACGGTTTAGGCCGGCCAACCGCGGGCAGCCCGGAGCGCCATGCAGGCCATTTCCCGCCTCGAACAGGAGTCCCGTCTTGACCGCGTGGCGTCCGCGGGGCAGCGGGCGGACGCGGAGGAACCATGGCGCTGCGCCAAGACCAGAAAGCCCTAGAAGGCGAGCTCAGTCGAAGCGACCCCAGCGGCACGGGGATCCGCCGCCGGCGCTGCGGTCGCGGCTTCAGCTACCTGGGTCCGGACACGGCTTTGATCAAGGACCCCCGGACGCTCGCCCGGATCAAGGCCCTCGTGATCCCGCCGGCCTGGGAGGACGTATGGATCTGCGCCGATCCCCAGGGCCATATCCAGGCCATCGGCACGGACGCGGCCGGCCGACGCCAGTACCGGTACCACGACCTGTGGCGTGAGCAGCGGGATCAGGAGAAGCATGACCGGGTCCTGGAGTTCGGGGCCGCCCTGCCGCGCATCCGCGAGATCGTCTGCCGTCATCTGGAAGGCCGCGGGCTGAGGCGGGACAGGGTCCTAGCGGCGGCGATACGCCTGATCGATCTCGGCTTCTTCCGGCCCGGCGGGGAGGAGTACGCCGGGGAGAACGGCACCTTCGGCCTGGCGACCATCCGGAAGGAACATGTGACGCTCAGCCATGGCCAGCTGGTGTTCGAGTACCTGGCCAAGGGCGCCAAGCATCGCGAGCAGGCCGTGGCGGAACAGCAGGTGGCCGCGGCCGTGCGGAGCCTGCGGCGGCGCCGGGGCGGAGGGGACCAGTTGCTGGCGTACCGCAGCGGCCCGCGCTGGCACGATGTCACCGCGGCGGACATCAACGACTACCTCCGCGAGGTGTCCGGCGGCGACTACACCGCCAAGGACTTCCGCACCTGGCACGCGACCGTGCTCGCGGCCGTCGGCCTGGCGGTGTCCGAGGGCGCCGCCGGAAGCGACGCCGCCCGCCAGCGCGCCATCGCCCGAGACCGCGGTCGTGAGACTGCTGGCCGGGCGCAGCCAGGGTATGGATGCTGGTCGCCCGGTTTCGTTAGGGTGTCAGGTGTAGATACCAAGGCAGGCCCGTGACGGTGGCCCGGACAACCCCCCGGCTGATCGACCGGGGTGATCTTCTCGCCGCCCTGGATCGCGCGTCGGCCCGGAAGGTCACGATCATCTCGGCGCCGGCCGGCAGCGGGAAGACCTCGCTGCTGCGCGCGTGGGCCGACCGTCCCGGCCAGCGGCACCGGCTCGCTGTCGTGCAGGTACGCCGCGATCAGCACGACGCCCAGGATTTCTGGCTGGCCCTGCTCGGCGCGGTCCGGCAAGCCTCCGGCACGACGAGCGGCGCCGGACCGCCGGCCGCGACCCCCGACTTCAACGGGCAGACGATGGCCGACCGGGTGCTGGCCGAGCTCGCCGATCATCGCGGCCGCCTCGTCCTGGTCATCGACGACCTGCACGAGCTGAACGCCCCGGGCACCCTGACCCAGCTCACCCAGTTGCTGACGAACCTTCCCCCCGACGTGCACGCGGTGCTGGCCACGCGCCGCGATCTGAGGCTGCGCCTGCATCGGCTGCGGCTGGCCGGCGAGCTCGCCGAGATCCGCGCGGCGGAGCTGCGCTTCACCGAGCGGGAGACCCGCGAGCTGCTCGCCGCCTCGGGTATCGCGCTGTCGGAGGCCGGGGCGGCGCTGCTGCATCAGCAGACCGAAGGATGGGCCGCGGGCCTGCGCCTCGCGGCGCTGTCCCTGGTAGGCCATCCGGACCCCGAGCGGTTCGTCATGGAGTTCTCCGGCACCAGCCGAACGGTCGCGGAGTACCTGCTCGCCGAGATGCTGGAACGCCAGCCCGGCGAGGTCCAGGATCTTCTCCTGCGCACCTCGCTGCTCGACCGGGTCAACGCAGACCTGGCCGACCTGCTGACCGGCCGCCCCGGCTCGGAACGCATCCTGCTCGAACTCGAAGACGCGAACGCGTTCGTCGTGTCCCTGGACCCCGAACGGACCTGGTTCCGCTACCGCCACCTGTTCGCGGACCTGCTCCGGCTGGAGCTGCGCCGGACGCTGCCCGAGCACGTGCCGGCGCTGCACCGGCGGGCCGCCGGATGGTTCGCGCAGCATGGCCACGTGATCGAGGCCATCCGGCACACCCAGGCGGCCGACGACTGGCATGACGCGGCCCGGCTGCTGGCCGACCATTCGTTCGGCCTGACCCTCGACGGGCAGGTGCAGACCATCCAGGCGCTGCTGCAGGCCTTCCCGCCGGGCGCCAGCGCGGACCCCGAACTGGCCCTGGTGCGCGCGGGTGTCGACCTGGTCCAGGGGCGCTTGGACGAGGCGGCCGCGCACCTGAAAGTCGCCCAGGCCTACACCGAGACCGCGCCACCGGATCGCCAGCGCCGCCTCCGGGTCGCGCTCGCGGCGCTGAAGCTGTCGCTGGCCCGGCGGCGCGGGCACCTGGCCGACGTTCTCGAGCAGGTCGCGTTCCTCAACGCGCCGATCGGCGGGCAGTCGGATGAAGACATCGCGCTCGGCAGCGACCTGCGCGCGGTGGCGCTGATGAACCTGGGGACCCTCGAGGCGTGGTCCCTGGCCAGTCCGGACGCCGAACGCCACCTGCGGGAGGGCGCCGTCCTGGCGCGGGAGATCGGCCGGCCCTATCTCGAGGTCGGCTGCCTGGCGCAGCTCGGGTTCGCGTCGAAGATCCACTCGTTCGCCGTTACCCAGCTGCGCTGCCGCGAGGCGATAGCCGCCGCTGAGCGATACGGCTGGGGCACCGAACCGGTGATCGCGCCCGCGCTGGTGACCCTGGCCGCCTCGATGATCTTCATGGGTGACCTCGACGAAGGCGAGCGATGGCTGCAGGGCACCGACCGGGCCCTGGGAGCAGACACCGGGCCCGGCATCAGGCTGCTTACTCACGTTGCGAGCGGCATGCTGGAGGCCGGCCGCGGCCGCCTGCACGAGGCGGCCGAGGAGTTCGGCGCGGCCGAACGGCTGCGATCGCAGCTGACGGGTTCGCACGCTCTGGCGAGCCAGGTGACCGGCTGGCTGCTGGTCACCCAGGCCCGCCTCGGGATGACCGGCGAAGCCCGCGCCGCGCTCGCGGCGCTCGATGACGAGCGGGCCGGCTCGGGCGAAGTCGGTAACGCCCGCGCGATGATCTGCCTCGCGGACGGCGATCCGGCCGGGGCCCTCGGCGCGCTGCGACACGTCCTGGACGGCACCGCACCGGTCATCGGCTACCTCACGGTCGTGGAGGCTCACCTGCTCGCCGGGCTGGCCCACCGCGCACTCGGTGACCAGCGCGCGGCGAACCAGGCCGCCGAACGCGCACTCGCCCTCGCCGAGCCGGACCGGCCCGTCCTGCCGTTCCTGATGACGGGTGCCCGGGAGCTGCTCGAGGCCCTGCCGCGGCACGAGACCGCGCACGCCGCGCTGCTCACCGACATCCTCGACGTCATGCACGGCGCTTCCCCGGCCGCCACCGACCAGCACCCGTACCCGGCCGAACTCAGCCCGGGCGAGCTTCGGGTGCTGCGGTTTCTCCCGACCAACCTGTCCCGGCTGGAGATCGCCAGCGAGCTGTCCGTCTCGCCGAACACCATCAGCACGCACATCCGCAGCATCTACGCCAAGCTCGGTGTCCGGGACCGTTCCTCGGCCGTGCAGCGCGCGCGCGAGCTACGGCTGCTAGCGGTCGGCCGCACGCGCTAGATCAGGCGGCAGGAAACCTGGACCGTAGCGCTGTCAGCAGCGCGGCCACCGGTAGCCGGACGGTGTGGGTGACCTCGTCAGGTACCCGGATCAGCCGCCGGAACAGGATGGGGAGGCTTACGACCTCACCGCGCGCCGCCGCGAGCAGCAGATCGAGCAGATCCGGTGAGGGCGGCTGGGGCGGTTCGGTGATGTGGACGCGGGCGGAGACCACGGGGCCGCTCCTGGAGGTCTCGACCTGGCCCAGGGCGGGCAGGAGCGCGAGCATGGTGCGGTTCTCGGCGAGGATCTCCGCGGTGAAGTACTGGACGCCGACTTCAAGTGCGCGCTCGCTCAGGCACGCCAGCAGCGCGGAGCCCAGGCCGCGTCCTTGCCATGCGTCGACCACCGTGACCCCCGCGTCCGCGGTATCGGGCTGGTCCAGACTGCGAACGAACCTGCACTCCCCGAGGATCTCTACGGATAGCAGCGGCGTGGCGACCAGAGCCTCGTGGTTATCGTGGTCGACCTCGACCGCGGCTTTGAGGGTGTGGTCGGGGAGTTCCGGCATGGCCGTAAAGAAGCGCCGGTAACGGGACTGCTCTCCCAGGTTCGCGTAGGCGTGAGCCAAGGCCAACGCGTCATCGGGCCGTACCTGTCGAATTCGGACGACGTCGCCGGAGCGGATCCGCACGGTCTGCGGTCGGCGAGCCGGCGGCGAAGCTGACGCCGTGTCGTTAGGGATACTCGTACTCCTTCAGGCAGATATGGAGCGGCGACCTGCCCCGGTCCCTCCAGCAGATCCTCTTCGCCTCGGTGGCCTGCTCCAGGCTCTTACCGGTGGCGGAGACCGGAAAGAACAATTCCGGATCGACGAACCGGCACGCGGCGGCCGACCGCCAGTTCTCCGGGCCGCTCTCCCGCGTCTGGCAGCGCGTGAAAGCGAGATGTGCTCCTCCGCGTTGTTCCATTTCCTGTCTTCTCCGCGTTGGTGATGGCGATGTCCGGGCCATCGAGGACTGGCGCCGACCACGACCGAATTGCCGACCGGGTCTATCCAGTCCATCGCGGCGCGCCTGAGCAAGAAAGGCGTCTTTACCTGTGGACGCATAGCCCGCAGCTATGGGGGCGGAAGAACGTCGCGGAGTTCGGGCCGCTAGCGGTCGGCCGCACGGGCTAGCCCGGACAGCCGGGCCTGGATGTCGGCGGTAACGGTCTCGGGCGACTGGTCGGCGTCCACCGCGACCAGGATGCCGCGTTCGGTGTAGTAGGGCACGAGCGGGCCCGTCGTCTCGGCGAACACCCGCAGGCGGTGCCGGATCACGTCGGCCTTGTCGTCGGAACGTCCGCTCTGGCTGGCGCGGTCAAGCAGCCGCTGCGTGAGTACCGGCTCGGGCGCATGCAGGTAGATCGCCGCGTCCAGCGTCACGCCGAGCCGGGCCGCGAGTTCCGCGGCGGCGATGGCCTGCGGAAGGTTCCGCGGGAAGCCGTCCAGGATGTACCCGCCGTGGGCGGCCGCCTCGGTGACGGCCGGGGTCAGCACGTCGAGCACGATCTGGTCGGGAACGAGATCACCGCGCGCCTGATGGGCGGCGATCTCGCGGCCGAGCGGGCCCCCGGCCTGGGCTTGCGCCCGCAGCAGGTCTCCGGCGGCGATGTGCCGCGCGCCGGACCAGGCCGCCAGCCGCTCGCCCTGCGTGCCCTTGCCGGCGCCGGGAGGAGCGAGCAGCAGCAGCCTCACGGCACAGCCTCCCAACACGGGCTCACGATGCGGTCAGGCCGTCCGGGATGACGATGTCCCGCTTCTGGATCTTGCCGGTCGCGCCCTTGGGCAGCGCATCCATGATCCAGACGTGGCGCGGGTACTTGTACGCCGCGACCTGGGCCTTGACGTAGTCGCGCAGTTCCTCGGCGGTGATGACGGCCCCCGGCTTGAGGGCCACCGCCGCCCCGACCTCCTCGCCGAGGGACGAATGCGGCAGGCCGATCACGGCGGCTTCGGCGACCGCGGGGTGCTCGTAGAGCACCTCCTCGATCTCCCGCGGGTAGACGTTGTAGCCGCCGCGGATGATCAGGTCCTTCTTCCGGTCCACGATGTAGAAGTAGCCGTCTTCGTCCACCCGGGCCAGGTCACCGGTGTGGAACCAGCCGTCGCGGAGCGCCTCTTCGGTCGCCTCGGGACGCTGCCAGTAGCCCTTCATCACGTTCGGCCCGCGGATGACGATCTCGCCCACCTCGCCCTGCGGGACCTCGTGGTCTTCGCCGTCCACGGCGCGCATCTGGACGTTCCGGATGGGCGTGCCGATCGAGCCGGGCTTTTGCTCCCGGTCGGGGTGATTGAACGAGGCGACCGGCGAGGTCTCCGACAGGCCGTATCCCTCGAGCAACGGCACGCCGAACGCCTCCTCGAACCCGCGCAGCACCTCGACCGGCAGGGCCGCGACGATCACGATCGGGGACCCGCTCGAGGAGGCCACGGATCTCGGCCCGGTCATCTCGGCCGAGGCGCGGATGAGGATCCTGCGCTACATCGAGGCCGGCCAGGCCGAAGGCGCCACGCTGGCCTACGGCGGCGGCAGGCCGGCCGGCCCGCAGTTCGAGCGCGGCTTCTGGGTCGAGCCGACGATCTTCACCGACGTCCGCAACGACATGACGATCGCCCGCGAGGAAATCTTCGGCCCGGTCCTCGCGGTGATCCGGGCCGAGAGCACGGAGGCGGCGATCCGGATCGCCAACGACACCGAGTACGGGCTGTCGGCCGGGGTCTGGAGCACCGACAGCCAG
>WNGJ01004153.1_pt1 | contig 15034 bp, 18 predicted proteins | sample 5400611 | NCBI WGS metagenome assembly WNGJ01 (sample SAMN13153375, study PRJNA577476) | soil metagenome | isolation source: 40 cm soil or saprolite under Garry oak tree replicate 1 | place: USA:California | collected 2016-06-15
CTTGACGAGGATGAACGCCGTCAGCATGGCTCGAGGGCATTTTAATCGGCCTGCTAGACTGTCAAGGCATGGCCCTTGACACTCTGCAGGCCCGTGGTCGCACGCTCGCCCTCTATGAGCGGTATGGAGCGCTGCTCACCACGCACCAGCAAGCGATCATTGACCTGTATCTGCGGAGCGATTGGTCGCTGGCCGAGATAGCGTCGCATCAGGGGACCTCGCGCGCGGCGGTGCACGATATCGTGCGCCGATCAACGCTCGCCCTCCAGGGCTACGAGAAGCGCTTGGGCCTGCTCGCCGAGTCTGCGAGACGGCGCCGAGCGGTCGAGGCCCTGGAGCGCGAGCTCAACGGCTTGAAGCGCCGGCTCGCGCGCATCGAGGGCGGCGCCTAGATGTTCGAAGCCCTGAGCGAGCGGCTCGCCGCCGCGCTCAAGAAGATCAGCGGCCGGGGCGTCCTCCGGCCCGAGGACGTCGATGCCGGCCTTCGCGAGGTCCGGCTGGCGCTGCTCGAGGCCGACGTCAACTTCAAGGTCGTCAAGGAATTCGTGGAGAAGGTAAGGGGCCGGCTCGCTGGAGCTGAGATCTCACCGGGCCTGACCGCGCCGCAAACCGTGGTCAAGGCCGTCAGCGACGAGCTGGTCGAGCTGCTGGGTGGCAACGCGGAAGGCTTGCGTTACAAGGCCCAACCTCCGACGGTCTTGATGCTCATCGGTTTGCAAGGCTCCGGCAAGACGACGACCGCCGTGAAGCTTGCCTTGCTGGCGCGCCGCGAGGGACACCGGCCGCTCGTCGCCGCGCTCGACCTCCGCCGTCCGGCCGCAGTCGATCAGCTGCGTGTCCTGGCAGAGCGCGAGCACATCGCCTTTCACACCGGCGAGGGGCCGGTGGAATCCATCGCACTCTCGGCCGTCGCCGAGGCCAGCCGAGTGAACAGCGACGTCGTGGTCCTGGACACCGCCGGACGCACTCACGTGGACGGCGAGCTGATGGCGGAGCTGAAACGGATCAAGTCGGCCGTGCCGGAAGCCGAGACGCTGCTCGTGGCCGACTCGATGACGGGGCAGGAAGCGGTCAAGGTGGGTGAGGCATTCGGCAGGGAGATCGGCGTCGACGGAGTGATCCTGACCAAGCTCGACGGCGACGCGCGCGGCGGAGCCGCCCTGTCCTTGCGGGTCGCGACCGGCGAGCAGATCCGCTTCGCCGGCACCGGGGAGAGGCCGGCCGACCTCGAGGTCTTCCACGCCGAACGGATGGCTTCGCGGATCCTCGGCATGGGCGACGTGCTGTCCCTGATCGAGAAGGCGGAGAAGGTCGTCGACCTCGAGAAAGCCGCCGACCTGGAGCGTCACCTGCGGTCGGGGCAGCTCAGCTTCGACGACTTCCTGGCCCAGATCCGCCAGCTGCGCGGCATGGGCTCGCTGGAAGGGCTGCTCGAAATGGTGCCGGGAGGCGGCCAGCTGAAGGGTCAGCTCGCGGGCGCCAACACCGAGCTGGAGATGAAGCGAATGGAAGCGATCATCCTGTCTATGACGCCCCGGGAAAGGGCCCATCCCCAGCTCATCGACGGGGCGCGGAAGCGGAGGATCGCGCGGGGCAGCGGCGTGCAGCCGGCCGATATCAACAGGCTGCTCAAAGCGCGAGACGCGATGCAGAAGATGGCGAAGCAATTCGGCGCAGTCAGCCGCAAAGGCAAGCTGGGCGGAATTCCGCGCCTCGGACAGATTGGATAGAAGGAGGAGCAGTTGGTAAAGATCAGGTTGAGGCGGATGGGGGCGAAAAAGCATCCCTTCTACCGTCTCGTGGTTGCGGACGCGCGCTCACCGCGCGACGGCCGCTTTATCGAGCACCTCGGGTACTACGACCCGATGACCGACCCGGTGCAGGTCAAGATCGATGTGGACAAAGTGATGAAGTGGCTGCAGCAGGGCGCGCAGCCCAGTGAAGCGGCGCGCAGCCTGTTGAAGCGGGAGGGAATCCTTGAGCGACGTGCAGAGAAGTCGACCCCCACGGCGTGACTTTCGGCGCGGAGGCGGTGGTTTCCGGCGCGACCGGCCGGCGTCCAACGGGCCGGGCATCGACTACCGCGCGATGGTGGAGTACGTTGCGAAGTCGCTCGCCGAGAAACCGGACGAGGTAACTGTCGAGGCGTTCGAGCGCGGCGGTGGGACGGTGGCGATCAAGGTCAAGCTCGCCGACGAGGACATCGGACGGTTCATCGGCAAAGCCGGGCGCAACATCGAAGCCCTCCGGACACTGGTCCGTGTCGCCTCGTTGCGCGATCGCAAGCGAGTGTTCGTCGACCTTGCCAACCCGTCGCTTTCGCCGACGCATTCCGCACCGGGCAAAGGACGGAGACCGAGCGGCGAGGTGACCGCATGATCCGAATCGGCCAGGTCACGGGAGCGTATGGGTTGGACGGAGCTGTCAAGGTGACACCCTTGACAGACTTCCAGGATCGCTTCGATCCCGGGGCAAGCCTGCTGCTCGATGGCTGCGCGCGGCAGGTCGAGTGGAGCCGCGAGAGTCAGCCGGGCCTCGTGGTCAAGCTGCGCGGGATTGAAAATCGGACGGTCGCCGAGCTGTTCCGCGGGCGGTACCTGGAGGTGGCTGACGAGGAGATGCGGTCGCTCGAGGATGGTCGCTTTTACCACCGGCAGGTCGTCGGCCTGGCCGTCGTGACCCAGTCCGGGCAGCGGGTCGGCGTCATCGAGGAGGTGCTCGAGAGGCCGGCGAATGACGTCTGGGTGAGCCGGGAGGGCTCGATCGAGCACCTGATCCCGGCCACGAAAGACGCGGTGCTCAGCGTCGACGTGGGCGGCGGACGCGTGGTCATCGCCGATTGGCTGCTGAAGTTCGAGCAAGCTCAAGACAACCCGTGACAGACCGATAGCAATGAGATTCGATATCGTCACCATCTTTCCTGGCATGTTCGGGCCCGTGTTTCAGCAGGGGGTGATCGCGCGCGCCATCGAACGCGGCGCCATCGAGCTGGAGGCACACGATCTACGGGCTCATACCCATGATCGGCACCGCCAGGTCGACGATATGCCCTTCGGTGGCGGTCCCGGGATGGTGATCAAACCCGAGCCGGTGATCGAAGCTGTGGAAGCCATCCGGGCGGCGAATCGCGGCCCGGTGGTCCTGATGGAGCCATGGGGCGAACGCCTGGACCAAGAGCTCGCCGCTGAGCTCGCCACGGAACCTGGCCTCATCATCGTCTGCGGCCGCTACGAGGGTATCGATGATCGCGTGCGCACGGCGCTGCAGGCGCGCGAGATCTCGATCGGCGACTATGTCCTGAGCGGGGGAGAGATACCGGCGATGGTCCTGGTCGACTCCGTGGCGCGCCTGTTGCCCGGGGTGGTTGGCGATCCAGGCTCACTGGCGCAGGACAGCTTTGCGGACGAGCTCACCGGCTGGCCGCAGTTCACGCGGCCGGCGGAGTACCGCGGCATGGCTGTTCCCGATGTGCTCCTGTCCGGCGACCACGCGCGAATTCGCCAGTGGCGCCGGCAGCAGGCGGCGCAGAGGGGCGATTCATCAAAGTTGAGGCACACCAAGGAGGTGAAGAAGACGTGAATGTGATCCAGCAGCTCGAGAAGGAGCAGCAGAAGAAAAAGACGCCGGCCCTTCGGGCGGGCGACACCGTGAGGGTGCACGCCAAGGTCGTCGAAGGGACCCGCGAGCGCATCCAGGTGTTTGAAGGGACCGTGATTCGGGTGACCGGCGGCGGGCTCCGGCAAAACTTCACGGTGCGCCGTGTCACCCACGGCGTCGGTGTGGAGAGGACATTCATGGTCCACTCACCCCGGATCGACAAGATCGACGTGTTGCGTCACGGCGACGTCCGGCAGGGCCGCCTCTACTACTTGCGCGGCAAGGTCGGTCGCGAGGCTCGCATCCGCGAGCGCCGCCGCCTCGTGCCTGAGACGCAGGACGATTCGGCAGCGGAGCCCGAGGCAGTCGAGGAAGAGGCGGCTGAAGGGGCGGAGACACAAGAGGCCTAGCCGGCTGTAAAGACGGTTGGTGGCGGACGCTTGGCCGCAGTAGTCTCGATCTGATGCGTCCACAGCTCTGGAAGTTCGAGCGTCGCGCGGCCGCCATGGGCTACGAGGTCGTGGCCGGCGTCGATGAGGTCGGCATGGGCCCGCTCGCGGGTCCCGTGGTCGGGGGCGCCGTGGTGCTCCGCATCGGCGATCGGATCCCAGGCCTCAACGATTCCAAGCTCATGACGCCCGAAGAACGCGAGCAGGTCGACGCGATCATCCGGCGGCGCGCGGTCGCGGTCGCGGTTTGCGCCGTCGACCACACGCAGGTCGACCGACTCGGTCTGTTCAAAGCGCGGATCCTGGCCAGCGCTGGAGCCGTCGCGGGCCTTGCCGTCAAGGCCGAATACCTGCTGATCGACGCGTTCGACATCCCGGACGCGCCGCTGCCGCAGATCGCCGTGGTGCGAGGCGACAAGATCTGCGCTTCCATCATGGCGGCGAGCATCGTCGCCAAGGTCGCCCGCGACAGGGCGATGGTCGACTATGACCGGCTCTACCCCGGATGGGGTTTTGCCGACCACAAGGGATACGCCACTCCGTCGCATCGCGCAGCGATCCGGCGACTCGGCCCAAGCCCCATTCACAGGACGTCTTGGGCGCCCTTCCGCGTCTCCGAGCTGGCGAACTAGGCCGCGCAGGCGAACGGGCGGCAGCTGACCTTCTGAGGTCGCGCGGCTATCGAATCGTCGGCGCCGGCTTTCTCGCGCGCCGGGGTGAGCTCGACCTCATCTGCAGGCGCGGCCGGGAGCTCGTGGTGGTCGAGGTGAAGACTCGCTCCTCAGACGCGTTCGGCACGCCGCTCGAGGCGGTCGGCTCACGCAAGCGGCGCGCGCTGAGGGCGGCCGCAGCCGAGTACCGGGCGCTGGCGGAGTGGCGCGGCCCGATCCGCTTCGCGGTGGTGGGGGTGACGGTCACGCCTGAAGGCGGCCTGGATGCCGAGTTGATCGAAGACCCCTTCGACTGAGAGAGAAAAACTCTTCCCCATTCATGGGGAAGTCCGGCCGCAGGCCGGGATGGGGCTAGCGCCAGTGTCGGTCGAGCTCAGACGCGTAGTGCTTGCCGATCACATCGGCACTGCTCAGCAGCCAGTTGTCCAGGCGCCGCGTGCCGCGCGGCCTTTCATGCGAGACGAGCAGCTCTTGCATCAACCCCTGCAGCTCGGGCTCGTTCAGAGTGACGTCGTTGACGATGCGCCCGATGACCTGGGCGGCGCGCACGGTGTTGCGGGGGGAGATATGGACGAACCGCGGATGCCGTCGCACCGCGATCGCGATCGATTCGACCATCTCGCTGTAGTAGAGGATTTCCGGTCCCGCGGCGTCGACCGTGACGTTGTCCGACTGGGCCGCGGCCCATGTCGCGATCTCCGCCACGTCTTCGCCCGCGACGGGTTGCAGGCGGTAGTCACCGCGGCCCGGAATTCCAAACATCGGCAGCCTCCGCAACAGCCAGGCGATGTTGTTGATCAGGATGTCGCCCTGGCCGAAGATCAAGGTCGGGCGCACGATCGCCCACTGCAGGCCCGACTCGCGCACCGCTTTCTCGGCGCGCGCCTTGCCCGCGTAATAGTCCAGCTCCGACTCCTCCGAGGGGTTGCTCACGGAGATGTGCACGACTTTGCGCACCCCCGCGTCCCTCGCCGCACCAGCAAGGATTCGCGTGTTGGCGACCGCGTCGCCGAAGCGGACGCGGCCGTGGCGGAAGCGGACCCAGTACGTGTTGTAGAGCACATCCGCTCCGCGCATGCTCTCGACCAACGCCGCGCGGTCGGTGAACTGGAGCGGAGCGACCTCCGCCGTGATGTCCTCGACGCCGGCGCGATTGGGATGGTTGGTCAGCGTCTTGACGCGGCGTTCCTGGGCCAGCAGGTGGCGGGCGATATAGCGGCCCGTGAAGCTGAAGGCCCCGGTGACGACGTCGAATCCCCGCTGCTCCATCAGCCGATCAAAAAGGAAAGCGCGTCAGGTCGTACGCCGCCGACCCCGGCCGCACGTGACCCGAGATGACCACGCGAGGGCGGTGGCGAACGGCTTCCGCGGGATCGACCTCGGGGCGAAGGCCGTTGAAGATCGGGAATCGCAGCGTCCCATCCGGAGACCACTCCGAGTACCGGATGCTGACGACCAGATCTGGCCTGACCCAGTTGACGGGCCGCATCATGATCGGAGGCGGATCGAGCGGCGATTCGTTGGTCGCCAGCTCGGCGAGGCGGTGGCGAAGTGCGTCCGTCGCGTCCTCGTCGTAGCCGCCGCCCACGGTGCCACACGGCAGGAGGCGTCCATCCTCGTGGTAGCCGACCACCAGCGCGTCGAACGGCTTCGCGCCAGCCCTGTCACCGAGCCAGCCGATGACGACGAAATCGTCGGACTTGACCGCCTTGACCTTCAGCCAGAACGGGCTTCGCTGCCCAGGCACGTATGGACTTTGCCGGTGCTTGGCCACCACTCCCTCGAGACCACGCTCGAGGCAGGCTTCGAACAGCTCCACACCATCCTCTTCTATGTGGTCCGGCACGAAGAGGTGGCCGCCGGCCTCCACCGCCTTCGCCAGCCGGGCTCGCCGGCGCGCCACGGGCTGTCTCATCAGCGGCCGGCCTTCCAGGTACAACGCGTCAAAAGCCAGGTAGGCGGTCGGGACCTCATCGCGCATCCGAGCCCCTCCGCTGAGTCGCTGTCGCAGGCGCGGGTAGTCGGGCCGCCCGTCGACATCGGTCGCCACGAGCTCACCGTCGATGACGCTGCCCGGCGGCACGCGCTTCGCCGCCGCGGCGACTTCGGGCAGATCGGCCGTGACGTCGTTCAGGCCGCGGTCGGTCAGGCGGACCTGGCCGTCCGCGGCGCGAAACAGAACGCAGCGCAAGCCGTCCCATTTCACTTCGAAGAGGTACTCGGGCGAGCTGAACGGCGCTTCGGCCGACGCCGCCTGCATCGGCCTGAGCTCGTCAGGAAAGCTTTCCAGCTCGATCTGCAGCTGGTCGTCTTGTTCTGACGTGCGCCCTGCGCGCGCCCGGCGGGGCTGCATCCGCCTCACATTAGGGGCAGCAGAGCTACGAAGCTTTACGACGTCTCCTTGTCTCGGCCGCGGGCTTCTCGCGTCCCGCGCGCTGCTTCTTGGCCTGCTCGACCGATTGGCGCAGGGCTTCCATGAGGTCCATGACCTTGGCCGGCTGCGGCGCCTCGGGCGCCTCGATGACCTCGCCCTCCATCTTGGCCTGGACGACCTTCATCACCGCTTCGCGGTAGTTGTCCTTGTAGCGGCTCGGATCGAAGCTGTCCGCCAGGCTCTCGATCAGCGCCTTTGCCATCTCGAGCTCCTTGGGGTTGATCTTCACCTCGTCCTCGAGGCCCTTCAGGCCTTCGGTCGAGCGGATCTCGTCCGGCCAGTGGAGCGTGTTCATGATCAGTCCTTTGCCGTTCGGGTGGAGCGCCGCCAGGTGCTCCTTGTCGCGCAACGCGATCTTGGCGATCGCCATCCGGCCCGTGGCCTCCAGCGCCCGACGGAGCAGGTGGTACGGCTTCTTGCCCAGCTCTTCCGGCTCGACGTAATAGGCGCTGTCGTAGTACAGCCCGGGCTCGACGTCGTCAACCGGCACGAACTCTTCGATGTCGATCGCATGGGCGGTCGGCAGCGGCAAGTTGTCGAGATCCTTGTCCTCGATGATCACGTAGCGATCCTTGCCGATCTCGTAGCCGCGCTGGATCTCGCTGTAGGCGACCTCATGGTCGCCTTCGGCGCACCAGCGCTTGTAGGAGATGGGGGAGTGGTGATCCGGACACAGCTGACGAAAGGAGACCTTGGCGCTCGACTCCGTGGCGTTGTAGAGGCGGATCGGGATGGAGACCATCCCGAAAGAGACCACGCCTTTCCACATCGATCTCGGCATGGGGACGCAGTTTACCTCCTAAGTTCGTGGTTGGCTACTTTTCGTAGGCGCGGCCGAGGCGGCTCTCTTGACCAACGCTCAAGCGCCGACGTCCCGCCTCTGCATAACAAGTATCGAGCTTGCGAGCCCGGCGAGCGACAGCAGGACGAGAAGCGCGAGGTTGCGGGCGTCGACGCCGGTGAGCAGCGGCGTGCCGAACAGCTTGAACGCCGACAGGTCCTGGACCCACAGCGGGAGCTTGTAGATCGACCCAAGCTCGGTGTCGAGGTAGCTTGCGAAGGCAAACGCGCCCAGCACACCGAGCGCGGCCCGCGGATTCCATGCCGCCAGCAGCGATCCCGCGGAGGCGAACACCAGCGCGAAGGGCACCAGCATGAGCGAGGCCGCGACGACACGCCCGGGGTTCAGGTCGATGCCCTGCATGTGCGACGCGTAGTAGAGGGTCGTCCCGCTGGCGGCGGTGATCACGAGCGCGCTCGCGATCAGCGTTGCCATCCGCTCCACGACGACCGCCGCGCGCGACACCGGCTGGCTCAAGGTCAGCTCGAGCCGACCGTCGGTGTCCTCGGCCGACCAGCGCGCGACGTATGTGATGGCCAGCGCGGCGAAGAGCAGCTGCGCCACGTTGAACCATGTGAAACCCAGAACGCCGGGATAGACCTGCTGCCGCACGAAGATCGAGAGGTAGGGAAGCAGTGATGGGATCGAAAGCAGGACCTGGACGATCGTTCTGGTGAGAGAGACGAAGACGATGGCGAGCACCGCCATACCGATCGCCCAGACGGCGATTCCCAGTCGTCGCTCGTACATCCCGCGCCAAACTGGAAAGCGCCACCACGCCGCGCCCGTGACTGACCGGCTTTCCCGTCGCACCCGCAGCGGCAGACGAACCAGAGGCGCACCAAGGTCGCGAAAGTCGAAAGCCGCGGCCGCGATGGCCGCGCCGAAGATCGAGACGCCGGCCAGCACGAAGAGCGCACGCGGCTCGAAGGGGCCGCCGGGCGGCAGCGGTTGATTGAGGTCGTAGTACCGAAACGGGGAAAGCCAGCGCCATGTCGAGAGCGAGTCGAAAACTCTGCTGAGGCTGTTGACGAGAAACAGCGCGAGCAACAAGACGCCCGCCGCCGCGGTGGCGGCGCGCGGGGCCGCGAGCTGAGCGACCAGGAGCGCGAGCGCGTAGCAGGAGAGCCCGATCGCGACAAGGAGCCCGCACGCCTCGATGACGCCAGGCAGGGCGACGGTCTCGTGACCAGTGGCGACCCCGACCAGGAAGCCGGCCGCCGCGGCGACCGAGGCGACGACAAGCGCGATGGCGAAGGCGGTGGTGCGCGCGCCGATGAGCTCGATCCGGGAGATCCCGGCCGCGAGCGAGGCTTCGACCAGGCCGCGCTCCTCGTCACCCCGCGCGGCGCCGGTGGCGCTCGCGAGCGCCCAGATCGCGAACAGGATCGCCAGGGGATGGAATCCGCGGAACTCCACGTAACCGCCGACGGTGTCGGGCCGGAAGGGTGGAGGGAACAAGGCGCTGAACTGCGAAGCGAGCGCCAGGATCGAATTGCCGAAAGCGATGCGCTCGCCGGGCCCCTGGCCGGCGATCTGGTAAAAGCCGACGGTCTGGACGAGCGTCGACACGAACGCGGCAAGCGAAAAGCCCACGATGCCCCAACGGCCAAGCCGGAGTCCGAAAGCGATGGCGATCATGACGTGAGCGCTTTGGGCTTCCTTGCGCTGAAATAGCTGAGGAATATCTCCTCCAGTGTCGGTTCCGTGCTGACGAGGTCGACCACCGTCGTGTCGCCGATAGCGCGGAGCAGCGGCTGAAAGCTTCCGCGCACCCGGCACGTCACCCGCTGACCGGTCACGGTCACGTCCTCGACCCCCTCCGCATCACGGATCTCCGCACCCGGCACGGCGGAGTCCTGCGCAAATTCGATCTCCACGTGATGGACGCGAATCCGTCTCAGCTCGTCGAGCTGTGCGACGCGGACGAGTCGCCCATCGCGAATGATCCCGACCCGATCGCAGACATGCTCGACCTCGGACAGGACATGCGACGAGAGAAAGACAGTTGCGCCGTCATCCCGGACCTCGCGCAGCAAGGCGTAGAACTCCTGCTGGTTCAGCGGGTCGAGGCTGCTGGTCGGCTCATCGAGGATGAGAAGGTCCGGCCGGTGCATGAACGCGAGCACGATCGCGAGCTTTTGCTTGTTGCCGCTCGAGTATTCGCGAAAGCGCCGGCTGAGGTCGAGGTCGAAGCGCTCGGCCAGCTTGCGCACGCTCCCGCGGTCGACGCCGCCCCGCATGCCGGCCAGGTAGGCGACGATCTCGCTTCCCCGAAGACTCCCAAACTGGGGCACGTCACCCGGCAGGTACCCGACCTTCCGCTTGACATCGACCGCGTCGCGCACGGAGTCGAGGCCAAAGATGAACGCCGATCCGCTGGTCGGCCGGATCATCCCCATCAGCAACCTGATGGTTGTCGTCTTGCCGGCTCCGTTCGGGCCCAGGTAGCCGAAGACTTCCTGCGCCGCGACCTGGAGGTCGAGGTCGAAAAGGCCACGTCCGGCGCCGTAGTCCTTGGTCAGCCTGGAGGTCCTGATCGCCGTGGTGGGCATTTCGCGCAGCATATTAGTCACCGTGCAGCTGGGCGACCTCGAGCTTCATCTTTTGGTGACCGACAAATGGAAGGCCGACGGCGGCCTGATGTTCGGTGTCGTACCGAGGATTCTCTGGGAGAAGCAAAAGCCGCCCGACGCCAACAACATGATCGACTGCGCGTGCGTTTGCCTCATCGCGCGCATCAATGGCCGGGTCATCGTCTGCGAGACCGGGATCGGCACCAAGCTGAGCGAGAAGCGGGCGCGGCAGGTCGCCCTGCGCGAACCGGAGGACCTGCTCCACGCGCTGCGGCGGCTCGGCATCCAGCCCGACGAGGTGGACGCGGTGATCACGACGCACCTGCACTGGGATCATGCGGGCGGCCTGACGCGCCGCAACGACCTGGGCAAGCTCGTGCCGACCTTCAAGAAGGCACGCCACTTCGTCCAGCGAACGGAATGGGATTTTGCCCTGCACCCCGACGTGCGCAGCGCGACCGGTTACTACATCGACGACTTCACGCCTCTCGCCGATGGCCATCACTCCGTCGAGTTCCTCGACGGCGATGCGGAGGTCTTTCCGGGCGTTCACCTCCGCCACGTCGGCGGCCACACGCCCGGAAGCCAGATCCTGGTCTTGCAGTCCGGCGAGCTGGGCTGCGCCGTGACGGGTGACCTCGTCTGCCAGACCCCGCACCTTCGCGTCCCCTGGAACATGTCCGCGGACATCGAGCCGCTGCGCGTGTTCGAGGAGAAGTCGCGCTTGTTCGAGGAAGCCGAAAAGCACCGCTGGCTGCTCGTGCTCAGCCATGAGACCGACCACCCCGCCGGTTATCTCGAAGAAGGTGGACGCTGGCGCCCCGAGCCGCGGCTGACGGCCTGAGCTTCACGACCGCCGACGGCCGCAAGCTCACCTTTCGCAAGCTGGGTCACGGGCCCGTGCTCGTGTGCCATCCGGGGGGGCCGGGTTTCTCGTCCGCTTACCTCGGCGACCTTGCTGGGCTTTGGGAACGCTTCACGTTGGTGATCCTGAACCCGCGCGGCACGGACGGCTCGGACCGGCCGGCCGACCCCGCTGCGTACCACCTCGACGACTACGTTTCGGACCTCGACGAGCTGCGCCGGCACCTGGGGCTGGAGCAGATGTTGCTTTTTGGCTACTCGCACGGTGGACTCGTGGCGCAGGCGTATGCGTCGGCGTATCCGGACCGCGTGCTGCGCCTCGTGCTTGCGTCGACCGCAGCCCGATTTGGACCAGTTCAGGAGGCGGCCACACAGGCCGCAAAGGAGAAGAGATCGGCGCAGCCCTGGTTTTCCGATGCTGTTGCGGCGCGCGACAAGCAAGACGCCATGGACGAAGTGACGGACGAACAGTTGCGAGGCTTTGTCTTCCGGCAGATGCCGTTTTACTTTGCGCGATTCGGCCCCGCCGAGGCAGGCTACCTGGACACGTTCAGCTCCGAACCAATAAACGCCGATGCCCTCAGAGTTTTCGGAGAGGAGATCTCGAGTCTTGACCTTCGCGCCCGGATCGCCGCTATCACAGCTCCGACGCTTGTGATCACCGGCGATGAAGATTTCATATGCGGCCCTGTGTGCGCCGCGGAGATGAGCGGGGCCATCTCGGGAGCGCGCGAGGTCATCATCGGCGACGCGGGTCACATGGTTTTCGTCGAGCAGGCGCAGGCCTTTCATGACGAGGTGGCGGACTTCCTGGTGTCTTAACAACCTGGGCTCCTTCCGGAGCGTCGGCTCAGTAACTTCGACGTGTGTTCGGCTGCGTCGACTCTTGCGTGCTCGCCGGCCTCGACGTGCGACTGGTGCGCGTCGAGGCGGACATCGGTCGGGGAAATGACCACAGGTTTTTTCTGGTGGGTCTTGCCGCGACGACCGTGAAGGAGGCTCGCGAGAGGGTCCGCTCCGCGATCCGCAACAGCGGCCTGGAATATCCGACGACGAGGCTGACAGTCAATCTGGCGCCGGCCGAGCTGCGCAAGGAGGGGACAGGCCTTGATCTACCGATCGCGATCTCGATCGTGCTGGCGCGCGCTCACCGGCGCGCTCCGCCGCGAAGCGCTTTCCTCGGCGAGCTGGCGCTCGACGGATCGGTGCGCCACGTCGACGGAGTCCTGGTCGCGGCCCGCGGGCTGCGCGAGCTTGGCTTCGAGCGGATCTTCGTCCCCGCCGAGGATGCGGCGGAGGCTTCGCTCGCCCATGGACTCGAGGTGATCCCGTGTGAATCGCTTATCGCGGTCGTCAACCACCTGCTCGAGAGCGGCGTGATCGCGGCCGCGTCGCCAAGCCCCGGGGCGATCGCTCTGGACAGCCCGATCGAGCACGACCTGGTCGAGGTGCACGGCCAAGAGGAGGCCAAAAGAGCGCTCGAGGTCGCGGCCGCCGGCGGTCATCACCTCCTCTTGAGCGGTCCGCCAGGCGCCGGCAAGACCATGCTCGCGCGCTGCCTGCCGGGAATTCTTCCGCCACTGGAGCTTGGCGAGGCGATCGACGTCGCCCAGGTGCGCAGCCTCCTCGGCGATCTTCCGCGCGATCGCCCGCTGGACTGGGCGCGCCCGTTTCGCGCCCCGCACCACGGGATCTCGATGGCCGGCCTCATCGGCGGAGGCGGCGGCCTGGCGATGCCCGGCGAGATCAGCAGGGCCAGCCACGGGGTCCTCTTCCTCGACGAGCTGGCCGAGTTCCAGACGCCTGTCCTGCAGGCGCTGCGTCAGCCGCTCGAGTCGGGCCGCATCACCATCACCCGCTCGGGTGGATCGGTGACCTACCCGACGCGTTTCACTCTGGTCGCGGCGACCAATCCCTGCCCGTGCGGCTGGTCCGGTGATGGCGTGAGAGCGTGCCGGTGCACACCCGGCGCGGTGGACACCTACCACCGCCGGCTTTCCGGGCCGCTCCTCGACCGGATCGACCTCCAGGTCTCCGTCCGCCGCGTTCCGCTGGAGGCGCTCGGCTCCGAGCCTCGCGGCGAGCCGTCCGCCGTCATCAGGGAGCGAGTGATCGCGGCGCGCGTCCGCCAGCTTGCGCGACAGGGGTGCCTGAACGCCCAGCTCAAACCTGCGCGCCTGCGTCTGCTGGCGGCGCTGCCGGCCGTTTCGCGCCGCACGCTCGAGCGATGGTCGGTGCAGCGGGGCCTCTCGGCGCGCGGCTTCCACCGGGCGTGGCGCGTGGCGCGGACCTCCGCGGACCTCGATGGGCTGGACGAGATCGGCGAGCAACACGTGCTCGAGGCGCTCGGTTTCCGACTGCAGGATGTCGCAGCCTGATTCGCCGGAGTTGAGGGTCCGCGGCCGGTGGCCTCCGCCGGAAGGACCGCGGGCCGCGATCGTGGGCTCGCGGCGGCCCTCGCCGTACGGTGAGGCGGTAGCCGAAGAGCTCGGCCTCGAGCTGGCCAGGGCGGGTGTCGTGGTCATCAGCGGGCTGGCCTTGGGCATCGACGCCGCCGCCCATCGGGGCGCGCTCAACGCGGGCGGGGTGACCGTCGCGGTCATGGGGACCGGGGTCGACGTGATCTACCCCTCGGCGCACTCCGCGCTGGCCGAGGCGATCGTCTCCGGCGGCGGCGCGCTCGTCAGCCAGTTCCCCGACGGCACCGCGCCGCGCCGCCACAACTTTCCAGCTCGCAACTACACGATGGCCGCGCTCTGCGACGTCGTGGTCGTGGTCGAGGCTGGCGAAGGCTCCGGCGCCTTGATCACCGCCGAGGCCGCGCTCGACCTACATAAAGAGGTAATGGCCGTGCCGGGTAGCGTCTTCTCGCCGCTGTCGGTGGGCACCCACGGCCTCATCCGCGACGGCGCCGGGCTGGTGCAGAACGCACGTGACGTGCTGATGGTCCTGCACCTCGGACGGGAGGTCCTGGATGACCCGCTGGCCGCCCCGGCCGGCCTCGGGATCAAGCTCCCTGCCGAGCGCGACGGCATCCTGTTTCACCTCTCAGACGTTCTTGCCTTGAACGCCGCTGAGATCGCCCGCAAGCTTCAGCTTCCGATCGCCGATGTGCTCGGCCGTTTGACCTCGCTGGAGCTCGAGGGGGCGGTTAAACGGCACCAGGGTGGGTATGTAAGGGCGTTGCGCCGGGGCAAAGATCGGGCGTAGGATGCCCGCCACTCGGCTCTAGTGCGCTCTGCGCAAGCCAGGCGCCCGAAGCTGGAGCGGGAACAAAGACCCGGGATTGGGAATAAAGAGGAAGCTGTGCCGGAAGGTCTGATCATCGTCGAGTCGCCTGCCAAGGCCAAGACGCTCAAGCGGTTCCTGGGGGACCGTTTCGACGTCAGGGCCTCGATGGGGCACGTCCGCGACCTGCCTGAAAAGGAGATGGGCGTGGAGGTCGACGACGGTTTCAAACCGCACTACGAGGTGGTGGAGAGTCGCCGCAAGACGATCAACGAGCTGCGCTCGGCGGCCAAGAAGGACACCGAGGTGATCCTTGCCTCCGACCCCGACCGGGAAGGCGAGGCCATCGCCTGGCACCTGGCGGAGGTCCTCAA
>WNGJ01004348.1_pt1 | contig 15034 bp, 13 predicted proteins | sample 5400611 | NCBI WGS metagenome assembly WNGJ01 (sample SAMN13153375, study PRJNA577476) | soil metagenome | isolation source: 40 cm soil or saprolite under Garry oak tree replicate 1 | place: USA:California | collected 2016-06-15
TGCCGTGCGTGCCGGCGACCGCGATGGAATAGCGGAAGCGCATCAGCTCACCGAGCATCTCGGCGCGCGCCACCACCGGAATGCGCGCCTGCAGCGCCGCCCGCACTTCCGGGTTGTCGCGCGGCACCGCGCCCGAGGCGACCACCACATCGGCGCCGGCGATGTTGGCCGCCGCGTGACCGATGGTGACGCGTGCGCCCAGTCCCGCGAGCCATTGCGTCACGGCGCCGGCGCGCAGATCCGAGCCCTGCACGCGGTAGCCGAGATTCAGCAGCACCTCGGCGATACCGCTCATGCCGCTGCCGCCGATGCCGACGAAGTGGATGGTGTTGATGCGCCGCATGCGGTCGCGCCGCTCGGGCTTGACGCGACGCTCGACGCTCACGCGCTCGGGCAAGGTGCGCCGCTCGCCGTTCATGCCGCCCTCCGCGCCAGCTCCAGGCATGAGGCGGCGAGTTCATCCGCGGCGCGCGGCTTGGCGAGCAGGCGCGCCCGCTCGGCCATGGCGAGGAGCTGGCCGCGGCCGGCGCACAGGCGCTGCAGCTCCGCGGCGAGGCGCTCGGCGCTGAGCTCGCGGTCGGGTATCACCACCGCCGCGCCGGCGCGCACCAGGTACTGGGCGTTGTACGCCTGGTGATCGTCCACGCTTCCCGGGAAGGGCACGAGGATCGCGGCCACGCCCACCGCGGCGAGCGCGGAGACGGTGAGCGCGCCGGCGCGGCAGATCACCAGGTCCGCCCAGCCGTAAGCCTCGCTCATGTCCTCGATGAACGGACGCACATCCGCACGCACCCCCGCCTGGGCATAGCTGGCGCGCCCGGCGTCGATCCAGCGCTCCCCCGCCTGGTGACGCACGTCGAACGCGAGTGAGCCCACCACGCGCTTCAGCGCAAAGGGCACGACGGCATTCAGCCGCGTGGCACCCTGGCTGCCGCCGATCACGAGGATCCGCACCGGCCCGCCGCGCCCGGCGAAGCGCTCCGCCGGCGGCGGCACGGCGCTGATATCGGCCCGCACCGGATTGCCGATGGCGCGCGCGTGCACGTCGTGTCCGAAGCTGCCCGGAAAGGCCTCCAGCACCTGGCGCGCCAGGTGCGCAAGAACGCGGTTGGTGAAGCCGGCGACGGCGTTCTGCTCATGGATGACCAGCGGCCGGCGCGTGAGCCAGGCGGCAAGCCCGCCGGGACCGGTCACGAAGCCTCCCAGGCCGACCACGACCACCGGCCGGTAGCGCCACATCACGCGCAGCGCCTGCACCAGGGCCAGACTTAAGCGAAATGGCGCCGCCACCCAGGTGAGCACGCCCTTGCCGCGCAGCCCGCCGACCGACAGCCGCTCGATCGGAATGCCCTCCGCCGGAATGACGCGCGACTCCATTCCCCGCGCCGTGCCGAGCCAGATGACCGGGAGCGACTGCTCACGCAGCAGGCGCGCCAGCGCCAGCGCCGGGAATACGTGTCCACCCGTGCCGCCGGCCATGATGAGGATCGGGCGACTCATGCCGCGCCCCGCACCGTGGCCGAACCGCGCTGTTCGCGCAGCGTCTCGTGATACACGCGCAACAGCAGTCCCGCCCACGCGAGCCCGACGATCAGGCTCGAGCGGCCGTAGCTCATCAGCGGCAGCGTCAGGCCCTTGGTCGGTAACGCGCCCATGTTGACGCCGACGTTGATGAAGGCCTGGATGCCGACCCACAGGCCAAAGCCCGCCGCCAGCAGGCTCGGGAACCTGAGTCCCGCCTGCGAGGCCAGCCGCGCGATGTAAAAGCTGCGCCAGATGAGGCCCAGGAACAGGGCCAGCGTCAGCGTCACCCCGAGCAGCCCCAGCTCCTCGGCCAGCACCGCGAACAGGAAGTCGGTGTGCGCCTCCGGCAGATAGAACAGCTTCTGCACACTCTCGCCGAGTCCCACGCCCAACCACTGGCCGCGGCCGATGGCGATCAGCGACTGGGTCAGCTGGAAGCCGGTGTTGTAGGGGTCCGCCCACGGATCGAGAAACGTGGTCAGGCGGCGCAGCCGATAGCTGGCGCTGACCGCGAGCACGGCAAAGCCCCCCGCCGCGATCGCGGTCATGGCGATCACGTAGCGCAGCCGGGCGCCGGCCAGGAACAGCAGCGCAAAGCCGGTGGCGAACAGCACCGTCGCCGCGCCGAAGTCCGGCTCGAGCAGCAGCAGGGCGCTCACACCGCACAGCAGCCCCAGGGGCTTGCCGAGTCCGGCGAAGGACTCGCGCAGCTGCGTCTCGCGCCGCACCGCGTAACTGGCGAGGTACACCAGCACCAGCACGCGCGCCAGTTCCGAGACCTGGAAGTTGATCCCGGCGAGGCGCAGCCAGCGGCGGCTGCCGTTGACCGCATGCCCGAGCCCGGGAATGAGCACCAGAGCCAACAGGCCGATCGCGAGCACCAGCAGCGGCACGCCGGCGCGCTCGAGGAGCGAGGTGGGGATCGAGAACATCAGCGCCGCACAGCAGGCGCCGATGAGCGTCAGCAGCAGCTGGCGCTCGAGGTAGTAGAACGGCTGGCCGGTGTCCTGGCTGGCGATCGACACCGAGGCGGAGGTCACCATCACCAGCCCGAGCAGCACGATCCCGAGGACCAGGGCGAGGGTCACCTGATCGAGGTGCACGCCGCCGCTCCTGGCGCTGGAACGTGCGAATCCCAGCAGCGCGTAATGGGCCGGCGCGCTCATGCGGCGAGCTCCTGCACCGCTCGGCAGAACACCGCGCCGCGATGGCTGTAGTCGCGGAACATGTCGAGGCTCGCGCACGCCGGCGACAGCAGCACGGTGTCGCCGGCAAGCGCGGCGCGCGCGGCCGCCCGCACCGCCTCGGGGAGCGTCGCGCAGGTCTCGAGCGTGCACACGCCCGCGAGCACGCGCGCGATGAGAGCGGCGTCGCGCCCGATGAGCACCGCATGGCGCACCTTGCCGCGAAATGCCGCCGCCAGAGGCGCGAAGTCCTGATTCTTGCCCTCGCCACCGGCGATCATCACCAGCGGCCCCGGCATGCCGGCGACCGCGGCGAGCGTCGCGCCGACGTTGGTGCCCTTGGAGTCGTTGATGTAGGTGACGCCGTGCACGTCGGCCACCCATTGCGAGCGGTGCGGCAGGCCCGCGAATGCGGCGAGCTCTTGCAGCATCACCGGCAGGGGGAGCGCGAGCGCCTCGCCCAACGCCAGGGAGGCGAGAGCGTTGGCGGCATTGTGAAGCCCCCTGATCTTCATGGCCGACACCGGCATCAGGGGCGCACCAAGGCGAGTCAGCCACCATTCGCGCTCGCGCATGGCCACCGCGTAGTCGGCGCCGATGGCGGCGCGCAGCGAAAAACTCAGGGTGCGCGGCGCCGCGCGCGGCATGGCCATCACCAGCGGATCATCGAGATTGATCACCGCGGTGTCGCAGCGGGCGAAAATGCGCGCCTTGGCGGCGGCATAACTCGCCACGCTCGCGTAGCGGTCGAGGTGATCGGGGCTGACGTTCAGCACCGTGGCGGCGCGGCACTCGAGTGTGGCCGTGGTCTCGAGCTGAAAGCTCGACAGCTCCAGCACGTACAGCTCGGTGCCCTGGGTGAGCAGATCGAGCGCCGCTTCGCCCAGGTTTCCGCCGGCGCGCACGCGCACTCCGGCACGCTGCGCCATGCGTGCCACGAGCGTGGTGACGGTGCTCTTGCCGTTGGTGCCGGTGATGCCGACCACCGGCGCATCGACCGCGCGCGCGAACAGCTCGATATCGCCCACGATCGTGAGCCCGCGCCGGCGCGCCTCGGCAAAGAACGGCTCGGCGAGCGACACCCCGGGGGATGCGACCACGCACACCGCGCCCTCGAGGAGGGCCGCATCGAGCCCGCCGGCGCGCACCACGATGCCCGCATCGAGCGCGCGCAGTGCGGCAAGCTCCGGGGGCGCTGCGCGCGTGTCGGTCACCGCCACGCGCCAGCCGCGCGGCAGCAGATGCCGCGCGCACGACAGCCCGGTGGCACCTAAGCCCACGATCACGGCGTACGGTGCGCTGCTGGTGTTGGCGCTCATCGCAGTTTCAGCGTCGCAAGCCCTGCGAGCACCAGCAGGAGCGAGATGATCCAGAAGCGCACGATCACCTTCGGCTCCGCCCAGCCCTTGAGCTCGAAGTGGTGGTGGATCGGCGCCATCCTGAAGAGGCGCCGCCCGGTGAGCTTGAAGGAGGCGACCTGCAGGATCACGGAAGCGGTCTCGAGCACGAACACCCCGCTCATCAGCAGTACCACCAGCTCCTGGCGCACGATCACCGCCAGCACCCCGATGGCCGCTCCGATCGCCAGTGCCCCGACGTCGCCCATGAACACCTGGGCGGGATAGGAGTTGAACCACAGGAAGCCGAGGCCCGCTCCCGCGAGCGAGGCGCAGAAGATCAGCAGCTCGCCCGCGCCGCGGATGTCGGGAATCTGCAGGTAGTGCGCGAACACCGCGTTGCCGCTGGCGTAGGCGAAGATCCCGAGCGCCGAGGTCACCAGCGCCGCCGGCATGATCGCCAGCCCGTCGAGCCCGTCGGTGAGATTCACGGCATTGCTCATGCCGACGATCATCAGATAGGAGAGCACCATGAAACCGGAGGCCGAGAGCGGCGCGTGAAAGGTCTTGAAGAACGGCAGGAACAGCGTGGTCTCCGCCGGCTCGGTGGCGGTGTAGTAGAGCGTCGCGGCGGTGGCGAGCCCCGCCACCGATTGCCAGAAATACTTCCAGCGCGGCACGAGTCCCCTGGGGTTGCGCACCACGAGCTTCAGGTAGTCGTCGTAGAAGCCGATGAGGCCGAAGGCGAAGGTGACGCCGAGCACCGTCCACACCAGGCGATTCGACAGCTCCGCCCACAACAGCGTGCTGACGAGCGTAGTCACGAGGATCAGCGCGCCGCCCATGGTCGGGGTGCCGGCCTTCAGCAGGTGGGTAGGCGGGCCGTCGTCGCGCACCACCTGCCCGATCTGGTAGCGCGACAGGCGCGCGATCAAGGGCGGTCCCACCAGCAACGACAATCCCAGCGCCGAGGCGGTGGCGAGGATTGCGCGGAACGTCAGGTACGCAAAGACGTGCAGGCCGCCGATACGGCTGACGAACTGTTGTGTGATCCAGTAGAGCACTCAATGCCCGCCGGTGCCGGCAGTGGGGGCGGCGGCAAGCGCATCCACCACGCGCTCGAGGCGGTTCACGCGCGAGCCCTTGATGAGCAGGCGCACCTGCGGGCCGGCCTGGCCGAGCTCCCGGGTGAGCGCGGCGGTGAGGGCCGCGGCGTCGGGGAACCACTGCGCGCCCGCGCCGAAGCTGTCCACCGCGCGCGCCGCGAGCGCGCCGGTTGCATACAGGCGTTCGACGCCGTGCGCACGCGCAAATTCGCCGATCTCGCTGTGCGCGGCTTGAGCGAACTCGCCCAGCTCGGCCATGTCGCCCAGCACCAGCCACCTGCGGCCGGCGAGCGAGCCCAGCACTTCGATGGCGGCACGCACCGAGGGGGGATTGGCGTTGTAGGAGTCGTCGATGAGCCAGGCGCCGCTCACCGCCTGCTTGAACTGCAGCCGCCCGGGAACCGCGCGCACCGCGGCCAGACCCGCCGCGATGTGCTCGAGGCTGGCGCCGGCGCTCGCCGCGGCGGCGGCGGCGGCCAGCGCATTGGCCACGTTGTGGGCGCCGCCCACGGCGAGTCGAATCGCGGCGCTGCCCGCGGGGGCGCTGAGCCGGAACTGGGTGCTGAACCCCTCGGATCCGACCGAGGTGCGCAGCTCGATCGCGTTGAAGTCCGCGGGCTCCCGTAGCCCGAACGTGACCACGTGCGCCGGCGTGAGCGCACGCCACAGGCCCGCGAACTCGTCGTCCGCATTGATGACGGCGGTGGCGTCGGCGGTGAGTCCGGCGACCATCTCGCCCTCGGCGCGCGCCACGCCCTCGAGGCTGCCGAAGCCCTCGAGATGCTCGGCCCCGGCATTGGTGATCATGCCGATGGTGGGGCGCGCGATGCCGACCAGGGCGGCGACTTCGCCGGCCCGGTTGGCGCCCATTTCCACCACGGCGAAGCGATGCGCGGGCGTCAGGCGCAGCAGCGTCAGCGGCACGCCGATGTGGTTGTTGAGATTGCCGCGCGTGGCGAGACAGCTGCCCGCCTGAGCGAGGATCGAGGCGGTCATTTCCTTCGTGGTGGTCTTGCCGTTGCTGCCGGCGACCCCGATCAGCGGCCCGCGGAAGGCCGCGCGCCAGAGGCTAGCCGCGCGCTCGAGCGCCGCCTGGGTGTCGGGCACGATGATCTGCGGCAACGGCACCGGCTGCCCGGCGTCGACCAGCGCGCCGGCGGCCCCCTTGCCGTGCGCGGCGGCGACGAACTCGTTGCCGTTGAAGCGCGGGCCCTTGAGGGCGACGAACAGCTGCCCGCGCTCGAGCGAACGCGAGTCGCTCACCACGTCGGTGTAGGGGGCGTCGGCCCCCGAGAGCCGCCCGCCACAGGCGCGCGCGAATTCGATGAGCGTGCGCTTCATGCGGGCCGCCCCGCGAGCTCGGCGACCACCACGGACTGATCGCGGAACGGCCGCCGCTCGCTGCCCACGATCTGGTAGTCCTCGTGCCCCTTGCCGGCGATCAGCACGACGTCGCCGGGGCCGGAGCGCCCGAGCGCCAGGTGGATGGCGAGCGCCCGATCGTGCTCGATCACGAGCGGCGCGCGCTTACCCATGCCCGCGACGATGTCGGCCACGATGCGGCGGGGATCCTCGGTGCGCGGGTTGTCGTCGGTCACGATGATCTCGTCGGCGAGCTCGGCGGCGATCTTTCCCATCAGCGGCCGCTTGCCGGCATCACGGTCGCCGCCGCAGCCGAAGACCAGGCGCAGCGTTGCGCGACAGTGCCGGCGCGCCGCGCGCAGCGCGTTGGCGAGCGCGTCCGGGGTGTGGGCGTAGTCGACGATCGCCAGCGGGCTCTTGCCGCTGCCGCCGAACATCTCCATGCGCCCGCTCGCCGCGCGGCTGCCGGCGAGGGCGCGCGCCGCCTCCTCGGGTGGGATGCTCCACGCGAGGAGTACCGCGAGCACGGTGAGGACGTTGTCGACGTTGAATTCGCCCACGAGGCGCACCGGCAGGCGCAGCGCCCCCCAGCTCGACTCGACCTCGATGTTGAGTCCTGCCGGATCGGGGCTGGCGCGCACGGCGCGCACGAACTGCGCCCCGCGCGGCAGCGCCGGAGCGCGCGCGGCGCGGGTGGTGACGGTGAGCGGCGCGCTCGAGGGCGCCCCCGCGAGGCACGCGCCGAAGGCGTCATCGACGTTGATGACCCGGTGCGCGAGGCGGGCCCAGCCGAAGAGGCGCGCCTTGGCCGCCCCATAGGCCTCCATGGTGCCGTGATAGTCGAGATGATCGCGGGTGAGGTTGGTGAAGGCGGCGGTGTGAAAGCGCACGGCATCGACCCGTCCCTGGTCGAGCGCGTGCGAGGAGACCTCCATGCTCACGCATTCGGCCCCGAGGGAGCGCAGCTCTCGCAGCTGGCGCTGGATCGACACCGCATCGGAGGTCGTGTGCAGCGTCGGAGTGAGCCGCGCCGGCGGACCGAAGCCGAGCGTGCCGATGTAGGCCGCCGGCCGCCCGCTCATCGCGAGCGCCTGAGCGAGGAGCCACGCGCAGGTGGTCTTGCCGTTGGTCCCGGTGATGGCGGCGATGGTGAGCTGCTCGGAGGGCGCGCCGAAGAAGCGATCCGCGATGAGGCCGACGCGCTCGCTCAAGGACGGCACGGCGGCGACGAAGGTGCCGGCCGCAAGCTCCGGCACCGGCTCGCCGTCCGCCGTATCGCGCTCGTAGAGCACGGCGCGCGCGCCGCGCGAGACGGCATCGGCTGCGAACTCGAGCCCGTGATGGGTGCGGCCGCGGCAGGCGAGAAACAGCGCGCCGGGCCTGGCGGTGCGGCTGTCGAGCGTCACATCGCTCACCAGCACGTCGGCGGGCACGGCGGCAAAGCCGGCGGTGAGCTCGGCGAGCGGCCGCGCCGCAGGGCCAGCGTTCGCGCTCGTGCGGCTCACAGCGGCGCCGCCGCGCGCGTGCCGCCGAGGGCGGGGCTCTGCGGCAGCTCCTCGGGGGTGTTGACGGGCCGGTCGGGTGCCACGGCCAGCAGGCGCAGCGCGCCCCCGATCACCCTGGAAAACACCGGCGCCGCGACCTGTCCGCCCATGTGCAGCCCCGCGCCCGGCTCGTCGATCACCACCACCGCGGCGAGCCGGGGTGCGCTCGCCGGCGCCACGCCGCCGAAGACGGCCATGTAGCGATCGGTCGAGTAGCCGCCGGCGGTCGCTTTCCAGGCGGTCCCGGTCTTGCCGGACACGCGATAGCCCGGAATGGCGGCAAGCTTACCCGTGCCCTCCGCGGCCACGACCGACTCGAGCATGCCGACGAGCTCGCGGCAGGTGCGCTCTTGCAGCGCGCGCTCGCCGGGCGGGGCGGTCTCGAGGCGCAGGAACGAGACGGGCCGGGCAAAGCCGAATGAGCCGATGGTCGCGTAGGCGTGCGCCAGCTGGAGCGGCGTGACCGACAGCCCGTAGCCGTGCGACATGGTGACGATGCCGATGGGACGCCACTGCGAGTAGGCGGGCAGCAGTCCCGCCGACTCGCCGGGGTAGCCGCTCGTGGTGACCTGGCCGAAGCCGAGCCGGGTGAGCGTGCTCCAGAGCTCGAGCGGCGAGAGCGTGAGGGCGATGTGCGCCATGCCGACGTTCGAGCTCTTGGCGAGCACCGTGGCGATGTCGATCGCGCCGTAGTTGCGCTCGTCCTCGAAGATCTTCACTCCCACCTTGAAGAAGCCGGGCGAGGTGTCGATGACGCTGCGCTCGTCGTATTTCCCGGAGGCGAGGCCCGCGGCCACGAAGAACGGCTTGATCGAGGAGCCGGGCTCGAAGATGTCCGTGGCGGCCCGGTTGCGGTAGGTCGCGGGGAGGATCTGATCGCGATCGTTCGGGTTGTAGGCCGGCTGATTCACCATGGCGAGCACCTCGCCGCTGGCGACGTCGAGCACCACCACCGAGCCGGCGCGCGCCCGCTGGTCGCGGATCGCCGCCTTGAGCTCGCGGTATGCGAGGTACTGGATCCTCAAGTCGATCGACAGCACCAGGTCGCGTCCCGGGCGCACCGGGCGGATGCTCTCGACATTCTGAACGATGTGCCCGTGCCGGTCCTGGATGACGCGCTTCGCGCCGTCTTCGCCCGCGAGCCAGTGATCGAAAGCGAGCTCGAGGCCCTCCTGTCCGGCGTCGTCGACGTTCGTGAATCCGAGCAGGTGCCCGCTCACCTCGCCCGCCGGGTAATAGCGGCGATACTCGCGCGAGGTGTACACGCCCGGGATGCCGAGGGCCTTGATCCGCTCGGCTTCCGCGGGCTGGCGATGGCGCGCGAGGTACAGGAACTCGCGATCGAGGCTGCTCGTGACGCGGCGGGTGAGCTCCTGGGCGTCGAGCTTGAGCGCGGCTGCAAGGCGCGGGATCTGGTCGGTGGCGAGCGCCAGCTCGCCCGGATTCACCCACACCGAGTCGACGGGAGTGCTGACCGCGAGCGGCTCGCCGTAGCGATCCGTGATCGTGCCGCGGTGCGCGGCGATGTCCAGCACGCGCGAGAAGCGCGCCGCGCCCTCGCGGGCGAGAAAGCCGTGATCGACGAGCTGCAGATTCACCGCGCGCCAGGCGAGGGTGAGCGCCCCGCCGAAGAGCAGGGCGAAGAGCAGGCGCGCCCGCCAGCGGAACGAGCGCGGCACGGGCTCCCGTGGGCTGCGCGGTTTCATGGGCTGATGACCTCGATCTCCTTCGGGGGCGGCATCGCCATGTGGAGCCTCGCGCTCGCGACGCGCTCGACGAAAGCGTGGGTTGACCATGCGCTCTGCTCGAGCTGCAGCTGGCCCCACTCGATCTCCAGATTGTCGCGCCGCGCGTTGAGTTGCTCGAGCTCGACGAAGAGCGCCCGGGCGCGATGCTTGCAGTAGATCGCTCCGGCGGCGGAGCCGAGCGCCGCCAGCCACAGCAGCGGCACGGCAATCGCGAGCGCCCGGCGGGGGCTCACGGGAGTCGCTCCGCCACGCGCAGCAGAGCGCTGCGGGCGCGTGGATTTCGCTCGAGCTCGGCGGCAGTCGGGCGCGTCTTGCGCCCGATGAGCTTCAAGCGCGGCCGCGCCGCGGCCGGCAACAGCGGCAGACGCCTGAGCGCGGGGTCGACCTGCGACTCGCGCTGCATGAAGCGCTTCACCGCGCGGTCCTCGAGAGAATGAAACGTGATCACCGCCAGCCGCCCGCCGGGCGCGAGTCGCCCGAGCGCCCCCGCGAGACCGCGCTCGAGCTGCCCGAGCTCGTCGTTGACGAACATGCGCAGCGCCTGAAAGGTGCGCGTCGCCGGATGCTTGCCGGGCTCGCGCGTGCGCACCGCGGAGGCGACGAGCGCGGCGAGCTCACGGGTGCCGTCGAGCGGCTGCTCCCGCCGCGCCGCGACGATCGCCTGCGCCACGCGGCGCGCGAACCGCTCTTCTCCGAGAGTCGCGATCACCTGACGTATCTCGTCGACGCTCGCCCGAGCGAGCCAGGCAGAAACGGGTTCGCCGCGCGTCGGGTCCATGCGCATGTCGAGCGGGCCGTCGGCGCGGAAGCTGAAGCCGCGGCTCGGATCGTCGAGCTGCGGCGAGGACACCCCGAGGTCGAAGAGCACGCCGCGGCAAGGACGATCGCGCGCGTGCGCCGGCACGAGCGTGCCGAGGTCGGCAAACGACGCGTGCACGAGCGTAAGCCGCACTTCGTCGGCAAAGCGCTTCCCGCCGGCCGCAATGGCCTGCGGATCCCGGTCGAGTGCCAGCACACGGCCTTCCCGACCCAGGGCCTGGAGCACCAGTGCCGTGTGGCCACCTCGGCCGAACGTCGCATCGACATAGTAACCGCCCGCCTCCACGGCCAGTCCTGCGAGCGCCTCTGCGGCGAGCACCGGTGTGTGCTCATCCACCTGCCAAGCGGAACGGCCCCGCCCCCATGAGTGCGCTTGCCACGGCCCCAGCCTCGTCCGAGATCTCTACAGCGACAGTGACTCGAGCTCGGACGGCAAATCGCCCGAGGCGCTCTCGGTGTTCAGCCACAGGTCGCGCCGCTCGTTCCAGCGGGCCTCGTCCCACAGCTCGAACCGATTGCCCTGACCGATCAGCATTCCGTGCCGGCCGAGCTTGGCGAACTCGCGCAGCTCGGGCGGCAGCAAGACCCTGCCGTGCCCGTCGAGGGGCAGATCGGTCGCATAGCCGACCATGAGGCGCTGGAGCCGGCGCGCAGTCGCGTTCAGGCTCGGCAGGCTCATCAGCTTGCGCTCGGTCTGCTCCCACTCAGGCAGGGGATAGATGAGGAGGCACTGATCCTTGTCGACCGTGACGACCAGCTTCCCCTGGGCGAGTTCGGCGATCTGCTGCCGGTAACGGGTCGGCATGACCATCCGCCCCTTATCGTCCAGGGTGATCTTCGTTGCACCGCGGAACATGACCGCTCAGGGCGAGGAATCGCCCATTTGCCCCCACTTTCTCCCACTGGTTGCCACTATGGAATCGGGGGCGGACTATGTCAATTCAAAATAATGAGAAATTCGTCGCAGTCACAACGAGTTATGTGGAAAACCCTTATGTCAAACCTCACAGTGCCCCGCCGCTTCGGGCGTTTTCGTTGTTAGCAATCAGCGGCTTGGCCCGTGAACCCTATACAGTGCTTGATAAAAATCAGTCCTGGACGCCACTGCGCCGCCCACGCTCAATGTGACGCTCACGCTCGGCGCACCGCTCACGCTCGGCGCACCGCTCACGCTCGGTGCGCCGCTCACGCTCAGCACGCCTCGAAGGCGTGCTGCAGCCATTCAATGCGCGGAGCGGCGCCGGCGGCATCCCATACGACGATGACGTCGAACCGCACCGGCAATCGCGCGAGATCGGCGCGTTGCTGCAGCAGCGCTGCGGCGGCGCGCGTGATGCGCTGCTGCTTGCGCCGGTCGACGCTCGCCGCCGCGCCGCCGAAGGCGGTGCTCGATCGCGTGCGCACCTCCGCGATCACCAGCACGCCGGCGCGCTCCGCGATGATGTCGAGCTCCCCGAGCCGCCGGCGGTAGTTGCGCTCGAGGATTTCGAAGCCCTGTGAGCGCAGGAAGTCGGCGGCCAGCTCCTCGGCGCGCCGCCCGCTCTCGTGAGGCGTGCCGAGCGGGGGCGTCACCTCACGGGGTCCCGCCGGCCGGCAGCAGACGCAACTCGCCGTTGTGCAGCTGTGCCCAGGCGATTTCGCGCCGCACGCGCCGCTCGGCATCGAGGCTCAGGTGCCCGGTCAGGCCGTCGATGCCGACACTGGAGCCGGAGCCGGGGCGGCGCAGCGCCTGAGCCAGGCGAAGGGCGTCGAAGCCGAAGGCGAAGAGCCGCCCCCGGTACGGCCCGCCGGTGGGCCACGCCGCGCGGGTGACCGCCCGCACGGCCTCCGCGAGGTCCCCGCCCAGCATCCACGGCATATCGGGAAACATCAGGCCGTCGAGGTCCTGGTTGGCGCGCACGTCGGGCTCGAACGCGTCCGAGGTGGCGTAGGTGGGGATGTCGCCGGCGTAGTGGAAGCGCAGCTGCGGCCGCAGCAGCCGCTCGGTGCTCGGCTGCGCCGGCGCGAAGATGAACTCGACGTCCCCGCGCCGGCGCGGCTCGAACTGCAGCTTGGTGCCGATCGCGGCCTCGAGGCGCTTGAAGCGCGCCGTACTGTCGCTGAGCCCCAAGAGCTCCGTGATCGGGCCCGAGTAATCGGTGCGCGACGCATCGATGGTGGCCGTCGCGAGGAGCTCCCCGCCCCCGCTGAGCAGCTCCTGTCTGAAGGCCGCGAGCACCCGCTCGCCCCAGTCGCCCGCGGGCACGAGCGCGACGCCGCGGCGGTGCTGATCCTCGAGAATGCGCCGCGCCGCGACGCGCGCCTCATCCTCCGGCGAGAGCGCGTACTGATAGAACTGCGGCGGAGCGGGCCGCTCCGCGGGCAGGAAGTTGAGAGCGAGAAGCGGCGCGTGTTGTGCCGGAAATTCCGCCGCCGCGGCGACTTCCTCGCGCGTCAGCGGCCCGACGATGAAGTCGGCGCCCTGTCGGGTGGCGAGCGTGAGCGCGTCCGCCACGCTCTGAGTCCCGGTGTCGTAGACGCGCACGCGCGGCCGCTCCTGCGGCCGGCTCTGGTAGTACGCGGTCAGAAAGCCATCGCGCACGCTGATCGCGGCGGCGGCGGCACGGCCGGTGATCGGCAGCAGCAGCGCGATGTGCGGTGCGGCCTCCTCCGCCAGTCCGGGAGGGGCGCCCGGACCGCCGGCGGCGAGCGCCGCCCGCGCGAGCAGCTCCCGGTAACGCGCCGCCTGCGACCCGGAGCGAGGCTCGGGGAGCGCGCTCAGCTGCTGCCACGCCTCCTTGTTCTGCCCCCGCTCGAGGGCGAGCTCGATGCTCGAGAGCGAGCGCTCGGTCGACTGCTCGGCGCTGAGGGGCCCCTCGAGCATCGCCAGCACGCGCGCCGCATCCTCGCGCGCGTGCGCGGCGAGGTAGCCGCGCGCCGCGCGCAGAGCTAAGTCGTTGCGCTCGGCGCCGCCGCTCTGGGACGCGAGCTGCTCGTACACCCGCGCCGCGCCTCCCGAATCGCCGGCGCGCTCGAGAGTCTCGGCGCGCTCGACCGATGGCGGCAGGCCCGCGCGCTCGGTGAGGCTCGGGCAGCCGCTGAGGGCGAGCGCCAGGGCGGGAGCGAGCATCAGGCGGATCAGCGGGCGTGCCAGCAGCATCGGTTGATGGGCCTCTCGTCGGCGCGCAGGATGCGCTTACTGAACGGAGCCGCGGGATCAGGCGGCGTGAGGCGGGGATTATAGTGGCGAAGATGCGCGGGCGGCTCGAGGTCGTGGCGACGCCGATCGGCAACCTCGCGGACCTGAGCGCACGGGCGCGCGAGGCGCTCGCGAGCGCCGACGTGATCGCGGCCGAGGACACCCGCCACACGCTGAACCTCCTGCGGGCCATCGGCGTCGCAAGGCCCCTCGTGTCCCTGCACGGGCACAACGAGTCGCAGCGCGTGCCCGAGCTCCTCGCGCGTCTCGAGGCGGGCGAGACCGTCGCGCTCGTGAGCGATGCCGGCACGCCGCTCCTGTCGGATCCCGGTCTCGAGCTCGTGCAGCGCGCGGCGCGCGAGGGATTCGAGGTGCACGCCATTCCCGGGCCGTCGGCGATCGTGAGCGCGCTCGCGGTCGCGGGACTTCCGACCGGGCGCTTCTGCTTCGAGGGCTTCCTGCCCGCTCGCGAGCGCGAGCGGCGCGGCGCGCTCGCCGCCCTCGCGCACGAGCCGCGGACGCTCGTGTTCTTCGAGGCCCCTCACCGGATCGTGAAGACGCTCGAGGACATGGTGGCGGAATTCGGCGCCGGGCGCCTCGCTGCGGTGGCGCGCGAGCTCACCAAGGCGCACGAGACCGTCTATCGCGGCACGCTGGGCGAGCTGGCCTCCCGTGCGCGCACCGAAGAGAACTTCCGCCGCGGTGAGCTGACGCTGGTCGTGCACGGCGCGGCCGCGCCCGTCGCGGGCGATGTGGACGAGGGGGAGCTGCACCGCACGGTCGCGCTGCTCGCGAAGGAGCTGCCGCCAGCGCGAGCCGCAGCGCTCGCCGCGCAGCTGACGGGAGCGACGCGCGCCCAGGCCTACGCGCTCGCCACACGCGGCGCGTCCGGCCCGGGCGACCGGAGCGCGACCGAGGACGAGGGCATGCCCTGATGGTTCGCTGTTGCGGGGGCCGATCCAGTGCAGGGATCGGCCACATGAGAGCCACCCTCCTCACCCGTCGGCCCCCGCGCCAGGGCATTTGACTTCAGCGCGCGGGCCCGTATCGTGGCTCGCGAGAGTCGGCCGGGCAGTCGCTGCCTTTGCCAGCAATGGCGCAGGTGGAGGAAAGTCCGGGCTCCGGCGGATCGGGTGCCAGGTAACGCCTGGGGGGCGCGAGCCCACGGAAAGTGCAACAGAGAGCAGACCGCCCAAGTCCCTCACGGGACCGGCAAGGGTGAAACGGTGCGG
>WNGJ01010556.1_pt1 | contig 15033 bp, 11 predicted proteins | sample 5400611 | NCBI WGS metagenome assembly WNGJ01 (sample SAMN13153375, study PRJNA577476) | soil metagenome | isolation source: 40 cm soil or saprolite under Garry oak tree replicate 1 | place: USA:California | collected 2016-06-15
CCATCGTGGCCGGAAGCGGAGGCGCGAGCATCTTTTACCCGAAACCAGCCTGGCAAACCGGCGAGGGGGTGCCGGCCGATGGCGCGCGGGATCTACCCGACGTGTCCCTCTTCGCTGCAGACGGCGAAAACGATAGCTTCTATCCCATCTGCCTGCCCGAGGAAGGTTGCACCGGGTCGGACTCCGCTTTTCGCGAGATCACCGCGATAGGCGGCACCTCGGCCTCTTCACCCGCCATGGCCGGGATTATGGCGCTCGTCAATCAGAAGTACGGACGCCAGGGACAAGCCAATTTCGTTCTCTATCCGCTCGCGATGCAGGTTCCGTCGGTTTTTCATGATATTTCGATCGGGAGCAATGACGTACCTTGCTGGCAAAGTTCGTCCTCGTGCACGCTGAGCACCGCCAATGACAACACCAAAGGCCTCTATACCCTCGGCCACTACTACGCTGGCCCAGGCTACGATCAGGCCACGGGCCTCGGCAGCGTCGACGCGAATCTGCTTGTCCAATATTGGAACTCGCTGAGCTTTACACCCAGCAACACTTCGCTGAACCTGAGCCAGACGACCTTTACGCACGGGACCCCCATTAACGTGAGCGTGGCGGTCACCGGCAACGGCGGCACACCGACGGGCGACGTCGGTTTGCTTCCCGCTGAAAGCGCCGCAACGGCTAACATCCGCCTGAACGAATTGACCCTGACAGGCGGCGCCGCTTCGGCCACCGTGAACAACTTTCCCGGCGGCCAATACCAACTCACCGCGAGGTATACGGGCGACACCGTTTTTGCTCCGAGCACTTCCGCCCCGATTACCCTCAATGTCGCTCCAGAAGGCAGTACAGTCTCCATCACCGGAAGCTACGGCAACGAAAGCAACAGTTCATTGGCTCCACTAGCAAACGGCGCCAGCTATCCTTATGGCACTTACATCGTGATTGACGCCCAGCCCATCGGCGTGAATGCACCGAAAGGCGTCACCACGGGAACGGTCACCTTTACCGACACGGCCGGTTCCAGCAACGTCAGCTCGGGCCCAGTGAGTCTAAACGCGCAAGGATTTGCCGAATGGACTCCTGCTCTTTCGTTTCCGGTCGGCCCGAACAGTTTGAGCGCCAGCTACTCTGGTGACGCCAGCTTCAACGCGTCCAACAGTACGACGCCTCTCATGTTCACCATCACGAAAGCATCGAGCGTAGCGTCTTTGGACGCGAAGCCGTCTCCCGTGGCTCTCGGTTCGGCGACGACTCTTGAGCTGGACGTGAGGAATCAGTTTTCTGGACCGGTGTGCAGGGAAGCCGGCACCTGCACTTTTTACGATTCCGTCCCTGTTGCTCCGACTGGCACGGCCACGTTTACTTTTGGGAACACTACCCTTGGGACCGTTCCCCTGGTTCCCCACCACAACAATCTTTTCGCCTCCTCCGCCAACCTCAGCGTCTCCACCCTACCTCTGGGGAAGGACGTCGTCACCGCGAGTTACAGTGGCGACGCCAACTATACTTCCACCACCGCGACGTTCCCCGTTGTGGTGGAAAACGCCGCTACGCTTTCGGCTGTCGTCAATCCGAGTTCCATCAATCAGGGCGAGTTCACTCAGATCACCGCCACGGTTAGCGGTCAAAATGGCCTGCCAATCCCTACGGGAACCATAAATTTCTTAGCCGGCGGACCCGAGTCGGAATGGGAGGACACCGAACCGCTCAAGAACGGGTCGGCGAGCTCCATTGCGCTCTCGGGCAGTCTTTTCTCTCCTCCCACCAATAGCCAAATCACGGTCCCAATCAATGTCTCTTATTCGGGTGACTCCACGTATGGTCCAGGCAGCGTGAACGTGTCCCTCATCGTCACCCAGGGTAGTCTTCCACCCTTCAGCGTCATGGCGACTCCGGTCATCATCGCGTCTCCGGGAGCAATCACAGGCAACACCTCGACGATCACAGTGACCCCGGGCAACGGATTCACTGGCGCGGTTTATCTTTCTTGTGCGCTAACTTCCTCTCCGCCCGGAGCCGTGCACCTGCCTACCTGTAGCATTCCCTCGAATGCACTGACCATTACCGGAACGGGGGCTGTCACCGCGCTCATGACCGTTATCTCCACGGCGCCTTCTTCTGGCGCCAGTTCCTTCTCTTTGCGGGATTGGCGCTTGGCGAGAGGGCAACCGCCTCTGCTCGCCAGCGCGGGAGTGCTCGCGGTGGGCTTCTTCTTGCTGGGCACCGCTGCGTGGCATCATAATCGCCGAGCCGTAGCTACTTTCCTGTTCACTTTTGTCATCTTCGGCGCGCTTGTTGGCTGCGGCGGTGGTAGCGCTATGTCGCCACCGCCCCCGCCGACCATTCCCGGCACAACTCCGGGAACCTACGTGTTCACCCTGAATGCTGCGCTCAATGCGAACGGCGTCAGCCAGGCTCAGACCACCGTCACCGTAACGATTCAATAGTCCGGGCCTGGAGATGTGCCAGTAAGGCAGTGCCATAGAAGGCCATGAAACATGAATACCTAAATACCGCAACCGCGATGTGTGATGACCGTCTCATGAAGCAGTTTGGGTCAAACCTTTAACGAGATCCTGATCAAAGAGCCGGCTCACGCAAGAGAGATGGCGCCAAGGATCATGCTGGGCGCGCTAGTTCTTCTCTGCTGTCCTGCGTGGCGGCGTCGCGGCGAGGGAGGATTTTGCGCTTGTGCGGAAGGTGGCAACTTCTCTGGTCAGTTCATTGCCCTGCGCTCTGCGTTGCGAGAGTATGGGGCGCCAACCGGAAGCGAAGTCCAAGCCAAACCGATCGCGACCCGGTCAATCGCCATCCACGCCGTTTAAGGCTATTCGTAGCGGAGCGGGACGACCGGATCGACGCGCATGGCGCGGCGCGCTGGGATGCAACTCGCCGCGTTGTTTCAGACCTCGCGTAGAAGTTGCCAAGTTCGCTGCCGCCAAAGAAAGAGCCAAACCGCAAAATAAGCAAATCCGCCGAGGACTTCGTCAGCCAACGTCCAGGGCACGCCGCGAAAATAGAGGACCTGCGCAATTTCCAAGCGGACTAGGTTCAAGCCAAAAAAAATAACGGCGACAGCCAGGAGCCGTGAGGCATTTCCGAGCAAGGATTTTCTGACGTCCCATAGAAGGGGGATGGACCCCATGAAGACATCGACAAAAGTGCAGGCGATCACGACGCGGAAGACCTGCCCTTGAATGCGCATAGTATCAAACGACACGCGCGCGGTGGCCATGCCGAGGGATGCGGAAATACGCAGGAGGGCTGCTGAAGTTACGAACCGCAGCCATTGCCACGGGAATTGATAGGTAAGGAGAACAAACAAGGCGACAAGGCTACTGCGAAACAGAAATTCTCGGCTCAGCCGGGGCAGCCCGATGGCCGGCAGGTCTAGCTTCCGGTGCAATACTGGTTGCGAGCTCATCGTAAAGCATCTCTCTTGGCGCGCCACCGTAACCGCACACCCCATAGCGTCAGCAAAGCCACAAAGGTAAGGAGGGCAATGCGCCCGCCGCCCACGAGGATCCACCGCACATGGGAAACGGACACGGTCGAAGACTGTGCCCCGTTGTCCGGCGGCCGTCCATGGCTGTCCACTGCGTTGACGGTGACCGTATAGGTGCCCTCCGCGGCAGAACTGCTTGCGGAGACCGTCAACAGCGAGGTGGCAGAGCTGGCGGTCACGGTCGCCGAAGCAGGGTTCGGACAGGATGGCGCGGGATGGGTCAATCCGGAGACCGTACAGACGAAATCCACCTTGCCGGTAAAGCCGTTAAAGGGAATGACGGTGATAGTGGAAGTTGCGACGTCCGTGTCAATGTAGGTAGGCGTCAGCGGAGACAGAGTTATGTTATAGCTGGGAGTCGGCGAGCCCTGGCATTCGCAGGCCAGGGCTTCCGCACGCATACCCTCGGTCGCGCACTTGCCCACATTTCCACTACCCACCGTGGGTGGGCTGCATGGCGCGCCCGGCTTGGTACAAACGCGTCCCTGCAGAACAGGCTTGAAGGAACACGACTGTCCGGGAGTTGTTGGCGAGGAAACCGCCAAAACGGCACCAAGGAAGAGGAATCCAAGCGCCGGATGGGTGGGTGTTCGCGTCATCGAGACTCCAAGCGGGATTTATGGATTGCGCCCCGGGGAACATACTACTGCTTTTGCTCGTCAATAGCGGATAGTTCTCGCTTGACTCTATTGTCGGCCCAGATCGCTAAGATCGCTAGTGGACGGTTGGAATGTCACGGGGGGTGCGATGCCCTGCAATACAGGCGGGAAATCCGACCAGACGCGAGGGTAAAGCCAATGCGAGTGCTGACATTCGCCTGTCTCTTTCTCTGCTCCCTTTGTTTCATTGTTCAGGGAGACGCCCAAAGCCCGGAGCCCGCCGAGACACCGGTTTGGGCCATGGAATTCATAGAGGACAACCCGGCAGGATGGCACTAGCCCTTGGCTACCTCAACGATCACTGGATGCGGATCCGGCAGGAGGCGAAGCGGCAAGGTGTGGTTCTAAGCTACCACCGGGTCTGTGAAATGCCACTGGCAGCGCCTGGTTCCACTGCAGGCGATCCGAACTCTATCGTGTTGCTGACCGAGTACAAGAACATCACCGCATTCTTCTGGACGCGAAATCGTTTTCGCCTCGATTCTCCGCCATCTACCAAGCGTCACGCCCGGTCTTGTTCCGCTCAGGCCAGAAGAGCTTTACAAAACCGTGGAGAGACGCGTGTTCATGGCACAACCCGCGGATCCCGACACGGCGCAGTTTAAGCTTATCGTTAAGAAGTACTGCCAGGTCTTGGTCAAAGTCCAATGCTATAGAACACTGGGAGGGGCGGCGCGGGCGCGCAGGGAGCGACGTAGGCAGCTCACGCCGTTTCGGGCTGAGAATCTTTTCCGAACAATTTCGGGGCAGTTCTGGCGAAAATTGCTAACAGGTTCGCTTTGCGCCGGGCTCCTGCTTGCTAAACTGTCCCGGGGCGCTCACTGCTAATCGTTTTGGTCGCGGCCTGCTGGCGGAAGAACGTCATACAAGGGCTGTGCCGGTTTTATGTTGGGGTTCTCCTCTGCCACCGACATCGCCAGTATCCGAATCCTGGCGTTGTCAGGAAGCTTGATAGTTCTGGTCCCGGGATCCAAGTCGATGGCATAGGCGAACAAGTACGAGTAGGAGTAGGGTACGTTTTCGCCTGCGGCATTGTGATGATGGGAGCAGTACCATGCCAGGTCGGCGCGCTTGATGTAGCCCGGCTTGATTCCTGTCATCTCCGCGTAATCATCGTGCTCCGTGCGAGCTGCCCGCCCCGCGCTTCCGGGAATGGTCATGTCCTTCGCGGTCCACTGCCGGTCGTCCCATTGCCCGATGAATCCGCTCCAGTCCTGAACGTTCAGCTCGACTCGCTTGCCGCCTGTTTCAAACGTGGCCCTGTGGTCTCCATCGATGGAAGCGGCAAGCAAGTAAAGTCGGTTATGGCTTCCTGCCGGGAGTTCAATCGTCTGCCCTTTCGCGGCGAGCGCGTTCGGAACACCCGTCTTTGCCGGCGCAAGTTGAAACTCAACGCCGTCGAATTGGATTTGCGAAGGCAGCATCTCCGCGGGCAACGCGTTGCCTTTGCCGTCAAATCCTTGGGACGATTTTGTGCCGTCGTTGCTCGCCGCTGCGAGATCGTACCGCAGCTTCACCGGAGCAGAATGCACGGTGCTGACCTTCCCGGTCGCCGCAGCCAGCTTGACCGCGAAGCTACGCGGCTGATAGGCCGAAAACGAGGTCACAAGCGCGCCATCGTTTACGGTTGCCGGGCCGATCGGCTGCTCCTGGCTGTTCACTTCGCGGGCCGCAACGACCGGGGAGACGAACGACACGCGCACGTTCTCCTGCGGTTTGCCGTCCAGCTCCACCATCCGCACGATGATCTCATCGCTTTGCTCGGCTTTCTTCAGGGCCAAAACTCGAATGCGCGAGTTGCTTACTTTCAGCAAGGAAAATTCCCTGCCCAGCGCTCCCGCGTGTTTCGAAGCCTCGAAAGCAATCAGCGGATCGTTCAGCCGCTGCCCCTGCCAGTCGGTTTGCCCGTCGCGCCAACCCCCGGCGTGGCCGGCAATGCCGTACACAAATTCGTGGTGGCCGATATCCTGAGTGCCCTGGTCGTGATATCCGCCGGCAGTGCCCGGCGTCCGGATGAGCGTCAGCCGGATGGTGTGGTCATCCGGTTTGTCCGATCCGTTCTTGCAGTCGGTGAGAATCGTGGCGCCAAACTCACCGCTCATGTCGGTCAGATCAATCCACTGGTGCGAGGGAACTTCAAATTTTTTCGGCTCTGCGGTTGGCCTCTCGATCGTGCCGATATCCCAGTTGTAGGTCGCCAAGCGATTTGAAGCGGTCAAGGGAAAGGTTGCCTTGAGGTTGGACTCTTTCGTGTTCCAGTCGATCACGTTCCCGAATTCCACTCGCTTGCCCGCATCGCCTGCGGAAAGCCGGATCGTTTGCACAAACTTTGAGCCCGCCGTGTCACGTGAAACTTCCACGGCTACCCGCACTGGACCGTTTTCCACAACGCGAATCTTCGCTGGCCCGCTCAGGTAGGCCTTGGGCGCGGTCTGTTCCTGTTCCCAGTCCATGTTCCACGCCGGCCACTGCTTGGGGTTGTCATAGGAGATTGCCAGCCTCGCTGGTCCAGCCAGCAGTTCTTTTCCAATCGATTTGTCGAAGATGCTTGCGACGTCACCGTCTGCATTTAGCGCTACTCGGTAATACTGGTTTTCGAGTGAATCGCTAGATACTTTCAGCGTTGATGTGCCTGCGGCCTCACCCGACTGCACATCGTAGACCACGTAGCCGGTTGGCGGCATCTGCGCTAGAAAGAGAGTTTTTTCGCCCGAGATCTGTGCTGGAGCTTGCTTGCCGTCAGGACCGGTGACGTGAACGGCTTTAGGCATTCCGCCGGGGAACTCCACGTTGGCTTCCAGTACCTCTTCTCGCGCGATGTTCAGCGGATTGAAGACCACCACGGGGACGCCTTTAACTTCTGTATTCAGCGCTGCCGCAACCCCTCGGGTGGCGTTGCTCAGTACTCCCGCAAACTGATTCATCGCGATCACGTCATCGTTCCATGCGAACTCATAGCTTTTTGGCGTGGCCGTGCCCGCGGCGATGTCGTGGAATTGCCCGCCCATCACCAGGGTCCAGGCATGGTTTAGCCGTTCACGCGGATAGGGCCGTGCTCCCAGCCAGTCCGCGGCGATGGAGGCTTTCTCCGCGGCATCTGCAAGCAGCTCTTCTTTACGAAGCCAGCGCTTTTGGTAGGCTTGCGACGTGAGTGATCCCGCTGAATGGTTGGTCAACTCCATCTCGCCGGTATATCGCGGCAACCGCTTGGATTCTGCAGGGGTGATATCAAGGAACATCTGCTCGGCCGTGGAAGAACGCATACGGACCGGTCCTGCACCCACTTGCGTCGGCGGCCACTCCGGATGTTGCTGCCTCCGTGAGAAGGGCAACCATTCTTCCGGCGGCAAACTCGCACTGCCTTTGGTCACGATCGCTTCCAGGCGCTTCACGGAATCCTCATCGGGAGCGCCACCGACATCGCCGGTTCCGTAATAGTGGTAATCCGTGAAAACACCACTCACTTTGCCGTTATGCTCGACTCGTGCCGCCCAATCGCCCTGGTATCGTTCGTGGTCACGTTCTTTCTCCACCTTGGCGAGACCCTCCTGCTGATCCCGAAGGCTCGAGAACTCCTCGAGTTCCTTCTGATCCGGAGCTTGTCCGTTACGCCGCGCATTTTGTAATTTCTCTCGCAGCGTGCCAAGCTTCGCCTGGACTTCCTTGAGCATCGTGTCTGGCGGCGGCTCGGGCAAGGGCTTGCTGAGATCCGTGTAGATTCCGCCGCTGTAACTACCCGGGTTCAGTCCCGCCAGGACGCTTTCCCCGTCAGGCCCCACCCACACACCCACGTTAAAGGGCGTGCCCTCCGGCGTCCTCTCGCTTGATTCCGGCCCTCCGGCATCGGCCGAAGAGCCCCAGGTCAGTTTTTGCGTTGAGAACCCCTTTACGCCGGAGTGCGCCAAAATCGTCGGCAGTGAAGAGGGAAATCCAAAGCAATCGGGCAACATGTATTCGGCGCTGGCTTTGCCAAACTCTTTGCGAAACCATTCATTCCCATAGAGAATCTGCCGGACAATCGCCTCTGCACTTGGGGCATTCACGTCCCCTTCTTCCATCGAGGAGCCCGCAGGAAACCATCGCCCCGAATGAACGTACTCGGTGAGTTTGGCAAATTCGGCTGGGTAATATTCCTTCATCAAGCGGTAGCGATTGGCGCCGCTGAAGTTAAAAACGTAGTGCGGGTACTTCTCGAACAGCGTGAAGTTCTCCTCCATGGTCTTCCGGAGGTATTCGTTGATGACCTGCGGGTATTCCCAGCGCCATTCCGTGTCCAGGTGGGCGTAACCAACCACGTACAGCGTTGGCTCCTTGCTCAAATCGGGCTTGTCGGTCGCCTGCTTGGCCGGATCCGGCTTACCGGCCGTCTGCGCTAGTGCCCCACCAAGGAGAAAGAAGCAGGCCAATGCGCATGCAAAAAGAACCCTGCACAAGCTTCGCACACGCAGTCTCGAAACGCGCCTAGACGCGGATTCGCCAAATCTCATAGGACCCTCCAGCTGCGAACGCTCTGATCACACAAACCCATCCTGTTGCGTCACACTCTGCACCCTTTTCGACCTGTTCTCCCGCTGTCAATCCACTTGAATGTCATTTGAACGTTCCCGCCTAAGGTGTTCCGTTTTCAAAAGATATTTGTCCTCATTCCCAGGCCGTAACCGCTTGCAGGATGCCCTTGACGCGGCCCTTCCCGCTGTCATGCTGTAATATCAATCGAATATGCGCGCGCTTTTGGGCCTTTCTTTTGGTGTACTGCTGATTGGGGCTGCCGTTGCCCGGCAATCGGCTCCCACGGCTGGTGTGGAGAAGCCGTTGCCTGGAAAGTTCACCGACGTTACCGTCGCTCTCGGTGTCCATTTCAATTACCTCTCTTCCCACACCCCCAAGCATTATTTGCTGGAAACCATGGGCGGCGGTGTCGCCCTGTTTGATTACGACAACGACGGTCGCCTCGACATTTTCCTCGTCAATGGCGCGCCCCTTCAGGATCCGACTCCTAAGGGCTCCCTCCCTCAGAAGGTTGGTCCCAATTACTGGAACCGCCTCTACCGCCAGAAACCCGATGGCACCTTCGAAGATGTCACCGAAAAAGCGGGTCTGCAGGGTTCCGGCTACGGCATGGGCGTGGCTGTCGGAGACTACGACAACGACGGCTTCGCAGATCTCTACGTTACTGCCTACGGCGGCAACAAACTCTACCACAACAATGGCGATGGCACTTTCACCGACGTTACCGAAAAAGCCGGCGTTGCCGGTTCTGGCTGGTCCACCAGTGCTGCTTGGGTCGATTTGGACAATGACGGCTTGCTTGATCTTGTTGTCCTCCGCTACCTTCAGTGGGATTTCGACGATATCTGGTGTGGCGAGCACAAAGAAGGCTACCGTGCCTACTGCCACCCCGACGTCTTTCAACCCATTTCTCCGCTCGTCTACCACAACGACGGCAACGGCCATTTCACGGAAGTCTCGCAAAAAATCGGTCTCTCAAAACCCGGCAAGGGCCTAGGTATCGCTCTCGCCGATTACGACCGCGATGGCCACATCGACCTCTTTGTTGCCAACGATTCTATGGTGGAATTCCTCTATCACAACAAAGGTGACGGGATCTTTGAAGAGGTGGGCCTCCTTTCCGAAGTCGCTGTCGATGGCGACGGCCGCACTTTTGCCGGCATGGGCGTCGATTTCGCCGACTATAATAATGAACGACGGCTGGAAGGATCTCCTCGTCGCCCAGGGTCACGACCTCGATACCGTCGAGCTCAGCTATCCCAATCTCCACTACCGTGAACCCATGCTTCTTCTGCGCAACACCGGTAAAGAGTTCGTCGACGTTTCCACGGCTTCCGGCGCCGTCTTCAGCCAACCTTGGCTGGGCCGCGGCATGGCCGTTGGCGACATCGACAACGACGGCCGTCTCGACGCCGTCGTAACCACCAACGACGGTCCTGTCCACATTCTTCACAACGAAACGCCCACGCAAAATCATTGGCTCAAGCTGAAACTTGTGGGCCACAAAAGCAATCGCGACGCCATCGGCTCCGAAGTGAGACTTCTCACCTCCAAAGGTCAGCAGTTCGCCACCGTTTCGACCGCCGGTAGCTATCTCTCTTCCAGCGACAAGCGCGTCCACTTCGGCCTCGGCTCGGAATCGTCCGCCCAGTCCATCGAGATTCGCTGGCCAAGCGGCATGGTGCAAACTCTGAAAAACATCCGAGCCGATCAAATCCTCCAAGTCGATGAGCCAGGACCCCTGGCCACTACGAAATGAACTCCGGCCGTGCGCGATGTCTCCCCCCTCTGCTTCTTTTCGTTTTTGCCCTGCGCGGGCTTTGCTCGCTTGCGCGATTTGCTCCCGGGCAATCCATGCAAACTGCTCCCGACAAACCGCAAAATATTCCGCTCCCTCGCCCCTCCCGCATGGCCACGGGTGGCATCCACGCCCCCATTAAGGATTGTCACTCCCGCCCGGCGGAAAACTAGGTCGGGAACTCCGAGCATTCCGCCGACGATGAGAATGTGGAATTCAATTGCAACCTCGAGGGCTCTACCTTGCCGGTTAATTCCGAGCCTTAAAATAATGGTGGACCATCTGGGGCCGGCCGGTTTCTCTGACCCTTTCAAGATAATTTCCGCTGATAGGCTGCCTTCCGACCCAGTCCCAGCCTAGCTCAAAATAGATTCTGGCCGCTTTCATGCTATCCTCTTGCGTGTTTGAAAATGCCCATCCCCGATTGGCCAAGCTGCTCGCCATCATCCGCACGGTTCGGCGCCGGGGATGCTGTGGGGCCGCCTTCTTGCCATCTCGAGTGTTGTCACTCGCCACTAACTCTATCCCCTGTAGAATTAACACCTACACAAAAGCTGGTGGGGGGGATAGCCTCATCCGTCAAAAAACTCATTCTCTCTTTTCCCGCACTGCTCTGCATTCTTCTTCCTGGACGCTGCTCAGCACGAAGACAAGTACCACCTCAGTCTTTGGTCCAAGCTGAAGATCCTCTCTCTGACGCGAAGGCACTTTTCCAGCAGGGCAAGATCACAGACGCGGATCACGCCGTCCGCCAATACCTCAAAGACTACCCGAATTCCGCCGCTGCCCATTTCTTGCTCGGGCATATTCTTTTCCGCGAGATCCAAGCGCAAGCAGCCATGGAGACGCAATTCCCGTCCCAGACCCATGGCCCCATGGCAAGCGCAAGAAGCACGGGCACAACCTCTTCCGACGTGTCCATTTCAAAAGCCACGCAAGACATGGCCAAAGCTTCGCTCCAGGAATTTACCGCCGGAGCAAAATTCCACGATCCCTCCGCCGCCGACCTGAAGACCGTTGCGCTCGACTACGTTTTGCTTGTCGACTATCCCGACGCCGACAAGTGGCTGACGAAGATGCTCGAATGGGCTCCCAGCGATTCGGAAGGGTGGTACTACCTCGGCCGCACCAAGTACAACGAGAATCGGTTTGCCGAGGCCATCAGCGCCTTCCAGCGGTGCTTGCAACTTGATCCGCAAAATGTAAAGGCGGAGGACAATCTTGGCTTATCTCTTGCTGGGCTAGGGCGCAACGAAGAAGCGGCTGCCGCTTACAACCAAGCCATCACTTGGCAGGCGCAGTCTCTCGCGAAAAGCCCCGGTCCTTACATTGACCTGGGTAGTCTGCTGACTGACGAGAACCGCCCGCAGGAAGCAGTTACGTTTCTCCTTCGAGCAATTGAAATCGCGCCGCGCGAATCGCGCGCGCATGAACTCCTTGGCAAGGCCTACACGCGGATGGAAGATTTCTCCAGAGCACAAGCGGAATTAGAAAAAGCGATTGAGCTTTCCCCGCAAGCCCCCAATCTCCATTGCATGCTGGCGCCGGTCTACCGCAAGCAGGGACTCGCCGAGAAAGCGAAAACTGAATACGAACGCTGCGCCGTTCTCACCGGCACCCACGCCACTCCACAAACTCCCTAAACTGTCTGAGTTTGGACGATCCTATCTGGAGGCCCTCAACAGAACATCCAGGTACATTCAGGTACATCAGGTACCTTGACTTATCCGCGAAATTCGAAAAGACTTTGAGCGCGTTGCTGGTTCTTCCGGGGTACCTGAGGTTTGGAGCACTTCGAGAGACGTCCTTATGAAAAAAAGATGGTTATTGCTGCGGTGTCTTACCTTAGCTGCGATCCTGTTGTGCTCGGCGGCGTTTCCGTTGCTGCACGCACAAACCAATTCGGCAAACCGAAAAACCAAACTGGCGATCGTGGGGCTCGACCACGATCACGTCTGGGGATTGCTCAAGGATTTGACCGAGGAGCCAAACGCAGAACTGGTGGCGGTCGCCGACAACCACTCCGAGCTGGTAGACCGAGCCAAGACGAAAGTGCCCGCGAACGTGAAATTTTATTCCGATTACGTGCAGATGCTCGACGAAGTGAAGCCGGACGGCGTCATTGTAACGACGGAAAACGACCGGCACCTGGAGATTCTGCGCGAGTGTGCGAAACGGCATATTCATTATTCCACGGAAAAACCGATGGCTACGACTGCCGCTGATGCACGTGAGATGGAACGGCTGGCAAACCAGGCGGGCATTAAGGTAATGGTGAACTATTGGAATGCGTGGGTTGCCCCGACGCATGAACTCTATCATCGCGCAAAAGACAATCAGGTTGGACCAATTCAGAAAATTATCGTGCAATACGGCCATCAGGGTCCGAAAGAGATCGGAGTGTCGAAGTATTTTGCCGACTGGCTCTACGACCCGGTAAAAAACGGCGGCGGGGCCATCATGGATTTCGGATGCTACGGCGCGGAGTGGGCGGTGTGGCTCAAGGGACGGCCTTCGCGTGTTTCGGCTGTTACGCAGAAACTGAAAGTAGCGCAGCATAATCCGGTGGATGACGACGCCACCATCCTCTTGGATTATCCCGATGGGACGGCCGTTATCGAGGCTTCCTGGGATTGGCCCTACAACATGGGGCAAGTGGAGGTGTTCGGACCAAGGGGGAGCTTGCTTGCGACTCGAAACGATTTGTTCTTCCGCTCGCCTACGGACAATGTCGCCAAGACAGGACTGCAGGGTGAGCGCGTTGTGCTCGACCCGGTGCCCCGCATGACGAGCAATCCTATCTCCTACTTCGTGGATTGCATTCGCAACAACAAGCCTATCGAGGACCCGCTTTCCACGAAAGTGAATGTTCAGGTGATGGAAATCCTGGATGCTGCCCGCGACTCCGTTCGAACCGGAAAGCAGCAAGAGCTGCACTGAAGCACCCGCCCCAAGCACTTATCGAGCGTGCTTTGTGCGGGCCTGACCTGCGGCACCTCCTGTTTCCAGGCGGTTCTCCGTTCCCTCAAATCGTTCAGGGACAGGCGCGCCATTGCGAACGAGGCGAGTCAGATGGTCGGCGACTCCCGAGTGCCTATCAGGCAACAGGGCAGGCGGGGCACCTTGAATCGTAGCTCGCCGCGTCTTTCGAAAGCGGCTCTTGGGGCTTGTGGCAGGCAATACAGGCAAGCCGCGCCTCGCCTTTTCCCCAGCACTTGCTTTGCATCAGGCGAAATTTGCACTGCTTACGAACGGAAGCTGCCTGCCGAACTTTTTTCAAGTCGCGATGGAACGGGTCCGGTAGATTGGCGCGCCACAAGCTCCGGCTCGATGGCGATCTCCGGCACGAATTCGCCGCGCCCTTCGATCAGGTCAACCACCGTTTGCGCCGCAATCTGCCCCATCCTTACGAGTGGCTGCCTCACCGTGGTGAGTGGGGGATTGGAGAATGCCGCTCCGGGAGTGTCGTCAAATCCTACGACCGAAATATCTTCCGGGACGCGCAACCCGGCTTCGTGGAAAGCCCACAGCGACCCAATCGCGGAAATATCGTTGTAAGCAAAAAGTGCGCTGAACGGCTGCTTCCTCGCCAGCAGTTGTTTGGCAAACGGATACCCGATCGCGGGTGTCGAGTCCGTCCCCTCCAACTGGACCGTTAATTCGGAGCGAACGCAGATATTGAGCTCCTTCGCGACTTCGCAGATGGCGTTCCATCGGTCGGAGGAGTCCGAGCTGAAGGTCTGGCCCTTGATGAAAGCAATGTTTTCATGCCCCAGGCCTTTCAGATGCTCCAGGGCCAAACGAGCCGCGCGCTTGTGATCCAGCACGATATTGGTCACGCCCTCTACGCGCTGATGTCCCGCGACAGCCACGGTTGGCAACGCCAGCTTTTCTGTCAGCGAGGTGTCGGTGGTGATGAAGCCCTCCACGCCTCGCGTGAGCAGCATCTGCGCATAAGTCTGAAGCAGCTTAGGATCGTGCCGGTGAATGACCGTGAGGAAGAAGTAGTTGTTCTTTCGGAGATATTCCTCAATTCCGCTGATGACCATCGCCCCGTAGGCGTCGCCAATCTCCTCGGCGATCACTCCGATCGTATAAGTTCTCCGCAGGCGCAGCGTTCGGGCAAAAAAGTTGGGGCGGTAGTTCAGGGCCTGCGCCGCTTTAATGATGCGGTTTTTGGTGTGTTCGGGAATGGAGCGCGCGGCGGGGGAGTTGTTTAAAGCAGCGGAAACCGTGCCGGGTGTAAGGCCGAGGTGCTCCGCGATGGTCTTCAGGGTTACTCTTGGTTCGGAGCGAAGGGACTGCTTCTTCCTGGGCGGCTGCGTCATCTGCAAAACCCTCCGGCACCTATAAAAACTAGTATAACTGCGTTCCGGCCACACTGTGGCCTCAGGTGACTAGATCTGAGTTATTCATACGCGCCAATGACGAGGTAGGTATCGGACGCTCGGCCGGGTTCCTGCCTAGCTAAAGGCTGGTGCATAACCTTGGAAACAACTCCTTGATTGCTGCGAGAAGCCGAAGCACGAGCGTGGCAAATCGCAAGCTGCGCACCGGCATTATTT
>WNGJ01005713.1_pt1 | contig 15030 bp, 14 predicted proteins | sample 5400611 | NCBI WGS metagenome assembly WNGJ01 (sample SAMN13153375, study PRJNA577476) | soil metagenome | isolation source: 40 cm soil or saprolite under Garry oak tree replicate 1 | place: USA:California | collected 2016-06-15
GCGACGGACCTGCTTCGAGAGCTCAACGCGGAACATCGATGCCCTCCACGAGATGGAGGAAGACGTCTTCCAGCGTGTCACGCTGCGGTTCCAGCGCGTGCACCCGGACGCCGCCGCGGACGAGGGCGGCGTTCACGTCGGCCTCCCCGAGTCCGTCGGAGAGTGTGACGTCCAGGCTCCCCGGTCCGGAGGCCGAGGCTGGCGCGATCATGTCCGGTCCTCCCAGGCGCGCGAGCGCGGTCCGAGCCGCCGCCACGTCGTCCACCTCGATCCGGATCCGATCGGTCTTGCCACGGAGCGTCCCCGGCGGGCCCTCCGCGACGAGCGCTCCTCGCGCCATCACGCCGACGCGATCGCACATCACCTCGACCTCCGCCAGGAGATGGCTTGAGATGAAGATCGTGGTCCCGCCGTCGGCGAGTTGGCGCAGGAGCTCGCGGACCTCGCGCATCCCGGACGGATCGAGCCCGTTCGTCGGCTCGTCGAGCACCAGCAGCTCGGGGTCGCCCAGGAGCGCAAGCCCGACGCCGAGCCGCTGTCGCATCCCCTGGCTGTACTGCTTCACGCGCTTGTCGGCCGCGTCCGCCAAGCCGACCGTGTGCAAGACGTCGTCGATCCTGTCGACGCGCGCGCGGACATCCGCCCGCCCGCTTCCCGCGCGAGCGAACGCCTCGAGGTTGCGACGGCCCGAGAGGTAGGACCAGAACGCCGGCTCCTCGACGAGCGCGCCTACGCGCTCGAACGGTCCGTGGCCGGCGGTCACGCGGGAACCAAGGACCTCGATCGTTCCCCCGGTCGGGTGGATCAGGCCGAGGGCCATCCGGATCGTCGTGGTCTTGCCCGCACCGTTCGGGCCGAGGAAGCCGTAGAGCTCGCCGCGCTCGACCGTGAGATCGAGCTCGTCGACGGCGGCCAGCTCGCCGTACCGCTTGCTGAGGCCGACCGCCCGGATCGCTGCCGTCACGGAAGGGCGTCGGCGCGGGCCTGCAGCGTCGCGACGTCCACCGGGCCCACGAGGAGCCAGGTCGTCCCGGCACGCTCCACCGTGATCGCCGACTCGAGCGGGCCGCTGTAGGGCAGCAGGCTCGTGACCTCGGGCGGGAGCGGATGCCGCAGCGGAACCGCGACCGACGTGTCGAGGCACGACCCGGCCGTGACGGGTCGTTGCTCGCCCGACGGGACGCCCTTCTGATGGGCGGCGGAGGCGACGGCGGTGGAGACCTCGTCCGTGACGTCGCGCACGGTCGCGTCCGACGGCGGGGTGAACGTGAACATCGAGGGGTCGATCGCACCGAAGGAGACCGATGTGAAACCGGTCTCGACGGCCGGACCGGTTCCGCCGCGGGGGGTGATCGAGACGTCGAGCGGCAGGCGCGTCTGGGCATCGATCGCGATCGTCACGTCGCCCGCCAACGTGGTGTGCGACGAGGGAGTGAAGCGCAGCACGTAAGCGTCGTGTCCAGCGACCACCGCCGTGTCGAGCACGGTGACGTCACCGCACGTGGATGCCAGGTCGAGCAGGTGTTTCGCGAGCACCACGGGGTCTGCGTTCGCCATCTGCGCGGGGACATCCGTCGGCGGCGCCGGCACCACCGCAGCGACGCCGGCGGCGCGCAGCTTCGCGGCCGTCGAGGTCGCTGAGTCCCAGAACCACGCCTCCGTGTGGTTCGCAACCAGATCCTGTTCCTGGAGGTCCATCAGGTGTTGGACCCGGATGCCGTCCGGCGAGCTCCAGACCCGGAAGCGTTGGTTGCCGACGACGGAGCCGAGCACGTTCGTGATCCCGACTCCCCCGGCTGCGCCGCTCAACGACGCCGGGATCTCGGGCAGCCCGAGGTCGAGCCGGGTCCGGACGTCGCCGGAGACGGAATGAGGGGCCGCGAGCGCGGTGATGCGCGAGGCAAGCAGCTGGTCCGCCGTCACGGACGGGAGGCTCGGGGCCGGTTGCGCGCGAACCTTGGAGATCCCGAAGGCCGCGATCGCGACCACCACGAGCACGACGACGACCGCGACGACCGAACCGGGGAGGCGGCGGATACGCGTCACGCCTTCCCTTGTAGCACCGTCCGCCGCGAGCGCCCAGCATGGCGCAGGTTCATCACAGCGTCCTTGGCGGTGGGTGCTACCGTCCGACCGACCTCGAAGGAGATCGCCCGTGAGGATCCCGATCCGAGCCACCCATCTTCAGCGCGTGATCGCGGTCTCCCTTCTCGCGACGGTGCTCGCGGCTGGCACGCTCGCGGGTCCGATGCCCGCTGCAGCCGCGGCCTCGAGGCCGGCCGACTGTCGGAACCCGTCGATCCCCACGGGATTCCACAAGCAGGTCGTCACGGCGATCCGAGCATCCAGGGACCTCCCGATCGCATGGGGGCGTTCGCCGTACCTGCCGAAGATCGTGTGCTGGCAGGGAACGGCCTTCGAGACCCGGTTCCGGGCCTCTGCTCCCGAACACGCCTGGCATGGCCTGTTCGCGATGACTGTGCGAGAGGTCGCAGAGATCGCGGGACCGTCGCTTGGCAACGATCGCGACGGATTGATCCTCCAGCCGGCGTGTTTCGTCGGAGGTTGGGGTAACTGCCGTCACACCGTCTCGAACACACGGATCGTCCAACAGCTCGTCGCCGGGATGCGGTGGATCTGGCTCGTCTACGGCCACCCCTTCACGGCGTGGCGCCACATCGTCGGGACGAGACGGTTCAACTCCTACCCCCGTCTCGGCACGGATGACACGGCGACGAGGGCGCCGTTCTCGATGTGCCCCGTGAAGCGCCCCGTCACGTATCAGGATGACTTCGGTCAGCCGCGCACCACGGGAGGGTTCCACCCCCACGAGGGCAACGACATCCGCGCGCCGCTCGGCCGGCCGATCCGCGCGCCGTTCCCCGGACTCGCCGTACCGCACAGTGACAACTGGCTCGCCGGCCGTTCCGTCGGGCTGGTCGGCGCGAAGGGGTTCGTCCGCAACGCGCATCTCAGCCGCTTCGGACATCTCGGGTACGTCCGGGCCGGCACCGTGATCGGCTACGTCGGAGACACCGGCGACGCCCTGTCGTTCCACGACCACTTCGAATGGCATCCGTGGGTCGTGCCGGAACCGCTCCTCGTCGCTCCGAGCGGCTACTCACGCGTCCGAACCGCGATCGACCCGTTCCCGTTCCTGAACCAGGTGTGCATCTAGGTTTCGATCAGCCGTCGGGCGATGGCCCGCCCCGAGCGAGGTGACCCGCATCGTTCGGTTGGACCCTGCGACACCTGGGTGGCGACACCAGATCTGAGTTCGGGCGGCCTAGGAGGGGTGCCGGATCGGAACCGACCTCGAGCCTCGATCTCCTGTGGGGTCGAACGCCTCGGCTGTCGGCTGGCAATCCGGTGTGCCTCCTCGGTCGTAGTACGCAGGAATCCTGTCTCAAGGGCCGAGGGAGGCGACGATGCACCGAGGACTGAGGCGAAGCGATGCGGGATGCCGCATCAGTGAAGGGCTCCTGATGGGGGTCGTGATGGTGGTCGCCGGAGTGGCTTGCACCTCGAATAGCGCTTCCTCGTCGTCGACCCAGCCGATCCCTTCAACGGCGCTCGCAGCGTCGAACTCCATCGGCGCGGGCAGCCTCCCAGGGCAGACCGCGCTGGATGTCCCAGCTTTCCCCACCTACTACGACGCACATAAGGATGTCGTGATCGTGACCGACGCATATCCGAAGGCAGCGGCCACGATCTACCACGCGAATTACGCGCCGTCGCTCAGCGCTGTGAAGTCCGACACCCAGCCGCGCTGGTTCATCATCAAGGGGACTGCTGCCCCCGGGCAGATCGCGGTCCTAGGCTCGCAACCGGGAGAGAGCGACTACTCCCCGCTCTGGCAGACCATCAACGTCACGTGGAAGCCAGGCGTCACGCCAGTACTCCTCACGAGCGACAACATGATCGATTCCTTGGCCAAGGATGGCCAGCTCACGGAAACCACCACGTCCCAGATCGTGAACGCCACGGTCGTGTCGGTTGGATCGTAGCCCGGGACGTTCTCCCGTTCGCATGAGGTCGCGCATCCATAGTTCTCTGACACCCAGAACGGCGATCATCGGAGCCGCTCTCGTGATCGTGCTCACGGCCGGATGTACCAGCTCGTCCACCTCGGGGACGACCGCGCTTTCGGCCACCACGGGCGCGCCGGTCGCGTCTCCATCCGCCGGGGGGACGAACGGAGGGACGACGCTCGATCAAGGCACGGGAGGTCAGCTCGTGTTCACGCCCACGACCGTGACGGTTCCTCATGGGTCCACGATCACGGTGAACAACTCGAGTTCGATCCCTCACACCTTCACCGTCAGCGGTCAGGGCATCGACGTCACGAATCCCGGTGGTTCCTCGCAAGCGGTGACGATCGACCTGCCGGCGGGAACCTATCCGTTCATCTGCAGGTTCCACGTGAGTTCAGGTATGAAGGGAACGCTCGTCGTCACCTAGCGGACGGATGAGCGACGGCGCGGATCGGGGAAGTTCAGAGCTTCCAGATCGGCGTGATCGCCGGGACGTCGTTCGCGTAGCCAACGTAGCCGTTCAACCGGTAGCCGTCCTCGAGCGTCCGGAGCAATCCGTAATGGTTGTAGGCGCCGGGGTATTCGCCCGGCTGGACCTGTGGACCGATGAAGAGCATCGCGACGTGCCCACCCTGGCCGTATCCATATTTCGGGTCGAGTCCGTTCTGCCGCTCTGATTCGTCGTACGTCACGATGATGAGCCCATCGCTTCCGAACGAGGGCGACGCCACTATCTTCGGGATCTCCTTGGCCAGATAGTTGTCGAACTGTGTGTAGCGGTTGTTGACCGGTTTGCAGTTGGCCTCGCCGTCGGCGCAGCCGTTGGGCAAGATGTAGTTGAAGTCGGGGACGGTGCCGTCGACGAGCGCCTTGTTGAAGATGCCCATCGGGTTGCCCGCGTAGATGTCGTGTTGCAGACACTCCTGTGACTTGTCGGTCTCGGACCAAACGCCGTTCGCGCCTTCGATATCGTCGTACAGGATGGCGGGGTTGCCGGTCGTGAAGAACCCCGTCAGTGGGCAGGGCCCTTGCTGATCGCACGTGCTGCCGGAACCCGTGTCGCAACGCGCGGAGCTTCCTTCGAGCCACGTCGTCCACGAGCCCCCCGCGACGTCGATCTGGTTGAACACGTTCGGCACGTTCTGATGGCACGCGATGCCGTAGTCCTGTTGCTCGCACCTGGTGAATTGACCCGACGTCATCGCGACGTAGTTGGCTTGCGACCAGTGAGTGGTGCCGCGGTATTCGGTCATCCACGCCGACCGCGGCTTCAACGTGCCGAGCAGGTAGGGCATGTTGCTCGGTTTGATGTGCGAGTAGGTCGTGTTCTCCCCGACGATCAGGAACACGTGACCGAATCGGGGGATGCCTTCGTAGGGGAGGGTAGCCGCCGAGCTAGCCGGGACCGACAGGGCCGCGATCACGCAGATCGTCGCAGCCAGGACGCTGGTCTTCGTGCGAGACCCCATCGCTGAACCTTCCGCTTCGCGCGGGCGACGCTACCGGGGTCGTTAGCAGTGGTCAAGGCGGGGTGTCGGGTCAGTCGGGGAGCAGCGGCACCCGGAGACCCTCCGGGCGGCCCAGGAGCACGGCGCGCCTGATGCGAGACGAGCCGAACCGCTCGTGCAGGCCGTCGGCCGTCGCGTCGATCGCCGACGACGCCTGCCCGCGGAACGGCAGCGCCAGCTGGACGGCATCGTCGGCGAACAGGTTGGTGAAGGAGAGCCCGATCAGCGTGATCCCGCGGTCCTCGATTATCGGCATCGCGTCGGCCAACAGGATCCTCGCCGCGTCCAGGAGCATCGCCGTCTCCGCGGGCGCCCCGGGGTCGCGGGTAAGTCACATCGCCTTTCGGCCGTACGCGCCCGCGTGCAGTCCAAAGATCTGGTTACAGCCCCTACCTCTCATATGACGGAGGCGGTGACTACGACGACCGAGGTTCGTACAGAACGAATCGGGTAGACAGCGGGTGAACGACATGGGGAGGAGGTCTGGCCTGGTGGACGACCGGGTGCACATATGGGCACCAGCGGCGTATCCAACTTCACGGTTTTGTCACACGAACCCTCACCACATCCGGTTGTCTTCTTCGGCGTCGATTGATAACAAGGTAGAAGCTTCGCTCTCCCTCGATCTGTCCGAGGGATCCCCCGTTTGCCCTTCAAGGAGGCCATCTGAAGTAGGACGCACACGACGATTGGAGGCGGAATCATGAAGATCGCTGTTCTGGGTGCTGGGCACGTCGGTCTCGTTTCGGCCGGATGTCTCGCCACGATCGGTCACGACGTCGGAGTCTTCGACGTCGACGATCAACGGATCGAGCAGCTGCAACGAGGCATCATCCCCTTCGAGGAACCGCACCTTGACGACCTGTTCATCACCGCCCGTGCGCACCAACGTTTGACGTTTTCTTCGGAAGCGGACGACGTCATCGGCGACGCAGCGCTGGTGTTCTTATGCGTTAACACGCCGAGCCTCCGCGAGGGAGACACCGACCTCTCTTCGGTTCTCACCGCAGCCCGGATCGTCGGGGATCACGCACCACGTTATGCGGTGGTCGTCAACCGAAGCACGGCACCTGTCGGGACGGTCGACCGGATCCAGAGCCTGCTCGACCCCTTACCCGTCGTCGCGAATCCTGAGTTCCTCGCGGAGGGGTCGGCCATTGCCGATTTCCTCGTACCTGACCGCATCGTCGTGGGCACCCTCGACGCATCGGCAGCAGGCTGCCTCTTGGAAGCCTATGACGCGATCATCCGGCGGGATCTTCCCCCGGTTCCCGCGCCCGTGCGCCAGCGACTGCGATCCGCGGCGGCGCCCGCTCCCGTGATCGTGACGTCTCCGGAGACCGCCGAACTCGCCAAGTACGCCGCCAACGCTCATCTCTGTGTCCGGGTCTCGTTCATGAACGAGATCGCTTCGATCGCAGATGCGGTCGGAGCCGATGTCTCCGTCGTTGCTCAAGCCGTAGGTCTCGACCATCGCATCGGCCCTCATTTCCTTCAGCCGGGGATCGGATGGGGAGGGTCATGCCTCCCGAAGGACATCGCAGCGCTCGAGCAGATCGCAAGCAGCCGTGGCGTCCCCGCGAGGATGGTGCGGGCGGCGAACCGAGTGAATCAGGATCAACGAGGGTGGGTGGCGAAGAAACTGAGCGAGTTCTATCCCTCACTGCATCGGCGCCGTATCGGCCTGCTTGGCCTTGCGTACAAGCCCCATACCGACGACATGCGGGACGCTCCCGCCCAAGAGATCGTTTCGCAACTCGTCGGGCTCGGGGCCGAGGTCGTGGCCTTCGATCCTGCCGTTCGGGAAGTCGGCGGTCTCGGCCCCATCGCATCCGCCGAAGATCCCATCGCACTGGCTGAGGGGGCCGACGCTCTCGTCGTCGTCACCGAGTGGCCGCAGTTCTCCGATCTCGACCTCGAACGGCTTCGATCGGTGATGCGCACCCCGATCCTCCTCGACGGGCGCAACCAATTGGATCCGGGTCGCGCTCAGGCGGCCGGGTTCATCTACGTCGGCGTGGGGAGGCGGCCTCCTCCTGCGCGGGAACGACCCGCACCCGACGCCGCATCTCCGGAAGAACGCAGGAATACAGAAGCCTTGGGAGAAGTTCAGGGCCCGCCCAACAAGCCAAGGTCGTGGATCGACTGGCCCGGACCGGGCCGGCGGAGATCTCAAGCTCCAGATCGAACGAGGGCGCGGAGATCGACAAGGGGAAGACGATGACGCTCACCAAACGGACAGAGAGATCGATCCATGCCGGGCTGTCAACGGTCGAAGGATCTGACGCGATCGATGTCTCGGTCGTCCTCCCCGTCTACAACGAGCGAGGACACCTTCGCCGGGAGATCGGCCGCATACGACGTTCACTCGCCGCTTCGCGTTATTCGTACGAGATCATCGTGGTCGACGACGGATCGACCGACGGGACGGCTTCGGACCTCACCCATGGTCATGACACGAGGTTGCTCCGGCTTTCACGAAACAGGGGCACGGGCGCTGCCCGGCGGGTCGGAACACAGTCGGCACGAGGCCGCGCCGTGGTGTGGACGGACGCGGACATGACCTACCCCAACGATCTGATCCCAGAGCTCGTCGCCAACCTTGAGGGGCATGATCAGGTCGTCGGCGCTCGTACCTCGGAGGAGGGAACGCAACGACTCCTTCGTATACCGGCGAAATGGCTCATCCGCAAACTCGCGAGCTATCTCCTGCGAACGCCTATCCCGGATCTGAACTCCGGCTTCCGGGCCTTTCGTCGTGATGTCGGACTCCAATTCATGAACGTGCTGCCGGACGGATTCTCGTGCGTGACGACGATCACGATGGCCTTCATCGCCAACGGATATGACGTTCGCTACGTGCCGATCCCGTATGCGAAACGAGCGGGTTCATCGAAGTTCCGACCGTGGAAAGACACCAAACGGTATCTGACTCAGGTCGTCCGCATGATCGTCGGGTACGAACCGTTGCGCATCTTCGTGCCGGCTGCGCTGGCCCTGGTCGCGCTCTCCATCGTGGGCTTCGTTCATGACGCGGTAGCAGACATCGGGTTCGGTGTGAACCCGCTCGTCACGGCGATGGCCGCGTTGAACGTCCTCATGCTTGGCTTCCTCGTCGACGCGGTCGTCAGGATGAACAAGCCGAAGACGCAGGTCCGCTCGGCAGCCGTCGCTGACCTCGATGCTCGGCGGGGGGCGGCCGAACACGAGAGGGTGTCGACGGGTGCGTGAAAGGTCCCCGATGACCGTTCGCCTGCGGTCGGGCGCGAAGTCGACGGCGGAGATCCTCGGTCGGCTCACCTTGAGCAGACAGGGGGCGTCCCGGACCAGTCCAGGCATCATCATCGCGGCCGCTTCGGCCTTCGTCGTCGCGTTCCTCTGGGCGGCGACTCATCTCCCGTCGCTCGGGACGCCGGATTGGCAGCTGTTCATCCTCTCGGGAATCATCGGATCTCCTGCGCTGCTGCTGCTTTCGGCCGCGGAATATGACATCTCCGTTCGCATGCTGAGCTACCAGGTGACATTCCTGGGGGCCCTTCGCGTTAGCGTCCTTTCTTCGGTCGCGAACCTGCTTCCCGTGCCAGGCTCACTCGTCGTTCGAACCCAAGCGCTGAAGGCTCTCGGAGCTTCCTATGGCAGAGGGGCGTCCTCGACCTTGGTGGTCGGGGCGGGTTGGGTAGCAACGACCGCTCTCGTCGTGGGGGTCATCGAGGCGGTAAGCGGCCACGCTGCGGCCGGCGCGATCCTACTGGCCTTTGGATGTCTGGGTCTCGCGGGAACCACCCTCCTCCTCCTCCTCTATGTGAACTCGCGTGGCGCGGCGGTCCGACTGCTCATGCGGATCGTCGGGGTCGAAACGGCGTTCGTAGCGGTAGGGGCCTTGAGGTACTTCCTCGTTCTCCGAGGTCTGAACGTCGACGTGCAACCTTCCCAGGCAGCCGCCCTGACCTTCGCGGGCGTCATCACCTCTTTGGTCGGCGTCGTTCCGCAAGGGTTGGGCGTGAAGGAACTTGCCGTCGCGGCGATCAGCCCGCTCGTCGGCCTACCCGTCTCGGTCGGCCTCGTGGCCGCGGCCACCATCCGCGTCATGGATCTCGCCGTCGATGCCCCCCTTGCCGTCCTCATCCTGCACCTGTCGTCAAAGAAGCCGGCCGTGATCTATGGGGGAGGGAAGCTCCATGTCCTCGAGTGAATCGACCGCCGCAAACGCGATGCTGGATCGGCCGAGGGTCCTCGTCTTGGCGACGACCTTTCCGGCGCGGCCCGAGGACGGAACTCCCGCATTCGTCGCCACCCTCGCACGGTCGCTTCAGGACGAGTTCGAGTTCACGGTCCTGGTGCCTCGGGTCAGGGGTTCGGTGCCGAGCGAGCGGATCGATCGCGTGAACATCCGGCGGTTCCCTTACTTCCCACGGCGATTCGAGGCACTCGCCGACGGCGCGATCCTGGCGAACCTGCAAGCCCAACCGTGGCGGATCGTAGAGGTGCCCTGTCTCTTCGCGTCCTTCTGGTTCCACGCGGTTCGGACCGCTCGGAGAGAGCGACCTTCGCTCATCCACGCCCACTGGCTCCTGCCTGCCGGCCTCGTCGCTATGGGACTCTCGTACCTATCCGGGATCCCGTACGTTGCGACGGCACATGGGGCCGATGTCTTCGCCTTGCGCGGGCGCATCGCCACGCTCCAGCGCCGCGCGGTCATGCGACGTGCGTCGGCGACGGTACCGACGAGCCGAGAGATCGGACGTGCGCTGGGCTTCACGGATGCGCAAGCGATGGAACGCGCCGTCCCGATGGGGGTCGATGTTCAGCGGATCGATTCGGCCGTGGGGCCCAGGGACCCTCAACACGGACGCTTCCTCTTCGTCGGACGCCTCGAGGAGAAGAAGGGGCTCGATATCCTCCTTGCCGCTCTTCGCCACGAACCCGGCGCCACCCTCGTGGTCATCGGCGAGGGGCGCGACGCCGAACGACTCCGCACTTTCGCCCGAACGCTCGGGGTCGCGGACCGAGTGACGTGGCTCGGACGCCAAGGCTGGGGCCGAGTCATGCAGGAGCTGCGCTCCGCCTATGCGCTCGTGGTTCCCTCCAAGGTCGCCAGCAACGGCGATAGCGAGACGACGCCACTCGTCATGAGTGAAGCGATGGCAGCCGAGGTACCCGTCATCGCCTCGAGGCTGGGGGGGTTGGCGGAGCAGGTCGTCGATGATCAGACCGGATTGTTGTTCGAGGCGGGCTCACCCGCGTCGCTCGCGGGTCGCTTGCATCGAGCGATGGCCGATCCGGACCTGCTCGCGGCGTGTGCGCTCGCAGGGAGGTCGGCGATGATCGGATCACTCGACCTCGAGACCACCAGCCGACGGTACCGATCGATCTATCGGCGAGCGATCGAACGGAAGCTGACCGACGCTGCCGTCCAGGAGGGATCTTGAGCATGGGACGTTCCCATGGCACCGACTCGGGCCCGACCGTTCTCTACCTCCTCGGGAAGGGCCGAGCGGGAAGCACGTTGCTCGACAACACTCTCGGCCAACTCGAGGGCTTCGTCTCGGTCGGCGAGCTCCTTCATCTATGGGACTGGGGCCTCCTCAGCGGGTGGTCATGCGGATGCGGCACGCCGATCCCGCGGTGCAGCCTGTGGTCGGAAGTGCTGGATGTTGCGTTCGGGGACAAGATCATCGATCCCGCGGCGCGAGCCGCGATCCTCGATGACCAACGAGAGGTGCTGAGCTGGCGTCGGCTACCGCGACTCTTGACGACAGCGCGGCGGGGGGACGTCGGCGACTGGCCGGCACTGCGACGCTACTGCGACGTGCTCTCCAGAACCTACCGCGCGGTGAGCGAGGTGAGCGGGGCACGGATCATCGTCGACTCCTCGAAGTGGCCGGCGAGTCCGACCGCGCTGGGGTTGGTTCCGGGCATCGACACGGTCGTCGTTCAACTCGTCCGAGACCCTCGTGCCGTCATCTACGCGTGGAAGAAGCACAAGACGTGGACGGATCGGCCGGGCGAGCAGGAGATGCCGCGGTTCGGGAGCGCGTACAGCGTGAGCAGTTGGTGGGCTCGTTCCATCACCTCGGAGCTTGTCCGGCGGAACGCCGGCCGCGACCGGCAGGCCCTCATCCGTTACGAGGACTTCATCCGCGACCCGCGAACGACGCTGGGGAGGATCGCCTCGCTCGTGGGTGAGCGCCCCGAGCTGTCGTTCGTCTCGGACGACGCGATCCACCTTGAACCGAGCCATACCGTGGGTGGCAATCCGACCCGGATGTCGGCAGGACGAGTACCCCTTCGTCTGGATGACGAGTGGGTGCGGGAGCAGTCGACCGCAGACACGGTTGTCACCACCCTCGCCACGCTGCCCCTGCTGCGGCGGTACGGATACCCCCTGGGCAAACACGCGAGAGCGGTGTCGGCACCCGAGATGAGCCGCCCGTGAGGCGTGGCTGATGCCGACTCGCACCGACGAAGCCACGCGTGCCGTTGCGTTCCGACAAGGGAACCAGGTCCCGGAGGATCGCCCGTCCACGGCCATGCCGCTAGGGCCATCCGTCAAGCGCTGGTCGTCCAGTTCATCGGATCTATCGCGTGGGCGCTATCTCATCGCGCTTGGTCTCTTATCGGCCGTCGCCCTCGCCAGCTACCTCTTGGCGTTCCCGAGGCCAACGGATCGTCGACCCGTCTTCTCGTCGCCCCGTCAGAACGTCGGATACGTCCTCGACCAGCGATTCTCGGAAGGACACGGATTCACGTATCCGCTCGCCTACGCCGACGTTCTCCCGTCGGACATCGCCGTCGCACTCACGCCGAGAGATGCGGCCAGCCTCGACGGACAGGTCGTTCCGAAGGATTTCGCGGGAACCATGCTCTTCTACGCGCCCGCGTTCGCGGTGTGGGCCCCCCTCGTCCTGTTCATCACACCTGTCTTCTCCGTCCTCTCGGGGCTCGGTCTGGCCTGGTTGGGGACAGTCCTGTTCAGTCGACGGGTCGCGCTCGCGGCGTTCGTGCTGTGGATGACGTACCCGCCGATGATCATCAACGGGTCTGCGATCTTCATGTCCGACACCGTCGCCCTCTTCTTCCTCCTCCTCGCTTGCGTGGGTTTCGTCAACTACTGGCGGGCTCGGAGGCTACGGGACCTCATCCTGATATCGCTGTGCGGCGGGCTGGCGATCCTCGTCCGGTATCCAAGTGCATGGATCGTTGTCCCCTTGCTGCTGAGCTTGCTCGTCACGGGTCGCCTGGGATGGCGGCGGACCATCCTGTCCGCAGCCCTGCTGGCGCCGTTCGTCGTCGCGATCGGCGTCTTCGACCAACTCGTGTATGGCTCGTTCCTGCTGACTGGCTACCAGATCCGAGCGGACATCATGCATCGGACGCTCGATCTCCGCGACCGCGGATTCCTCGCCGTCGATTGGACGGTCGCACTGTCCTACCTGCGCCTCTACCTGTTCGACATGCCCATGCAGCTTGCGCCCGAGGTCCTCGGCCTCGTCGTCGGTCTGCTCATGCTGCGGCGCGCCCGTGAGCGAACCCTGTGGCTCGGCTTGCTCGTTTCGGGAGTACTCCTCGCCCTGTTCCAGCTGCCCCGCCCGACCTGGGGGGCATTCACCCCCGTGGTCAACGCCTCGCTCACGCGGTACCTGCTCCCCGCGACGGCGGTGTGGACGGTCTTCCTTGCAGCCGGTCTCGCCCGCGTCGGCCGACGGACGTACCTCCCGATCGTCTCGGCCTTGGTGATACTCAACCTCGTGACCGCCGCCTTCGGGGCAGGCGGTCTCGTGCAACGGTTCGATCACACGGCCGCGGCCACACAGCTACAGGCGCGCCTGCTGTCGGATACTCCGCCGGATGCTCTGATCGCCACGCGGCTCGAGGACAAGTACCTGTGGCCCGAACGGCAGACGTTGACGCTCACGTACCTGATCCATAACACCGAGCCTGTGCAACAGGGGAACCGCTATCAGTGGGCGTTCGTTCCTACGGGGCGACGGTTCGCTTCTGTCGCCCGGAGGGTCGTGTCGCTAGGGATCCCGCTCTACCTCTTGCCGGATTTCTATCCTAAGGCTGCGGCCCGCCGTACGGTCGCGAGCTACACCCGTGCGCTGCAGGTGACAGGGCTCCGTCTGTGCCGTGTCTCCCAGGGGAGCTCGCTCCTGAAGGTGGTGGCGTTCGAGCAGCGGTGCGCACTACCGCCCTAGCGTGGCGAAGATGGTTCGACCTCGAGGGACCACCGGATCCCTGCTAAACCCCATGCCGATAACGAAGCTGCATGATCTCGGTCGGAAGGCACCCGTCGCCGCACTCCTGGTCCCGGGCACGTAAGGTGGCACGGAGAGGCACGGTTGCCACGTGTGTGGCGCTCTCGTTCCTAGGGGCTTGCCGTATGACGTCTGCGGCGACGCCGTCAGTCGCCTGGAACGGTGACTACCAGACGGGCGACCTCAGCCAATGGCATGCGGTGGTGGAAGCGGCTCCAGGCAGGATCTCGATCACCCACTCCCCTGTGAGAACGGGCTATGCAGATACGGCTCAGTTCGTGGTTGAGCCCGGCGATCACACCAACTCGGTCCGCTCCGAGCGAGCCGAGGTCACGGCAACTCAGGAGCAGACAGGGGGATACCAGGGTGAGGAAGCCTGGTTCGGTTGGTCGACCCTGTTTCCTGACAACCTCAATCCACCTTCCGGCAAGACGAGCATCTTCACGCAGTGGCACCAGACGCAGGCTGCCGTGTCGGAGAGTTGTCCCCCCAACATCGCTTTCAAGGTCGACGCTCGGCACTCATCCAGCACGATCCTGATGACTGTTCGCGGCGGCACCTTATCGGGTTGCAAGCCGGAGACGCTGGTCTCCTGGGTCCTCGGGCCTCTCACGCTCGATCGTTGGCACGATTTCGTCCTACACGTCCTATGGTCGAGCGATCCCGCGGCAGGGTCCGTCGAGGTATGGATGGACGGTCGAAGGGTTGTCGCGCCAACATCGACGGCCACGCTCTACAGCGGCGAAGGCGTCTACCTGAGACAGGGTTTCTATCGGCCCAGCTCATCGTTAACGAGCACGATCTTCCAGACGGCTACCAAACGAGGCGATTCCTACGAGGCTGTCGCCCCGTGAGGGGACGTAGGTGGCGCTACGGCGCCAAGCGTCACCCAGTCTTCCAGATAGGCGTGATTCGCCGGGACGTCGTTGGCGTAGCCGACACAGCCGTTCAACCGGTAGCCGTCCTCGGGCGTCCGCAGCGATCCGTAGTGGTTGTACGCGCCCCGATGTTCGCCCGGCTGGACATCGCGTCAGTCGGGGAGCAGCGGCACCCGGAGGCCCTCGGGACCTCCGAGGAGCACGGCGCGCGTGACCCCGGACGAGCCGAACCGGTCGTGCAGGCCGTCGAGCGTCGCGTCGATCACCCATGAGGCCGACCCGTGGAACGGCAGCGCCAGCTGGACCGCGTCGTCGGCGAAGAGGTTGGTGAAGGAGAGCCCGATCAGGGTGA
>WNGJ01010432.1_pt1 | contig 15030 bp, 17 predicted proteins | sample 5400611 | NCBI WGS metagenome assembly WNGJ01 (sample SAMN13153375, study PRJNA577476) | soil metagenome | isolation source: 40 cm soil or saprolite under Garry oak tree replicate 1 | place: USA:California | collected 2016-06-15
TCGCACGCATCTCACTGAAGGAAGGGAACACGACCTTGGACAGATCAGGCCCGACCCCAATCGCGTCAACGACCCCGCAAGGCTTTAGCGCTGGCACGGCCGAGCGCCTGCCGATCCTTACGCCCGATTCCATGAGCGCGGCGCAACAACGTGCGGCAGACGCCATCATCGCGGGGCCGCGCAAGGCCATATTCGGTCCTTTCGTGCCGTTGCTGCGACGACCGGCCCTCATGGAGGCGATCGGCAAGACAGGCGAGACGCTGCGCTTCGAAGGATGCCTTTCCGAGCAGGTCCGAGAATTCGCCATCTGTGTGGTCGCGCGCCAAACGAGCAACCAGTTCGAATGGCAGATGCATGCGCCTCTGGCCATCAAGGCCGGCGTTGCTCAGGCTGCTATCGATGCCCTTCATGCCGGCCGCCGACCGCGCGAACTGACCGCAGAGCTGGAGACGACCGTTGATTTCATCAACGAGTTGATGCTGCGGCACGGCGTCAGCGATGCGACCTATGCTGAGGCCGTGCATCGTTTTGGCGAGCCGGGCGTTGTCGAGCTAGCGGCGCTGGTCGGATATTTCGCTATGGTTTGCTGGGTCATGAACGTTGCGCGCACACCCGGCCTCGGGGGCTCTCGGGCAACTCCGTTGACAGCATTTCCGGGGTGACGTGCCGATTGTCCCATGCGGTTTCTATACAGAATGTATGGACCGGCCGCGTGTCGCTCGTCATCGTCGACGGCGGAACACTTTCGTCTGGTTTTGGCCCTCAACGTCGGTTCGCTGCGCAGCCCCGATCTTTGCGGAGACGGAGGTAGACCGGACTCGTCGCGGACATCGCGAAAATGGCGCTCATGACCCATCTCGGGCGCCAACTGTGCGTCGCAACAATCGAAACCATGTTGGATTTATGGGAGCGATGAGGAGGATTCGGGTCTCGCAATCGATGTGAATAAAAGGCTGCTGGAGTGACAGGTTCTGCGGAACGTACGGCGAGCGAGACATCGCGCCACATCTCGTGGAATCCATCCGCAAAGCCTGCGGAAATCCTTCCGTCCTTTTCGCCGATCATATAAAGGCGACCCTTGTGGTCGCCCTGCGCGGATAATGAGAGCCCGGAGAAGGTTTGACGCGCTTTGCCGGTCAGGGCACGCCGTGCGTAGGGGCGACCGACGCCGTAGAGGGCGTCCCAGACGAGGAAGCCCGCGTTGCGGGCGATGGAGGCCGTCGTCCAGACCGGATCGAAATTGGCGAGGTCGGCATGCCTACATCATCCTGACGTCGGCATGAATCCAAACCTCCGAGGCAAACCTCACCGGTTGTCGGAACGCGCCTCCCTTTCATCGCGGGGGGCAGCAGCGTGCGGACCATAGTAGCCGCGGCGATAGTGACGGTGGAACCCGAGACCGCGGGAGATGTGGGGACCGGCCACAAATCCGACCACACCGCCGGCGACGAAGCCAACGGGGCCCCCGACAAGGGCGCCAGAGGCCGCACCGAGCGCGCCGTCAAACACCCGCTCCCCAGCGCCTGCCGCAGTCGGCGCCAGCAGCGCCGCGGCAACGAATGCGATCGCGATGACTTGCCTCATGATTTCCCTCCCACAGATGTCAGATGACAGATGTCAGATGACAGAACGGACACCATCCGACATCTGTCATCTGACATCTGTCATCTGGAGCCCCCTTCATTCGCCTTATCAAGTATCCGCCGGCACGCCTCAAGCTCCGCCAGCGCATGCTTGAGCCGATCGAGATCTTCCGCCGCAATGCCCTTCGGAGAAGGCGCAGCTGCGGGAATAGATGTTTGGCGAACTTGCGCCGTCTCCAGCCCGCGAACCGGCGCAACGGTGACGGAGTTACCTCCTGAGATGGGGCGGTTTTGCGGCGCTGCTTCGGGCGTCAGTTCATCGGATTCCTGTTCTTCGGTCTCGTCCTCCGCCTCATCGGAGATTCGTGATTCCAGCGGCGGCGAGAACGTGAGAGCTGTCGGCCCGCCGTTCGGTTCGTCCTCTCCATTGTGCACGTCGTCGCGCGGCGGCACCAGGAGGTTGGCGGCCTGCCCCTGCCCTACGGATTGCACGGTCCGCACGCCCTGCTCGCGCAGGATGCGCTGCACGCCGCGAATGGTATAGCCGTCACCGTAAAGCAGGCGCCGGATGCCGCGCAGAAGATCGATGTCCTCTGGGCGATAATAGCGCCGGCCGCCGCCGCGCTTCATCGGTCTGATATGGGGGAAACGACTCTCCCAGAACCGCAGCACGTGCTGCGGCAGATCGAGTTCGTCTGCGACTTCGCTGATCGTACGAAATGCGTCGGGCGCCTTGTTCAAAGTCGCCTCTCGTCACGGTGTTACGGGCCGTGCGCCTCATCGCCGGCGCTGCCGTCCGGACCCGAGTTGATGCGCTGCTTGAGAATCGCTGACGGTTTGAACACCATAACCCGCCGCGGCGAGATTGGCACTTCCGTTCCCGTCTTTGGATTGCGGCCGATGCGCTGCCCCTTCTTGCGCACCACGAAGGAGCCGAACGACGAAAGCTTCACGGTTTCGCCGCGCTCGAGGCAGTCGGTGATTTCCTTGAGCACCAATTCGACGAGCGCGGCCGATTCGGTTCGCGACAAACCGATCTTCTGATAAACGGCCTCGCACAGATCCGCGCGCGTAACGGTCTTCTCGGTCATCGCCACCCTCGATGCACCAAATCCGATATCTTACTTAAAGTTCAATGATATAGCGTTACATGCGCGGGGTCAATCGGCGGATTCGATCTGCGTTGCGTTGTGGCGCGGACGCATCACCACCGCATCAGGACAGCCCCCCAGGTGAACCCCCCACCCATGGCTTCGAGCAAGACGAGGTCGCCTGCTTTGAGCCGGCCATCATTTACCGCAGCCGACAATGCCAGCGGAATGGAAGCCGCAGAGGTATTGCCGTGCTGATCCACCGTGATCACGATTTTTTCCGGCGCAATGCCGAGCTTCTGGGCCGAACCTTCGATGATTCGCTTGTTGGCCTGGTGCGGCACGAACCAGTCCACATCTGCCGCCGTGTAACCGGTCGCCGCAAAGGCATCGACGACCACGTCCGTGATCATGGCCACCGCATACTTGAACACCTCGCGGCCTTCCATGCGCAGATACCCGGTCGTTCCAGTCGACGACGGCCCGCCGTCGACAAAGAGCTTGTCCTTGTAGCGGCCGTCGGAGCGCAGATGCGCTGTTAAAATCCCGCGGTCCGCGTTGGTGCCGGTCTGCGGCACGGCATCGAGCACGACCGCGCCCGCCCCGTCTCCGAACAGCACGCAGGTGCTGCGGTCGCGCCAGTCGAGCAGGCGCGAAAAGGTCTCCGCCCCGATGACGAGCGCCCGCTTGAAGCCCCCGTTCTTCAGGAGTCCGTCGGCGGCCGCGAGCGCGAAAACGAAGCCGGAACATACCGCCTGCAGGTCGAACGCCGCCCCGCGGGTGATGCCGAGGCCGGCCTGCACCGAAACCGCCGTCGCCGGGAAAGTGTTGTCGGGCGTCGAAGTGGCGAGCACGATGAGGTCGATCGACTGCGGATCGACGTCGCCGGCCTTGAGCGCAGCGCGCGCGGCCGCCAGGGCGAGGTCTGACGTGCGCTCGCCCGGCGCGGCGATCCGGCGCTCGCGAATGCCGGTACGCTGCACGATCCATTCGTCGGAAGTATCGACCTTCCGCGACAATTCGGCATTGGTGAGGATGCGGCTTGGCAGGTAACTCCCGCAGCCAAGCACGACCGAGCGGGTCACTCCCACGGGCAGATGCGTCCTACGACGGATCGTTCGGTTGCTATTCGGCGGCATGCTGGCCGAGCATCTCGGAGATGCGCGCACGCAACTTGTAGCGCACCATGTCATAGCCAAGATCGACCGCCGCCGCGAATCCTTCGGTGTCCGCCGCGCCGTGGCTCTTGATCACGAGCCCATTGAGGCCGAGAAAGACCCCCCCATTGACCTTGCCTGGATCCATCTTGTTCCTTACGGCAGCGAACGCCTTGCGAGCGAACAGGAACCCGATCCTGGCCGACAGGGTACGGTTCATGGCGCTGCGCAGATACTCAGCCAATTGTTTGGCGGTTCCTTCGGCAGTTTTCAAGGCGATATTGCCGGCGAAACCTTCGGTGACCACAACATCCACCGCGCCTTTGCCGATATCGTCACCTTCGACAAAGCCCACATAGTCGAGGTCGGGGCGCCCCGTCTGGCGTAAGATGAGGCCGGCCTCGCGGACCTCTTCAAGCCCCTTGACCTCCTCCACGCCAATATTGAGGAGCCCAACCGTCGGCCGATTGAGGTCGAACAGCACGCGGGCCATGGCGCTCCCCATCATCGCGAGATCGACCAGATGTTTGGCGTCCGCCCCGATCGTGGCGCCGACATCGAGAACGATCGATTCGCCGCGCAGCGTCGGCCATAAGGCCGCGATCGCTGGCCGTTCAATGCCCGCCATGGTCTTGAGATGGAACTTCGCCATCGCCATGAGGGCGCCGGTATTGCCGGCCGAAATCGCGACATCCGCCTCGGCCTTCTTGACCGCGTCGATCGCCATCCACATGGAGGATTTCCAGCGGCCATGACGCAATGCCTGGCTGGGTTTGTCGTCCATTTTTACCGCCACGTCGGTATGGACGATGCGCGAGACGGCACGGAGCGCCGGCCGATCCGCGAGTAACGGTTCGAGCGCCGGCCGACTGCCGATCATGACAAATTCAGTGTCAGGATGTCGCTCAAGGGAAATGTTGGCGCCCGCCACCACGACCGCTGCGCCGTGATCGCCACCCATGGCGTCGAGAGCAATGCGTACGTTCTGTGGCATCGATCGACCTTGGCGGGGCTGCCGCCAGATTCGCCTTCCGCCGACCGGGTGCCCGTTCGCGGCGCGCGACCATAGCGCGTTGGATCGTCAGGGAATAGAGGTTAGAAGCCGGCAGTCAGCACAAGGAATGGTTGAACCCCTTCCCGGGGGCGGGCGGGACGCCCGCGGTCCCAGGTGAGGGATCGGGAGGACACGGACCGGTCAATTCTTCGCATCCTTAAGCTTGGCCAGCGCCGCAAATGGAGTTGTCGCGGCGCCTTCTTGGGCGGGCTGCGCAAACTCCGCACCGGGCTTGCGGGGATAGGGATCAATGCCCAGCAGGAGGAATTCCCGCCGAGATCGGCCGTGCCGTCTGAGAGAACCGCGGGCGGCTCGTCGGCCTCGAATGCTGCACTCTGGTCCGCAACATCGCCTGTGGGAGACGGCGCAAAGATCACATCGATCGACTCATCCACTTGATTTTCCATTGGCTCGAGCGTGACCACGCAGGTTTGTCCGACCGTTGCGCTCACTCGTCCGGTCGCCCGCAGGCCGCTGCCGTAGCGGGCGACATCAATGGCGGCCTCAAGGCGCGGCATCTCCGGCACGCCCGCGAGCGCGGCAAGACCGGCGCGTACATGTTCGTCGGCGACAAGATCAAAATGCAGCCCCGTCTCCGGAATATCCTCAAGCCGGACCGGCATGTGCCACGGCTGCGCTGGCTCAATCATGAGAACAGTGACCCTCGTTTTTGCCAACAGGTCGGCATCAGCCGGACTGGAGAATGGCGACCGAATTGGAAAATGCAAGCCGCCAGGCCCGCCGACGCGCGTACCCCCGCAAGCGCGGATGGAGCAGCGTCGGGGCACGAAATGCGATTGCTCTGCCCGGCTACGGGAACCCGGGCGCCGACGCCACGATGTCGCCATCGAGACTGTCGAGTGTCGACCGCGCGCCGTTGCTGATTGCGGTGGAAATTGACGTTGCTTCGGGTGCGGCGCGCTCGCCTGTTGTAATTCCAGCGGGTGCGGGTTAGGTCATCTGGCCTCGTCGCAAAAGGGGATGGCGGAACTTGAGTCTGATCGACGACTTCAAGAGGCGTTTCGGAAGGTGGCATTCATTCGCCATCGGCGCGGCGGTGCTTGCCGGAGTGTCGATCGGCGGCTGTACGCAGATCTACCATCATGGCTACATGGTTCCGGAAGGTGCGCTCGAGCAGCTTCCGCTGGGCTCCTCCCAGGAGCAGGTGCTGATCGTGCTTGGCACGCCCTCGACGGTCGCCACCATCAGCGGCGAGGTGTTCTACTACATTTCGCAGCGCGCCGAGCAGACCTCTTTTCTGCCGCAGAAAGAAGTCGACCGCCGAGTCGTTGCGGTCTATTTCGACAAGAACCGCAGAGTCCAGAGACTTGCCGACTACGGCCTCAAGGACGGCAGGATTTTCGACTACATCGGCCGCACGACGCCCTCCGGCGGCGCCGAGCAGAACTATCTCGGCCTGATGTTCAAAATCTTCAAGTCCTGACGGCGCGAACCCGGCCGCTGCCCGTGCGCAGGCGCAGAGATCAAGCCCGGGCGTTGCGCCAGGCATTTCGGAACGCCGACAGACGCGGCAGCGGATAGCGGCGATAGATGCCGTAATGCATGAGGAACCGTCTGACGAACGCGCGCATGGCCACACCTGTCGTTTCTTCTCCCCGGCAATGCTTCTCGATGAAATTGGTTCAATCGGGCATCGCACTCTGCTCGCCAGTATGCGTGAATTTTTTCGTGATTTTATATATGCGGCGATCACATCTTTATGAGCGCGCTAGCCGCTGTAATGGGACGCAACGGCCCGCTTGCTGCATCACGGCAGCAGTAAGCTTATGGCTATTTCTCTTTGTGTTTCAGTGCCCTATACCAGGAATCCGGACGACGTTCTCGACTCCTGAGTCATGGCTCGAGTTCTGAGTCGTGGGCTTGCCTTCGCTCGTGCAACAAAACGCCGAAGCCTCACCGCTCGACCCGCAACCATCCCTCCGGGGCAAGCCGTTCCTGCGGCAGGAAGCGCCCCTTGTAATCCATCTTGCGAGAGCCCCGGACCCAATAGCCGAGGTACACATATGCGAGACCCATGCGCCGCGCCCGCGCGATGTGATCGAGAATCATGAAAGTGCCGAGCGAGCGATATTCGGGTTCCGGCTCGTAAAAGGAATACACCATGGACAGCCCGTCCTTGAGCACATCCGTCAGTGCCACGGCCAGGAGCTCGCCTTTGCGGGGGCTGGAGACGGCGGTACGGGCGTCGGAACTGCGCCGACGGTACTCGATCATCCGGGTCTGAACGTGGCTGTCCTCGACCATCATGGCGTAGTCCAGCACCGTCATGTCGGCCATCCCGCCGTCATAGTGGCGGGCGTCGAGGTACGCGCGGAATACGGAATATTGCTCGGACGTCGGCACCGCGACCCGCATTTCGCCCTCAAGGTCGCGGTTGCGATCAAGCACGCGGCGCATGTTGCGGGTCGGGCGAAACTCCTCGGCGATGACCCGCACCGAGACGCAGGCCCGGCAGCGCTCGCACGCCGGCCGGTAGGCGATCGACTGGCTGCGGCGGAAGCCGCCGTGGGTGAGGAGATTGTTGAGATCCCCGGCCCGCTCCCCGACCAGATGCGTGAAAACCTTGCGCTCTTCCTGCCCCGGCAGATATGGGCATGGCGAGGGCGCGGTCAGGTAGAACTGCGGCGTATCGCGAGAATGCTGGGTCAAGGTTTCGTCAATGCGCGCTCGATAGCCCCCTACCCTCCCCTCGCATGCGGGGGGAGGGTAGGGAGGGGGGGCGGGTCTGGCGGCACAAGGCGGCCTCCCGCCGACCGCATAGATTTGCGCGGTTACGGCTTCGCGTCAAAGCCATTTAAAAGCCATTTGCCTCCACCTATCTCAGCCCGCCTAAGGTGGGGGCGTGACGAAGCAATGCGGTGCGGCGTTCATTGTTGATGACCACCGTGCCGAGCAGGAAGTCGTGCAGAAGCCGCCGCCTTTCGTTGAGGAGGCCGACCAGCAGCACCAGCGGGGTCAGCGCCGAGGTCGTGACCCAGAACGCGATGGCATGGACCGCGCCGAGCAGGAAATAGCAGGGCGCCCCGTACCATGTGCGCACTTCGATATCGACCGTGCGCATGCCGACGGTGGCGGACGCCGGTCCCCCCATGGTGGCGCCGCAGTAGACCAGCGCCCAGATCACCGATCCTGGGAGGACGAGGAGGAACAACCCCCAGCCAACACCGAGGGTGATAAATCCGAAAAGAAAGATAAAGATGCAGGCGAGGATGATCGGAACCGTGATGATGACGAGGTCGATCAGAAAGGCGATCATTCGCCGCGCCAGCACCCCCTCGAAATATTCCGGGTTTAACAGCGGATCATAGGCGTGCGGTTTGACGTAAACGTCGAAGCCGGTCTGCCTGGGTCCTCCGTCAGCCATGTACGCCTCCTCGCAAACCAAATGGCGCTTTGCGCCGGACGGCGCAAGAGGTATCGCAAACACTGGGCCTTGGTAAGGCGCGCCGTTGACGGGACAACGGCCAAAGACGATGATCGCGCGGCTGATGAGACGCATGCAATGCAATCACTTGTAGGGTGGGCAAAGGCGCATCGCGCCGAGCGGATTTACAGGGACGGACCGCCATGCGCCTTTGTCCACGCTGTCCGACGTCGCCGCTTGACCGCGTGGGCAAAGCTTGTCATCGGACCGGCCGAAGGCCGGACCCGTTGGTCGCGCGCGGTCAGCGCGCCATGTCATCTGCTGCGGCAGGCGACTTTGCCCACCCTACGATAAACTTCCACATGACCAGGGAGGATTGAATGTTGAAATGGAAAATCGCGGCGGTTCTCGGATTGGCCTTCGGGGCAGCCGGCGTCACTTGGGGTTATGCGCAGCAGAGCCGCGCGCCCGGGTTCTACGAGTTGCGGGTATACACGGCGCTGCCAGGAAAGCGTGATGCGCTGGCGGAGCGTTTCGCCAGCCGGACGGCGGCGATCTTCGCGCGGCACGGAATCACCAATGTGGGCTACTGGATTCCGCAGCAAAGCGACCCGGAACTTGGTATCACCGCGGAGAACACGTTCATCTACATTCGCGGCTATCCGTCGAAGGAAGAACGGGACAAGCGGCTGCAGGCGAGAGGCGATGACCCCGAATTCACCGAGGTGGTGCGAAAGGCGGAGGGGAACCCGGCCACCAAGCTTATCGCCAAGGTCCACAATATCGACATGGTGCCGCACGGACCTTACACGGCGATCACGCTCGCCAAATAAGGGGGCGGTAAACGGCGCGGCTTGGTGGTCCGGTCAATTTCATCAAATCATCAAGCCGCTTCATCACTGATCAAGCCGCGGCCGGCTTCAGCGTCGGGATTTTCTTGATCTCGTGGGCAAGCTCACGTTCGGCGCGCCAAGTGTCATGGGCGCACTGCATCCGGCTCCATACGCCGGCCCCATCGCCAAAGAGCTTGCCAAGCCGGACAGCTATGGCGGGAGACACAGGCTTGCGCTCCTCAAGAATGTCGTGGAGGTGTTGGCGCGAGATACCCAGGAGGCCGGCTATCTCCGTCTTGGTCTTGCCGGTCGCCGGGATCACTTCCTCGCGCAGCAATTCGCCCGGATGCGTCGGACACCGGTTCGGATTACGTTTGGCGGCATACTCGGCCACGATGCAGCTCCTCAATGGTATTGCTCAAGATCAACCCGGAAAGCATCGCCCGAATCGAATTCGAAAGTGATGCACCACGGACCGTTGACATGAACCGTGTAGCGAGTCGGAACAAATCCTTTCAGCGCATGAAAATCAAACCCTGGAAGGTTCAGCTGTTGCGGCGCGGTTGCGGCATCAAGACGGTCAAGCCGGATCAGGATCCGTTTGTGCATCTTGACATCGATCTTCGCGGTGCGACCATCCGACCACAAGTCGGCAAGAGCTTTGCTTCGAAACGTCTTGATCACGGGTTCATGTAAGCTATCTGTTTACGCGTGTCAACGAGTTGCTTACATTCCCTCCACCGCAATTGACTTGAAAACATTCAAGCTCGGACGCAACCAGGTCGCACCGCCATGACCATGACACTTGCAGATATCGAGACCGCGCGACGGCAGCTCACGGGCGCGATCCTGCGCACCCCGATGCTGCCGGCGCCCAAACTTTCTGCTCTCACCGGCGCCGAGGTCTATGTCAAATACGAGAACCTGCAGGTCACCAACTCGTTCAAGGATCGCGGCGCCTTCGTCAAGCTCGTGGCTCTCACCGAAGACGAGCGCCGGCGCGGCGTGATCTCCATGTCGGCCGGCAATCATGCCCAGGCGGTCGCATACCATGCGCAGCGCCTCAGCATTCCGGCCACCATCGTGATGCCGAAGACGACGCCGTTCGTGAAGGTGAAGGCGACGGAAGCCTACGGGGCGAAAGTGGTGCTCAATGGCGAGACCCTGAGCGAATGCCACGACCGTGTCGCCGCGATCATCGCCGAGCGGCAGCTCGTCCTGGTGCATCCCTATGACGATCCCGCCATCATCGCGGGGCAAGGCACCATTGCGCTCGAAATGCTCGACGAGGTTCCGGATCTCGACATGCTGCTCGTTCCGATCGGCGGCGGCGGGCTTATTGCCGGCAACGCCATCGCGGCGCGCGCTGTGCGCGAGAATATCGAGATCGTCGGCGTTGAGGCTGCGCTTTATCCGTCCATGCGGAATGCCGTCACCGGAGCGAACGATCCGATCGGCGGATCGACGCTTGCGGAAGGCATTGCGGTCAAGGATGTCGGCAAACTCACGCTGCCGGTGGTGCGCGCGCTCGTGAGCGACATCGTCCTGGTGGACGAGGCGCATCTGGAGCGCGCCGTGAACGCCTACCTCACGCTGCAGAAGACCATGGCGGAGGGGGCGGGGGCCGCGGGCCTCGCCGCCCTGCTCGCCACGCCCGACCGGTTCCGTGGCCGCAAGATCGGACTGATCCTGTGCGGCGGCAATATCGATCCGCGCATTGTCGCGAGCATCATGGTGCGCGAGCTTGAGCGCGACGGCCGCATCGTCTCGTTTCGCCTGACCATCGCGGATCGGCCCGGCGTGCTTGGACCCATCGCGTCGCTGCTCGGGGAACTCGGCGCCAATATCCTGGAAGTGGATCACCGCCGGCGGTTTCTCGACGTTCCTGCCAAGGGCGCGAAGCTTGACGTGACCGTTGAGGCGCGCGACAGCGATCACGCCAATGAGATCATGCGCGCGCTGGACGGCGGCGGCTATCAGCCCATGCCGCTGCCGGCCGGAACATCAATCGATTGAGCTCAAGACAGCCGCTCCGCCACCCGAGGGGCGAAATAGGTCAAGATCCCATCGGCGCCCGCGCGCTTGAATGCGGTCAGGCTTTCCATCATCGCCTTGTCGCCGTCGAGCCATCCGTTCCCGGCGGCCGCCATGATCATCGCGTATTCGCCGGAGACCTGGTATGCGAAGGTCGGAACCGCAAAGGTATCCTTCACGCGGCGCAGGATATCAAGATACGGCATGCCGGGTTTGACCATGACCAGGTCGGCGCCTTCGGCAAGGTCCATCTCGACCTCACGCAGCGCTTCATCCGTGTTGGCCGGGTCCATCTGGTAGGTTCGCTTATCGCCGACGAGCGTTGCGGAGGAGCCGACCGCGTCGCGGAATGGCCCGTAGAATGCGGATGCGTATTTCGCCGCATAAGCCATGATGAGCACATCGGTGCGGTCGGCAGCGTCGAGCGCGCGGCGGATCGCCCCGACCCGCCCGTCCATCATGTCTGACGGCGCAATGATGTCGCAGCCGGCCTCCGCTTCCACCAGCGCCTGCTTGACCAGCACCTCGACGGTCTCGTCATTGAGGATTTCGCCATCATGCAGGAGCCCGTCGTGGCCGTGACTCGTGTAAGGATCGAGCGCCACGTCGCAGAGGACACCGACGTCCGGCACCTCCTTCTTGATGGCCCGGATGGCGCGGCACACCAGATTATCCGGATTGAGCGCTTCGGTGCCGTTGTGGTCGCGCAGATTGGGATCAGTGTAGGGAAACAGCGCGATGCAGGGAATCCGCAGTTTGGCCGCCCGTTCGACATCGCGCACCGCTTCGTCGACCGAAATACGCTCGACCCCCGGCATGGAAGCGACCGGCACGCGCCTGCGTTCGCCGTCGACGAGAAACAACGGCCAAATCAGATCGTCGGCCGTCAGCACATGCTCGCGCACCATCCGGCGGACCCATTCGGATTGCCGGTTGCGCCGCGGCCGCGCCGTGAGATCGAGCTGTACAGAGGCCGATTTGGCCTCGGCCGGAGTGAAACGTACCGTCGCTTCAAGCGGGCGGCCGAATTTGATGGCCATGACGAAACTCCTCCACGAGAATCTTTTTTAGCTTTTAGTTCCCGAATCTTCCAGTCAAAGCAGTGGCGAGCAACATTCGAACACGTGCGCCTCTCTGCGTCCTGTTGTCCCGGTCGGACAACCATACAACCATGGCGTGTTCCGGGTAGGGTGGGCAAAGGCGCATCGCTGGGTCGCGTAACTCGGGCAAACTCTCATGCGCCTTTGCCCACGCTGTCACACCTAGCCGTTTTGACCGCGTGGGCAAAGTCGCATGAGGCCGGCGCTATATCTCTTCCGCTGTGGCAAGCGACTTTACCCACCCTACTCCGCAGGCGTCGATCACCAAAAAATTTTTTGGGGCTACATGTCACACATGCCGATCCATCTCGTCATGTCTTTCGAGAATAGCCCTGACGAAGGAGATGATCATGACACCGAGACTGAACACGTTTGCCGCTGCGCCCGCGCCAATGAAATCGTGGCTCGATTGGAGCACCAGCATCCTCAAGAGCGGCCTGGAGGACAGCCTGATGGAGCTCGTGAAGATCCGGGCGTCGCAAATCAATGGCTGCGCTGTCTGCCTCCACATGCATACTGCCGCTGCGCGAAAACAAGGCGAGACCGAGGAGCGTCTTTACCTGCTCGATGCCTGGCGCGAATCGCCGCTCTACAGCGAGCGCGAACGCGCCGCGCTTGCGTGGACCGAGGCTCTGACGCTGGTGTCCGAGACCCATGCGCCCGACGACGTTTATCGCGCGCTGCAAGCGCAGTTCACCGAGCAGGAGCAAGTGACGCTCACCTTGCTGATCGTCGCCATCAACGGATGGAACCGGATCCAAGTCGGCTTCCGCGCGGTCCATCCGGTCACACAGCGCCGGGCGGCTTGAGGGCGGCGATGTCGAGCCACAACGCCGCCGCCATCTTCGATCCGTTGCGTCCTAGATTGATCCGCATCGCCTATCGGATGGTGGGATCGGTTGCGGACGCGGAGGATTTGGTCCAGGAGGCGTTCCTGCGCTGGCTTGATGCGGATCGCGACGCGGTGCGGGAGCCGGAAGCGTATCTCCGCCGCGTCGTGACCCGCCTTTGCCTCGACCACTTGAAATCCGCGCGGCACCGGCGCGAGACCTACATCGGGCCGTGGCTGCCGGAACCGGTCGTCGAGGCGGCGGAGGATGAAATCGACGATGTCACGCTGCCGCTGATGATGGCGCTGGAGCGCCTGTCGCCGCTTGAACGCGCCGCCTTTCTTCTTCACGACCTGTTCGGCGTGAGCTTCGAGGAGATCGCCGAGACGATCGGTCGTGAACCGGCCACATGCCGGCAGCTTGCCAGCCGCGCGCGGACCCATGTCCGAGCGGCGCGCCCGCGCTTTTACATGCCCAAGGAACGCGGCCTTGAGATCGCAGCGGCGTTCTTCGCGGCGACCCGCAGCGGCAACATGCAAGAGCTGCAATCGCTCCTGGCGGCGGACGTGACCGTTTACTCCGATGGCGGTGGCAAGAAGCCGGCAGCAATGCATCCGATTTTCGGGTTCGTTCGCGTCATGCAGTTCCACGCTTCGCTTGCGCAGCTCTTTGCCAAGAAGATGTCGCGGATGGTGCGTTACGGCCTCATCAATGGCTTGCCGGGGTTCGTGACGATCGAGCCGGACGATACGCTGCAAACCACTGCGCTGCAGATCGAGGATGGCAAGATTGTCGCAATCTACGTGATGCGCAATCCGGACAAGCTGCGGCATCTCGGTGGGCACGGCATTCACTGATCGGCCGGACGGTTTTGGCACTATCGGCGGTAGCGGGCGAGGCGGTCTTTAAGAGTCTTAAGTCTTTCTCGGCATTTCGAACTCCAGTTTCCTGCTAACCATTATCCGGTCTGGGCAACGCGCCAAACTCCTCCGGATGGTCAGTCACGTAAGCAAAGAGCAACTCCGTGAGGTCGTGAGGGTACGAAAAGAACTCTCGGTCTAAAACCTCTAACTTCTCAAGAACTTCATCTGGGAACTCGCTGGCAGCCAGCCGAATTGCGTCTTCCGACTCAGGTAATCCACCGGGAAATGCGGCGGCTATCGCCCGCTCGCAGATGGCAGCGGTGGCCGCAGCCCCGATGATTCTCAGAGCTTCGACAACGAACGGCGTAGACTCCTCGCTACTGTTCAGAAAGTATTGGGAGAACCCTCCGTTGTTGACTTCAGACTCGACCGCCCAGATTGCAGAGAATACCTTTTGAGGTAGGGACTGATTGGCAAAATCTTCTTTCCCAAAACTCGTCTTGTCCGAGGAAGACAGATCGATCAGGATGCGATCCTTGGTCGGGCTCATCCGATTTCCTACCTATCGCAGCTGCGGCCTAATCACGCCTGCCATTCCACCCACGAGATTTTAGTTGAGGAGGGGCAGATTCGAGATTCTTTGTGGGCATTCTCATGACTGGTCAAAACGATCGAAACCCGCTCTAGCTTGTCACAACGCCTTGCGTAAAGTCAGATTGAACCGGCAGCGGCCGGTCACGGGATGCTCGCCGTCCTTGAGAGCATCGACGCCGTGGTAGGCGAGCCGCGCGGAGCGGCCCCATACCACGACGTCGCCGTGCCTCAGCTCCAGACGCGTGACCCGGTCGCCGCGTCTGAGGCCGCCGAACAGGAACTTGGCGGGAAGCCCCAGGGACACCGACACGATCGGAGCGGTGAAATCGGTTTCATTCTTGTCCTGATGCAAGCTCAGCTTCGCGCCCGGCGCGTAGCGGTTGATGAGGCAGGCATCTGGCAAAAAATCTTCAAAACCTGCGATCGCAGCGGCCCGGGTTGCGAGGCTCAGAAATACCGCAGGCATCGGCGGCCACGGATTGCCGCTCTCAGGGTCTTGCCTCGCA
>WNGJ01004155.1_pt1 | contig 15028 bp, 11 predicted proteins | sample 5400611 | NCBI WGS metagenome assembly WNGJ01 (sample SAMN13153375, study PRJNA577476) | soil metagenome | isolation source: 40 cm soil or saprolite under Garry oak tree replicate 1 | place: USA:California | collected 2016-06-15
GCTGATGTAAGCCATCCCGGGTCTCCCCGGATGCGGTCGGCGGTGAAACAGGAACCCCGGCCGGTGACGGCTGGAATCCCCGCCCTTCAAGGCGGAGAGTAGTCAAGAACTGCACCGACCCGCCGCTGACCACGGTCAGGCAGCCGATCGAGTCGATGGGCAAGGCGGCGGTCGCGCTGCTGGTAAACCAGATCGAGAACACGGCCGTATATCCGGAGGAACTGCTCTTCGAACCCGAACTCGTCGTCCGCGGCTCAACGGGGCGCCCCGCCACGGGGTCGCTGGTTGGCTCTTTACCTCCCTTTTGCACGCAATCCGCACTAGAGTTGGAGTCAGCTCGCTTCAGGACGCGTCGCCACGGCCATCCGGGGGCCTGACCACAGTGCGGATCTGTGGTATGTGTAATTTCTGCGGTCCGGCGCAAGCTGGCGCGATGCATGACGGTAGTTAGGTGGGGGTGACCAGTTTGGCGGCGCTACAGCCCGGCGATCCCCAGCGCATTGGGCCCTATGTGCTGCTCGGCAGGCTCGGCAGCGGCGGGATGGGCCGGGTCTACCTCGCCCGCTCCCCCGGCGGCCGCACGGTCGCGGTGAAGGTCATCCGCGCGAACCTGGCCGAGGACGCGGGTTTCCGCGCCCGCTTCGCGCGCGAGGTCTCGGCCGCGCGCAAGGTGGGCGGGCTGTTCACCGCGGCGGTCGTCGATGCCGACGTGGACGGGCCGGTGCCCTGGCTGGTGACCGCGTACGTGCCGGGCACGTCGCTGTCGGACGCCGTCGAGCGGCAGGGCCCGCTGCCGGAGACTTCCGTGCTCGCGCTGGCGGCGGGACTGGCCGAAGGCCTGATCGCGATCCACGCGGCGGGCGTCATCCACCGCGACCTCAAACCCTCCAACGTGCTGCTGGCCCAGGACGGGCCGCGGATTATCGACTTCGGCATCTCCTCCGCGGCGGGCGCGACCTCGCTGACCGGCACCGGATTCATGATCGGCTCGCCCGGGTTCATGTCGCCGGAGCAGGCCGAAGGCCTCACCGTCGGCCCGGCCAGCGATATCTTCAGCCTGGCCGGCGTGCTCATCTACGCCGCGCGGGGCGAGGGCCCGTTCGGCAGCGGCGACACCGCGGCGCTGCTTTACCGGGTGGTGCACGGCAAGCCGAACACCGACAACGTTCCCGAGAACCTCCGCCCGCTGATCAAGCGGAGCCTGTCCCGTGATCCCAAGCGCCGGCCCACGGCGACCCAGTTCCTGACCGACCTGTCGGCCACGTACCCCGCCGCCGCGGACCTGACCGACTGGCTGCCCCTGCAGATCCTCGAGGAGAACGCGGCCAGGAGTGCCCCGTCCGAGGCCAGCCTGCACCGTCGGGGCGGCTCGCTGGCCGGAGGTTCGGTAGCGGGCGGTTCCGTGGCAGGAGGTTCCGTGGCCGGCGGCTCGATGGCCGGCCACCCCTCGATGGCGGATCCAGTGGCCCCGGTGGCAGACCCGGTCGCCCCGGTCGCCGACCCGGTCGCGCCGATGGCCATGGCCGTCGGCTCACTGGAGGACGAGCCCGCGCCCGGCGGCAACGCCATCGACCACCCGCAGACGCGGACCTCGCTGTCCACGCCGACCCCGCCGCCGCCGACTCCGTACCCCACCGGCCCGCAGGGCTATCCGTCATCGCCGGGACAGCCGGCCCAGGGGTACCCCGGGCCGCAGAGCTACGCAGGCCAGCAGGGCTACCCGGGCCAGCAGAGCTACCCGGGCCAGCAGAGCTATCCCGGCCAGCAGGGTCACCCCAGCCAGGAGGGCTACGCGGCTGGGCAACGGAGTTACCCCGGCCAGCAGGGCTACCCGGGCCAGCAGGGCTACCCAGGCCAGCAGGGCAGCCAGGGATACACCGGCTCGCAAGGGTATCCAGGTTCTCAGGGCTACCCGGGCCAGCAGCAGTACCCCGAGCCGCAGGGCTACCAGACCGGTCAGGGCGCCCAGGGTGAGCGGGCCCAGGGGCGGTGGGGCGGCCAGCAGCCGGGCGGCCCGCCCGCACAGGGGATGTCCGGCGTTCCCGGGGAATGGTACGCGCCGGGCGGGCCCCCGCAGCCACCGCGCAAACGGCCGAAGTGGCTGATCCCGGCCGGGGCGGCCGCGGCCGTCGTGGCGATCGTGGTGGTCCTGGTGCTGGCCCTGGGGGGCGGTTCCTCCAGCAAGAACAACGCCGGGTCGGGCTCGAGTTCCGCGCCTGCTCAGACCCACAGCGCCTCCCCGAGCGCCACCCCGACCGTGGGTGAACTGTCAACCACCCAGCTCCAGGTGGGCGACTGCCTGACCGGGGCGAACCTGCAGCTGAACAACGCGAAGGCGCCGTGGCCGAAGTTCGCGAAGGCGGTGCCGTGCACCGAGGCCCACACCGCCGAGGTCTTCTACGCCAACAACAACTACTGGGCCGCCAAGGGCGGCTTCCCCGGCAACACCACCATCAGCAAGGAAGCCTCCGCCGCGTGTAACAGCGCGTTCGCGTCCTACGTGGGCATCGCTTACTCCAAGTCGCTCTACACCCGGATCCCCATCGTGCCGGACGTGTCTACCTGGCCGGGCGGCGACCGCGGGCTGCACTGCGTCCTCTACTACGCCACGAACTCGCAGCCGGCCGGCGTAACGCTGCACGAGTCACTCAAGGGCTCGGCCAAGTTAGAGCCCCCCTGGTCTACGGCTGGGACACGCGCCCCGGCCCGTTCGGTACCTGGCCGGTACGGAGCCGGCCCGGGCCGATGTCGGGCAGCTCACGGACGCCGAAGATGTCCCGCAGGGCGGTCAGCGCGGCCAGTTCGCCGCACCGGCCGTGCACCCCGGGGACCGGCGGGGTGGCCGAGGAGCACAGGTATACGCCGCGGGCCGGCGTCCGGTACGGGTTCCACCTGGCCACCGGGCGCAGGACGGTCTGCCGCAGCGTCTGCATGCCGACGCCGATGTCGCCGCCCACGTAGTTCGGGTTGTGCGCCTCCTCGCCGGCGGCGGTGCGCACGGAGCGGGCCAGCACGAGGTCGCGGAAGCCCGGCGCGAACCGCTCGATCTGCGCCTCGATCCGGTCGGTCATGTCGACCTCCGAGCCGGCCGGAACGTGGCAGTAGGTCCACAGGGTGTGCTGGCCGGCCGGGGCGCGGGACGGATCGGCGACGCCGGGCTGGACCACGAGCACGTAGGGCTGGTCCGGGTGCTTTCCCGCCGCCACTTCGGCCTCGGCTGCGGCGACCTGCTCGAACGGGCCGCCTAGGTGCAGGGTGCCGGCCAGGCGGCAGGGCTCGCTGGTCCACGGCACCGGGCCGGACAGGGCGAAGTCCACCTTGCAGACGCCGGGGCCGTAGCGGAACCGGCGCAGCGCGGCCCGGTACCGGCGGGGCAACTCGTCCCCGGAGATCTCCGCCAGCGCGCGCGGCGAGACGTCGAGGAGGATCGCCCGCGCCGAAGGGAGTTCGGCCAGCGAGCGCACCCATCGGCCGGTCTCGATGCGGCCGCCGTTGGCGACCAGGGCCGCCGCCATCGCGTCGGTGATCCGGGCGCTGCCGCCGGCCACCACCGGCCAGCCGGCCGCGTGCGCCAGCCCGATCAGCATCAGCCCGACGCCCGCCGTCGGCACCGCGGTCAGCGGCATCATGGCGTGCGCCGCGGCGCCGGCCATGATCGCGCGCGCCTCCTGGCTGTCCCACCGCCTGGCCACCACCGAGGCCGGCAGGATGGCCCGGCGGCCGTAGTTCGCGGCGGCCAGCGGGTGCGCGGGCAGCGTGCGCAGCGGGGCCAGGATCGCGTCGAGGACGTCGTCCATGTGGCTGGTCAGCGGGCCGAGCAGGCGGCGGTAGGCCCGCCCGTCGGCCCCGAGCCTGGCGGCCGTCTCGGCCACCGAGCGGGACACCACCGCGGCCCGCCCCCCGTCTAGCGGGTGGGCGAACTGGACCTCGGGCCACGCCAGCGTGACCCCGCGCGCGGCCAGGTCGAAGCGCTTGAAGAACGGAGACGCCACCGCCAGCGGGTGGGCCGCGGAGCAGATGTCGTGCCAGAAGCCGGGCAGGGTCAGCTCCTCGGTCCGGCAGCCGCCGCCTATCGACGGCGCGCCCTCGATGACCTGCACCCTTAGCCCGGCCGCCGCCATGGTCAGGGCGGCGGCCAGGCCGTTAGGCCCGCTGCCGACGACTACCGCGTCCACGTCCATGGCTGAACGGTTACCCGCTGGCCCTGCTCGTCATGCGGGGCTCGTCATGCGGAGCTCTTCGCGCCGTGCCGGAAGGTGAGAGTTTGCAGCATGCTGCGCACCATCGAGTTGTGCCAGACGTTGCGGGCGTGGCGCCACTGCCGCTTGCTGTCCACGCAGGTGCTGGTCGTCTCGATCTTCGGCTCGGCGATGCCGAGCCGCTGGCCGAGCGCGGTCAGCGTGGCGGCCCAGAACTTGTCCTCCTTGCGGTGCCCGACCATGATCATGGAGATCTCGTAGAGCGGGTCGTTGGCGCGCATCAGCACCTGGGCCTGGACCGTGGTCGTGTCGCCAGAACGTTCGGCCGAGAAGGTGATCCAGCCGGCGAACATGTGCCCCTGCGGGGTCATCAGCGTGAACGACTCGGCGTCGGCGTACAGCACGAATACGCCCGTGGACAGCTTCACGCCGCCGCCGATGGCCAGGTCGAGCAGGGCCACGTCGCCGGGGTTGATCCCAGTGAGCGCGCCGGCGAACCGGTTGCCCTTCGGCCAGAACTCGGGGAAGTGCTCGCGCCAGGTGGCGATGGCCTGCTCCGGCGGGACCTGGCCGGCGTCCATCCGGTAGGTCTTCTGCCACATCTTGCCGAAACCTTGCCGAAACCTTGCACCGGCCCGGTCAGGCGCCGCCCGGCGACGTTGGTGCCGCGGACGCCCTCGCGCGGGTCGACCTCGAGCCGGTCGACCTTCTTGGCCCAGCTAGCGGCGTTCCGCGGTGTTAGCCTGGCCGCCTCCGGCGGCGGAGGGGTCGCGGTCGCCTCGCGGTGGCTCAGCCCGATCTGCTCGGCTGACGCGACCTTTTCCGGACCCTTTGTCTCTGACATGGCCCCTACCTCACGACGCCGTTGAGCGCCGATTCCTCGCTGTCGTAGATCGTGATCGCCTCGTCGAGCCTGGTCAGCTCGAAGATCTCGCGGTAGTGCTCGCTCAGCCCGAAGGCGGCGAGCTCCTGGTGCTGCCGGTTGGCCCGGACGAGCAGCGTCACGAGCATGCCGATGCCGCCGCTGTTCATGTACTCCAGGCCCGCGAAGTTCAGGACCAGCCTGCTCGTCGCGCCGCCCCCCGCGGCTTCGTAGGCCGACATGAGCACGGGCTCACAGGCCGCGGTGACCTCGCCTCTGATATCCAATACGGCGGTCTTCTCGCCAACCCGGCGAACGTCCATCGCGCTCGACCCGGCGGTGGTCCGGGTGGACGTGCGCGAGTTCAATGCCCTGATCGGCCGGCCCGACGCCGCGTCGCTCGCAAGGGCGGCGTCGCTGTACCGGGACGACTTCCTGGCCGGGTTCACCCTGCGCGGCTGCGCGGAGTTCGAGGAATGGCAGGCGTCGGTGAGCGAAGAGCTCAGGCAGGCGCTCGCCCGGGGGCTGCAGCGGCTGGTCGCGGCGTGCATCGCCGACGGGGCGCTGGAGCGGGCCGCCGGGCACGCCCGCCGCTGGCTCCAGCTCGACCCGCTGCACGAACCCGCCCATCAGGCGATCGTCAGGCTGCACGGGTGGGCCGGGCAGCGTTCGGCCGCCATGCGGCAGTACCGGTCGCTGGTGCGGGTGCTCGACCGGGACCTCGCCGTCCGGCCGTTGCCCGAGACCACCCGGCTCTACGACGACGTGCGCGCGGGGCGGCTCGGACCGCCGCCCGTTCCGGTGGCGATACCCGCGACGGATGGTGATGAGGCGGCGGGCCTGGACGAGGCGCCGACGGCTCCTGCTGGCCCTGCTGCTCCTGCTGGCCCTGTTGGCCCTGGCGGGATGGCGGCGCCCGCGGGGACGCCGACCTGGCCGCTGGTGGGCCGGACCGCCGAGCTGGCCACCCTGCGCGCGGCCTGGCGGGCGGCCGGCGGCGATGGGGGACACGGCGGGATCGGTCATAGCCGGGGCGGCCACAGCGGTCGGGTGGTGGCCATCGCCGGCCAGGCTGGCAGCGGTGAGACACGGCTCATCGCCGAGCTGCGCGCCGAAGCGGCCGAGGCGGGTGCCGCCGTGCTGGCCGCCCGCAGCCATGACGGCGAGACGGGGCTGCCGTTCCTGCTGGCCGCCGACCTGCTGCGGACCGCGCTGGCGATCCGGCCCGACCTGCCGGACACCCTCCCGGCGCAGACCGCCGCGATGGCCGGGCGGCTGGTCCCGGCGCTGGCCGCGTCGCATCCTGATGCGGCCGCGCCGCCGCTGGATAGCCCGGTGGCGGTCACCAGGCTGTACGCGGCCATCGCGGACACGCTGCAGGCGGCGGCCGGCGGGGGTGACAAGCCGGGCGAGGCTGGCGCGGCCGATGGGGGCGGCGGGGCTGATGGGACCGGTGCGGCCGGGATCGTGGTGGTGGAGGATGTGCACTGGGCGGACAGCTCCTCTCTTGGCCTGCTCGCGTACCTGGTGCGCAGGCTCGCCGACTGGCCGCTGCTGCTCGTGCTGAGCTGGCAGCCCGAGCAGGCGGGCCGGCTGAGGGTGCTGCGGACCGCGCTCGGTGAGGCCGAAAGCCAGTCCATGGGCCAGACCGTGGAACCGGGTCCGCTCGGCCCCGAGGCCATCGGCACGCTGCTTGGCCTGGACGGCATGCCCAAGATCGACGTGTCCCGGCTGCTGGCCGAGACCCGCGGGCTGCCCATGCTGGTCCGCGAGTACGTGGAGGCCCTCCGGGCGGCCGAAGGGCCGGAGGCTGGCGCTGTCGAGACTGACACGGGCGAGCCCGGCCCCTGGTGGCCGCCGGCCAGCGTCAGGGACCTGCTGCGGACCCGGTTGCAGGCGGTCAGCGAGGCGGCCAGGCAGATGCTCACCGCCGCCGCGGTACTCGGCAGCGACAACGACGCCGACCTGCTGCGCGCGGTGAGCGGGCGGGGCGAGGACGAGATCGTCGAGGCGATCGACGAGGCGCTGGCCCGGTCCCTGCTGACCGAGATTCCCCCGCCGAGCCCGCAGCAGGCGCCGTCCTACGGCTTCCCGTACGAGGTACTGCGCCGGACCGCGTACGAGTCGGCCACCCTGGCCCGTCGCCGGCTGCTGCACGGGCGCGCGGCCGACGTCCTCGTCCGCCGGTATGAGCGCGATCCGGCCACCACCCGGGCGGCGGCCGTGGCCGGCCACCTACAGCTAGCGGGCCGGGACGAGGAGGCCGCGCTGTGGTGGTGGCGAGCCGCCGAGGTCGCTCGCGAACTGTATGCCCACGCCGAGGCGCATGCCCACCTGACGAAGGCCCTGGCGCTCGGCTACCCGCAGCTGCCCGGGCGGATGGCCCTGGGCGAGGTGCTGATCGCACTCGGCCGATACCGGGAGGCGCTGGCCGAGTTCGAGACCGCCGCGGCCCTCGCGACCGAGGGCGACCGGGCCACCCAGGCGGCCATCGAGCACAAGCTCGCCGACGTGCACCACCGGCTGGGTGACTGGGATCTGGCCGAGGCGCACCTGGCGGTCGTGACGGAACTGGTCGAAGGCACCGACCCAGGCCGGCTGGCCCGGGCCCAGGCGGACCGGGCCGTGGTCGCCTACCGGCGCGGCGCAGCCGACCAGGCCGCCGACCTGGGGCGGGCCGCGCTGGCCAGCGCCCGGGCCGCCGCCGATCCCGGGGCTACGGCGCAGGCGCTCAACGTGCTCGGCATGCTGGCGGCCCGGTCCGGAGACACCGCCGCGGCAGAGAGCTATCTGCGGGACAGCCTGGCCGAGGCCCGGCCCCTGGAACCGGGTGCGGCCGTGGCGGCTCTGAACAACCTGGCCCGGCTGCTGGCCGAGACCGGGCGCGGCCCGGAGGCCCTGACCGCCGCCGCGGAAGCCCTCGAGCTGGGCCGCGAGCTCGACGATCAGCACCGGGTGGCGGCGCTGCACACCAACCTGGCTGACCTGCTGCACGCGGACGGCCAGCACGACGCCGCGATGACCCATTTGAAGGAGGCGGCCAGGCGCTTCGCCTCCGTCGACGTGGGAGACGCCCGCCGCCCGGAAATCTGGACCCTGGTCGAGTGGTAGCGCCGAGTGGTAGCGCAGCTACAGGCTGATGCTGATCACTACCGTGATCGTCAGGCCGCCCGGATTCACGGTCAGCTGTCCGGCCAGCGCGACCAGGCTGGTCGAGGTCACGGTGACCGTCACGCTCGCTCCGGCGGCCAGCGAGCCCGAGGATGGTGAGACGCTGATGTGCCCCGCCAGCGCCGATCCGGTCGCGATCGAGTAGGCGCTGACCGGGCCGCCCTTGGCGGTCAACGTGAACCTCCCGATCGCGGTGCCCTTCACCGACAGCAGGTCGAGCCGGCCGGTTGAGGACGACAGCGTGCCGGGGTTCGGTGGCGGCGGCGCGGACGAGGAACTCGCGGAGGCCGAGGTCGGGCTCGTGCTGCTGGCGGGCGAAGTTGACGCTCCCGGCGAGGACAGGGCCACCGGGGTGGTCGTGACACCGCCCGGCGAGGCTGAGGGCAGCAGCCCCTGCCCGGCGGTACCGGTCCCGCGGCTACTGCCGCTGATGCCGCCGCCGCCGTTGCGACCGGAGGGTCCGCCGTGCGCCGGGCCGGAGCCCGTGACCGGGGCGCTCTGCGTCGCCCCGCCCCCCGGGCTCGCGGACGGCGGGCCATGATGCGGACCGGAGATGACGCCCACCACGATGGCCGCGGCCACCACGACCAGGCTGGCCGCGCCGGCCACCACGGCCTGCGGGTGGTGCAGGATCCGGTGCCAGGGTCCGGTCCCGGGCGGGCTGATCGGCTTGGGAAAGCCCTGGGGACCGAACGGGGCGGCCCGATTCGCCACCGTCAGGCGATGCCCTAGTCCGGCGGGCGAGCGGTCCGCTAGTACTCTCAGCACCTGCTCACGGAACCCCGGCAGTAGCGCGGCCATCGGCACCGCGCCCGCGAACAGCGCCGGCGTCAGCTCACGGCGCTTGCGCTCCCCGCAGACCTCGCACTGCTCGATGTGCCGGCTGATCCGCTTGCGCATCAGCACGGTCAGCTGCCCGTCCCAGCCCGACAGCATCGCGTCCAGGTCGGCGCAGGCCGCGCGACCAGTCCGGGCCACGATCAGCGCGCCGAGAGATCGTTCGAGCTGGCTGCGCGCCCGCGACAGCAGCGCATGGGCGTGATTGCAGGAAACCCCGAGCGCGTCGGCGAGTTCGTCGTTGTCAAGCTCTTGGATCAGGCTCAGCTCGATGACATCCCGTTCGCCCTGGTTCAGCCCGTCGATCGCGGCCCTGACCAGCTGCTGGACCTCGGCCCGTTCGGCCTCCGCGCCGATATCGGCGCTCGGGGCGGGAAGGTCCGGGGCCTCCTCGAGCGCGGACAGGGCGCTCCCGGCCCGCAGCCGGCGCAGGCATTCGTTGCGGGCGACCGCATAGAGCCAGGGGCGGAGTCTGGCCGGATCGCGCAGGTCCCTGAGCTTGGCCGTGGCGACCAGGAACGTATCCTGTACCGCGTCGGCGGCATCGGCAGGCTCGCGCAGCATGGAACGGCAGTACGAGTAGAGCGGCATGGCATACCGGTCGTACGCTTCGGCGAGCCCGGCGGGGTCGCCAGCCACGATGGCGGCGACAACCTCAGGGTCTTCCATCGGCAATACCGTAGTTCGGCTACTCATTCGGGTCAGTCGGAATGCGATATCACCATAGGCGGAAATGGACAACAAGTCGGTATCGGCGGGGCTACTACCTGGTAGATTCCGGTTCCTGTTACTTTCTGTGACCGGTGTGATGGGTGTGGCGTAACGGGTTGGCGCTGCCGGGGCCACCCCTGCCTGCCCAGCCAGCGCCCAGTCCGGCCCGTTCGGCAAATCCAACCTCAGCTAACCCGCTGACCTCCTGAGACCCACCCGCACCAAGCGCCTGACCTCGGTAACCGCGACGATGTCACATCGTGCCGGCTGCATGGCGCAGGCCGCGCGGGCACCTGCGCAACGCGTGTGACTAACGGTCCCGCTGAGGCCAGCGTGTGCAATCTACGAGCGAGAGCGTTATCTCGCGAGCGCCGCACAACCACGATGATGTGGCTTTGTAGTGGTTCTGACCACGACGATGTGACAGCGTCATGGTTGTCGGGTGCGGCCCGGGCCGGACTCTTGCGCCAGGGGCGACTGACGGGACTCACGTGGTGTGCGTAATGGAGAAGGCGCGTCAACGTAGCTGACCGCAGGCCCGGTGATGCTACTCATGGCGGTGGATCTGCCAGCGGATCCGGTCGGCAGGCTCGGTGCGCCGCTAGCGTATGAGAGCGGGGCACGACGCGGAGGCTAGCCGGCGCTGGCGTCGGCCCAATCGGCGATAAGGGTGACGAGGCTGGTCACCCGGCGGGCGGCCGCGGCGGCCGAGGTGTCCTGGCCGTAGGAAGAGCGGCCGATGTTGTCGCGGGCAGCACGGCCAGCGATCGCGGGGGCGAACCAGGCGTACTTGGCGGCACCGCAGGCGGCGATGGTGGTCCGCACCGCGTCGGCGGAACCCGTCCAGCCGCCGTCGAGCAGACCGCGGAGGTACCCGTCGGTGGCGGTCTCGGCGATCTCAGGGAGCAGGGCCACGTCCATCAGCCCGTCGGTGCAGCTGTCGATGATCAGGTTGGAGATGTCTTCGCCCACCGCGCCGTCTCGGGCGAACGACCAGTCGAACAGCACCGAGGTGCCGTCGGCGTCGATCAGGTTGGCCGGCCAGACGTCGAGGTGGCACAGCGTCCGCTCGGCGGACGCGGCGACGGCGGCCGGCCGGCTGTGGTCGGCGTGCAGCCGCCGGAGGCGCTGCCGGACCCCGGCGGGCCAGACCGCCACGCTCGGGTGCTCCCAGTCCTGGTCGGATACCTGGGCCAGGCGGGGCGGGCCCTCGGTGAGGTACTGCGCCAGCCAGCGGCGGGACAGCCACGGGAGGTCGGGCACGTACCCGGCCCAGGGAGCCTGCGCCGCGCCGAGCTCGTAGGCGAAGCGCGCCAGCCGCGGCACCGGCCAGTCCCAGCCCGCGGTCCCGGCCACGTCGGCCAGCCACAGCTCGACGCCCCCGTCGACGCGCGTGTTCGCCTCGAGCAGGGCGGGCGCGACGATTCCCGCCGACGCGTAGACGGTGGCGGCGAGGCCGGTTTCGTAGGCCAGGGCCTCGCGCCGCCAGTAGTTCCAGTGGTCAGGCTCGTCGGCGGTGCCAAAGGCCTTGGCCGGATCGGTCGCGTCCGGCAGTCTGGCCACCTTGAGGATGGCCGAGCCGGTAGTCCCGCGGACGCGCCAGATCCCGCCGGTAGCGGCGTTGCCCAGCCCGTGCCGCAGCGGCTCGGCGGCGACTACCGCGTCACCGAGGGCACGGGGGAACCGGGCGACGGGCGGGATGGTTCCGGCGTCAGGCACCCGCCCACCGTAGCGAACCCAGTCGCGCGCCTAAGGGCGAAGGCTCAGCTGGAGAGGACCTTGTTCGGGTCGTACAGGACCACGGTGCCGGCGATCCAATCGTGCAGCGCCTTGCGCTCCTTGCCCGTGACCATGAGCACGAACGAGGTGATCAGGGTGATGAAGCTCAAGATGCCGTCGATGATCCGCCCGGGGATCTCGCGCAGCGCCATGTACCAGAAACCGGCCACCCGGTTGGTCTCCGGCCGCCAGCACCGCATCCCGAGCACCTGCAGCGCGGGCGTCTGCCCGTTGCCCCAGACGATGAGGCCCCAGATGATGTAGCCGATGCCCAGCGTGACGATGGCCAGCGGGATGGCCAGGAAGTACGCGCCGATGCGGCGGCCCACGCTGGCCAGCTCGGTGCCTTCCGGCAGGACCAGGCCGGACATCTGGTCCAGGTACATCCCCTGCGGCACGGCCGCCGCCGGGTACTGCCCGTAGCCGTAGCCCGCGGGCACCGGGGGCGCGGCGGTGAACCCGGGAGGCGGCGGCGCCTGGCCGTAGCCCTGGCCGGGCGAGGGAGGCGCCTGGCCGTAGCCCTGGCCGGGCGGCGGTGCGTCGTAGCCCTGGCCCTGGGGCGGCGGCGGGTTAAATCCCTGGCCGGGCGGTGGCGGGTTATAGCCTTGGCCTGGCGGCGGCTGAATAGCCTCCTGCCCGGAGCCGTATGGATCCGGAAAAGTCACGACAATCTCACTCCCCTGTATGCGGCTAGCTGCAAGCCGGACTCTATGCCAAGGATCAGATCATCTAGCCGCCTGGCCTGCGATCGTGCACGAACCGTTACCGATGCCTTTAGCCGCCATGAAACTCGCCAACCTGGCAGGCCGCCGACGAGATCCTTTATCCGCGACAATTAACCTGAATAGGCTTTAACACGCTATCGGGGGCGAGCCGGGCATTAACGGGAGGTCAGGGATGGCGGCCATTTCGGCGCACGGTCCGCGGACCGGGACGATCGAGGCGTACGCGAACGCCCTGGAGACCGGCGCGGAATACGTCGAATTCGATATCCGGCGCACCGCCGACGGGGAACTCGCCGCCTTCCACGACGCACGCACCCGGCAGGGCGACCCGCTGGCCACCATCAGCTATTCCCGGCTGTGTGAGCTGGCCGGCTACCCGGTGCCGCGAGTGGCCGACGTGATGGCGATGATCGCCGGGAAGGCCACCGGGCACCTGGACCTGAAGGACACCGGCGGCGAGGAGAAGATCGTCGAGATGGCACTGGACATCCTCGGACCGGGCAACTTCGTGGTGACCACGCTGGAGGACCGGTCGGTGGCGGCGATCAAGGCGCGGTTTCCCGCGGTCCCGGCGGCGCTGTCGCTCGGCCGCGATCTGGACGAGGTGCCGCGGTCCAGGCGGGCGGCGACCCGGCTGAGCGAGCTCCTCCCGATGCGCAGGCTGCGGGCCTGCCGGGCCGACTGGGTGGCGGTGCACCGCCGCCTGGCGGCGGCCGGCGTGGTGGCGCAGTGTCACCGGGCCGGGATCAAGACGATGGTCTGGACGGTCGACGTGGACGCGGAGATCAGGCGCTGGCTGACCGACCGGCGGGTGACCGTGCTGATCACCAACCGGCCCGCGGACGCGGTGGCGCTGCGCGCATCGCTGCCCCAGGTCAGGCCAGCTGCATCTCCAGGACAGTGAACGAGTGCGGGGAGAAGGCGATGTCGACATGCTCGCCTGCTACCTCGCGCTTGGAGTTGCGCACGCTTACCGCGTCCGGGCGGGCGAAGGAGTTGACGGCGTCCGGTCTGTCCCCGGTGACCACGTGCACGCCCATTACCCCGGTTGCCGTGGCGTCGAGCAGCCGGACGCGGGTCCTGATCGACCGGCGCGGATCGCGGTTGACCACGGACAGCGTCAGCCTGCTCCGGCCGGGATCGGCGGTGGCGGCCACGTCGAGCCGCTGGAACAGGCCGAGGTCACCCACGCGGTGGGGCCAGCGGTCCCCGGCCCGGTCGTGGTGGATGTGGGCGCCCGAGTCGGTGTAGGTGTCCACCGCGACCTGCTCGCTGGCCGCCGCCATCAGCTGGAACGGGTGGTAGATGGCCTGGCTGAACAGCCCGTCCGGGGAGGTAACGATGGGCGCGAGCGCGTTGACCAGCCGGGCCTGGTTGGCCATTCGCACCGTCCAGGACTGGCGCACGAACACGTTGAGCCAGGTCGCGACGGCCAGGGCGTCGGCCAGGGTGTAGCTCTCCTCCAGCCGCCCGTCCTCGGTCCGGTACCACACGTTCCACTCGTCGCAGGCCACGGCGATCTCGTGCTCGACGTGCTGCCGGTAGCGGGCCCGGTCGATGAGGGCGCCGGCGACCGACAGCGCCCGCTCGGCGTAGTGCGGCGCGAGGAGGTTGGACCAGTAGTCCGCCGAACCGGTGTACAGGCGGATGCCGTGCACGTCGATGTGCCGGGCGAGGCCGTCGATGACATCCCGGTCCCAGTCGTCCATCCCGGTCTGGCCGCAGCTGATCAGCCGGATGCCGGGGTCGAGCCGCTTGAGCGCCGAGGCCCACCGGCTGGCTTCGGTTACGTACTCCGCCGCGCTGCGGCGGCGGTGCATCGCGCGGCCGAGGCCCCAGTGCGCGACGCCGAACGGTTCGGCGTGCCCGTCCGCGCGCCGGCGGCGGGCCCAGTGGGTCTCGCCGCTGCCGTTGCAGTACTCGACCCACGCCAGGGCTTCGTCCAGGGTGCCGGTATCCATGTTGAGGCCGAGCACCGGCTCGACCGCGGCGGCCGCGCACCAGGCCAGGAATTCGCCGGTGCCGAAACGGCCGGGCTCCTCGCCGCCGGGGGCGGCGCCCAGCGGCCACCTGACGTTGGTCACCCCCAGGTCGCGGACGGCCGCGAGCACGTCGGCGCGGAAGCCGTCCGGCGATCCCTCGGCGAAGACGCCGCCATAGACGCAACGTCCCAGGTGCTCGGTGACACTGCCGAAGATCCGCCGGTCGACGGTGCCGATGGGCCGGCTGGTCAGCACGTCGATCTGGGCCACAGGCGCTCCTTCCAAACCACAGCCTGCTACCCTCCAGGCCCAGGCTAAACGGGAAGGGCGGAACTGATGCGAGCCGCGGGCGTGGACCGGATCGGAGGCGGGATACGGCTGCTCGAGCTGCCTGATCCGCCGCCGCCGCGGGCAGGCGAGGTGGTCCTCGAGGTGCGGGCCTGCGGCGCGGGCAACGGTAGACGGGGCAAGTTGCCATGCATTTTTGTATAGCACACTCAGCGATTAGTTGGACGCTTTTAGTTAGCTGCTCCTGGTCACAGCCATAAGACATATATGCCTTTAGCGGACTTTAGGTATTTTGGGGAGCCTGACAGGCCGCACTTCTCATGGCATTTACGGACTTAGGGGTATTCATCTGACCGGACTAACCTGAGAGCTCGTGGGCGATCTTCAGCCCCGGGCGGGCGTGCACTACCCGCGATCTACCGGAGAGTTCCAGTCCTGGTTCGCGGCCGATGCCGATTGCCTGGACTTCCTGGA